>Ga0079224_100015831_pt1 | contig 10577 bp, 11 predicted proteins | sample Stecom2015_FD_80414 | JGI IMG/M metagenome (GOLD analysis project Ga0079224, IMG submission 80414) | Agricultural soil microbial communities from Utah to study Nitrogen management - Steer compost 2015 | ecosystem: Environmental > Terrestrial > Soil > Agricultural land | place: USA: Utah...
ATTAAGGCGTACTTCAATTCAGAAGTGCTCAGAATAACGGAGGATGCCGTGATCATCCGCACTCCGCAAGGCGAGCTCACCATCGAAAATGACTTCGTGCTGGCGATGACTGGATATCAGCCGCCGTTTGAATTCATGGAACGCTGCGGCATCCAGTTTCATGACGATGAATATCACACGCCGGTATACGACGAGTCAACGATGGAAACCAATGTTCCCGGACTCTACCTCGCGGGCGTCGTGTGCGGAGGTCTGAAAACCAACAAGTGGTTTATAGAAAATTCACGCGTTCACGCCGAGGTCATCATGAATAACCTCTCGCGAGTGCTTGCCTGAGCATTCAGACAAACCGACGGAGAATACTGCGAACCTCACCCAGATAGCCGCCACCGAAAAGGTTGACGTGTACGAGCAGTGGGTAAAGCTTGTAAATGTCGAGTCGTTCCTCAAGGCCTGGTTGCGTTGGAAACGCCTCTTCGTAAGCGTCGTAAAAACTCCGTTCAAATCCTCCGAACAGTTCCGTCATGGCAAGGTCGACTTCCCGATGACCATAGTAAACAGCCGGATCGATAAGGCACGGCTCACCTGAGTCGTCGACGATAACATTGCCACTCCACAAATCGCCGTGAACAAGCGACGGCTTCTCCACGCAAAGAATGTCCGGAAGCTTCCGATAGAGTATCTCAAATTGAGTGACTACGTCCTTGCCAATTCTTCCCGCATCGACACCGAATTTCAGTTGAGGTTCAAGACGTCGTTCGATAAAAAATGAAATCCATTCCCGAGCTGGCGTATTGTTCTGTGCTAGTGAACCGATGTAGTTGTTGTGATCCAGTCCGAACTGATCCCACGACACGCTATGAAGCGCTGCCAGCTGCCTGCCCAGTGCTTGCCAGTAGTTGCGACTTCTTGCCGCTGGTGCAATGAATTCCATGAGAATGAACTGGTAGTCGTCACGCACGTCCGTACCAACGACGGCAGGAATCCGGATAGCATGTGCGTCGAACAACAGCGTGAGTCCTTTTGCTTCGGCATCGAACATTCCCGGGAAGCGTCGTGCGTAATTCCATTTCAGAAAGTAACTACCGTGGCCGGTTTGAAGGCGCCCTCCGTTGTTGATGCATCCACCTCCTGTGGCAGTGAAGCGAAACGAACCCGATGCAATACCCTGGCTTTGCAGGGCTTCGTTAACGCCACGGACCACCGGTTCAGGAATGGAACTCACTGTTGCCGCGGTGAGAAATTCAGGCTGCCCTTCACACCTGCAAAGATTGTCAGGGGAGGAGCGGGATTGTAAAAGCGATTGCCGAATGCGTTCAGGTCGTGACCCAGGCTATACGTTTCATCAAGAATATTCTCTGCGCCTGCGAAGACCTGAAGAGGGAAGTTGTTACCCGCACGAAAACGGTATTCAACCCTGGCGCCGAGCAATGTATAAGGATCGGCAAATGCCGAGTTGGCGTCATTCAGCGGAATGCGGTCGGTATACGTGCAGTTGACATTGATCAGCCACGAGCGCCCTAAATCAGCAGTAATTCCGCCCACCAGGATGTTTGGCGCTACGCCAGTAAGTTTATTGCCGCTGTAATCGTTAACATCCTGGATATACTCGGAAAAACGATAGCGATTCAACGTGTAGGATAGCCAGGGGGTTATGGAGACCTTGGTACCCATCGTAAGGGATTGCCAGCTGAGCGCGACTTCCATACCTCTTTGTGTTGTTTTTCCCGCGTTTACGAAATAGTCAGCATCGTCGTCTGTACGACGGACAACGATAGTTTCGTCGAGTCGGAAATCGTAACCTACGATATCAAACATCAGACTGTTGTTCAACAGCCTGCCACGAACACCCAACTCGTAGTTCGTGCCTTCTTCCGGATTGATCTGGTCGTTGAACGTTGATGTGGAAGGATACAACTCTGCGACAGTGGGAGGCGAAAATCCTTTGCTGACACTTGCATGAACAGATATGTTGTCGCTGATTTTTTTAAGTAGCGCGATGCGTGGAGAGAATACGGGATCGAAGTCCCTGTGCCGTGAGAACGGCGGAACGTCCGACAGGCGTTGGTAGCGCACATCGACAAGGTTTACACTCCCGCCTGCGGTGAGAAAGAAATCGTGAGGCAGGAAAAATTCGATCTGGGAAAAGACGAATGCTGCAGATGATACAATCTCATCATCGTTTTGAATGGCACCCGATTGTCCCTGATTGTTGTCGTACACTCCAATGGATGAGAAGCCGTGCTGGAACTCCGCCCCGAAGTCGAGCTTACCGCCGCGGAAGGCGAAGCTTGTGTTGGTTCTCCCGCCAATACTGAGCTCTCTCCGTCGCTCGTAATTGCGAATGGCGGAGTTATCAAACTGGGAAAATGATCCATAAACGCCAATGCTATTGGACCATCTTGAGTTCCACCGGTAATGATGGGAGACTCCGGAATAGAACGTCTTGTTGAACACCGCAGCGTGTTGTTCGACAGCACCCGGATTTGGTCCAGCCGAAGGTCGCGCCTGCCTGGGATTCGCTTTAAACTCTGCTTCGGTAAGACCACCCGGCGTCTCGTAGGTAAGGTCTGAGTACACAACATTTAAGTCGACCGTCCGTGACGTCGAAGGTCTGAATGTTCCCAGTATCTGGATAGCATCACGGCCCATTGCGGTTTGCTCGCGCCAGCCGTCGGAGTGCTGATGGGCGTAACGCACGGCAAGGTCAATGCCCTCCTGATTCGTGCGTGCTTCGCCGGTATAGCGCAGCGAACCGAAGCTTCCCACCGTAGCCGAAAAAAGGAGAGCACTTCCATCATCTTCAACAGGGGCTTCACTCTGCATCAGCAACACGCCTCCGGTACCCGCGCCGTAGAGACTTCCGCCGGGACCTTTGATGATTTCAGCGGCTTGCAGTGAACCGAAGTCGAGGAGGTTGATATAGGTGTTCCCTCCCGGATCGGTGAAGGGCAGACCATTCCAATAGACCTTTACATTTCGGAGCCCGAAAGGTGAACGCAGCGTGCTGCCACGGACGGATAACCGGTAACTACCCGGTGACCGTTCCTCCATTCTTACACCCGGTACGGCGTTGATCACCGGAAGCAGCGAGGCATTGTTAAAGCGCTCGAAGTCCGATTCAGTGATTACGCTCACGGAAGCGGGAACTTCAAGCAGTGCCCGCTCATGCTGATAAGCTCTTACGATCACAGGATTCAGCAGCAGCGAAGAGTCGTTCGAGGCGGATTGACCGTTCGCTGAGCAATACGCTCCGAGAAGGAGCAGCGACAGTGCCAACAGTTTCCCATTCATGGCAGGAAAGTACTAAGGAAATTGCGCACGTCACGCGGAAAATATTTGACAAGTGCGGAGTCCTTCTGTCCACAGGGAAAACCTGCGGTAATACGTGGTGTGAGCGACTCGGGAAAAGTTACGAGCGGAGGATCGGTTCTCCTCGTTGGATATTCCCGAGTGGGCAACGTTTATCCCTTCACGATAACCCCGCACCCCTCCCGTGCTCCTGCATTTCCTGCAGGCTGCGACACGAAGTCGTCAGGATCGGCATGAATGATAACTGCCTTGCCAATGATGTCGGATGCCGTTCCTGTTCCGATGGTCCAGTCTTTGGCAACTATTTCCAGTGTACCGGTACCGTCTTCACCCACTTCGAGGTTGTCAATGTCGCCGGCATGGAATTCGCCACCTTCCGAACGATTGCCATGGGGATGGTTCATAGGATTCCAGTGCGGGCCCGCGGATGTTGCATCTGGCGCGCTGCAGTCGCCGTTCTCGTGCAGGTGCACAGCATGTGTACCCGGCTTAGCGCCCTGTACTTTCAGCGTCATCTTTACGCCATCGCTGGTTTCTTCAAAGATCGCCTCCCCGGTGAGGGTGCTTCCACTCGCACTCTGGATCTGGGCTGTTGCTGTATTCTTCTTTGTCGAGCAGGAAATGCTTGCGGCTGCAATGAAGGCCAAAGCGAGAAAGTAAATTTTCATGAACGCTTTCATAGTGAGTTGTTTTTTGGATTCCCGCATTTCGCGGTGTGATACATTAGAGGATCGAATTTATAACAAAACCGGAGAATATCCGGTTTAAACTCTACTAATCCTGGGTGTCTGGCTTTCGGGCGTGTAAACCAATTTCCACGCTTATTCCACAACGAATCGATACTTTCGTCTGCAGTACTGCCGGGTCAGTTGCTCAATTTTCCGTTTCAGAATGTTGATCGAAGAAAATCAGGCACTGTGTTATCAATTTGAGTAAGTTGGTGAAATGAGGGCACTCAGGTTTCTTGTCATTCTACTGATCGTTACGCTCAGCGCGACCGTACCTGTTGTCGCGCAGCGTTACTGTTATGTGATACTGAATACAAACCCGGACAGAACGGTCTTGCCGGAAGAGGAAGTCAGGAAACTCATGGAAGGCCATTTGGCCAACATCGACCGTTTGGCGCAGGAGGGCAAGCTGCTCGTAGCCGGACCATTCGACGGTGGCGGTGGCGTGTTTATCATGAATTCCGGGGATACCACGGTAGTACGTGAATGGCTGTCGACAGATCCAGGCATAAGGGCTGAACGATGGAAGCTCGAAGTGTTTCCGTTTGAGCCCGTAGCCGGGCAGGTATGTGGCGGCAAATCAGACGCGCGAATGGTCACCTACACATGGGTGCGGTTTCATCAGGCCAGCATTCCGTCTGATATTGCCGATGACCACAGACGTTACATCGATGATCTCAGCAAGTCGGGGGAGATCATTTCAGAGGGAATATTCTCTAGTGCGCGCGGGGGTATACTTGTACTCCGCAGCGATTCACTCGAGCTGATAAACAATGATCCTCTTGTACGGCACGGTGTTCCTCACGATGTGAAGAAGTGGTGGGTTGCGGAGGGGAGTTTTTGTGAATAGGTTTTAACCGTGTTAATTCTCCACGACGGGGCACGGAGAAACTCAGATGTTTCTTGTCCGTCAGGACGGATTATAGGGGGTCAATTGATTGTGCGAGACGCCAATTGTGGAAGGAGGACACGGGCGCCGCTAGGGGCGCAGGAATCTGGAACTAATCGCGTGCGGATTACTTCATTTGTGATATTCGTGCTGCGAGTGGAAAGCTCGTAAAGGGTTTCCACAGCTTGCCGGTATGCTTTAGCAGCGTAATGCTGTCGACTTCAAAGTCCGCGCGGTACTCCTTATCGCGAAACTCCTGCCAGGCTTTTTCAAAGTTCGGTTTCTTCAGGTCGCGGAAAGCCAATGTCAGATGTGGGTAGAACGGCTGTTCTTTGTACGTGGCGTTGTACAAGTTTAGCTGTGTCTTGCAATACCGGTGAAGGTCCTGCTGCAGCGCATGCAGCGCCGGATTAGTTTCTACGTCTATGAAGATGACCTTTGGTGAAAAGCATGAAAAGTTGCGCAACGTCAGGTGGAAGCTTTGCCGGTCTTCCGCAAAGAGCGTCAGCTTTTGGACAAGCTCCGCTTCTTTTTTCTCCTTCATCCTGAAAGGCATGTGAAGGGTGACGTGTGGGGGTGAGTTAAGAGATGCCTTGCTGTTGTAGGTATCGCGGAAATACTCTTTCAGCTGCAACGCTTCCTCGTAAACCGGCGAGGGCGGTATAATGGCGATGAAATACTGTTGTGACTTATCAGGCGCTTTCCCGTGCATGGTCCCACCAACTGAATAAAACGGGAAATTCGCCAACAAAATGTTTATCTAATAGCGTTTCGGCCAAAAAGTTCGGTCTCCAGCCATGTACCAAATAATTAGGCACGCGGGCTTGAGGATGGCGCGCGCTGATTTATTACCTTTAGATACTACTTAACCTAAACTTATGAGCGACGACTATGCAGGCTTTTGGCTGCGCGTGGTGGCCTTTGTAATCGATTCCATTGTCCTCTCCGTACTGTATCTCCTGGTCATTATCCCGTTGTACGATTCTCTCTCTCCTCCCGATGCCTTTGACCCGGATGCACCAGTGCAGGGGCCGACGTTTTTCCAGGAGGTGACGTCACCCGATGTGTCACTACTCGTGCTTGTCGTGGTGGCGATACTGTACTATGCCACAATGGAGGCTTCACGCCATCAGGGTTCGTTGGGCAAGCTTGCGCTGGAACTTAAGGTAACGGATGCGGAGGGCGGACGATTGAGTTTGTCGAAATCCCTAATTCGGAATGCGTCAAAACTGCTATCGACTGCCTCATTGCTGTTGGGGTACATCGCCGCAGCATTTACACGACGCAAGCAAGCCCTTCACGATCTGATTGCGGGCGCCATTGTGCTGAAACGTTGACGAACGTCTGGGCTATTTGCAGTGCTTCTTAAGCAGGGCTTTGGCTTCAACTGAGCCCCGCATATCGGCTTGCTTCAAATCCAGGCAGGCGTCATACTGGTTGTTCATCGCAATTTTGACGAGAGCGCGTTGATAGTAAGTTTCGGGGTCCTGCGGATAGAGCTCGATTGAAGTAGTGTAATCTTCCAGCGCTCCCTGGTAGTCTTCTTTTTCCATACGGCTCAGCGCACGATTGTCATAATAAACCGGATTCGTGTCGTCAATTTCGATGGCCTTCGTGTAGTCGGCAATGGCACCGTCGTGATCCTCCAGGTTGAACTTGATCACACCCCGGAGATTGTAGGTATCCGGTTCTTCGGGATCCAGTTCAATTGCCCTCGTGTAATCCGCGAGGGCGCCTTCATAATCTTCCAAAGCGCTGCGCGCAAGGCCCCGATTTTCATATTTGAGCGGATCCTCCGGGTCCAGTTTGATGGCCATGTCGTAGTCCGCTATTGCTTCCTTGAAATTGCCAGCGGCATAATACGCTACGCCGCGATAGTTATACAGCGACGCGTCCTCCTTATCCAGTTCGATGGCTTTCGTGTAATCGTCAATGGCGCTGACATATTCGCCGAGTTCAGCTTTGAGGAGCCCGCGATTGAAATACTTATCGGCATCAGGCGGTCCAAGGTCGAGTGCTTTGGAAAAATCGAAATAGGCGCCCTGAAGGTCTTCGATGTTGTATTTCGCCAGCCCACGATTAGTATAGGCGTCGGCGAACTTCGGGTTCAGGCGGATAGCCTTGTCAAAATCATTAATTGCACCCTCATCATCGCCGAGCAGCATCTTGGCTTCGCCACGCAGGTTCAGCGCACGGTGGTCTGACGAATCAAGTTCCAGCGCATACGTAAGATCCGCAATAGCCCCGTAGTGATCCTCCTGCCCCATGCGGGCCTCGGCGCGTAAGGTCAGGGCTGCGCGATTTTTCGGATCGCTCTGGAGTACCGTGTTCAGCAGGGCCCGGGCGCCTGCGAAGTCGCCGGCTTCGATCTTTTGTTTAGCGCCGGCGAGTGGTTCGGACTGCCCAAAAAGTAGGGCTGGAAGCCACAGCATCAAAAAAAGTGTCAGAGATGACTTTTGCATTGTGTTTGGCGGTTATGCCACAAGTTAACGGTTTTAATCAGCAGCGTAAAACCAGGGGCGTTCGTATAAATAACGACCAGTCAAATACCCTTTTTCCCGCACACCTTTTTTCGATAAGCTGCCGCCGGATAATTTCTATTTTTCAGAAAAATTAACCCCAAGCATACACGTCTGACCGCTCTTGTACTTGCAATATGGTTGGTCCAGCCGGTGCTGGGCCAGCGAATGGACTTTGAAGAGTACGATCCACCGTCCACGCTGGTAGTCCCTGAACACGTTCTTACCCGGGCGAAGTATCCTTTCATCGATGTTCATAACCACCAGTTCGGTATGGCCAGTGGCGACCTTTCCGGTTTGGTGGCCGAAATGGACAAACTCAACATGAAGGTCATGGTCAACCTCAGCGGCCGCGGGCGTGGCGACAGTGACCATTTACGGCGTTCGCTGGAAAACGCGAAGAAGTATCCCGGAAGGTTTATTGTGTTCACGAACATCAGCTTCGAAGGGATAGACGACCCGCAATGGGCAACGCGTACCGTAAAGCAGCTTGAAGAGGATGTGAAGATGGGTGCGTCCGGATTGAAAATCTATAAGAGCCTCGGGATGTTTGATCGCGACAGCAAAGGAAATCGCATTAAAATTGATGATCCGCGCATAGCCCCTGTGTGGGACAAGTGCGGTGAGCTTGGCATTCCCGTATTGATCCACTCCGCTGATCCGAAGCCTTTCTGGGATCCCATGGATGCAAACAATGAACGATGGCTGGAATTGAAAACCCGTCCGGGAAGGAAACGCAGCGACACTGACCCTGCGCCATGGCAGACGATCATCAACGAACAGCACAACGTCTTCCGTCGCCATCCCCGCACGATCTTCATCAACGCGCACCTCGGATGGTACGGCAACAACCTGCAAAAGCTCGGAGAGCTGATGGATCAGTTTCCGAATATGTATACTGAGATAGGCGCCGTCATTGCTGAGCTTGGACGTCAGCCGCGTTTTGCGCGCGAGTTCCTCATCAAGTACCAGGATCGCGTTATGTTCGGAAAAGATTCATGGGTGCCGGAAGAGTATCAAACGTATTTCAGGGTGCTTGAAACCGCGGACGATTACTTTCCCTATCACAAGCGTTATCACGCGTTCTGGAGAATGTATGGCCTTGATCTGCCCGATGAGGTGCTGAAGAAGATTTACTACAAGAACGCGCTGAAGGTTATTCCCAATATCGACGCGAACCTCTTTCCTAAGTAACAGTTGCAGACGCAGACGCAGCTCTTACAATGCCACTGTCACTGCGTCTGCATCTGCACCTGCGTTTAAAAGCTATACGCGCTGAAGTTTTGCCTTGAAACGTTTCAGCTGTGTACTCAACGTATCCACAGCGAGGTCCGTTGCGGCTTCGAACGTCCGGGCTTTTTCGGTTACGAAAAGACGATCACCCGGAACATTGAGCTTGACTTCCACCGTCTTGTTGTCTATACCTTCATTGTTAAGACGCAGAAAAACCTCTCCGTCAATCACCCGGTCGTAGAACCGGTCGAGCTTATCCAGCTTTTTCTGGATGAAATCAATCAGCTTGCGGTCTGCATCGAAGTGGATTGAATGAACCTGTAACTTCATAATCAAAAATTTAGTGAAGGATTAAACAACTTGCCGGTTTGCGTCCGGCCTCTGTACATGTGTTACATAGGCATATCGGCTAATTATCTATCAACATAATCAGGCTTTTGGATGTGCCTGTTCGTAAATCCTCCTGAGTTTTTCCATGGAGTTGTGCGTGTACACCTGGGTGGCTGCAAGGCTGCTGTGACCGAGGAGATCTTTGACAGCATTAATTTCAGCGCCCCTGTCGAGGAGGTGCGTGGCATAGGTGTGACGCAGAATGTGCGGACTTTTTCGCTTTGAACCCGACTCCTGCAAGCATTCTCTTACAATCCGGTAGATCATCATAGGATACGCAGCCACCCCGTTATCCGTGACGATCAGACGATCGACAGCGGTACCGCGAATGGCCTCCTGTTTTAGTTTACGGTATTCGCTAATAAGGGATACGAGACTTTGAGGGAAAGGGATTATCCTTTCCTTGTTTCTTTTCCCTAAAACTTTGATGACACAATTTTTGAGATCAATATCCGTTTCCTTTAGTCCGATCAACTCTGACAGACGCATACCGGTACCGTACAACAGCTCTACAACGAGCTGTTTTCTCTTCAGACTAAAAGGGCTTTCTGATTTTTTTGCGGCCTTTGTTTCGGCGTTCTCCTCGTGCGCCTTGTTCGGCGCTTCGAGCACCAGTTTTATGTTTTCTTCACGAACAAAGTCGGGAAGTCGCCTCCGGGTTTTCAGTACCCTGATCCGCGACATGGGATCATTCTTTAATGACCCGTGTACGCGCAGGAACTTGTAGAAGGTCCGCAGGCACGCAATCTTGCGATTGATCGTGGCCGCATCCATCCCCTTATCGACGAGGTCAACGATCCAGGATCGGATCACGTTATGCTCCGCACGCTCAAGGGATTCCTCCGGAAAGGTGTCGGACAGAAATTTTTCGAATTGGCTGAGGTCGTTCTGGTATGCTGTCAGGGTATGGGGGCTTACCCGCTTTTCATACCTCAGGTACTTTAGAAAGGATTCTCTCATAACTGCGCTCGCCCCCGTTAGTAGCTAATGTAAAAAAATAATCCCCTCCGTAAAAGTGCGAAGGGAACCTATATGCCATTCGGGGCGACGCGCGATCAGCTCGCGGCCTTCTGCCGTTGTTTTTCGCGATAGATGGCGCGGATCACTTCATTCCTGCGCCGAACAGAAGGCTTTTCGTACGCGGTGCGCGCCCGCAATTCCTTCAAAATGCCAGTCTTTTCAAACTTCTTCTTGAAACGCTTCAGCGCTTTGTCAATCGACTCGTTTTCCTTTATATTGACAACGATCATAGTATACCTTTACTCTTTGGCCTTTACTGTTTAAGGGGTGCAAATATAGCCTTTTCCTGGGAAAACCCCAATTGGTAACGCTTTTTTTGGGCACGGAGTTCGAGACTCGCATCACAAATCACAAATCAATCATCTCCCACCCGCCGCACGCCCTTCAGTTCCCTAAAGGGAGCCCACGCGCACGACGAACCGCGGCGCGGGTTGGACCCCTTTAGGGGGGCGCGGGCAGGCAATGCGAATCACGAATCACAAATCA
>Ga0079224_100015832_pt1 | contig 10577 bp, 9 predicted proteins | sample Stecom2015_FD_80414 | JGI IMG/M metagenome (GOLD analysis project Ga0079224, IMG submission 80414) | Agricultural soil microbial communities from Utah to study Nitrogen management - Steer compost 2015 | ecosystem: Environmental > Terrestrial > Soil > Agricultural land | place: USA: Utah...
CCCCCCCGCCCCGCGAGGCTCAGGCGCCGGAGACGGTGCCGACGCGCGCGCCCTCGGGCACCTCGCCGCCCTCTTCGCCGAGCACGGCGTCACCGACCACGGTGACGTCGGCGCCGAAGGTCCAGTCGCCCTGCACCTCGAGGGAGCGGGCCTCGGCGAGCGAGGGCACGCCCTGCGCGAAGCGCGCCTCGAAGTCGTCGATGAGCTTGAACGAGTTCGCATCCAGCGACACGTCCGGGATCGACTCGGCCTTCTGCACAAGGGCGCGGCGCTCGTCGAGCTCGTAGAGGTCGGAGCGGATCAGCAGCAGGTCGCTCGTCGCCTTCACGGGCAGGAAGCGGTCCCGTCCCACGACGATCGCGGTCGCGCCCTCGAACACCTCGATCGCGGCGCCCATCGCGGTCTCGATCTGGTAGACGGGCGTGGAGGTCTTGTCCGCGGGGTCGACGGTCTTCTCGTTGCGGATGAGCGGCAGGCCCATGACGCCGTCGCGCTCCTTGAGGATCGCGTCGAGCTGCTCGAGGTCCCACCACAGGTTGTTGGTGTGGAAGAACGGGTGGCGGTGCTCGTCGGTGAAGTAGTCCATCTCCTCCGCGGGGGTCTGCGCGGTGTCGCGCAGGATGAGCTGGCCGTCGGACTTCCGCACCGCGAGGTGGCCGCCCTTGCGGTCCGCGGAGGTACGGCGGCAGAGCTCTGCCGCATACGGCGCGCCGGTGGAGGCGAACCAGGCGGCGAGCACGGGGCTGGGGACGGCGCCGAGGTTGTCGGAGTTCGAGACGGAGGCGTACTTGAATCCGGCGTCGAGGAGCTGCTGGAGCAGACCCGAGGTCTGCAGGGCGGTGTAGATGTCGCCGTGGCCAGGCGGGCACCATTCGAGGTCCGGCTCCGCCTCCCAGGTGACGGGGGTGAGGTCGTCGGCGCGGAGCTTCGGCTCCTTGTTCTGCAGGAAGTCCAGCGGCAGGTCGCCCACGGGCAGGTCGGGGTACTTCGCGAGCACCTCGAGGGTGTCCTCGCGGGTGCGGAAGGAGTTCATGAAGATCAGCGGCAGGCGGGAGCCGGTGCCGCGGCGCGCGGCGAGGACCTGCTCGACGATGAGGTCCAGGAAGCTCTTCCCGTCCCGCACCGGGAGGAGAGACTTCGCCCGGTCCAGCCCCATGGAGGTGCCGAGGCCGCCGTTGAGGTTGATGATCGCGAGCTTGTCGAAGACCTGCTTCGCCTCGGCGACGTCGATCTTCACGTCCTCGAGGTGGGTGGGATCCAGGTACGGCGCGATCGTGTCCTCGGGGATCGTGCCGGTCACCCCCTCCTCCAGCTGCCGGTAGTAGTGGGAGAAGACGTCGATCGCGGTCTGCGCGACCCCTGCGTCCTTCATCTTCTGCTGCGCTGCGGCGAGTCCTTCGTTGCTCATGGTCACAGCGTATCGAGTCCGCGGCCCGGTCCCGGCTCCCCCGCCCGTCCCGCCTTGCGCCGCACCGAGTGTTCGCTCGCTCTTCCCTGGGCTGTGGCGCAGTGCTTGACTGTGCGCGAGCCGTCGGGCGCCGAGGCCCGGCCGCACCGCCCAGGAGGCGCCATGTCCCACGACGATCGCACGCCCGATCCCGTCCGCTTCCCTCCCCGCCCTGCCGGAGAGGGACTGCCCGAGGTGGTGGATCTGGAGGCCTGGGAGGAATTGCGACCGTGGTCGGCAAGGACGGCCCGGTCCCCTTCCTCAGCCTCTTCGAGGGACGCGTTGAGCTGCTCGTCTACCAGCACATGTGGTGGGACGGCGCCCCGCATCAGGGGCAGTGCGAGGGCCGGGCGCTGACGGCCTGGCATCTGCAGGACGCGACCTCTCTGCGCACCGCCGGGGTGTCCTTCGCGGTGCTCACCACGGGTGAGAAGGAGGAGGCCGAGCCGTTCCTCGCCTTCATGGGCTGCACCGAGCCGCGGCACTCGGAGCGGCGCACTCCGCACCCGATCGGCGGGGACATGGGGCACCCGCAGTGCTATGTGCGCGAGGGCGAGCGCGTGTTCCTCACCTACAACCTCACCGGGGGGCACGGAGATCGGCACTCCCGTGTTCGGTCTGCTGGACCTCACCGCCTTCGGCCGGCGCGAGGCCTGGCAGGAGATGCCGCCCGGCCGCGTCGCTGAGCGGGATTCACTAAGCAGGCTCAGGCGCTCGCGGCCGGTGCACAACGGTCACGAGCACCACGGAGACCATCATCAGCAGCAGCCAGGAGACGAACTTCATCAGCGGCACGAGCTCCCAGCCGCCCTGCTGGTGCGGGTAGATCCACGCCCCGGCGGCGGTGCCCAGGTTCTCCGCGATCCACAGCAGCAGCGCGACGCCGAGGAAAGCGGCGAGCACGGGCATCCGCCGCCAGGGCGCCAGGCGTTGCGTGCGGAAGGTCATCACGCACCGCCCGTACAGCAGCAGCATCACCGCGAGCAGCACCCAGCGCGCGTCGGGCAGGTAGTGGTGGGTGAAGAAGTTCGCGTAGATCGCGGCGGCGAGCAGCACGGTGGCCCTCAGGGGCGGGTAGCGGGTGAAGCGCAGGTCGAACAGCCGCATCACGCGCACCATGTACGAGCCGACGGCCGCGTACATGAACCCGGTGTCCAGCGGCACCGCCCCGATCCGCAGGATCCCGTCCGTCTCGTACGCCCAGGAGCCCACCGCCGTCTTGAACACCTCCATACCGGTGCCGACCACGTGGAAGAGCGCGATCACGCCCATCTCCCGCAGGCTCTCCAGGCGCAGCGCGAGCATCGCGATCTGCACGCCGATCGCGGCGAGGACGAGCGCGTCGGCCCGGACCAGCGTTGCACTCTCCGGATACAGCAGCCGCGCCGTGACGAGCAGGGCGAGCATCACCGCCCCGAACACGCAGGCCCAGGCCTGCTTCACGCCGAAGACCAGCAGCTCGACGAGCCGGGCCCGCCATGTGCCGCCCTCCGCCATGAGAGCTGCGGTGCGACGCTGCGCCCACCGGTCGATCCGCTCCTCGAGCGGGGTGTACGGCTGTCGCTGCTGGCTCATGCCTCAAGTCTCGACAGCCGGTGCGCAGGTTCCCGCAAGAAGTCGGGAGGATTCCGGGGAGGCTCCGGGAAGCTTCTGGGCAGACGGCCGACCGGGCTCACTCTCCGAGCGGGCCGAGCGCGCTCCCATCTCCCCTAGAATCGTGTGCCATGAGCACAGTCCTGTCCGCGGTCGCCTGGCCGTACGCCAACGGTCCCCGCCACATCGGCCACGTCGCCGGCTTCGGCGTCCCCTCCGACGTCTTCTCCCGTTACATGCGAATGGCCGGCCACGACGTGCTCATGGTCTCCGGCACCGACGAGCACGGCACCCCGATCCTCGTCGAGGCGGACAAGGAGGGCATCTCCGCCCACGAGCTCGCCGACCGCAACAACCGCCTCATCGTCGAGGACCTGGTCGCGCTCGGGCTGTCCTACGACCTGTTCACGCGCACCACGACCCGCAACCACTACCAGGTGGTGCAGGACATGTTCGTGACCGTGCGGGACAACGGCTACATGATCGAGCAGACCACCTCCGGCGCGATCTCCCCCTCCACGGGCCGCACCCTGCCGGACCGCTACATCGAGGGCACCTGCCCGATCTGCGGTGCGGGCGGTGCCCGCGGCGACCAGTGCGACAACTGCGGCAACCAGCTGGACCCGACGGACCTGATCGACCCGGTCTCGCGGATCAACGGCGAGACCCCGGAGTTCATCGAGACCTCGCACTGGTTCCTGGACCTGCCGGCGCTCGCGGCGGAGCTCGGGCGCTGGCTCGATGAGCGGGAGGCGACGGGGCTGTGGCGCCCGAACGTGATCCGCTTCAGCCAGAACATCCTCGAGGACATCAAGCCTCGTGCGATGACCCGCGACATCGACTGGGGCATCCCCGTGCCGGGCTGGGAGGACCAGCCGAACAAGCGCCTGTACGTGTGGTTCGACGCGGTGATCGGCTATCTCTCCGCCTCGATCGAGTGGGCGCGCCGCTCCGGTGACCCGGAGGCATGGCGGAAGTGGTGGAACGATCCCGAGACGCTGTCCTACTACTTCATGGGCAAGGACAACATCGTCTTCCACTCACAGATCTGGCCGGCGGAGATGATCGCCCAGAACGGCAAGGGCGACAAGGGCGGCGAGCCCGGCCGCTTCGGCGAGCTGACCCTGCCCACCGAGGTGGTCTCCTCCGAGTTCCTCACGATGGAGGGCAAGAAGTTCTCCTCCTCCAAGGGCATCGTCATCTACGTCCGCGATGTGCTGGAGCGCTACCAGCCCGATGCGCTGCGCTACTTCATCTCCGCGGCCGGTCCGGAGAACCACGATGCGGACTTCACCTGGGTCGACTTCGTCTCGCGCACGAACAACGAGCTGGTCGCCGGCTGGGGCAACCTCGTCAACCGCACCGCCGCGATGATCGCGAAGAACGTGGGCGAGATCCCGGCGGCGGGCGAGTTCGAGGATGTGGACACCGCCCTGCTGGACCAGATCCGCGAGGGCTTCACGACCGTCGGCAAGCTCATCGAGGCGCACCGTCAGCGCGCCGCGATCGCGGAGATCATGCGTCTGGTGGGCGAGGCGAACGCCTACGTCTCCCGCACCGAGCCGTTCAAGCTGAAGGCCGAGGAGCAGCGTCCGCGCCTGCTCACGATCCTGCACGTGCTCGCGCAGGCCGTCACGGACCTCAACACCATGCTCGCCCCCTTCCTGCCCCATTCGGCCAACGCCGTGGAGAAGGCGCTGGGCGGGGACCGGAAGATCGCGCCGATGCCTCGGATCGACGAGGTCGAGGATCTCGACGGCGGCCCCGGCTACCCGATCATCACCGGCGACTACACGCAGGTCCCGGCCTGGGAGCACCGCCCGGTCACCGTGGGGCAGACGGTCGTCAAGCCCACCCCGATCTTCGTCAAGCTCGACCCCGTGATCGCCGAGCAGGAGATCCAGCGACTCGAGGCCAAGGCCGAGGCGGAGGCAGCAGCAGAGGCGGCCGACGGGGCCTGAGACCCGCTCGAGTCGCCAAGAACTGTGACTCCAGCACGTCTGTAGTAACACTTTCTTACGAAAGTGTTACTACACTGGGGTCGTGAGCACAGATCGCGCGCCGCTGCCCGTCCCGCCAGTCGGCCGACGGCCGGGTCACTGGATCGTGCCTGATGACGGCCTCACCTCCCGCTCTGCACGCGCACGCGGCTCTGGTCCCTACGAGGCGACGCTCCCGGCCCACCTAGCGGGCGAGAATCCGCTGGATCTCGCCCTCTCCGGCGATCTCGCTGCCGATGTCGCCGATGCCGAGCAGGCGCTGACCGCGTTCGATGCCCATGCGCGCGCTGAGCTCGGCAGCGAGAATCCTGCACTCGGTCCGATGAGCGCAATCCTGCTGCGCACCGAATCGGCCTCCTCCTCCCAGATCGAGGACCTCACCATCGGCGCCCGCCAGCTCGCCCTCGCCGAGCTCGACGAGTCCCGCAGTGCGAATGCTCGCGCAGTCGTGGCGAACGTACGGACCATGGAGGCGGCGCTTCGCCTCGCGGACCGTCTCGACTTCGACGCCCTCCTCGCGATGCACACCGAGTTGCTGGCCCCCTCCCCCGATGCAGGTCGCTTGCGCGAGCAGCTCGTGTGGGTGGGCCGCAGCGGGCGCAGCCCCCGCGATGCCGTGCACATCGCCCCGGAGGCGGAGGACGTACCCGCCGCGATGGCGGATCTCGTCGCCTTCCTCGCTCGTGAGGACCTTCCGATCCTGCTCCATGCTGCGATCGCGCACGCGCAGTTCGAGACGATCCATCCCTTCACGGACGGCAACGGGCGCACCGGACGCGCACTGGTCCACGCTCTCCTCGCCGGCAAGGGCCTGACACGGACCACTGCTCCCGTCTCCGCTGGGCTGCTCACCGACCTCGAGGCGTACACCGATGCGCTGACTGCCTATCGGCAAGGCGATGCCCGGCCGATCGTGGAGGAGTTCGCGAGCGCGGCCCGTTTTGCTGCTGTCACCGGCACACGTCTGGTGGATGACCTCGCTGCACAGCTCGAGGAGGATCGCGAGCGCCTGTCCGGGCTGCGCCGTCATGCCCTCGCCTGGCGGATCCTGCCTCTGCTCATCGCCCAGCCGATCGTGAACGCCGCGCACCTCCGGGAGGCACTGAATGTGTCTGCGATGTCCGTCCAGCGCGCCCTCGCCCAGCTCACCGTGGCCGGGGTGCTGCAGGAGGCGACGGGCCGCTCACGCAACCGGGTCTGGCAGCACCGCGGAATCCTCACCATCCTTGATGATTACGCGGAGGAGGTGCGCCGAGCAGGCTGAGAGTGCACCGCAGTGGACCCCGGCCTCACTCCTCCTCGCGGCGCGGGCCCGCGAGGTCGTGGACGCGCAGCACCACGGCGTGCGGCGTGCCGGCGGCCTGACCGCCCCCGCGCAGCATCTCCGGAATGAACACTGCCGGTTCCGGGTGCCCGGTGACGTGCTCGAGATACGCCGCATGGGCCTGGAGCGAGGCGACCGACGCCTGGACGTGGTCCTCCTCGACAGGTATGGCGTGGGTGGGCTCGGGGTGCCCGGCGATGGCGACCGTGTGTGCCTGCCAGGGCGCGAGCTCCTCCTCCTCGGCGAGCTCGCGGAACACCCACGGATTCGCGGCGTCCCGGCAGGCGTCGATCGTCGCGAGCCCGGCGGCCCTGTGGTCGGCCTGATTCAGACCCCACCCCACCTCGATCTCGAAGGTCAGGGTGAGCACGAGGTCCGGGCGCACCTGGCGGATCACGCGGGAGATGTCGCGGCGCATGACGAGGGTCGGCTCGAGCATCCCGTCAGGGTGGTCGAGGACCCGCAGGTCGCTGACGCCGACGGCCGCGCAGGCGCGGCGCTGCTCGCTCACGCGCAGCGGGCCCACCTCCTCGGGCGCGGCGGCCATCCCCGCCTCCCCGTGGGTGAGCAGCAGATAGGTGACTTCGACGCCGGCCGAGGTCCAGGCGGCGACTGCGGCGGAGGTCCCGTACTCCATGTCATCGGGGTGAGCGACGACGCACAGCACTCGGCGCAGATCGTCCTGGGGAAGCAGCGGCAGCGTGGCGGTCTCATCCATGACGCTCACCCTAGGTCAGGTCACTGCGCTGCGGGGCGCCCTTCCTCGAGGTCACGCAGCAGCCGGCGGGCGGCAGCGCGTCCGGCGCGGTTGGCGCCGATCGTCGAGGCGCTCGGCCCGTAGCCCAGCAGGTGGATCCGCGGATCCGCGGCGACGGCGGTGCCGTCCATGGCGATCCCGCCGGCGGGGCCGCGCAGTCGCAGTGGTGCGAGATGGCGCAGGGCGTGGCGGAACCCGGTCGCCCACACGATCGCGTCGAGCCCGGTCACCGTGCCGTCGGCCTCGAGCACCCCGTGCGGGAGGAGGCGCTGGAACATCTCCCGCCGGGCGAGGATTCCGCGGGCCGCCGCCTCGCGCAGCGCGGGCGTCCACAGCAGCCCGGTGTGGGAGACCACGCTGCCGATGGGCAGCCCGGCCCGTGCCCGCTCCTCCACGCCGGCGACCGCGTCACGGCCCGCCTCCTCGGTGAACGGGCCCTCGCGCCACTCGGGCTCGCGCCGTGTGTGCCAGTGGGTCTCAGCGACGTCCGCGAGTTCGAGCAGGTGGCCGAGCGCGCTGATCCCGCCGCCAACGACTGCGACGCGCTGGCCGGCGAACTCCTCCGCGCTGCGGTACTCGGCGGTGTGCAGCTGCCGACCGCGGAAGTCGGTGGCGCCGGGCAGGGTGGGGACGAAGGGGCGGGTCCAGGTCCCGGTCGCGTTCAGCACCGCCCGGGTGCGCAGCACGGGGCGCTCCGCGCCGTCGGGGCCGACGGAACGGACGTGCAGCAGCCCGGCATCGGGCGCGTTCTCGACGCGCGTCACCCGCACCGGGCGCTGGATCTCGAGGCCCTCGCGCTCCTCGAATGCGGCGAAGTACGCCGGGACCGCGATATTGGCGCTCACGTGGTCGTCGAGGGCAGGGACGGGCATGTCCGGCAGCTCGCGGATCCCGTTCACGGTCGCCATGGTGAGGCTGTCCCAGCGGTGGCGCCACGCCCCGCCGGGCCCGGTCTCCGCATCGAGCACCGCCACCGCCTCGATCCCGCGCTCGCGCAGGTGGTGCGCGGCGGAGAGGCCGGCCTGACCGGCCCCGATCACGACCGCGTCGAGGATGCCCATGTCCGGCCCAACCTCGGCCCGCCGCGGGATGTTCCCTGCCGCGGGCAGGCTCACACCGGCGAGCTCACGCGATTGCGGCGACCTCGGTGACCGCTCGGGCGGCGGAGAGGCCGCGGGACAGGTCTTCCCACAGGTCCTCGAGGTCCTCGAGGCCCACGCTCAGCCGGAGCGTGCCCGGCCGGACGCCGCAGGCCTCGCGCTGGGCGGGAGTGAGGTGGGAGTGGGTGGTGGAGCCGGGGTGGCAGACGAGCGAGCGGGCATCGCCGAGGTTCACCGCGATCGACCACAGGCGCAGCGCATCGCTGAACGCGGCGGCCGCCTCTTCACCGCCCGTGAGGTCGAGCGCGAGCACCCCACCGGTGCCGTGCGGGAAGTCGCGTGCGGCGAGTGCGGCATCGGGCCGGCCGGGGATGGTCGCATGGTGGACCTGTTCCACACCGGGCAGGCCGTGCAGGCGGGCGGCGAGCACGGCGGCGTCGGCGCTGACCTTCTTGGTGCGCAGGTCGAGGGTCTCGATGCCCACGAGGACCTGCTGGGCGCTCGCGGCAGGCAGCGTCGCGCCGAGGTCGGTGACGTACTTCGCGCGGGCATAGGCGAGCAGGCCCGAGCGGCCGCACGCGTACTCGTCGGCGAAGGTGACGCCGAAGCGGCGGTTCCGGCGGGTGAGCCGCTCCCAGCGGGTGGGACATCGGCGCGGGTCGAAGCGGCCGGTGTCCACGATCAGGCCGGCGATCGTGGTGCCGTGCCCGCACAGGTGCTTTGTCGCGGAGTGGACCACGAGGTCCGCGCCGTGCTCCCCGGGACGGTAGAGGGTGGGGCCGGCGAGGGTGGAGTCGACGATGACCGGCACGTCCCGGGCATGGGCGATCGCGCTCAGTGCCGGCAGGTCGCACAGCTCCCCACCGGGGTTCGCGACCGATTCGAGCAGAGCGGCGCGGGTGGTGCCCGTGAAGGCCGCCTCCCAGGCGGTGAGGTCCCAGGGATCGGCGACAGTGACCTCGACGCCGAGGTCGGCGAGGGTGTCATCGAGGAACTCGGACGTCCCGCCGTAGAGTCGGGAGGAGACCACGAGGTGGCTGCCGGGCGGGGTGAGGGCGAGGACCGCGATGGTGGTCGCGGCCTGCCCGGAGGAGACGGCGAGCGCGCCGATGCCGCCCTCGAGCGCGGTCATGCGCCGTTCGAGCACGGCGGTGGTGGGGTTGCCGGAGCGGGAGTAGGCGAAGCCCTCCGCGCGGCGCTCGAAGAGGGCCTTCAGCTCGGCATGGCTGGCGCGGGCGAAGGCGCTGGTCGAGTACACGGGCGGGGTGAGCGCCCCGTGCGCGTCCTGGCTGCTGTCCCACCCCGCGTGGATCTCGCTGGTGCCCATGGCTCCTCCTCCGTCGTCTCCTGTTGGAGCTCATCGTGCGAGCGGGAGCGGTGCGGCGGCGAGGACTGTGACGGAGCGTGATCCTCCGCGACGGGAGGTGGTGCGGGATGACTCAGGGCGTCACAGAGGCCCCAGATCGGGCAGCGTCAGGCAGGGGTGCCGTCCTCGGCCCAGAGCCCGGAGGTGCCGCGGCGGTGGGAGCCCAGCAGATGCGTGTCCACGATCCCGAGCGCCTCCATGAGGGCGAACATCGTGGTGGGGCCGACGAAGCGGAAGCCGCGCCGCTTGAGCTCCTTGGCGAGCGCGGTCGACTCCTCGCTCGTGGTGGGGACCTCGGCGGCGGTGCGGGGCAGGGGCGTGCGCGCGGGGCGATAGGACCACACGAGCGCCGCGAGGTCCGTGGCCCCGCCCTCCACGCCGTCGGATCGCAGGCGCTGCGCGGCGCGGGCGTTGCCGATCGTCGCCTCGATCTTGCCGCGGTGGCGGATGATGCCAGTGTCCGTGAGGAGCCGCTCGACGTCGCTCTCGTCGAAGGCGGCGACCGTGTCGATGTCGAAGCCGGCGAAGGCGCGGCGGAAGCCCTCCCGTCGGCGCAGGATCGTCGCCCAGCTGAGCCCCGACTGGAAGCCCTCGAGCGCCAGGCGCTCGAACACCCCGCGCTCGTCACGCACCGGCATGCCCCACTCCGTGTCGTAGTAGGTGCGCAGGTCGTCGTGGGTCGCCGCCCAGCGCGGACGGGCGAGCCCGTCTGGGCCGACGACGAGGTCCTCGCTCACCGGCTCCTCGTACTGCATGGGCTCCTGGCTCGAGCTCACTCGTCGATCTTGCCGATCGACTCGCGCTTCTCGGCCTGGAACTGGTCCTCGATCCGGCCCAGTGCCCAGTAGGCGGAGATGGAGATCTGCTCGCGCGGGATCCCGGCCTCCTTCACGAGCAGGGCGCGCAGCTGCTTGGTGAGGCCGCGCTCGAGGTGGCAGAACACCTGGAGGCCCTCGTGGTCGCTGAGGTCGAGGGCACGGGCACGCTCCA
>Ga0079224_100015833_pt1 | contig 10577 bp, 4 predicted proteins | sample Stecom2015_FD_80414 | JGI IMG/M metagenome (GOLD analysis project Ga0079224, IMG submission 80414) | Agricultural soil microbial communities from Utah to study Nitrogen management - Steer compost 2015 | ecosystem: Environmental > Terrestrial > Soil > Agricultural land | place: USA: Utah...
CGGTCAGCAGCGCGCTCGCCGCTCTCGTGCTCGGTCCGATCGTCACGACGCTCCCCGTCGCTGAATATCTCCAACGCGCCGAGCCGTGGCTCTATGTGATGCGCGCGGTCACGCTCATCGATATCCAGTACTACCTTCCCGGCGTCTTCGAGACGCTCCCCGTGCAGGCGGTCAACGGCTCGCTGTGGGTCCTTCTCCACTTCGTCGCGCTCTACGTCGTTCTCGCCGTGCTCGGCGCGTTCGGAGTCCTCGATCGTGAGCGCCGATTCGCGGCATTCATCGTGGCGTTCATCATCGCCTTCCTCGCGATGGAAAGCGGCTGGCTCGCTCTCCCGCTTCCCGGAAAAGTCGAGCAGCTCCGCGTCCTCGCGTTTCCGTTCCTCGCCGCCTGCGGAGCCTGGGTCTTCAGGCGGCGCATCGTCCTCGATGGGCGCGCGGCGATCGCCCTCCTCGCCGTCGCGGCCGCGAGCCACTTCGTGCTGCCCCGCGCTCTCGCGCTCCTCGCGCTCACCGCCGCCGAGGTCTACCTCGTCCTCTTCGTCGCGCTCGCGTTCCGGCCGATCCGCAAGGGGAACCGGCTCGGGCAATACTCTTACGGCGTCTTTCTCTACGGATTTCCGATCGCGCAGTGCGCGGTGCTCGCGTTCTCGCCGGGGCCGTATCTCCTCTTCCTCATCTCCGTGCCGCTGACGTTCGGCATCGGCTTCCTCTCCTGGGAGCTCGTCGAGCGACACGCGTTGCGGCTTCGAAAACGGCCGCTACCGCGGGTCGCCGCCGCGCGCCGAGAGATCGAGCCCGAGCCGCTCGAAGCGCCGCGCTGAGAGGGCGATCACCGCTCGCAAGGAATGTCACAGCGCGCAGGCGGGTTGCGTCTCGCAGGCGAGCTCGTCGTCGGGCGTCGGATCGATGCCGCATCCTTCGAAGGGCTCGGCCGGACTCGACCCTCCCCGGAAGAGCCAGTCGAAGATGAAGACGGCGTCCGTGATCGCGACGATTCCGTCGTCGTCGGCGTCCGCCGAGTCGGAGCACAGCGGCGCGGTGCCGCCCGCGAAGAGATAGAGAAGCGTGAACACGCCATCCGAGATGTCGATCACGGCATCGGAATTCGCGTCGGCTCGGCGGAAGGTCGCCGCGTTCCCGGCGGAGACGACGTCGAGCTCGATCTCTTCCGCATCCTCGGCGCCGCCGTCGCTCACGGTGAGGCGAACCACCCAGGATCCGGGCGTCGAGAACCGAATCTCGGTGAGCGGCGCATCGGGCGTTTCGATCATCGCGCCGTCCCCCCCATCGACGATCTCCCAGAAGAAGGCGAGCTCCTGGACGCCTCCGTCGCCGTCGGTCGAGCCGCTCGCATCGAGCGCGACTGCCGCCTCGACGTCATCGATCACGATGGGAGAGGTCGCCGGATCTCGCGTGATCTTCGCCGTCGGCGGGCTGTTCGGCTCCGAGGCGGGCACGATTTTGAAGAGCTCGCCGCGAGTCGTCGCGAGCCAGATCTCGCCGTCAGGATCGGTGCCGAAAGTGGTGACGTTCCGGAGCGTGCGATCCGGCCTGATACCTTCATTCCACTCCGCGGTGCGATCCCTGAAATCGGCGCGCTCGCCTTCGACGATGCGGAACGATCCGGCGCGCGAGGTGCAATGGTCGACGAAGAAGTACGTGCCGTGGAGATCGGGCATCAACGCGCCTCGATAGACCTCCCCGCCGGTCACCGAGCAGCCCGTGAACGCCGCGCCGGTGTGCGGATACTCGTGCACCGGCTTGCGCCGTTCCCCCACCGTGAACGCCGTCCCGCCGCTGAATCCGTGATCGCCCTCGCGGACGCGCCACTCGTAGTTGAAGCCGCCTTCCGAGCCGCCCGGCTCCCAATTGATCTCCTCCCAGGTGTTCTGCCCGACGTCCGCGATGAAGAGATCGCCGGTGACGCGATCGAACGCGAAGCGCCACGGATTGCGAAGGCCGAGCGCCCAGATCTCGGGAAGCACCGCATCGACCTCGACGAACGGGTTCGTCTCCGGGATGCCGTAGGGCTTTCCGTCGGTCACTGCGTCGACGTCGATGCGGAGGATCTTTCCAAGGTAGCTCTGCGGATCCTGCCCGCTGTTGCACGGATCGCCCCCGGAGCCGCCATCGCCGAGCGCGATGTAAAGGTAGCCATCGAACGGTCCGAACGCGATCTTCCCGGCGTTGTGGTTCTCGTATGGCTGTCCGACGCGAAGCAGGATCTCCTCGGAGCTCGGGTCGCCCACGGTGGGATCGTCCTCGCGCACGCGGAATCGCGAGATGACCGAGTCCGCGACGCAGGCCTTGTTGCACTTCGCGCGACAGGCGTTCGCGTCCGTGGTCGCCGCCGTGTAATAGACGAAGAGCTCGCCGTTCTCCGCGAAGCTCGGATGGAAGGCCAGGCCGAGGAGGCCCTGCTCGCCGCAACAACGAACGCGACCTCGAATGTCGAGGAAGACCGATGGCGAAGCGTCAGGGTCGGCGAGATCGAGCGCGAGGATTCGCCCCGCGGCCTCGACGACGAAGAGCGTGCCGTCCTCCCCGGGCGCCGTCGCAAACTCGACGGTCCGCTCGAAACCCGCTCGAACGAACTCGAGCGTCGTCCTCGTGCCAAGCACCGGCTCGGGAGGCTCGTCCTGAGCGCAAGCGGTGATCGCTACGAAAAAGAACGCCGGGACGAACGAAAGCTCGAGAAGGAATCGGCGGCGCATCGTGGCATCTCCCTTGTGGACCCTGTAACAGTTTGGGCGCCCCCTCGCGACCGCCGATCATTCTGCGAAGCGTGAGCCTCGACGGCAATGATCCGAGCGAAAAAGGGACGCCCGGCGGGCAACCCTTCTCTCGCGGGGCTCGGCCTCGCGATTCTAGCAACGTGGAGAGCACCCCTTGCGTTCCCGCCCCATCGTCGCTCTCGCCGTGCGAGCCTTGGCGGCGATCCTCGTCCTAGGGATCGCGGTCGCCGTCCCATGGGACATCTACCGCTGGGCCGCTCGACGGCCGTGGACGTGGCTTCTCGCGGAGATCTTCGCGGCGTGCGTCGCGATCAGGATCTTCGGCTCGATCGCGCTCCGCGGCGTGTGGCCCTCTCCTCTCTCCCCACGGGCGCGACGGGCGACGGCCGCCGCGGCTCTCGTCCTTCTCGGCGTGTCGGGCATCCTCGACGTCCTCTTTCCTCCCGAAGCGGCCTTCACGGGACGAGGACACTGGGTCCTTCTCTGGGCGATCGCCTTCGTGATCGCGGTGCGCACGCTCATCTCCGCACGGGCGGAGCGCTGACGAGCCTTTCGTCGACGCGAGCGCCAGGCGATGCCGCACGACGTCGCGAGCTTCGATCGACGCGGAGAGATGCGTACGCTCGACGCGATCTCACGCGCTCTGGCTTTCGGTCGTCCGCTCCTCGGCGATGCGACGCAGCGCGCGCAGGTCGAGCTTTCCGCTTCCGAGGAGCGGCAGCTCTTCCACGCTCACGAACGCCTCGGGCCGAGGGATGAAGAGATTCGGAAGGCCCATGGCTCGAAGGCGATCGAGGATGCCCGCGATGTCGATGTCCCCGAGCGTATGGAGCACGACGAGGCGCTCACCCTTGTTCGGATCGGGAACGGCCGTGACACCGAAGACGCGCTCCTTCACGCCGGCGGCTTCCTGGAGCGCATCCTCGACGCGCCCGAGCGGCACCATTTCGCCCCCGAGCTTCGCGAAACGAGCGAGTCGATCGGTGATCGCGAGGAAGCCGTCCTCATCGAGCGTGCCGATGTCGCCCGTGAGGTACCAGCCGCCGCGAAGGACCTCGCGAGTCAAATCGTCGCGATCGAGGTATCCGATCGTGACGTTCGGGCCGCGGACGACGACGAGCCCCGAGTCTCCCGGCGGCAGCGGTTTCGTGCGCTCGGGGTCGAAGTCCTCGTTCGGATCGACGATGCGCACGCGCACGCCCGGCAGAGGATGCCCGACGGTGCCGCGGCGCGAGCCCGCCTGGAAGAAACCGGGCGCGCGGTAATCCGGAACGCTGACGGCGACCGCGGGCGCGCACTCCGTCGCGCCGTACGCCGAGAGCGGCCGAATGCCGAAATGATCCTCGAACGCGAGAGCGAGCGACTCGGGGAGCCTCTCCGCGCCCGCGAGCACGAGCCTGAGCGAGCCGAACTGCGCCGGCGTGCAGCGCCGCATCCAGACCTGGAGGAAGCTCGGCGTGCCGATGAGGATCGTCGCGCGGTATCGCGGCACGAGCTCTCCGATCGCCGCGGCATCGAGCGGATTCGGATGGAAGACCGTCGCGATCCCTTCGGCGGACGCGAACCAAAGGGCCGCGTAGCCGAACGAATGGAAGAAGGGGAGCACGCCTAGGAGGCGATCCGTCTTCCGCACGCGGACGACCTGCGAAAGCGCGGCGATGTTCGACTCGACGTTGAAGTGCGTGAGGAGGACGCCTTTCGGCTCGCCCGTGCTTCCGCTCGAGAAGATGACGGTCGCGACATCGTCGGGAGAGATGCGCCCGCGCGCGCCGCATGCACGCTCGAGAAGCCGGCGCGGCAGGAAGAGCGCAGCGAGCATCGCGACGACACGCTGACCGAGCTTGATCGTCCCGGCCACCTCTTCGATCCAGATCGGCTCGACTCCATCGGGAAGCTCGATCTTCGCCTTCTCGACGAAACGGCGGCTCGTCAGCACCGAGCGAAGCCCTGCTTGTCTCGCCGCGGAGGTCATCCCTTCGCGCCCGGCGGTCGGATTCAAGTTGACGCTCGGCCGGCCGGTGAGGCTCGCGGCGACGTTCGAGAGCGCCCCCGCGACCGACGCGGGAAGGAGGATCCCAATGCGCTCCGACTCCGCCCAACGAGGGCGCATCGCCCGCGCGATCGCGACCGAGCCGGCGAGCGCGCCGAGCCGTGAGACCCTCGGACGCTCGCGATCCGCGAAGGCGAGACGCCACGGCCCGCGGCGCATCGTGCGGATGAGCTCGCTGTGGAGCGGACGAGCATCCTTGCGGCGAAGCATCCATGCGTCCGCGCCGAGCTCCTCGACGGCGCGACGAATCTCCCCCACCGGCGTGCCGGACGGGAGCGGATCGCCGTAGACGACCGAGACGGGATAGGGGACGCGTCGCGGCCACTTCCAGAGGAAGCGCCCATCCGACCAGCTGAAGAGGCTTCCCCACACGCGATCGAGATACACGGGGACGATCGCGGCGCTGCGTCCCTTGACGATGCGCTCGAGACCGCGGCGGAACGGCAGAAGCATGCCCGTTCGCGTGATCTGCCCTTCGGGGAAGATGCAGACGACCTCGCCCGCATCGAGCGCCGCGCCGGCGTTCTTGAGCGCGCGGAGGATGGTCTTCGGATCGCCGGACGTCGAGATCGGGATCGCTCCGATCGCCTTCATGAACGGGCGAAAGAACCGCCGGTCGACCCATTCCGACTCGACGATGAACCGCACCGGGCGATTCGTGCTCGCAAGGAGCAGAAGGCCGTCGACGAGCGAGACGTGGTTCGCGACGAGAAGAACGCCGCCCGTCGCGGGCAATCGATCCCGGCCAACGACGCGGAGACGGTAGAACGTGTTCGTGAGGATGACGAGCACGAGCCTGACGAACGCTTCGGGGAGGAGGGTCAGCGCCCAGACCGTGCCGACGAGGACGAGGATCGCGGCGCCCGCGAGGATCTCCCGCGCGGACCATCCGAGAGCGACGAAACCTCGCGCCGCGAACGCTCCCGAGACCATGCCGGCGAAGACGAACACGTTCGAGAGAGCGATCACGGCGCCGCGTCGCGTCGCAGGAGCCCGCCATTGAAGCGTCGCGTTGAGCGGCACGAGGATGAGCCCGCTCGCGACGCCGAGAGGCAAGACGAGAAGGAGAAGCAGCCAGTAGAGATCGTTCGCGCGCTCCCGCGCGAGCTCGGTCATCGCCCCACCTTCCGGTCCGAGGGGCTCGAGCACGACCTGCTCCGGCGCGGCGAACGCGAGGAGTCCCGCGGCGAGCGAGAGCGCGACCGATCCGAGCGGCACGAGCCCGTATTCGACGCGAGCGTTCGAAAGGCGCCCAGCGAAGTAAGCGCCGATGCCGATGCCGACGCCGATCGACGCGAGGATCCATCCCGCGCGCTCGTCCGCCGAGGCGGTCTCCTCACCGGCCCTGATGAGGATCGTCCGCGCATAGACGAGAAGGTCTTGCCCGAGAAGCGTGGCGATCGCCCAGAAGAAGGTCAGCCCGAGGACGGTCAACCAGAGGACGCGATCACCGCGGATCGCGACCCACGACTCCTTGTAGACGCGCAGGTCGGGTCGCGCGATCAGCGAGCTCGGCGGCACGCGTGGGATCTTGAGCGCCGCGATGAGACCGACACACGAGAGGACCACGAGAGTCGCCGGCACGACCCAAGCCACCTCGCGGGTGTGCTCGAGGAGCGTGCCCGCAGCGCCCGTTCCCGTGATGATCGCGAGCATCGTGAAGAGCTCGATGGCTCCATTGCCGTTGACGAGCCGTTCCGGAGGAAGGAGCTCGGGCAGGATTCCGTACTTCGCGGGCGAGAAGAACGCGCTCTGCGCGCCGAGGAGCGCGAGGAGGACGACGAGGGGAGCGATCGCGTCGGGTGACGTCGCGAGAAAGTACGTCGCGAAAACGAGAAGCGCGAGCTCGACGAGCTTCGTGAGGACGATGATATCGCGCTTCCCGAAGCGATCCGCGATGAGCGCGGCCGGCACGGAGAAGACGAGAAGCGGCAGCGTCATCCACAGGAAGGCCCGGAACGCCTGCGACTGCGACTCGTGCTCGAACGCGGCCTGCTGCGAAGGATCGCCGACGTCGACGCCTTTCGTCGCGAGCGCGATTCCGAGAAAGACGACGACCATCTTCCAGGCGTTGTCGATGAACGCGCCGATGAACTGCGTGACGACGAGCGGCCGGAAACCACGCCCATCCGCCGGCGGAAGCTGGTCCGAAAACGTTTCAGGCTCCTTCTCGATCTCGGGCATTCGGCCCCCCAGTCTCCCTCTTGCGCGTTCTGCTTCTCGATCGCCGCCCAGCCCCGCTGCCGCCATCCGCGTTCGGGAGCTGAAACTCCGGCTCTATCGAGTCTTTTCGGCAGGAATCGTCACGACCTTCTCACCCGGGACGAAATCGGCCTCCGAGACCACGACCTTGCCGTCGACGCGTACCGTCAAGCCGCGAGACGCCACCGCCCCTTCCCGGCCCTCTCTCGACTCGTAGATCACATCGACACGCCGTCCCCGGTAAGGCGCGCCGAGGAGCGCGAAGTGATCGAGGCCGATCGGCAGAGCATCGATCGTGAAGCCACCATCCTCCCTCGGCTCGAAGCCCGCGACGTGGCGGACGATGATGTCGATCCACCACGAATGCATGTAGTCGCGAAACGAGCTCAAGGGCTCGCCGGTCTCGGGGTGGTAACGCTCGTAGAAATCGGGGCGCGGCTCGAGGTGCTTCCTCACGGACCGCCGAAAGACTTCGGCAGCGCTCGGCAGAAGCGCCCGATCGAGCGTCTTCGCTGCGTAGGCGAGGCCTTCGATCACGTGCGACGTCGCCGCGGGCCAGGAGGGCCCCTGCCAGAAGCTCCTCGGATCGTAGTCTCGATCGGAGCGCGGCAGCGCCGGCACCGGATGCGCCGTGAAGAAGCGCTCGGGGGAGAGAAGCCACTCCTCGATCACCGGGAGATGCTCCTTCTCGGCGACGCCGGCGAAGAACGGATAGAAGGTCGTGATGAACACCGATTCGGCGAACGCGTTCGTCTCGGGATGCCGATCGCGGAAAGCGCTCGAGCTCGCGTCCCAGAGCCGCTTGCGGATCGCATCGGCCGATTTCTCGGCGAGCGCCTCGTACTTCTTCGCCTCCTTCTCCGCGCCGAGAGCGGCGGCCAGCCGAGCGATCGCGCGCGCGTTCGCCGCGAAGTAGCTCGTCGCGTCGACGGCGAAGTACGGAAGCCGCGGGTCCGGCCACCGCAGGAGATCGTCCATCCCCGTCTCGAGCTGGTGGTCGATCGCAAAGAGGCCGTCGCCGTCCGGATCCCGATCCTTCACCCACCAGTCGACGTTCCTCGCGAGCGGCGGCCACAGCTTCTCGACATCGCCGCGGCGACCATGGACGAGAAAGTGTCGATAGGCCGCGTACGGCGCGAGCGAGAGGCCGGTGCCCGACCGGTGATGGATCGGAACGCGGTTGGTCGCGGGACTGGTGTACCAGGGGAGCTTGCCATCGTCGTCGGCCGCCTTCGCGAGGCTCGCGAGATGCCCACTCCCCCAATCGGGATCGACGGCCCACGCAAGATCGAGGGCGTGGAACGGCGCGCTATAGCAGCAGAGCGTGCGGTACGCCTGACGACCTTCGAGGACGACGGGCTCCTCGAAGAAGCCGAGGCCGCCTCCCGCGGTCGAGAAGCGCAGGAGGAACCAGCGAAAAGCCCAGAGCTCGTCGAGACGCGGATCGCTCGAGACGAAGCGCGGCACGCTCGACTCGTAGAAGCGCTCCCAATCGTTGCGGATCGTCGCGAGCGGATCGGGATCGGCAAGGACGTCGATGAGCTTCTTCTGCGCAGCGTCGACGCTCCGATCGACGGAGCACGCGAGGACGATGGTTCGGCTCTCCCCGGGCGGAAGCTTGACGCGATAGGTCAGCTCGTACGTGCCTGCGGCGCGCGTGATGAGAGAGGTTGGAGGCTCGCGCCCGCCCACCGCGATGGCGAGCTCATCGATGATCCCGGGATAGGGGTTTCGATCGACCAAGAGGACGAAATCGCCTGATTTCCTCGACACCTTCTCGCCGCCGGGCTCGCCTCGCCAATCTCTCGAGCCCGTGATGTCGCCCGTCACGTCGATCGTGTGCTCGACTTCGGCGTCGCTCGGGTTGTGCAGGTGGATCGCGGAGACGACGACGTCGTCGCGCGTGATCCCGACTTGGCGCTGCTCGGTGACCTCGCTTCGCGGAGGAGACGCGACGGGGCGAGCGCCTTGGGCGACGGGGCTCTTCGTGATGACGATCTGATCGAGGTTGACGTTCGTTTGCTCGCCGCCGCCCGATTCCGGGCTGACGATCACCTGGTCGGGGTACCAGCGGAGCGTGCCGCCGTCCGCGGCGCTGAAGATGTTCCCGAGATCATAGGTCGCCCAGAGGAAACGCGAGGGACGACCGGTATAGAGCGCGAGGTTCTTGCCGTGCCCGACGCTCGTCTTGTCGTCGCGACCGCCGGCGAGATCGAGGATGGGCGACGGGCGGATCTCGATCGGCGGGAACTCGCGATCAAGCCGCGGACGAAGGACGGAAAGCCGCAGCCGATGCGCTCCAGCCTCGAGCTTTCCGATGTCGAGCGAGGCCCACTCGAAATGGTCGGGAGCATCGCCCCAGCCTCCGGTCGGACCGTACCGAAGCAGCCCTCGCGACTTGCCGTCGACCGAGACCTCGAGATCGCCGTGGCCGGGAAGATCGCGCGCGTATCGGACCGAGATGCGCGCCGTCGCGATCGGCGCTTCGATCTCGAATCCATACTCGGCGAAGTCGCCCACGCGCCCGCCGAAATCGCTTCCGAGGACGCTTCCGCCGGAAGCCGCGCGTTTGCGATCGTCGCCGCGGGATCCCCTTTGCTCGGCCGGCGACTCCGCCTCGAGCGCGACGACTTCCACCTTCTCCGTCCTCGGTTTCGGCGCCGCCGGTTTTGGCGGGTCGACCGGCAGGGTCGGAGCGGCCTCGGGTCGTTCGCCCTTGGGCTTCGGCGGAGCCTTTTGCGCGGCGAAGCTCGATGGCGAAAGCGCGACGACGGCGAACACGAACGCCGCGACGAGGAAGCGACACGCCATGGCGCGATGTCCTGGGACGGATCGGCTCGAGGGTCGATCCGCACGCTGGGTTCCGCACGCCGCCGCCAGCGCTCTCTTCGGAGGCATCGTTCTTGGGAGCAAGTTCGACTTCATGGCGAGCTCATCTCGATGTCATCTCGATCGGCTCGAGCGTTCCTGCCTCCTCGACGAAGCCTCACCTCGGGACGCAAGGCGGACGCTTCGGTCGAGGCGAGGATTCTCGGAACGTATCTGCCCGGGAGAGGGTACGACACGAGGAAGCTCGGCGCGAGGGCCCACCTGTCGGGGGTGTCGAGAGCGCGTTTCACCGGCGGCCCGCGTCAGTCTCCGCGCGTCGGGAGCTCGTAGCAGACGGCGACTCGGTCGCTTCGGTGGAGGAGCAGCCCGTCCGCCGTGAGCGAGGGCCCTTGCCACACCTTGCCGTCGATCGCCTCGATCGAAGCGAGCTCGCGAAACTCATCGGGGGATCGCTCGATGAGGTGAATGCCGCCGGTCTCGGATGTGACGAGGAGGACGTCGCCCGCAAGGAGCATCTGCCCATGGCCGAAACGTCCGCTCTTCCATCGGCGCGCACCGGTCTCGAGGTCGAGACACGTGAGGATGCCGTCGTCGAGCCCCCAGACGAACTCTTGATCGACGATGAAGTTCGAGAACTTCGCCTTGAGGTTGCGGTTCCGCCAAAGAGGCTTCGGAGTGAAAGACGTGGTCAGTCCGTCCCCATCTTTCGCCTCGATGTCGAGGATCTGGAGAAGCTGACAGCCGACGCTGTAGCCGGTCGA
>Ga0079224_100015834_pt1 | contig 10577 bp, 10 predicted proteins | sample Stecom2015_FD_80414 | JGI IMG/M metagenome (GOLD analysis project Ga0079224, IMG submission 80414) | Agricultural soil microbial communities from Utah to study Nitrogen management - Steer compost 2015 | ecosystem: Environmental > Terrestrial > Soil > Agricultural land | place: USA: Utah...
CAGGAGATCGAGGAGACCATCGCCCGGGCCATCGCCAGCGAGATGTACACCCGCGGGTACGCCGACGTGTTCGCCGGCGACGAGCGGTGGCGGAACCTGCCCACGCCCACCGGGGACACGTTCACCTGGAACCCCGACTCCACGTACGTGCGCAAGCCACCGTACTTCGACGGCATGACCCGCGAGCCGCAGCCAGTGAGCGACATCTCCGGCGCGCGGGTGCTGGCCAAGCTCGGCGACTCGGTGACCACCGACCACATCTCCCCCGCCGGGTCGATCCGGCCGGACTCCCCGGCCGGCCAGTACCTGATCGCGCACGGCGTGGAGCGCAAGGACTTCAACTCCTACGGCAGCCGGCGCGGCAACCACGAGGTGATGATCCGCGGCACGTTCGCCAACATCCGGCTGCGCAACCAGCTCGTGCCCGGGGTCGAGGGCGGGTACACCGTCAACCACCTCACCGGCGAGCAGACCACCATCTACGAGGCGGCGATGGCGTACGCGCAGGCGGGCGTGCCGCTGCTGGTGCTGGCCGGCAAGGAGTACGGGTCCGGGTCGTCGCGGGACTGGGCGGCCAAGGGCACCGCGCTGCTGGGGGTGCGGGCGGTCATCGCCGAGTCGTTCGAGCGGATCCACCGCTCCAACCTCATCGGCATGGGCGTGCTGCCGCTGCAGTACCCGGACGGGGTGACCGCGGACTCGCTGGGGCTGACCGGCACCGAGACCTTCACCATCACCGGCATCGCGGCGCTCAACTCCGGGCAGACGCCGCGGACGGTGCGGGTGAGCACGGACACCGGGGTGAGCTTCGACGCGGTGGTGCGTATCGACACCCCGGCCGAGGCGGAGTACTTCCGCCACGGCGGGATCCTGCAGTACGTGCTGCGGCGCATGCTCTGACCGACGCGGGAGCGGGTGGCGTCGACGGGCGCCACCCGCTCCACCGCGCCGCCGTGGTCGGCGGGGTCATGGCGGACGCTGCGCCGGGCCGGGCCGGGCCGGTGCCGACCCTCAGACGGGCCCTCAGACAGGCGCGACCGCGATCGCCTGGACCTCCAGGCGCAGCCGCGGGTCGGTGGCCAGCGAGACGACCTGCACGGTGGTGCTGGTCGGGATGTGGCCCTCGAACCACTTCTTCTGGTAGGCGTTGAGCACGTCCTGGTCCTCGCGCACGTTGGTGAGGAACCGGGTCAGCGACACCACGTCACGGCGCCGGCATCCGGCCGCCTTGAGCGCCACGTCGAGGTGCTCGAAGGTCAGGCGGACCTGTCCCTCGATGTCGGCGGGCACGGCGTCGAACACCTCCGGCACGTGCGGGTGGTCGTGATAGGACGGCGCGGCGGTCATCCCCGAGATGAAGACCAGCCGCCCGCTGGCCACCCGGATCGCCGGGACGAACGGACTGTTGATGGCCGGGTCGTACCCCTCGTGGTGAATGATCTCGATGTGCTCGGCACCATCCGCCCGGTCACCCATGGCGCTGACCTCCCGATCTAGAATCTGCAAACGATTGCTACCGTAAGCCCGGCGCCGATGTCCGTCAAGGCGCCGGGCAAGCCGCTGCGCCTCGCCGCCGGCGCTGCGTCCGGCCGCCAGCGCTGCGTCCGGCGGCCGGCGGTCACCGGGGCGACGCGGGGGCGAGCCGGCCGCTGGAGTAGCTGACCCGACCGGCCAGGACGGTCAGGTCGCTGCGGATGTCCGGCAGCGCGGACGGCTCGACGCGGAACGGGTCGGCGCTGGGCACGAAGAAGTCGGCCGCGTACCCCGGCGCGAGCAGCCCGCGACGGTCCTCCTCGAAGGTGAACCAGCTCCCGCCGCGGGTGTAGGCGCGCAGCGCCTCGGCGACGCTCAGCCGGTGCCGGGGGTCGCGCGGCTCGCACCCGTCGACCGACTCGCCCGTGACCAGCCACCACAGCGACGCCCAGGGCTGGTACCAGTTCGCGCGGGTGGAGTCGGAGCCGGCGCCGATCGGCAGGCCGGCGGCCACCAGGTCGCCGATCGGCGGGGTGCGCAGGGTCTGCTGGCGTCCCCACGCGGCCATGTAGTCGGTGGCCTTGAGCACCAGCCGGTTCTGCACCAGCACCCCGACACCCAGCGCCGCCATCCGGCGGACGTTCTCGGGGCTCGCCTGGTCGGCGTGCACGATCGAGAACCTCAGCGGCCGCAGGTCGTGGTCGGTCGCCACGCTCTCCCAGGCGTCGAGCACCCGGCCGAGGGTGTGGTCGAGCACCGCGTGCACGCTCACCGGCCAGCGGTACCGCACCGCCAACCGCGTGATCTCCACCAGCTCACGCCACGACTCGTCGTCCATCTCGTACGGATCGAGGCCCTCCAGGTCGTGACACCCGTAGTGGACGATCTCCCCCAGGCCGCTGACGCGCACCAGGTCGTCGCCGAACCCGGCGACGGTGTGTCGCATCCACTGGGTCAGCTCCTCCCGCTCGGCACCCCTGGTGGCTGCCGAGATGAACAGGCGCACCCGCGCCGGGAGCTGGCCGGAGCGCCACAGCTCCAGCAACGGGTGGTAGCTCTCCGGCGTCATGAGCATGCCGCCGCCGTCCACCACGGACGTGATCCCGTGCCGCGCGAACTCGGCGAGCATCCGCCGGGTGCCCTCCACCCGCTCGTGGTGGTCGGGCGTGCCGGTGCGGGCCAGGACCTGCTGGAAGGCGCCGACCCCGGTCACCACCCCGGTCGCCCGTCCGGCGGCGTCGCGCTCGATCCGGCCGCGTGGTGGGTCGGCCGACTCGTCGAAGCCGCACGCCCGGAGCGCCGCGGTGTTGAGCACCGCCCGGTCGTACAGCATCTGGACGAACACCGGGTGGTCGGGCGCGACCCCGTCCAGCTCCTCCCGGGTCGGCATCCGCCGCTCGGCGAACTGCCGCTCGTGCCAGCCGCCGACCACGGTGATCCAGCTACCGGCCGGGACGGTGGCCGCCCGCTCGCGGATGCTGGCCAGCGCGGAGGTCAGCGAGCGCAGCTCCTCCCAGTGCAGCTCACGGTCCCAGGTCAGCCCGGCCCGGACCGCGTGGAGGTGGGAGTCCTGCAGCCCGGGCAGGACCCGCTCACCGGCCAGGTCGAGGACCTGGGCGGCGGACCGGGCCAGCGGCGCCAGCTCCTCGTCGGTGCCGACCGCGAGGATCCGGCCGTCCCGCACCGCCAGTGCGGTCGGTTCACGGCCGTCCCGCTCACCGGTCCACACCCGGCCCCCGCGCACGACCAGGTCCACGGCTGGAGGATCCGCGCCGGCCTCACGCCGGGGGTTCACAGTCGGTTCGGTCATTGCCACATCTCCTGTCGGTCACGGTTGGGTCTGGCGGTCCTGGTCCTCGGGGGTGAGGCCGTCGCTGACCGGCCGGTTCTCCGGACGCAGCCGCAGGCCGGAACTCTCCGCCTGGGTACGCAGCAGGATCGCGAAGTCCTCGTCGACGTGCCCCCGGTTGACCTCGGCGGAAACGAGCTGGTGCACCAGCGCCGCCACCGGCAGGGTCGTGCCGAGCCGGCGGGCGGCCGCCAGACCCAGGTCGAAGTCCTTGCGCAGGAGCACCGGCGTGAACGTCGGGGTGAAGTCGAGGTTGACGTACGCCGGGGTCTTGTACCGGGTGAAGACGGAGCCCATCACGCTGTGGTTGAGGAAGCCGAGGAAGTCGTACCGGCTGACGCCGCCCTTCTCCGCGAGCACCGTGATCTCAGCCATGCTCTGGGCCACCACCCCCAGCAGCAGGTTGTGGCAGATCTTGACCAGCCGGGCGACCTCGCCCTCGCCCAGGTACGTCACCCGGCTGCCGATCGCCGCCAGCAGGTCGTGCACCCGTTCGTACGCCTCCCGCGGACCCGACACCGCGAACGTGAGCTTGCCGGCCGTGACCACCTTGGCGTTGCCGGACACGGGTGCGGCCAGCAGCGTCACGCCCCGCTCGGCCGCCCGCTCGCGCAGGGCCGTCGCCTCGTCGATGTCGACGGTGGAGGAATCGACCACGATCTCGGGAAGGCGGTCCCCGGTCAGCAGGCCGTCGTCGTCGAACAGCACCCGCTCCAGCTCCGGTCCGGCGGCCATCATGGTGAACACGACGGGGTGCCCGGCCAGGTCCACCGGCCGGTCGACCACGGTGGCGCCGGTGACCGCCTCCGCCTTGGAACGGGTCCGGTTCCAGATCGCCACCGGGTGGCCGGCCGCGACCAGCCGGGCCGCCATCGCCGCGCCCATCCGGCCGGCACCGATCCAGCCCACGGCCCCGGGTCCCGTACCGCTCGTCGTCATCTCACGCGCTTGTTCTCGCAATTCCCCTCACCTGTTTGCAAACGATTGCTAACACGGCGCAGCCAGCGCCCTTACCGCAGTGTCACGATCTGAGTAGACGGTGGTGGTGGATCAGGCCGCAGCGGTCATGTCCAGCTCCAGCCGGGCGCCCGGGGCGCTCAGGTTGTTGACGGCGACCATCGTGCTGGCCGGGATCCAGTCACCGAAGTACTCCCCCATCACCGCGTGGATGGCGTCCGCGTCGCGGATGTCGGTCAGGTACTCGGTGATCTTCACGACGTTCCGCCACGTCATGCCGGCATGGGTGAGCACCCGCTCGATGTTGCGCATCACCCGGTGCGTCTGCTCCACGATGTCGTCGGGCAGCACGCACTCCTCCGGCACGTGCGGATGGTGGTGGTACAGCGGCAGGGCGGTGGCCCCGGACAGGTACAGGGTGGTCGTGGCACCGGTGACCCTGATCGCCGGTGCGTACGGCATGAAGACCGTCGCATCCGGATCGGGGTCCACCTTGGTGATCGACACGGCCATACGTCTCTCCTTCCTTCACAGGCCCAGGTGCTCGTGGATCGGCGCCGGGTCGGCGTGGAGCTGCTCGGCCGTGCCCTGCCACACCATAGTGCCGGCGGCGCCCAGGATCGCCACCCGGTCGGCCAGGTCCAACGCCAGGTCGACGTTCTGCTCGGCCATGAGCACGGCCTGGCCGGTCCCGCGCAGCTCCCGCAGCCGCTCCCGGAGCACGTCCAGCACCGTGGGGGCGAGCCCTTCCGACGGCTCATCCATGATCAGCAGCCGTGGGTTGGTCATGAGGGCGCGACCGATCGCGAGCATCTGCTGCTCGCCACCGGACAACGTGGCGCTGCGCTGGCGGCGCCGCGCCCGCAGCCGCGGGAACAGCTGGTACACCGCCTCCAGCGACCAGGTGCCGCCACCCCGGTCCGGCACGACCCGCAGGTTCTCCTCCACGGTCAGGCTGCCGAAGACCCGCCGTCCCTGCGGCACCAGCCCGATCCCGTGGCGGGCGACCGCGTAGCTGGGCAGATGGTCGATCCGCTCCCCGTCCAAGGTGACCGAACCGGCGGTGAGGATCGGCGGGGTCATCCCGCAGACCACCCGGACCAGGGTGGACTTACCCATGCCGTTGCGCCCGAGCAGGGCCACCGTCTCCCCCGCCGAGACCGTCAACGAGGCCCCCCGCAGCACCGCGGCGGTCGCGTAGCCGGCGTGGACCTCACGGATCTCCAGCATCGCCACCCGCCTTCCCGAGGTAGACCGCCCGCACCTGCGGGTTGTCGCGGACCTCGTCCGGGGTACCCAACGCGATCGCCCGCCCGTTGTCCAGGCAGAGCACCCGGTCGACCACGTCGAGCGCCAGCGACATGTCGTGCTCGATGAGCAGCATCGGCAGGTCGGCGGGCAGCCGCTCGATCAGCCCGCGCAGCCGGGTCCGCTCCCCGCCGGACAGGCCCGCCGCCGGTTCGTCCAGCAGCAGCAACCTGGGCCGGGTCACCAGTGCCATGGCGATCTCGAGCTGCCGCTTCTCGCCGTGGGACAGGTCGGCCACGTCGTCCCTGGCGCGGGCGGCGAGCCCGACCCGCTCCAGCGTCTCCAGCGTCGGCGCCACGGCCGGGTCGGCGTCGCGCATCGGGCTCCAGAACCGCATCCGGCTGCGGTGGGCCGCCTGCGCGGCCAGCCGCACGTTGTCGGCCACGGTCAGCCCTGCGAACAGGTTGGACACCTGGAAGGTGCGGGACAGTCCGAGCCGGGCACGCCGGTGCGGCGCCAGCCGGGTCACGTCCCGACCGAACAGGTACACCCGACCGGCGCTCAGCGAGGTCTCGCCGGCGATCAGCCGGAACAGGGTGGTCTTGCCCGCGCCGTTCGGACCGATGACGGCCAACCGTTCCCCGTGCCGGACGGTCAGGGACACTCCGTCGACCGCGGTCACCCCGCCGAAGGACCGGCTGACCCGGTCGAGCCTGAGCTCGACTCGGGGGTCCTCCCCGGCGGTGTCCACCGCCGGGGAGGACCGACCGGGACGCTCGTGGTCGCTCACTGTCCCGTGTGCTCCCGGTCGTACGGCGGCTGCTGGAGGTACTCCTCCGGGTCGAACGTCCAGAACTGGCTGACGTCCTCGTAGGTCTCGACCGGGACGTTCCAGTACTCGCCGTCGCTGTTGCGCTCCACCACCCGGATGTAGACCGGGCCGACCGGGTTGTTGTACTCGTCGTACCGCAGCGGCCCGTACAGGCTCTCCTCGAACCGGATCGAGCTGGCGGCGTCGATGAGCTCCTCGGCGGTCGCCTCCCCGCCGGCCGTCTCCAGCGCCCGCGCCAGGACCTCGGCGGTCAGGTAGCCGCCGGCCACGTTGAGCGACGGCAGCTTGCCGTAGGCCTGCTTGTACGCCTGGACGAACCCCTGCACCGCCGGTGAGTCCCGGCCCTCGGCCCAGTAGCTCACCGAGTGGATGCCCTCGGCCAGCTCGCCGACGTCCCGCAGGGTCGCCTGGTCCATCGCACAGCAGTTGGTCAACAGCGGCAGCTGGTCCGTGAGCCCGAAGTCGTGGTACGTCCGGACGAACGTCGGCCCGTCGGCACCGCCGGCCGAGGTGACGAACGCGATGTCGGCGTCGGTGCCGCGCATCTCGGTCACGTACGGGCTGAAGTCCTGGGTGCCCAGCGGGAACCACAGCTGGTCGACGATCTCACCACCGGCGGCGGTGAACGCCCGCACGAACCCGGCGCAGCTCTCCCAGCCGAACGCGTAGTCGGGGCAGAGCGTGATCGCCCGGCGGTGACCCTGCTCGTACGCCCACTGCCCGCCGGGGAAGTTCATCTGGCTGCCGGTGTAGGAACCGGCCCGCAGCAGCAGTGGGTGGTGCTTGCGCTGGGTCAGGTCGTCGGCGGCGGTCACCGGCTGCAGCGACGGGATACCCGCCCGGGTGACGTAGTCGGCCACCGCCAGCGCGGTGTTGGCCAGCAGCGGCCCGACGATCACGTCGACCTGCTCCTCCTCGATGAGCCGCTTCGCCTTGGTCAGCGCGGTGTCCGGGTTGCCGGCGTCGTCCTCGAAGATGGTCTCCACCGTGATCTCGCCGACCGTTTCACCGTGCTCCTGCCAGTAGAGCTCCCAGCCCTCCCGCATCTCGATGCCGGCGGCCGCGACCGGACCCGTCACCGGCGAGAGGAAACCCACCTTGACCGTTCCCGACTCCGCCACACTGCCGTCGTCGTCGTCCGACGGCGGCGCACAGGCGGCGAGCAACACCAGGCCGGCGGCGGCCGAGACGGCCACCCACCTGGCCTGCCGCGTGATCGACTGTCCCATCGCCAATCCTTTCGTGATCATCGGTTGGGTGCGGAGGAAGTCACGGAGTCCTCGGTCGCCGCCGGCGGCGTACCTGCGGACGTGTCCGTCTCGGGGTGTCCACGTCTGGCGCGGGAGCGGCGGAGGCGGCCGGCCAGGTCGCGGGCGGCGCCCACGATTCCGTTGGGCGCGAACAGCACGACCGCGATGAAGACCAGTCCGAGCACGGTCGGCCAGCGCTCCACATGGGTGCTGAGCAGGTGCTCGGCGCCGGTGACCAGCCCGGCCCCGATCAGCGGCCCCAGCCAGGTGCCCACACCGCCGACGATCACCATGATCACGGCGAGTGCGGAGCGCAGGAAGTCGGCCGACGCCGGGCTGACGAACTCGGCGTGCCAGACCGACAGCACCCCCGCGGTGCCGGCCACCACCCCCGACATGATCATCGCTACGAACTTGTTGGCGGCCACCGAGTAGCCGAGACTGCTCATCCGGCTCTCGCTGTCGCGGATGCCCCGCAACACCAGGCCGAACGGCGAGCGCTCGACCACCCGCAGCGCCAGCACCGCCAGCACCAGCACCGCCAGGCAGAGGTAGTAGAACTGCCACATCTCCGCGACCACCGGCGGGCGCCAGATGCCGGGCAGCCCGTTCTCCCCACCGGTGACCCGTGACAGCCGGTAGGTGAGTCCGAACACCACCATGCCCAGTGCCAGGGTCACCATCAGGAAGAAGATCCCGCTGGTCCGCATCGAGGTCACGCCGTACACCGCGCTGACCGCGAGCGTGACCACCAGCGCCAGCGCCAGCTGGGTGGCGTGGCCGTAGCCGTGGTGGGACGCCCAGCCGACGGCGTACGCGGCGCTGGCGGCGATCCCGGCGTGCCCGATCGAGACCAGGTGCATCTGGCCGGCGAGCATGTTCACGCTGGCCGCGAGCAGGCCGGCGATGAACGCCAGCGCGAGGATCGACACGTAGTAGCTGCGCAGGACGTACGGGACCGCGACCGCGAGCGCGAGCGTGACCAGCAGCGCCACCCTGGGGAGCGTCACCAGCCGACCGGGCCTGGCCAAACGGGTCATGCGGTCCTCCCGAACAGCCCGACGGGACGGAACACCAGCACCAGCGCCATCGGCGCGAAGACGGTGAAGTAGGAGAACTCCGGTACCCACACCTTGGAGTAGGCGTCGATGAGGCCGATCAGGACGCTGCCGACGGCCGCGCCCTTGACACTGCCCAGGCCACCGATAATCACCACGACGAGCGCGAACAGGAGGATCTCGATATCGACGCCGGGCCGTACGGGGAGCAACCCGGCGCCGATCACGCCGGCGAACCCGGCCAGGGCGGCACCGAAGGCGAACATCCCCGTGAACACCCGGTCGATGTTGATCCCCATGGCGGCGGCCATCTCCCGGTCGTCGACCCCCGCCCGGACGATCGCGCCGATCTTCGTATGCCGTTGCAGGAGGTAGAGCGCGACCGCGATGAGTACCGCGACCAGGACCAGCCCCAGGCGGTACCGCGGATAGGTCAGCGATCCCAGACCGACCGCGCCCGACAGGGCGGAGGGCGTCACCATCGACTGCGGGTCACCACCGAAGATCGCCAGGCACAGGTCCGCGATCACGAACGCGATGCCGATGGTGAGGAGGACCTCGGGGAGCTCTTTGCCGCGGACCCGCTTGAGCAGGCTGCGCTCCAGACTCAAACCCAGCCCGCTGACCACGAACGCCGCCACCAGCACCCCGAACAGGAAGTTGCCGGTGGCGGCGACGGTGGCCAGGCCGAGGTAGGCGCCCAGCAGGTAGAACGCCCCGTGGGCGAGGTTCACGATCCGTAGCAGCCCGAAGATCAACGTGAAACCGCTGGCCACCAGGAACAGTAGCGCTCCGTAGCTCAGCCCGTTGAGGCTGTGCACGAGGAGGACCTCGAAGTCCATCCGTCCGTGTCCTCCTTGCTGGGACGGCAACATCAATGTGAAGCAAGGTCGCAAACGTTTGTGGTCCTGTCAAGGGGTCAGAGGTCCCTCTCTGGCCCCGACTGCAAGGGTCCGAACCCGTTGCAGAACCGGTCCACGCCTGCCAGGATCAAGCGGTGTCCAGGCTCCGCCGGCGCGACGCCCGGCGACAGGCCGACCCCGCAGTCGACCGGGGCGGCGGGTGAGCGGTGCCGGTGGCGTCGCGATCGGCCGCCACCTGATCGACGGCCGCGAGCTGGGGTACCGGCGGGCTGGCAACGGCCCGCCGGTACTGCTGCTGCACGACGCGTGGAGCGACAGCCGGCAGTGGCGGCCGCAGCTGGCGGACCTGTCCGACGAGTTCACCGTGGTGGCCTGGGACGCCCCCGGCTGCGGGGGATCCTTCGACCCGCCGGCGACGTTCACCCTCGCCGACTTCGCCGACCAAGCGGCTGCCCTCGTGCGCGGGCTCGGGCTCGGCAGCGTCCACGTCGTCGGGCTGTCGTTCGGCGGTGGTCTCGCGCTGGAGCTGTACCACCGCCACCCCGCCCTGGTGAGGTCGCTCGTCCTCGCCTCCGCCTACGCCGGCTGGGCAGGCTCGCTGCCGGCGGAGGAGGTGGCGGCCCGGTTGCGGCGCGCGTTGGCGGAGGCGGAGCGCCCGCCGGAGGAGTGGGTGTCGGACTACCTGGCGGGGTTCTTCGCCGGACGGGTCCCACCGGCGGTGCGCGACGACGTCCGGTCGGTCATGCGGGACTCCCGGGCGGCGGGCACCCGGGCGATCGCCCACGCGCTCGCGGCCGCCGACCTGCGCGACATGCTCGGCACGGTGGCGGTGCCGACCCTGCTGCTGCACGGCGAGGGTGACGTGCGGACCCCGCGCCGGGTCGCCGACGACCTGCACGCGCGCATCCCCGGCTCGCGCCTGGTGGTGCTGCCCGGGGTCGGCTACGCCAGCAACGCCGAGGCACCGGAGGCGTTCACCGCCGAGGTCCGCGCGTTCCTGCACTCGGTGCCCGGCTGACGCGACGCTCGCGCCCGCGTTCCCGCCGC
>Ga0079224_100015835_pt1 | contig 10577 bp, 10 predicted proteins | sample Stecom2015_FD_80414 | JGI IMG/M metagenome (GOLD analysis project Ga0079224, IMG submission 80414) | Agricultural soil microbial communities from Utah to study Nitrogen management - Steer compost 2015 | ecosystem: Environmental > Terrestrial > Soil > Agricultural land | place: USA: Utah...
GCGTGCACGCAGGCGGTGCTCGCTGCCGAGTGCGGCCACCTGGACTTGGCTTACGACTACCTCGTCGAGACCGCCCTGATCGATGTGCGCGACCTGCACAGCAACGTCCGTAACGGCCTGCACATCGCGTCGTTGGCCGGTGCGTGGATGGGCGTGGTCGCAGGGTTCGGCGGGATGCGGGACCATGGCGGCGAACTGACGTTCCGTCCGTGTCTACCGGTTGCCCTCCAGCGCATCGCCTTCCGCATGTCCTACCTCGGGTCACGGTTCGTGGTCGAGGTGTTTCCCGATCGCGCGTCCTACCGCTTGGTCGAGGGCCAGCCGTTGACCGTCAAGCACTACGACACGCCGGTGAAGCTGTCCGAGGACGCCACCACGCTGCCGGTGCCGCCAGTGGTCCCGGCTGAGCGGCCCCGGCAACCACCCGGGTGCGCACCACGCCGCCGGGTCGGTCAGGTGCCGAGCGAAGGTGACATGATCCGCGCGTGATGGTCACCGCCTCAGGTCAGTGAGGCGGTGACGGCGCTGAGCCACGGGACCGCGACGGCCACCGTCGGGATCGCGAACAGGGCGGCCGCCGCCAGATACGCCGGTGCCGACACCAACGGCGCCGACGCGGGCACGTGCGCCAGCCGGCGGATCCGCGCGGCCGGTGTCACCGACGTGGCCGCCAGGGCGCCCGGCGGCGCGGGGGCGGTGGACAGTCCCGCCAGGGCGCGGGCCAGCGGGACGTCGCCGCTGCGCCGGCGTGCGGCGTCGTCGGCGAGCATCTCGACCAGCCCAGCCGTGGCGTCCAGCGCGGTGCGGCTGCGCACGAAGCGCGGAAACGCGTTGTGCAGCACGGCGAACGCTTCGAGGACGAGGTCATGGCGGGCTCGGGCGTGGGCGCGTTCGTGGGCGAGCACGGCGGTCACCTCGTCGTCGGCGAGGCGATCGATGGCCGGTGTCGAGATGACCACCCGCGAGGGCACGCCGGGTATGCAGTAGGCCAGCGGCCGTTCGGCGTCGAGCACGTCCGCGCCGGGAGCTCGAGCATCCGCGCGGCCCAGGAGGTCGACCAGGTGCCGCTGGCGGCGCCGTCCGGCCCGCAACGCGGTACCCAGGGTATGTGCCGACCACAGGAGCCGAGCCACGACGACCAGCGTGAGCAGCAGCGCGGCGGAATGCAGCGCCACGACCACCGGGTGCGGATCCTGGTAGACCAGGACCAGCGTCGCGGCGGACAGCCCCGCACCGAGCGCGGCGAGCAGTGCGGACAACGCCATGGCCTGCCAGAACACCAGAGCTGCTCGCGGCGCCCGCAACGGCCAGCGAGCCCGGGCCAGCGCGGCCGGACCCGGGCCGGTCAACGCCAGTGCGAGCACCAACAAGACGACAGGCGTGGCCGGCGTCATGGCTGGGTGTCCCCGTCGTCGGCACGCCGTTGCTCCAGCTCGGCCAGCGCGGCGCGCAACGCCTCGGCGTCGTCGGGCGTGGCCGAGTCCACGAAGCGCAGCAGCGCCAGGGTGCGGTCGCTGCCGTCGACGGTGTCGAGAGCCTGGTGCATCAGCTCGGCGGTGAGCTCCTCGCGGGAGACCGCTGGGCGGTACCGGTAGGCGCGGCCGTCGCGCAGCTGCTCGGCCGAACCCTTGCGGGCCAGCCGGTCGAGCACCGTCATCACGGTCGTGTAGGCGATGTCGCGGGTCCGGCTCAGGGCGTCGTGGACCTGGCGCACCGTCGCCGGGCCCTCGAAGGCCCAGAGCTGGTCCATGATTACGCGTTCGAGTTCGCCCAGGCGAGTACGTCCAACCACACCCCGCATCATACCTACAACAGGTAGTACTACGATGCGTCGTAGATATCTACGACGAGCTGTCGTAGATGAGTCGATCGGGCAGGGACGCGCGGATGGACGTACTGGAACTGGCGCGGTGGCAGTTCGGCATCACCACCGTCGTGCACTACTTCTTCGTGCCGTTCACGATCTCGATGGCCTTCCTCGTCGCGATCATGGAGACCATCTGGCTGCGCACCCACAGTGAGCGCTGGCTGCGGCTCACCAAGTTCTTCGGCAAGCTGCTGCTGATCAACCTGGCGGTCGGCGTGGTCACCGGGCTGGTGCAGGAGTTCCAGTTCGGCATGAACTGGAGCGACTTCAGCCGCTTCGTCGGCGACGTCTTCGGCGCTCCGCTGGCCATGGAGGCGCTGCTGGCGTTCTACCTGGAATCGGTGTTCGTCGGCGTCTGGATCTTCGGCTGGGGGCGCATTCCGCCGAAGGTCCACCTGGCCACGATCTGGGTCACCGCCGTGGCGACGCTGCTGTCGGCGTACTTCATCCTGGCGGCGAACTCGTTCATGCAGAACCCCGTCGGCTACGAGATCAACGAGGCCGCCGGCCGCGCCGAGATGACCGACATCTGGGCGATCCTCACCAACAAGGTCCTGCTCATCTCCTTCCCGCACACGGCGTTCGCGGCGTTGATGGTCGGCGGCGCCGTGGTCGCGGCGGTGTCCATGTGGCACTTGGTCCGCGGGGCTCGGCAACCGGAGCTCGCCGAACCCGGTGGTGCCAGCGACCCCGGCGCGTTCCGGCGGTCGCTGCGTGTCGGGGCCGTCGCCGTCCTCGTCGGAGGTGTGGGTGTTGCCGTGACCGGCGACATCCAGGGCAAGGTCATGACCGAGGTTCAGCCGATGAAGATGGCTGCCGCGGAGGCGTTGTACGAAACCCAGCAACCGGCGCCGTTCTCGGTGCTGACCATCGGCACGCTGGACGGGCGCGAGCCGCTCCATCAGCTGGAGGTGCCGCAGCTGCTGTCCTTCCTGGCCACGGGGTCGTTCGACGCCGAAGTGGAGGGGATCAACGACCTGCAGGAGCAGTACGAGCAGGTGTACGGCGACGGCGAGTACGCGCCCAACATCCCGGTCACGTACTGGACGTTCCGGTTGATGATCGGCACCGGCGTGGCCGCGGCCCTGGTGGCGCTGTGGCAGCTGCGTGCCACCCGCGGCGGGCGGGCGCCGACCTCGCGGTGGGCGGTGCGGGTGGCGGCCGTGCTGCCGGTGCTCCCGCTGGCCGCCAACGCCTTCGGCTGGATCTTCACCGAGATGGGCCGGCAACCCTGGCTCGTGTTCGGCCTGATGCGCACGTCGGCTGGGGTGTCACCAGGCGTCGGGGCGGGCTCGGTCGCCGCCTCGCTCGCGGCGTTCACCGTCCTGTACGCCGGGTTGTGCTGGTTGTGGGTGTGGCTGCTGGTCAAGCACGCCCGCCCGGGCCTACCCGACGTGACGGCCGAAGCGCGGTGGGGCCGCGGCGACCGGAGCGGGCCGGACGCCGACGGCGAAGAGGACGATGCCGAGCGCCCGCTGACGTTCGTCTACTGAGAAAGGCTCACGATGGATCTCGCGACGCTGTGGTTCGTGCTGGTGGCCGTTCTCTGGGCCGGGTACCTGACGCTGGAGGGCTTCGACTTCGGGGTCGGCATGCTGACCCGCGGCTTCGCCCGCGACGAGACCGAACGACGTGTCCTGATCAACACCATCGGGCCGGTTTGGGACGGCAACGAGGTCTGGCTCATCACCGCCGTCGGCGCGACGTTCGCCGCGTTCCCGGAGTGGTACGCCACCGCGTGGTCGGCGTACTACCTGCCGCTGGTGCTGATCCTGCTGGCCCTGATCGGGCGCGGCCTGGCCTTCGAATACCGCGGCAAGGGTGACACGCCACGATGGCGGCGGCGATGGGACCTCGTGATCTTCGCCGGATCGCTCGTCCCGCCGTTCAGTTGGGGCGTGCTGCTGGCCGGTTTCACCCGGGGCCTGCCATTGGGGGCCGGCCACGACTTCGCGGGCGGGTTCGCCGACCTCGTCGTCCCCTACACGCTGCTCGGCGGGGTGGTGACGGTGGCGTTGTCGCTGCTGCACGGCGCGCACTACGTCGCGTTGAAGACCGACGGGGACGTGCGGACGCGGGCACGAGTACTGGCAGCACGCTTGGGCGGGCCGGTTGTCGTCGTCGTCGCCGGGTTCCTGGCGTGGACGGTCGCGGCCTACGCCGAAGGTCGGGCCGTGGCCTGGACGGCGGCCATCGCCGCGGGCGCCGTCGTGGCGCTGTGCACCGGCGTGGCGGCGACCCGGCGCGGACGGGAGGGGTGGGCGTTCACCGCGACGTTCACCGGTGTGGTCGCGGTGGCCGCGGCGCTGTTCGCCGCGCTCTACCCGGATGTGCTGCCGTCGACCCTGGCCGACGCCAACGGCTTGACGATCACCAACGCGTCGTCGTCGGACTACACCCTCACCGTCATGACCTGGGTGGCAGTACCGGTCGTGCCGCTGGTGCTGGCCTACCAGGGCTGGGTCTACTGGACCTTCCGCCGCCGGATCGGCCTGCCGGGCTGAACGGTCGCTGGGACTCCGGGAGCCATTGGCGCCGGGGGTGGTTGGCGCGCATGACAGCGGTCCATGCTCGAGAAACCGACGCGAAACCGGCCGTCGAACGTCGCACGCGCCGGTTTTTCGACTATGGACCGCTCACACGAGTATGACCAACCCCGCCGGGTCATCGTGGCGTCGTGGTGGCTCCGCCCACGCGACCGGTTGGCGCGAGACTGGGAAACCGGCAGGCACTATCGTGAATGGGGTGCCGACGTCGAAGGTGCTCGAAGTCGCCGGGCGTGAGGTGACCATCACCAACCCGGACAAGATGGTCTTCCCCGAGCCGGGGCACACCAAGCTGGACCTGGTGCGCTATTACGTGGCCGTGGCTGACGGCGCGCTGCGTGGCGTCGCCGGCCGCCCGATGATCCTCAAACGGTTCGTCAAGGGCATCGACCAGGAGGCGTTCTTCCAGAAGCGCGCGCCGGAGAAGCGACCGGACTGGATCGAGGTCGCCACCTTGCGGTACCGGTCGGGGACGTCCGCCGACGAGGTCGTGGTGCGCGACGCCGCAGCCCTGGCCTGGGTGGTGAACCTCGGCTGTATCGACCTGAATCCGCACCCGGTGCAGGCCGAAGATCTGGATCATCCGGACGAGTTGCGCATCGACCTCGATCCGAATCCGGGTATCGAGTGGAAGCAGATCGTCGACGTCGCCATGGTCGCGAAAGAAGTCCTCGAGGACCACGGGTTGACCGCCTGGCCGAAGACGTCCGGCTCGCGCGGCTTCCACGTCTACGCCCGGATCGAGCCCCGGTGGTCGTACCGCGAGGTGCGCCTCGCCGCCGAGACGGTCGCGCGTGAGGTGGAGAATCGCGCGCCTGACCTCGCCACCAGCAAATGGTGGAAGGAAGAACGCCAGGGCGTGTTCGTCGACTTCAACCAGAACGCGAAAGACCGCACCGTCGCCTCGGCCTACTCGGTGCGGGCGAGGCCCGATGCTCGCGTGTCCACCCCGTTGACCTGGGACGAAGTGCCTGACTGTGACCCGGCGGCGTTCACCTTGCCCACCGTGCTCGACCGGTTCGCCGATCTCGGCGACCCGTGGGCCCCGATCGACGAGTCCGCGGGAAGCCTTGACGCGTTACTGGAACTCGCCGAGCGTCTCGGACCCGCCGAGAAGCCGCCGAAGGGCCAGGGACGGCGCCAGTCGACCATGCCGCTGATCGAGATCGCGCGGGCGAAGACGAAGGACGAAGCGCTGGCCGGGCTCGAACGCTGGAAGGCCCGGCACGAATCGATCGTCTCGTATCTGGAACCCGCCGACATCCTGGTCGACGGCATGCGGGGGCGCAGTTCGCTGTGGTACCGCATCCGGGTCAACCTCCAGCACGTGCCGGCGGCCGAACGACCCGCTCAGGAGCCGCTCGAGGTCGACTACGACCCGTGGGCGAACACGCCGTGGGCACGAGAGGGTACGTGAGGTCAGCGCAGCTCGAAGTCAGCGAAGTCGAAGCCGGGTGAGACGACACAGGACACGAGGACGGCCTCGCCGGTGGCCGGCTGCGCGGCCTGCCATTCTCCTGCCGGGATGATGGCCTGCGGGGTCTGGCCGGCGGCGACGTCCGGGCCGAGAACCATCGTGTCCGGGTGTGCATCCGGAGCGTCGTCGGTGCCACCGCGGCGCAGGTGCAGCGGCCCGCCGCTGTGCCAGAGCCACAGCTCGGCCGAGCGCACCCGATGCCACCGGGATTCTTCGCCGGGCCCGAGTAGGAAGTAGATGCACGTCGCCGACGCCCGCTGCCCGTCGTAGCCGGCCGGGTCGAAGTGCACCGCCGAACGCCAGGTCTCGCGGAACCAGCCGCCTTCGGGGTGGGGGGAGAGGTCGAGCAGTTCGGCCAGCGGTGGTCGAGGCGTGTCTTCGGCCATGGCCGCCACGCTAGCCGGTGATGCCGCGCAGGAGTTGGTCGAGTCCGGCCTTGATGCGCTCGACCGACATGCCCCGAATGCGCCTCTGATGGAGGAAGAACCGGCCGGAGAGCAGTTCGTTGATCGCGGCGGCCAGGGCCTCCGCGTCGAGCGAGGCGTCGATCTCGCTGATCAAATGAGTGAGATGACGCTGTTGCAGGCGGTAGGCGCCGGTTTCGTACCGACGGTCCTGGGCGGCGGCGAGAATCTGCGCTTGAGCGTCCAGGCGGTCGACGTAGGCGTGGACGTAGGCGTGTAGCCGATCCCGGGGCGGCGCTCCCGGACCCAGGGGCGGCGGGCCGTGCAGGAACGCGTCCTGGAACGCCTGCTCGGACTCGTCGATCAGCGCATACGCCAATCCCGCGAGGTCGCCGAAGCGCCGATAGACCGTGCCGATGCCCACGCCGGCTGCCTCGGCGACGGCATCCATCGTCAGCGCCTCGGGACCGCGTTCACGCGTGATGCGCCAGGCGGCCTCGAGGACGCGGCGACGGTTTCGAGCGGCGTCGGCACGCTCCGGCCGCGCTTGGCCGACGACGTGTAGATGGTGCCTGTCGCCCGCCGGGCTGCTCGACGTGATGGTGCACCTCCGTTGCCGACGCGCTGGTTGCCGTCTGGCCAGCAGCTTAGACCCTTACCCAGGACGTGACCCATCGCTCGGGTTGTAACCGGAGAGCGTTCCGCTTACTCTATCCGGAAATGATTCCGTTTCAGTTCGAGCCTTTCCCGGATGGAGTGTCCTGATGCCAGACCCCAAGATCACCGTCGTCTACTACAGCGCTACCGGCACCGTGCACGCGCTGGCCAACGCGGTCGTCGAGGGCGCGCAGAAGGCGGGGGCAGAAACACGGCTGCGTAAAGTGGCCGAGCTCGCGCCCGACGAAGTGATCCAGAGCGTCCCCGGGTGGCTCGAGCACGCCGAGGCAACCCACGAGGTGCCCCTGGCCACGCACGACGACCTGGCGTGGGCCGACGGATTCCTGTTCGGTGCGCCGACCAGGTTCGGCAACGTCGCTGCGCAACTACGCCAGTTCATCGACACGCTCAGCCCGTTGTGGCTGGACGGGGCGCTCTCCGACAAACCGGTCAGCGCCTTCACCGCGGCACACAACGCACACGGCGGCCAAGAGACCACGTTGATGAGCTTCTACCAGACCTTCATGCATTGGGGTGCATTCATCGTCCCGCCCGGTTACACCGACCCGTCCGTCTATGCGGCGGGCGGCAACCCGTACGGCGTCAGCGCCGACTTCGCCGAGTCCGGACCCTCGGAGGGGGCGTTGGAGGCCGCGCGCTATCTGGGCCGCCGAGTGGCCGAGACCGCCCGCACGCTCGCCCTCGGGCGTGAGCGCCTGGTGACGGCCTGACGTCACGTCCGGTCGAGGCCGGTTCGTCGAGAAGGTTCGCGTCCCGGACTCATGATCATGAGTCCGGGACGACTACGATCGGCGCCATGCCCCAAGCCCAGTCCACAGCGTTCTACGTCACGACGCCGATCTATTACGTCAACGACGCGCCGCACATCGGGCACGCGTACACGACCGTCGTGACCGACTTCATCGCCCGCTGGCACCGCCAGCGGCAAGAAGACGTCTGGTTCCTCACCGGGACCGACGAACACGGTGAAAAGGTGCTGCGCAGCGCCGAGGCGAACGGCGTCGACGCGCGCACCTGGGCCGACCGGCTGGTCGAAACGGCGTGGAAGCCTGTCCTGGAGACCATCGACGCCTCCAACGACGACTTCATCCGCACGACCGAGCAGCGCCACGTCGAGCGGGTCAAGGACTTCATCCAAGGCCTGCACGACAATGGCGAGATCTTCGAGGGCACGTACGAGGGCGCCTACTGCGTCGCCTGCGAGGAGTACAAGAAGCCGGGTGACCTGATCGACGGTACCGGCGAGTACGAGGGCCAGCAGGTGTGCTCGATCCACGGCCGGCCGGTGGAGATGCTCGCGGAGAAGAACTACTTCTTCCGGATGTCGGCCTACACCGACCGGCTGCTGGCCTTCTACGAGGAGAACCCCGACTTCATCCAGCCCGAGAGCGCGCGAAACGAGGTCGTCAGCTTCGTCAAGCAGGGCCTGCAGGACCTGTCCATCTCGCGCTCGACGTTCGACTGGGGCGTCGAGGTGCCGTGGGACTCCTCGCACGTCATCTACGTCTGGATCGACGCGCTGCTGAACTACGTGACGGCGGTGGGCTACGGCGTCGACGACGACATGTTCGAGCGCATCTGGCCGGCCGACATCCACTTCGTCGGCAAGGACATCCTGCGCTTCCACGCGGTCATCTGGCCGGCGATGCTGATGGCCGCGGGCCTGCCGCTGCCCAAGAAGGTGTTCGCGCACGGCTGGCTGCTCGTCGGCGGGGAAAAGATGAGTAAGTCGAAGCTGACCGGGATCGCGCCGTCGGACATCATCGACACGTTCGGCTCCGACGCCTTCCGCTACTACTTCCTGCGGGCCATCGCCTTCGGTCACGACGGCTCGTTCTCGTGGGAGGACATCGCCGCGCGGTACCAGGCCGAACTGGCCAACGGCCTGGGCAACCTCGCCTCGCGAGTCGCAGCCATGGTGGGCAAGTACTTCGACGGGACGCTGCCGGCGCCCGGTTCGCCAACCGACGCCGAGAACGCGCTGGCCGCGACAGCCGCCAAGGCCGCCGCCGACGCCGACGCCGCCATCGACCGGGTCGCGCCGCACGAGGCGCTGGCCGCGGTCTGGACTCTGGTCGACGCGGTGAACGGCTACATCACCGAGCAGCAGCCGTGGGCGGTGGCCAAGGACGAGTCGCAGCGTGAACGGTTGGGCACCATCCTGTACTCCTCGGCCGAAGCCCTGCGCGTGTTGGCGGTGCTGCTGAACGCGGCGATGCCCAAGGCGTCGGCGCGGATCTGGGAGTCGCTCGGTGCGCAGGAGCACCTCGGCCCGCTGGCCGCGCAGCCGGTCGCCGACGCCGGAATCTGGGGCCGGCTGGCGCCAGGAGCGCGGGTCACGAAGGGGGAGTCGCTGTTCCCCCGCCTGGCCGAGTGAGCGTGGCCGGTCGGCCGTGACGCGCATGAGAGAACGCCGCTCCGCCACCGACGAGTCCGGTCGTACCCGCGACCGGACTCGCCCGCCGGTGCCCGAGCCGTTGCCGGCCCCGGTCACCGACACCCACTGTCATTTGGACATCGCCGACGGCGAGGACGACGCATTCGGGCCCGCCGAGGCGTTGTCCGCCGCGGCAGCCGTCGGGGTCACCCGGATCGTCCAGGTCGGCTGTGACCTGCCCGGAGCGCAGTGGGCCGTCGACGTGGCCCAGCGACATCCGGAGATCGTCGCCACGGTCGCGCTGCACCCCAACGAGGCGCCGAAGCTGGCCGCCACCGGTGACCTCGACGCTGCGCTGAGCGAGATCGACCGCCTGGCCGGCGTCAGCGACCGGGTCCGCGGCGTGGGCGAGACCGGCCTCGATCATTACCGCACCGGCCCGGAGGGACGCGCCGCGCAGGAGGAGTCGTTCCGCGCGCACATCGAGATCGCCCGGCGCCGCAATCTCGCCCTGGTCATCCACGACCGCGACGCTCACGACGACGTCCTGCGGGTCCTCGACGACGCAGAGTTGCCCGAATGTGTCGTTTTTCACTGTTTCTCCGGCGATGTCGACATGGCTCGGCACTGCGCCGACCGGGGGTGGTTCCTGTCCTTCGCCGGGACGGTGACGTTCAAGAACGCGTCCGGATTGCGCGCGGCGCTGGCGGCCGTTCCACTGGCGAATGTGCTGGTCGAGACGGATGCGCCGTTCCTGACGCCGCATCCGTATCGGGGTCGTCCGAACGCGTCGTACCTGGTGCCGGTGACCGTTCGGGCCATGGCCGAGGTGACCGGCGTCGAGGTGGAATCGCTGTGCCGGACCCTGCGCGCCAACACCGAGCGGGCGTTCGGCGCATGGTGACCTTGCGTCGCAGGTCAGCGGCCTACTTGCTGGTCGGCCCTCGAGCAGCAGCTCGTTCCTGGATGCGGACTCGGTTGTTTGAACTGCGGCTATACGTTACCGTCTCGTGATTGTTGGCCGGGGTCGGGGAACTTCGGGTGGCATGTTGGAGAGCCGGACACGCCGGTGACTTGCAAACGGGGGCGCCCTGAGCGTGCCGGGTTGTAGAGTTGCGGGCGCTGCGAGGTCAGGCCATCCATCCCGTGCCCGGGACGTTCGACCACAGGAGCACAGTGCTTCCGTCCGCGAAGACGTTGGTTGTCAACGCAACCGTCGTCACTGCAC
>Ga0079224_100015836_pt1 | contig 10576 bp, 10 predicted proteins | sample Stecom2015_FD_80414 | JGI IMG/M metagenome (GOLD analysis project Ga0079224, IMG submission 80414) | Agricultural soil microbial communities from Utah to study Nitrogen management - Steer compost 2015 | ecosystem: Environmental > Terrestrial > Soil > Agricultural land | place: USA: Utah...
GTTTTAAGTAATAGCCCAAAATAGTTTTTCAAAGGTAAAAAAACTTAAGAATGTGATGATTGTTGTTAGAAGAGAACTTTTTCGTGTTAAACCAATTTTAATTGCAATCAGAAAAGCAAAATAACAAAAAATGATTAACAAAATTGCTTTTGCTACTAAACTGTCAGATCGAGATAGCCATGTAACGAATGAAAATATACTCCAAATTAACACCTGAAATAATCCAATAACATAGACCTTCATGGCAATGCTCTCCTTTTACTAACTATGCATGTTTGCTTGTCTTTATATATTTATTTTTACTATATAAATTATATGCAATAAAAAATGGTAGTATTTTTCATTTTCGTAACAAATCGATGACATCGAAAAGAATGATTCCAATACATGTTAGAATAAAATTATCTGAAATATAGGTGTTTTGTATTATTCAAATAGCTGGAATGTCCTATACTTTTAACTATTTTATGGAAGAGTGATTATTAAAATGAAACCTTCTATTCTAATCATACTTTCTTTTTTTATACTTGCCTCTTGTTCTTCTTTCAACAATCAGCAACCACTACCAGAAAACAATGAAAAACAAATTATTTTCTTTTCAGATGTGGAGAACTTACGGAATGAGAGCAGTTATTACGATGCCTTATTGGAGTTAAGAGCTAAATATCCAACAGAAATTGAAAACATGAAGGTAATTTCTTCTGATGATAATCGACAATATACGAATTATCAGGTGGAAGAATTTCCTTCATTATTAATTATTCAACACAATAAAATCCTTGCAAAAATCGAAGGGATTGTTGAAAAAGACGATATTATTACTCCTCTTGAGGATATCCTATCAACATCGACAAGTTCAAACTAAGAATACTCGTTTGAAAAATACCCATTTGAATTTTTATCAAAATAAAAATCGCCCCAATTACTTGGAGCGATTTTTTCTTCATTTATTTTACAATGTGGATTGGAGTTCCTAAAGCAACTTCAGCTGCTTCCATTGTAATTTCACCTAAAGTTGGGTGTGCGTGAATAGTCATAGCAACATCTTCTGCAGTCATACCTGCCTCAATTGCTAGACCAAGCTCAGCAATAATATCTGACGCACTCTCACCAGCTACTTGAGCACCAATGAGAAGGCCATCTTCTTTGCGAGTGATTAGTTTCACAAAACCGTCAGTTGCTTCAAGAGCAAGTGCACGACCATTTGCTGCATATGGGAATTTAGATGCAACATAGTCAAGACCTTCGTCTTTTGCTTGTTGTTCTGTGTAACCAACAGTTGCTAGTTCAGGATCTGAGAAGACAACAGCTGGAATTCCTAAATAGTCAATCTCAGAAGGCTCACCTGCGATTGCCTCTGCAGCGATTTTACCTTCATAAGATGCTTTATGTGCTAATTGAGGTCCTGGAACAACGTCACCAATCGCATAAATATTACTTACACTTGTACGACATTGTTTATCAATTTCAATAATGCCTCTTTCGTTCATTTTAACGCCTGCAAGCTCTAAACCAAGCTCATCAGTGTTTGGACGACGACCAACCATTACGAATACATAATCAGCATCAATTGAATGTTCTTCACCGTTTGCTTCATACTTCACAGTTACGCCATTCTCTGTTTCTTCAACACCTTTAGCTAATGCCTTCGTAACAATTTCTGCACCTTTTTTCTTCAGGTTCTTTTTAACAACTTGAGTCATTTGCTTCTCGAAACCAAGAAGAATGTCATCTGCTCCCTCAAGGATTGTTACTTGTGATCCGAAGTTTGCATAAGCTCCACCAAGTTCAATACCGATAACTCCGCCGCCGATAACAACGATTTTTTCAGGTACTTCTTGTAGAGCTAATGCTCCAGTTGAATCTAAAACACGTTTTGAATATTTAAATGATGGAATCTCGATTGGACGAGAACCAGTAGCAACGATCGCATTTTTAAACGTATACGTTTGTGCTGAATCTTCGTTCATAACACGTAGAGAATTTGCATCAACAAAGTATGCTTCCCCTTGTACAACGTCGATTTTATTACCTTTTAATAATCCTGCTACTCCACCGGTTAATTTTTTAACAACACCATCTTTGAATGCTTGTACTTTTGAAAAATCAAGAGTTACATTTTCAGCTTTGATTCCCATTGATTCAGAATTTTTAGCTGTTTCATAACGATGTCCTGCGGAGATTAATGCCTTAGAAGGGATACATCCAACGTTAAGACAAACACCACCAACAGTGCCTTTTTCTACGATAGTTACCTTTTGTCCCAGTTGCGCTGCACGAATGGCTGCAACATATCCACCTGGTCCGGCACCAATTACTATTGTATCAGTTTCGATTGGGAAATCTCCTACTACCATTTGAATTACGCCTCCATTAATAATAATTGTGGATCATTTAACAAACGTTTAATTTGGTTGAGTGCGTTTTGTGCGGTAGCACCATCAATCATACGGTGATCAAAGCTTAATGATATAGCAAGTACTGGAGCTACAACAATTTCACCATTCTTAACAACAGGTTTTTCTGCAATACGACCGATTCCTAAGATTGCAACCTCTGGGTGGTTAATTACAGGAGTAAACCATTGTCCACCTGCTGAACCAATATTACTTATTGTACAAGATGCACCTTTCATCTCATCTGGAGCAAGCTTACCATCACGAGCCTTACCTGCTAATTCATTAATTTCATTTGAAATAGTAAAGATGGATTTGCGATCTGCATCTTTAACAACTGGTACAAGTAGTCCGCGATCTGTATCAGCTGCAATACCAATATTGTAGTAGTGCTTATGAACAATCTCATCTGTTGCATCGTCAAGAGATGTATTTAAAGCTGGGAATTCACGTAATGCCGAAGTTAATGCCTTCACTACGTATGGTAGGTATGTTAATTTAATACCTTTTTCAGCTGCAACTGCTTTGAATTTTTTGCGGTGTGCAACGAGTTCTGTCACATCTACTTCATCCATTAATGTAACGTGTGGAGCAGTATGTTTAGAATTAACCATTGCTTTTGCAATTGCTTTACGGATTCCACTCATCTTTTCACGAGTTTCTGGGTATTGGCCAGCTGGAATTGGTTGTTTCGCTGCAGTTTTTGCAGTTTCTTGTGTTGCTGTTTCTGGAGCCTCAGCTGCTGTTGTTTCTTGAGCAGCAGGTGCACCGCCAGATACAAACGCATCAATATCCGACTTCATTATTCTACCATTATCGCCACTACCTGCAACCTTTTTGATGTCAATTCCTTTTTCACGTGCATATTTACGAACAGATGGCATCGCGATAACACGACGGTTTTCATCCACTTCTGCAGCTGGTGCTGTAGCAGCTGGTTGTTCTGCCTCTTGTTTTGGTTCTTCAGCTTTAGGAGCATCGTCAGATTCTTCACCTTTAAATTGGATGTCTTCATATCCAGGAGCATCAAATTTAATAAGTGTGTCACCTACTACTGCAACTGTTCCTTCCTCTACAAGAATGTCTAGAACTTTCCCCTTAACAGGAGAAGGAATTTCAACTACTGCTTTATCATTTTGGACTTCACATAGTACATCGTCCTCGTTTACTTCATCGCCTGGTTTAACAAACCATTTTACGATTTCACCTTCATGGATACCTTCACCGATATCTGGCAACTTAAATTCAAATGCCACGGTATTCGCCTCCTAAATTGTTAGTTTCATGTAAAAAGAGCCAATAGTGTACAGCTTTTCGTATGTTTTTTTCATCAAGTCTAATAGCTTATACACCATAGGCTTTTTATGTTCTAAGTAAGGATTTAATCCCTGATTATTGATTAAAAGTTCAATACTTTCTTAGCTGTTTCTAAAACATCTTTAAAGTTTGGTAACCAAACTGTTTCAGCTTGTGAGAATGGATATACTGTATCTGGTGCAGCTACACGTAATACAGGTGCTTCTAGGCTTAAGATTGCACGATCGTTGATCTCAGCAACAACGTTAGCAGCAATTCCAGCTTGTTTTTGAGCTTCTTGAACAACAATAGCTCGTCCTGTTTTTTCAACAGAAGCAATGATGGTTGGAATATCTAATGGGCTTACCGTACGTAGGTCAATAACCTCAGCAGAAACGCCCTCTTTTTCTAATTCAGTTGCAGCTTTTAAGCACTCATGTACCATTGCACCATATGAGATCATAGTAAGGTCTGTACCTTCACGCTTCACTTCTGCTTTACCAATTTCAATTGTGTATTCACCTTCAGGAACCTCTTGGCGGAATGAACGATAAAGTTTCATATGCTCAAGGAAGATAACTGGGTCATTATCACGAATCGCAGAAATTAATAAACCTTTTGCATCGTAAGGCGTAGATGGGATAACAACCTTAAGTCCTGGTTGTTGTGCCATTAATCCTTCTAAGCTATCCGCGTGAAGTTCTGGTGTATGTACACCACCACCAAATGGTGAACGAATTGTAACAGGAGCATTATAACGGCCACCTGAACGGTAACGCATACGAGCTAATTGACCACTAATGGAATCAATAACCTCATAAACAAACCCAAAGAATTGAATCTCAGGGACAGGGCGGTAACCTTCAAGGCTTAGACCTACCGCAAGTCCACCAATTCCTGATTCAGCAAGTGGCGTATCAAATACACGATCTTCACCGAATTCAGCCTGTAGACCTTCAGTAGCACGGAACACACCGCCGTTAACACCAACGTCTTCACCAAAAACTAAGACGTTTGGGTCATTTTTTAATTCTGTGCGTAACGCATCAGTGATTGCTTGAATCATTGTCATTTGCGCCATGGCTTACTTCGACTCCTTCGCTTTATAGATTTCCATTTGCTCCTCTAAATTATGAGGCAGCTCTTCGAACATATGTGAAATTAAGTCAGTAACCTTTTGCTTAGGTGTTTCATCTGCTTTTTTAATCGCATTTTTAATATCTTCTTTTGCTTCTTCAATGACTTGGTTTTCAATTTCTTCGTTCCAGATACCTTTACCTTCAAGATACTTACGGAAACGAACAAGTGGATCTTTCTTTTCCCATTCATTGTCGAGCTCAGCCGTACGATATCTTGTTGGATCGTCTCCAGCCATTGTATGTGGACCATAACGGTATGTCATTGTTTCAATTAGAGTTGGACCTTCACCATTAATTGCGCGTTCACGTGCTTCTTTAACAGCAACGTATACAGCAAGTGGATCCATTCCATCAACTTGAATTCCAGGAATACCAGCTGCAACAGCTTTTTGAGCTAATGTAGGAGCTGCTGATTGTTTTTCAACTGGAGTAGAGATTGCAAAACGGTTATTTTGTACGATGAATACAGCTGGTGCTTTAAATGCACCTGCAAAGTTGATTCCTTCATAGAAGTCACCTTGTGAAGTACCACCATCACCTGTATAAGTAATCGCAATTGATTTCTTACCACGTTTCTTCATACCTAATGCTACACCAGCACACTGTATGTATTGTGCACCAATAATGATTTGTGGAGAAAGTACGTTTACTCCTTCAGGCATTTGGTTTCCATGGAAATGTCCACGTGAGAATAAAAATGCTTGGTATAATGGTAAACCATGCCATACGATTTGAGGTACATCACGGTAACCTGGTAGAATGAAATCTTCTTTTTCTAATGCAAATTGTGATGCAAGTTGAGAAGCTTCTTGACCAGCAGTTGGTGCATAGAAACCTAAACGTCCTTGACGGTTTAAAGAAATGGAACGTTGATCAAGAATTCTTGTATAAACCATTCTTCTCATTAATTCTTTTAATTGATCATCACTTAAATCAGGAACAGCAGCTTTATTTACTACTTCTCCTTCTTCATTTAAGATCTGAAACATAGGAAAGTTTTCAGCAACTTTTTTCAGTTGCCCTTGTAAATCAAAGACATTTGCTTTTACAGCCATCTTTTCTCGCTTCCTTTCTTACCCTATTTTCTAATATCAAAATATGCCTCGGTGGTTTTCACCTTGGTTCTTAACTTTATTATGGTGAGAACCAATGAAATAAAGTTAACTTGATACAAAACATACAGCATTAGGTTACCCAAAAATATAACTTTTCAAAGACTCTTTTTATCCATTTAGTAATGACCTGTAGAAGAAGCGATAATACGCCATGCTCGAAAAGGATATTTTTATTCCTAAATAAATCTGTATTAATTATTTTAGAAAAGCAATTGATACAACTGCCTTATTTCCATAACCAAGTTTACAACAACGTAAGACACACGTCAAATTGTTTGTTTACTGTTTTTGTTGTGGTTTTTTATTTTTTATTTTTTCTCATAATTCCCTTTTTACTCAAACTGTACCAGTACACATTTTTTATCTGTACTATAAAAACTCTATGTATATTAGTATATCTTTAAGAAAACTCGAAAAAACGGTATAAGAAAAGGGCTACCATTTAATGATAGCCCTTTTCTATTCGTTTTTTATTCTTCTTTCATTTCAACTTTTAGTCCCGCATTTTGATAGAACGAAATCTTTGCTTTATTGTATTGGTCTGTAAGTTGATTAAATGTTTCATTTGCTGTCACTACTTTTTCATATGTCTCATTAATTAGATTGATTTGTTGTTCTAATTCTTCCATCGTTAATTCTTCATTTTGAAACATTTCATACAGCTTCTTATCATGTTGAGTGGCTTCTTTGTATGATTTATATAATTCATCATAACTATCATAACGCTGATTCATCAATGTGACTAAATCATTTGCCTCTTTTTTTACCTTCTCATCATTAATCTCTTGAATGATGGATTCAACCTTTTGAAATTCTTTTTTAGAAGCATTGATACTCTCTTGTTCATTATTGATTCTTGTCTCACGATCCGCGACAACTGTCAAAGCTTCATTAGATAAAGAAACAATTTGTTCAAATTCCTTCATTCCTAAAGTTAAAATTTCATCGTAAAGCGCTTTTTCTTTCTTCTCAAGTTCGACTAATGGATTTTGTTGTTCTTCGAAGTCCTTTTCAATCGATACAACCTTTTCTAATGTCTCATACATTTGTTCTTCAGGTGAGGGACCGCCCATGCACCCCATTAGAAGAAAACTCATAAGAATGAAAAGAAAGACAATAATACCCGTTTTATTTTTCACCATCTGCTCCCCCTTAGTTACTTCCAATATACTATATTATAATACGATTTCCTAATATATTTTTGTTTAAACGATATTAATATATGAGCTTATACAAGCTTTAGAACTCAGGTTCAACTCATACTTTTGTATTTTCAATTAAACGTACCTCTGGTAAACTTAAGCTAAAAAAAGCATCATCAAGAGCAGGAAGTGATAATTATGATAACGATGGAAAATATTATTCGTGAAGGTCACCCAACATTACGTAGGGTTGCAGACGAGGTACCATTACCCGCATCTGCAGAAGATCGTAAAATACTAGAAGAGTTAATTGAATATGTTATCAACAGTCAAAATCCAGAAGTTGCTGAAAAATATGGACTTAGACCAGGAATTGGACTTGCGGCACCGCAAATTAACGTCTCAAAACGAATGATCGCTGTGCATCTTCATGATGAAAATGGTGAGCTATATAGTTATGCATTATTTAATCCAAAAATTATTAGTCATTCAGTGAAAAAAAGCTATTTAACAAGTGGAGAGGGTTGCTTATCCGTTGACAGAGCGGTACCAGGCTATGTTCCTCGTTATGCAAAAATTAAAGTAAAAGGGACGACACTTGATGGTGAGGAAGTGATCTTGAAACTTAAAGGATTACCAGCTATCTGTTTTCAACATGAAATTGATCATTTAAATGGAATTATGTTCTATGACCACATTAATAAAGAGAACCCGTTTGCCGAACCAGAAAATGCGATTCCAATTGAACGATAAATTAATTTCCGCAATCCTTCCTATGTTAAAGGAGAAAATGAGTATCGATGTGTAAGTCATATCGGTACTTTTTTATATTATCCTGTTATAGCAAACACGGTATTATTGAAACTGCATATTACTCTTATTAGGAGGAATTACGCAAACTTTCTTAGCATCTCCAACTAAAGGTTATGCCACACGTCGTTTGTAAAATAATGCATCCCTCCTATTTATACTCCTTTGTCACTATATTTCTACTTTCCAATTATTTGCCTGATAAAGTACTCCATTTTTCCACATAATATAGACAAATATAGTAATCGTTAAAGTTTAAAGTCTAAGAAAAAAGGAGATGATAGTCATGCTAAAAAAGTTACGGAAAAAGTTACTCAAGCAATGGCAGGATTTATTAAAAAGGAAAACAATTGCCTAAGAACATTTTATAAAGTTTCACCTAGATAGTCACAGACAAACAAACCATCAAGAAGGTTGCGAGAGAACCTTCTTGATGAACTGATTTGTAACCTCAACAGCACGTGATACGCTAGACATAATTACTCACCTTTTGTGTGGACTCTATATACTATCATTTTCATTAATGTTATAATTAATTTTTAGGTGTGCGGTTTTTTTGTTCTTCAAATATCTGACTTAATTCGGATAAGTCAAAGAATTTGCCTCTAAGACACCCCTCTTTTTTTACCTATTCATTCTCTTTGATAAGAATAATTTAGGAAAAGAAAGAAAAAACATGAAAATCATGTTATATTTTTATATAATAGAAAAAGTTACTCTAACTTTCGGAAATTAAGGAGAGATTTGGCAATGATTTTTAAAATTTACTATCAAGATGATGCAAATGAAGTTCCAGTAAGAGAAAATACAAGAACCATGTATGTTGAAGCAGAATCTCAAGTTGAGGTACGCAAGAAACTAATGGAACGGAAAATTAACATTGAATATATTCAAAAGGTGGAAGGTCCATATCTTGAATATGAAAAACTAGATGAAGATTATAAAGTATTGGAGATTTGATGAATTATGAAATTTGTTAAGAACGATCAAACAGCTGTTTTCGCCTTAGGTGGACTCGGGGAAATTGGTAAAAACACTTATGGCGTACAGTTTCAGGATGAAATTATCCTGATCGATGCTGGAATTAAATTTCCAGAGGACGAGCTGTTAGGAATCGACTATGTCATTCCTGATTACAGCTATTTAGTCAAGAACGAAGAAAAGATTAAGGGGCTATTCATCACACACGGCCATGAAGACCATATTGGTGGGATACCTTATTTATTGCGTGAAATTAATGTACCAATCTACGGAGGTAAACTTGCTTTAGGTTTAATTCGGAACAAATTAGAAGAGCACGGTCTACTCCGCCAAGCAAAGTTAATTGAAATTAAAGAAGATGACATTATAAAATTCCGCAAAACATCGGTTACGTTTTTTAGAACAACCCATAGTATCCCTGATTCTTATGGAATTGTAGTGAAAACCCCTCCAGGACAAGTTGTTCATACGGGAGATTTCAAATTTGATTTCACTCCTGTTGGCGAGCCAGCAAACTTACAAAAAATGGCTGAAATCGGTAAAGATGGAGTACTATGTTTATTATCTGATAGTACAAATGCTGAAATACCACATTTCACGATGTCGGAAAGACGAGTAGGCGAAAGTATTCACGATATTTTCCGTACGGTAGATGGTCGAATCATCTTCGCTACTTTTGCTTCCAATATTCATCGTCTCCAGCAAGTTGTTGAAGCTGCTGTTCAAAACGATCGGAAAATTGCTGTGTTCGGAAGAAGTATGGAATCTGCGATAACCATTGGATATGACCTTGGTTATATTCAATGCCCAAAAGATACATTTATTGATGCGAACCAAATCAACCGCCTTCCTGCTAATAAGGTAGTTATTCTTTGTACAGGTAGTCAAGGTGAACCTATGGCAGCCCTTTCAAGAATTGCGAATGGTACACATCGCCAAATTCAAATTATTCCTGGGGATACTGTTGTGTTTTCATCATCTCCTATTCCAGGGAATACACTTAGTGTTAGTCGAATCATTGATATGCTTTACCGTGCTGGCGCAGATGTGATACATGGACCACTAAGTAATATCCATACATCTGGTCATGGGGGACAAGAGGAGCAAAAATTAATGCTTCGCCTCATGCAACCAAAATATTTTATGCCAATTCACGGCGAATACAGAATGCAAAAAATGCACGCGAAATCTGCTGTCGATTGTGGAGTACTAGAAGAAAATTGCTTTATTATGGATAATGGTGAAGTGCTTGCGTTAAGTGAGAATGAAGCTTCTGTAGCAGGAAAAATTCCTTCAGGCAATGTATATATTGATGGTAGTGGGATTGGTGATATCGGTAATATTGTATTACGTGACCGCCGTATCCTATCCGAAGAAGGCCTTGTCATTGTTGTAGTAAGTATTAATATGAAAGACTTTAAAATTGCGGCAGGTCCTGATTTAATCTCTCGTGGTTTTGTGTATATGCGCGAGTCAGGAGATTTAATCAATGATGCACAAACCTTGATTACTAAACATTTAAACAAAGTAATGGAGCGTCGCACTACACAATGGTCTGAGATAAAAAATGAAATCACAGATACTCTTGCGCCTTTCCTTTATGAGAAAACAAAACGCCGTCCAATGATCTTACCGATTATTATGGAGGTATAAGATATACCTTTTTTGCACTTATATTCAATGTTGATTCCCACTGA
>Ga0079224_100015838_pt1 | contig 10575 bp, 5 predicted proteins | sample Stecom2015_FD_80414 | JGI IMG/M metagenome (GOLD analysis project Ga0079224, IMG submission 80414) | Agricultural soil microbial communities from Utah to study Nitrogen management - Steer compost 2015 | ecosystem: Environmental > Terrestrial > Soil > Agricultural land | place: USA: Utah...
AAATTATTTTTTGTATTTTTCAACTTTATATTCTTGTATGTATAAATGTACATGCTATCTTAAGCGCACTTAACTACTTCTTATGAGGAAATACGAGAATTCATTTCGCGATCTAATTGTTTGGCAGAAGGCAAAAGATCTTACTCTTACTGTTTATAGGTACACAAAAAATTTTCCTCCTGAGGAAAAATACGGACTCACGTCCCAACTTCGGAGATCGTCCAGTTCTATTATGGCAAATCTTGCTGAAGGGAATGAAAGAAAGATAAAAGCGGATCGTGTACATTTTTTTGTAATGGCAAAATCTTCTTTGACAGAGGTTGATTGTTGGTTTGAACTTGCCCATGAACTTGGTTATCTGAATGATGAAGAATATGAAAGATGTTTAGAGTTTGTAAATAAAACAGCTTTTCTGTTAATCCGACTGACGGGTGCTCAAAAATAATCCCAAAGTTCCCGCCATCCGCACTATCCTCACCGTCCTCTTCTCTTGAAACATTTCTCATCAACTTACGTATTAGAAATTGTCTGAGTTCTTTGATGTACCGGCAGAAATAACCATTTGATTTGTATTTTGCGCGTGATAGGCTTGGGGAAGCCAAAAAGGAATATGAATCCTTCTGAATTCGAAGTTTATTACGATCAGTACAAGCACAAGATTTATTCGTATTTGTACTATCGTTCCGGGAAAAATAAAGAGCTGGCTGAAGACCTCACTTCGGAGGTTTTTATGAAGGCTTTGGAAAAGTTTGATTCCTACAAAAAGGACAGCAGTTTCCAGAGCTGGATTTATGCTATTGCCCATAACCACCTGATCGATCATTTCCGCAAGGACAAATCAACCGTTGATCTGGAAGTAGTGGAAAATATCCTGGAGAGCGATGGCGATGCCCGTTCGAGTCTCATGAGGCGGGTCGCTGCTGAGGAAGTCCAAGAGCTGCTTTCTTATTTGACGGACGAAGAGCGGGAGATTGTCTTGCTCCGATACCATTCCGACCTGCCGATGCAGGACATCGCTGACATTGTCGGCAAGCCTGATACAACTGTCCGGGTCGTCATTCATCGCGCACTTTCCAAGCTGCGCAAACGCTACGCGGTTATTTATGCCAGTTTCTTTTTCGTCACCTTCCTCTTTTAACCTCCAACTTCCTACTTCGCCTTCTTCGTTAGCCTCTCAGCTTCGAAGGACGCGTCGAAGAAACCTGTTTTATTTTCTTTTTCACCTTTCACTTTTGCTCCATGAGCCTCGTTGATAAACCATTCAAAGAAGCGATTCGTGCTCTTCCTACCAGAAAGCTTTCCTGGTGGGCGGACCGAAGGATCAAGAAGATGCTGCGCTATCGCGCCGCGGAATTGGAAGGGAAAACGGTTTGGACAGACTTTTTTAAGCAGCTGGTGGCAGTGCCGATGGCCTTGGTGCTATTGATTACCCTTACAGGAGGATATGCTTATGCCAGTCCTTCGGTGGTGAAAGGGGATTTGTTATATTCCGTCAAAACTACGATCGAGAATGCCCGATATCCCCGCAACGGAACTTCTGAAGACCGGATCGCTTATCACCTCTGGTTGAGTGAACGGCGGTATGATGAAGTGAATGAAATTTTAAGTCGTTTGGGCAAAGGGCCTTTGGGGTTCATCCCGGCCGCTCAGGCGGTTGAACCGATGGGTTCGTCCGTTGATGATAGGTTGAATCAGATCCTGTTGGAAACTTTGCAAGATGCGACCCAACAGGTGGATTATGCTTTTTTGATATCCGATGAAATCCGCGATGTTGAAAGAGTGAAAGTCGTGAAAGAACAAATTCGTACTTCGTTGGAAAAGCAGAGAGAATTTGTGAAACAGGTCACGCCAGTGCTCAAGGAGGTAAAGCTTCAGCAAAAGAAGAAGGCACGAGTAAAAAAACAGCCAAAACCACTCCCTTCGTTAGAAAAAGCTCTTTTAGAGCATGCTGAAGAAGTGTCTTCTGAGTCGGTTCCAATCCCTCCGCTTTTAATGCCGCCGGAGAGGAATGTGACTGAAGAGGTACCTGTTTCTTCTCATGTTGAAGAGCCTTTTCAAGAAATGATTCAATTATATCAAAATGTACAAAATGAAGCATTAGAACAGGCTTCTGAGGTGGATTCAGATCTTCCGGAGGAAGATGAATTTTTTGAAGCTGAATTGGAAGATATGGGTGACTTTTTGGAAGACCGGTTTACCTATCAGGATACTTTGTTGAAAAGGATTGATGAAGTCATCGTGGAGGCGAATAATAATGGACAATCATTTGTGCGATTGACGACGTTTGTAAAGCCTTTGGAGGAAGAGGCTGAGGTGACGAATCATTTCTTTCGAAAAGCTTTGACGGTCCATTACGAAAATTCCCGTAAGATTTTAGAATCAGAATTACAGGAGTTAGACAAAGAATTGATCGCGGAAGTGGAAGATCCTTCCGAATCCATATCGGCAGTTGAAGAGCCGGTAGTAGAACCTGTTTTAGAACCACCCTCTCCTCTTACGAACTCGGAGAATAGTGTTCCTGAAACTTCGGAAGGAGAGACTGAAACAGAAACTCCTGGAGTGACTCCGGAAGTCGCAGAAGTTCCTGCCGCTGAAGAAAGTGAAATGATGGCAGCGACAGGTGTTGTGGATGATCCTGTGGTGATTGATGAAGTTCCGACTTCATCTCCGGAAGAGGCCCCTGCAGAAGTTGCTGATAATGTCGATAATACTGTTCCGGCTGAGCCTGCAGTACCTGTCGAAGCAGTTCCTGTTCCTGTGCCGGTCGAAAATGTTCCGATCATTCCGGAAGTTGTTTCGGTTCCTCCTGCTCTGGATGCTGATCTTTCCACAACTCCTTCGACTGTGGAAACTGTTCTGCCGAAAACAGAATGTGAAGTTCTGGCTGAAGAACGATGTGGCAAGTCGGCTCAAAAAAAATGTTTGGAAGATGCTATAAAAGCCTGTGAGGAATTTTCGCGCCAGCAGCGAGAAAAGGCCGAGCGAGAACGAGTTCAACGCGAAGCTTGGGATCGGGCTGAAAGAATGAAGTTGGAATTAAGAGATCTTGAACAAAAAATGGAGCGGCTTCAGATGAACTTCAAAAACAGTGCGGCACCGGAAAAGAAAAAGATTTCGGAAGAATTAAAAGCCAGTGTTTTGAAAAAGGAAGAAGAACGGAAGAAAGAATCCGAACGACGAAAACAAGAAGAAGGAAACAGGAATTCCTTCAATTCTTTTGAAGATCGTCGAGGAGATTGGGGCAGATGGAATGACCGAGATGACGATTAGTTCTTGAACAGTCTGTGGTGTTCGGCTAGTCAGCGTTCCGCATCAATGGCTGGTTTGACCTCCTTGCGTCGGTGGCATTACCTCCTCCGTCGCTGAAGCTCCTCGTCCTCCTTTTAAGGAGGACTTCAAATATTTAAAATATCTACTTCTTAAATATTTTCTCTGCTCATTATTCAGACTTGAACAGACTGTGATGCTCGGCCAACCATCGTTCCGCATCAATTGCCGACTCGTCCTCCTTCGCACCATCCCGAAAACTTGTAGCTACGGAGGGGCTTCGTCTTTGTCTGTGGGATTATTCGGTTTTGAAGAGACTATGGTGTTCAGCCAACCATCTTTCGGCATCAATCGCTGACTCGCATCCCATGCCTGCGGCGGTGATTGCCTGCATATAGCGGTGGTCATAGACATCGCCGGAAACGAAGACTCCCGGTACTGAGGTCATACTGTGGGTCGTTCTTTTGATGTAGCCTTTTTCGTCCATGTCTACATGACCTTCAAAGATTTTGGTCGCCGGTACGTGTCCGATCCCCAGGAAAGCTCCTTCGATCGGCATGTGAGTCCGTTCATCGGTGACCAGGTTGTGCAGGGTGACGGCTTCGAGTTTGGTGGTGCCTGTAAATTCTTCGACGGTGGTATTCCAGATGAAGTCGATTTTCGGATTTTCGAAAGCCCGTTGCTGCATGATCTTGCTGGCCTTCAGCTCGTCTCGTCGGTGGATCACGGTCACTTTTTCGGCGAATTTGGTCAGGAAGGTCGCTTCTTCCATGGCGGTGTCGCCGCCTCCGATGACGATCACTTTTTTTCCTTTGAAGAAGAACCCGTCACAAGTCGCGCAAGCGGAAATCCCTTTGCTCTGGAATTCTTTTTCTCCCGGGACATCGAGCCATTTGGCTTTTGAACCAGTGGAGATAATCACGGTTTTTGATTCGTAGACTTCGTCGCCTACGTAGACTTTTTTCACCGCGCCGGAAAAATCAACTTTTGTGGCGTCTTTGCTGATGAATTCCGTGCCGAAGCGTTCTGCCTGGTCGCGGAACAGCTTCATCAGTTCAGGACCGGTGATGCCCTTTGGAAAGCCTGGATAATTTTCCACTTCTGTCGTGAGCATGAGTTGACCGCCGGGCGTATTGCCTTCGATACAGAGGACTTTCATGGCGGCGCGGGAGTTGTAGATGGCAGCGGTGAGGCCGGCGGGGCCGGAACCAATGATGATGGAGTCGTACATGGTGGGGGAATGGTTAGTAGGGTTGGTAGGGTACGTAGGGTTTGTAGGAGTTTTTTTAAATTCTGAGTTGGAGGGGGGATTCTCCCCTTTTAAAGGAGTCGGGGGTCGAGAGGGAGCTCAGAATTCTGCTCGCAGAGCATAGAAGTATTTTTTTGGTCTTTCAACCTGAGAATGTGATCTATTGAACGGCTTCGATGAGGGAGAGCAGTTTATTATACACCTCTTCGATGCTGTCGTCTTCGCTTGTTTCGATGACTGAGGTGCAGAGGTTCGCTTGAGCGATTTCCCGGCGGGCACTTTCGAGTCGGGCATTGAGTTCTCGTTCTTTGATTTCGCTTCGTTGAGTAATTCTTTTGATCAATGTTTCTTCATTCGGAGGCATGATGAAAATAGATCGGAGCCGTTTTTTCAGCTCATCGAAGCCGCCTTCATCGAGGGTTTTTTGGATTTGGACCAATCCCTGAATGTCGAGTTCTTTGATCACCGTTTTGTTTTCCTGGAGTGCGTCTTCGATGGGTTTTCGGAGTGTCCCGTAGCGCGCCGCCTGATGCACCTGCGCCCATTCCAAAAAATCTCCGTTCTTGATGTGTTGGTCGAATTCTTCATCGGAAATGAAGTGGTAGGGGTTTCCTTGTGATTCGCCCGGGCGCATTTTTCGCGTGGTAATGGACTTTGGGAAAATGTATTCGGGGTGGCGTTCTTTGAGGAGGTTTATTTGAGTTCCTTTGCCGACACCGGAGGGGCCGAGGAGGAGAAAAAGCATGGGAGGTAGGAAATAGGAGTTAGCTTCTTTAGCTTTTTAGGTTTTGGGAATGCGGGGCAGGTAGAGAATAGGGGAAAATGATTTTTGTGCAAAGGTGGAGTTTTTATGAAAATTTTTTCAGAAATTTGTTTCGATTTTTTTCTGATTTTGAATTCCCCTTTCATAGCTTCGCAAGCGATGGTCTGATACACCGATTTTTGTCGATACCGATGGCCAATTTTGTTAGTTTTGAGGATGGTTTATTGTGTCTTTTTCCCGATTGCTGAAGTTTCTTCAAAAAAGCTCATCAGAAAGCCAAAAAATTAAGTCCTTTGGGGCTGGTTTTTTTGGGTCTTCTTCATTTGCCAGTTGGCAGCGAATTATTTCCGCGTTTCTAGTTGCGATTTTTATTGCCAACACCGGACTTTTTAACGGAGTCGTTCACGCGCAAGTTTTTGAAGTGCGACTCAATGAATTTCAGGACGAGTCTCCAGAGGATTTGAACGAGTACGGACTGGTGAATGTTCTCGTCGAGTCAGAATTGATGAACGATTGGACGATCAGCGGTCATGTGCGGCGATATTGCCAGCGTGTTCAAGAAGTCTTGGGCGCGGTCTGTCTCATCACTCCTTGGGAAGGACAGACGCCGTCGCGCATCGTGGAAGCTTTGCAGCAGCTGTACTTTGAAGGCTACGAGGTCGATGACGGGTTGGCAAAGTTGATCGGGATGGTGGTGGTCGGTGAAGTGCCCTTGCCGGTGGTCCACAACGGTCAGGATTCTTTTCCGAGCTTTTTCCCGTACACCGATCTCGTTAATCCGGTGTATGATTTTGACCCGGAAGCAGAACGCTTTGTGAAATCAGTTGCCGCCACTGCCCAGCCTCAGGCCGAAGTCTGGCATGGATTGATTCGCGCGCCAGGCACAGGCGATGAACGTCTGGAACTCTATCGCAAGTACTTCCAAAAAAATGAACAGTTTTACGACGGGGATGAAATTTTTTCGGTGTTCCGCAATCAGATCGGGTTCCATGATCAGTTCTGGGAAAATGACGCGTTTGATAACGAAACGAAGAAGTGGTACTTGCAAAAGATGAGCATGCTCGATCGAATCATGAACTACCGCTATAGCGGAGAATGGCTGCAGCAGCTTTCCGGTGAAGCGGTGAACCGCCTGGCTCAATTGTCGGCGCGGACATTTGATGACGCTTCGGTCGAGGTAGAGCGGACGGGAAGTGACGATGTGAACGGAGACATCGGCTTTGATCCCGATGAAGCTCAGGCTGCGGCGAATGCCAGTGTTGGACGGGTGAATGCTTCCAACTCAGATGTGGATGAATATGGTGGCGGACGATTGGAAGAGACGGTGCCGGACTCCTACAGTCCCGGAGCCATTCGCAATTTTTTGAAAGATTATGTGCATGTGGTGAACCGCTATGTTTCCGGCACAGCTGAATTGCTCGAAACGGCTGGTCGCCGGCAGTCGTACGAAACGCTGGCGTCGTTGATCACCAAGATGGACAAGTTCGAAAGCTCCATTGTTTACCTGGTGACCCAGGAATTTGAAAAGTATTTGTACGAACAAGCCAAAATCATGGCCTTGGATTTTGAAATGATCCGGGAGTACGAGCGGCCGAATGATTATTATACCGAGGAAGTGACCAACGCGGTGAACGAGCTTAAAGGCGAAGATACCGTGGGACCACCGCCGTTTGAGGACAAGCTCAAGTCGAATATTTTTGGGTATGGAGCCAAGATCTTCAACCGCTACGTAAACGGGGTCCCAGTTGAAGCGGTGACGACAGCGGAAGCATGTTCGCTGGAGAGAGGGTCCAATTTTGTTTCTGAAACCGGAGAGTTGGGGAAGGCCGTGACCTTGAACCGCAAGGACAATCCCTTGACCGCTCAGGATATTTCCGGGGTTTCCGGACGGATGGCTGAGGAGGAAATGAAGGAGATTTATCGGAACAATGGGTATTGCTCTTACATGGTCAAAGACCAGTGTATGCCGGGTGTTGCGAAAGTGCCGCTTCTGGACTACGCAGCCAGTGAACGTTTCACGGGAGACAATGATTATCGCCGCTGCTTCGACCATGACGGACCGAATGTTCCCGAGGCGATCAACGAGTCGAAGTTTCAGTTCATTTCCAGTCTCATCAACCACAATGAACCTCGCGGCGAGACGGTACGGGCGATGCTCGAAAAACAACTGGCCCATTATTTCCCGATCGATGCGGTCCGTCATGTCAGCTTTTTTATCGGCGGCACAGGGCAGCGCGGCAATGAAAATGTGGCACGACTGAGCTATCCGAATTTTTTCGAATTGAAAACTTCTGCCCGTGAGGTGGTTGCGGAAAAGCTCCGGGAATACGTCGAACAAAAGGAACGAGAGCTTCGGGAAATGAGAGTGGAGGCCAACTGGAAGCGCTATGAACAATATTTGGCTTATAGTTCAGCAGTCGCGGGACGACCGGACTTCTGGAATTACAACGAAATTTCCGGATTTTCCAATGGATTTCAGCAGTATAAGGCAGAGGTCATAAAGCTTTTGCGGCCCGAGATTGATCCATCCGCTTCCCTGGAAGACTTCGAAGTGGTGGAGCAGTATTTGATGGGCTTCCCCATTGCTCAGGAGACGGAGCAAAAGATCCAAGATTTGATCCAGGAGTATTTTCCGAATGCGCTGGTATCGCAAAATCTGGACCTCAAATGTGACTACGGCTACGAAGTGCCACCGATCAATATCGATGTAAAGATTCCGGAATTCACCGAAGATGATGTGCAGGCTTTGGTGAATCCCTTGGCCCAGCTGCAGATCCTCTCCCGTCTGGAAGTGCCGAAGTTCAGCCCACCGTCGGTATCCAGGACCTGTGATAATAAAATTGCCAAGAATACGGTGGATCAGGTGAAGTCCTTGCGCGGATTTTATGTTTCCCTTGGAGGAGTACAGGTGGATATTTCCATTCTCCACAATGCTGACAACTTCGTAGAAATTCTCGATCCGGCCGCGGTACTCCTGTACTTCACACCGCCACCTCCGACCTTACCGCCGAATACCAACATGGTAGCGGCCGTTAAACTTTTTGACCTGCAGCTAGAGAAATTGGAAGACGGACCGCAGCCATTAACGAAGCTCACGAAGATCGTGAAACCAGTGCCCTTGCAAGAACCCGGCGAACTGCAGGCGATGTATTCCCAACATGCGGAAGCCTTAGAACAAGCGCTTTCCTGGCTCAACCTGAGCATTGAAGGCAAGCATAAGCAGGGGTTGGGGTTGCTCGCGAAAGAAAAAGAAATGCTCTACCTGGTGATGGACGGCGATGCCACTCATTTAGACTTCAGCTTGCCTCATCTGAACGGGACTTTTGAAGCGGAGGCGGATGTCGGCATCGCTTCCTCCGCCGAAGTGCTCGAGCGCGTGCGCGAAGGAGAAAAGGCCCTGCAGCAACAACTGGAGGAAGACCGACATCGCCGCGAACTGGAACGCCGCTTGAACGGAGAGAAACCTTCCAAGTGCGGCGACAGCGTTCCGTTGCTGGAATGGCCTGAAGCAGTTTCCTGCTGGCTTGATGAGATCCTGGCGGGTCCTTTGATCGTGCCGGCTGAAGATACCCCAGGTGAAGAGGAAGGTTCGAATGAAAGTATCGTTTCTGAACGAGCTTCTGCGGTCAATCCGGGAGAGATCACTCTTTCCAAAGCGGTCATTACTCTCCGGGACAGGATCACGGCAAGTATCGCGGTGCCGCCTGAGATGAAAGTGGATTGGAACGCGACGGGACCACTGCAGGTGGTTCCTCAACAGGACGGGAAAGTCAGTATTACTCCCACTGCCTTGGGAGTGGGCACTGTTCAGGCGGTTTTTGATGACGGATCGGGTCCGCGCACGGTTTCCAAAGAGGTGAGAGTCGTCGGGCTTCACGCGTTTCTTCGACAGGAAACGACGGGAGATTTTACGGTTGGCTCGAGTGATGAATTGCCCATGCTCGTGGAAATCCGTAATGCGCAGGATGAACTGATGGAGCTGAATACCACTCTGCAAGTGTTTGCTGATTCGTCTTCAGTGTTGGCACCAGCTCAGGTGCAGATCCAGGGAGGCAAGGGGACTTTCTCGGTGCGTCCGGGACAGACGGCGCGCGTGGGATCTGTTTCCGTGGGGTCGCAGGAGGTGGCCCAAAGTGCGCCGGTCTATCTCAATCCGATTGCTGGAAGTCCGGCCGAGGTGGTCTGGGATTTTGGCGATAAGGTCATCGGTCTTGATCGGGAAATAAAGGGCACGATTTCACTCGAAGATGCGTTTGGAAATCCCTATCGTGCCGAAGGTGTCCAGCTGGAGCTGGTATGGGACCCAGACTTGATCGTCAATGGAAAAACAGGCGGGCGCGGAACGTTTTACGTTTTGGCTGGCACGTTGCCGGTGACGGTCCAGGTCGCTGAAGAGTTTTATGAAGGCCTTCAGCTGGAGCAGGTCGGGTATGGCTACAATGCTACTGAAAGCGCCTTTGGCGAGATGATCTTTCCACGACCAAGGTTGAGGATCGCTGAAGTGAAGGGGTATGCCGATATAACCCTCCCGCCGGAAATCGCTTTCGATGCTGACCCGAGCTATCGCGTCCAGGTCCTTGATCTTCCGCTTCAACTTCCCGTGGGCGGCAGAGTGGAGTTCAAAGTCCAGGTGGCGGGAAATGAAGGGATTTTAAATCTCCGACAAAAAAAGTTTTTACTGCAAAAAGAATTTGCGGGAACGGTTGAGACCTACGAAATCGCTCTGCAGTCTTCGACGGGGACCCTCTCACTTCCTTCGAGCGCGAGCGCGGGGGTGATGCGACTGGTGATCGATGATCCGGATTTCGGTTCGGTTTCTCAAAGTATTGAAGTGATCGGTCAGGCAGCAGAACGCCTTGAACTGGACGAAGCGACGTATGTCAACGGAACAGTCCATTTCCTCGTGACCGGTAAGGATGCCTATGGAAATCCTGCGGTTCTCACCGATTCGCTGGCTTCAGTCCGGGTGATCGGCGAGGGAGGTGTCGTACTGCATGAAAGGACCATCCTGGCAGAAGAAGGGGTTTTGGATTATGAGGCGCTTTTGCCGGAGCAACCGGGTCGTGTGCGCCTGGAAATAGTCGTGGAAGGGTTTGAGCAGACGTTCTCCCCAGTTCTGGCCTTGCAACAATTGTATTCTGCTCAGGATTTGCAGGGAGTTCCTTTCCAAACGCCGTATGTGATGCTCGGAGGAAATGCCTATGGTGACTATCGGGTCGATGGTTCGGTGGCCCAGGCGATATTATTCAGTGATGCTTCCCGAGTTCAGACTATTACGACTGAGCTGGCGCCGCAC
>Ga0079224_100015839_pt1 | contig 10575 bp, 10 predicted proteins | sample Stecom2015_FD_80414 | JGI IMG/M metagenome (GOLD analysis project Ga0079224, IMG submission 80414) | Agricultural soil microbial communities from Utah to study Nitrogen management - Steer compost 2015 | ecosystem: Environmental > Terrestrial > Soil > Agricultural land | place: USA: Utah...
GCTCTTCCTGAGGCACAACTACGTGCCCGCGCCCTGGTGCATTCTCCGCGGCGTCTTCAAACTCTTGCCGGGTGCAGTCCTGTCGTTGACGCATGACGTCGTTGCGCGCGGCCCTTCACAGCACGAGCCAAGCAGCGCCTGCCGCCGTTACTGGGACAGCCGAACCGTCCTCTCCGAAGCGGTGCAACACCCCATTCGGACGAGCGAGCACGAAGCCGTCGAGCGGCTCGACTCGCTGTTGCGCAATGCCGTCGCGCTTCGCATGTATGCGGACGTGCCGCTCGGCGCGTTCTTGTCGGGAGGCACGGACTCATCCACGACGGTCGCGCTCATGCAGGCACAAGCGAGCCGACCGGTGCAAACGTTCTCGATCGGCTTTAACGACCCGCGCCACGATGAGGCCAAGCTCGCTCGCGCGGTCGCTGAGCACCTCGGCACCGATCACACGGAGCTCTACGTCACCGGGGAGGATGCGCTCGCCGTCGTACCCGAGTTGCCGAATATGTTCGACGAGCCGTTCGCGGACTCATCGCAGATCCCGACTTATCTCGTCGCGCAGCTCGCGCGCCGCAGCGTGACGGTCGCGCTCTCGGGCGATGGCGGCGACGAGCTTTTCTTCGGTTACGGGCGCTATCAACGGGCAATGGACGTGTGGAAGTGGCTGCAGCGCCTGCCGGGACCCGTACGGGCAGCACTTTCGAGCACGCTTGGAAGGTACGCGGGACAGGAAGGACGCACGAGCAAACTTGCGCAACTCGCGAACGAGCTGCGTGCGCGCTCCATTGAATCGATCTACCGGGATCGCGTCTCACGGTGGAGATTCCCGGAAGCCGTCGTGCGCGAAAGCCGCGAGCACCCGACGCCCTTTACCGACGAGCGGGAATGGCTCGCCGCCGGTGACGAAGCGCACTCGCTCATGTACTTGGATTTCGTCACGTACTTGCCCGAGGACATTCTCACGAAGGTAGATCGTGCGACGATGGCGGTCGGTTTGGAGGCGCGTGCGCCGCTACTCGACTATCGGGTCGTCGAGCTCGCGTTTCGTGTACCGTACGACATGAAGAAGCGCGGCACGGAGCAGAAATGGCTCCTGAAACAGCTTCTGCGGAAATACTTGCCGGATCCGCTCGTGTTTCGAGCGAAGAAGGGTTTCGGCGCGCCGGTCGCCGAGTGGCTGAAGGGCCCGCTGCGCCCGTGGGCCTCGGACCTCTTGAGCAGGGAGCGTCTACAGCGGGAAGGTCACTTCGATGCTGCCAGGATCAACGGGATCTGGGGCGAATTTCTCGACGGACAGCGCAAGTGGCACACGCATCTCTGGAACGTGCTGATGTTCCAGGCTTGGCTCGAATACCTTGGGCGGGCTCGTCGCCCGCCTGAGACAGTGTAAGGTGTAAAGTGTAACGTGTAGGGTAACAATCGCATCTGCGATGCAACGGTTCTCACGCGCTTACGTTAGACATTACACACATCACACTGCACGTCGAACGACTCATGAATGAAATCCATGTCCCCATCTCCCCCGGTGAGCTCATCGACAAGATTACGATCTTGCAGATCAAATCGGAGCGCATCACCGACCCGATCAAAGTGGCCAACGTGCGCAACGAGCTCGCCTTGCTCGAAGCGACTTGGCGCGAATCGTCGTTTGCAACGAGCGATATCGACGCCGAATGGGCCTCCTTACGGCGTATCAACGAAAAGCTGTGGGACGTCGAAGACCGTCTTCGCGAAAAGGAACGTGTCCGAACATTCGACCAGGAATTCATCGACCTCGCGCGAGCCGTGTACTTCACGAATGACGAGCGCGCTGCGGTCAAGCGCGAGATCAATACGAAGCTCGGCTCGAAGATCGTCGAGGAAAAAAGCTACGCGAAGTACTAACCGGTTGACGGTTGACGGCGCAGAGATCGGCATTTGATCATCACCTGTCAACCCGCTCCCTGTCTGCTTCGCGCCGAGGCGGGGAGCGAAGCTCGCGACTCTGTGGCGTGCTTGTGCTTCATACCTAAGAGCAATCGACCAAACGAGAAGTGTCGGGCACCCTCGTATACGAGGATCGAGAATGCCATCGTGGCCGCGAGCACGATCGCGAACTTGATCCAGGGGTCGTACGGCTGCGCGATGACCCAGTACGCCACGATGAGCATGATCGTCTGATGCAGAATGTAGACCGGATAGCTCGCATCGCGCGCCCAGCGGAGCAAGCGATTGTCCCGTGAAAGAAGATGCCGACCGTATCCTAGGAACGTCATCAACCAGCACCAGGTGAAAAGATTCGCGAGCATGCGCTCGAGTGGCGTGTCTCGCGGTGCCATGCCGCTTTCTATCAATGCGAGCACCGCGCCCGTCACGAGCACCGAGACGAGGAGGCCCCGCGTGCGCTGTTGGGCCAGCCAATCCCATGCGCCTCGCATGCTCGCGAGCACGACGCCATAGCCGGTCAGGAGCAAGTAGTGCACGAGGATGTACCAATCGTTGATGAGATCGTGACGCTCGGGAAAATGCGACTTGAGTAGTACCTCATTGACCCCGAGCGGCAATGCGAAGGCGTAGAGCCACCACCCCGGCACGAGCACCCTCGCTCGCTTCAAGAAGGCGATCAGCGGCAGCAGCAGCGGGACGTACACGTACAGGTAGACGATAAACCAAAGGTGATGCCAGCTGAAGTCGCCTCCCGGGTACGGCCTGAGCTGCAGCACGCGTTCGATGAAGAACGCGAGATACCCGCCTTCCCACTGACCGCGGAACAAGCGTTCCACGTAGACCTGCGGCGGCACGATGATGAACATACCGAGCACAAGGGGAACGAAGAGCCTCAGGGTACGCTCCTTCATCACGGCGCCAGGCGTACGTCGACGTGAAGCAAACCAAAGTCCGGCGCCTGCGATCACGAAGAGGAGCGGCATGCGCAGCCGATGCGCAATATCCATGGGACGTTGCAGCGCTTCGATGGTATCGGCATTCTGTATGTGAAAGTCCCACCCGACGAACAGCATCCCCGTGTGATAGAACAACAACACGAGTATCGCGATGACTCGAAGCCAATCGAGAAACTCGTATCGAACCGCCGTCTCGTTCGTCTGTGTCATTGGCGCACTCCATCGTCCGTGCGCAAAACCATGCCCTGGGATGCACGATGACGCCTTCGGGTTGTGGCCAGACGGTCGCTCGCAGGGGTAAGCGGGAAGATGAGGTTCGCAGCCTAGGATTTCGGAGCACCACACGAAGAGCACAAACGAAACAGAAGACCTTCTGCTCTTTGTGGTTGTTCGACCCCGAGGTCTCAGTGCGTTCGCGAGGATGCTACTTCCCTAGCCGTGCGAACAGCGTGTCCTTATAGCGTCGGCTCATCCGCAGCTCTCGCCCGCTCGCAAGCTTTACTTGGTAATCGCCCTTGAAAAGGGGTGCGAACGATTGAATGGCCGCGATATTCACGGCGGCCGATTTGTGAATGCGAGCGAAGCGGTGCTCGCCGAGCTGCGCGAGCAAGTCCTGCAACGTTCTACGCAGCACGTAGCGCTTGACGCCGGTGTGCACGTGCACATAGTTGTCGTCCGCCTCCAACGACTCGATCGAAGCGGCATCGATCAGCTCGAGCATCTCGCCATGGGGCACGAGCAAGCGCTCGGTGGCCCCGGCTTGCGTCCTCGCGGTTGCAACGGCGATATGACGGCTGCGCTTGTCGTCGAGTCGTTCGCGTATGCGTGCGATCGTTTGCGATAACCTTTCCTTGTCGTAAGGCTTCAGCAGATAGTCGACGGCATTGAGCTCGAACGCGCGTACTGCGTGCTCATCGAACGCCGTCACGAACACGATCAGCGGCGCGTGCTCGACGTCGAGCTGGGCAGCGAGCTCGAGTCCGCTGATCCCCGGCATTTGGATATCCAGCAAGGCGACATCGGGCTCCTCGGTCTCGAGTGCGCGCGCCGCCTCGAGGCCGTCCGCGCATTCGGCTACGAGCGTGATATCGCCGTGCTCGCGCAGCAGCCGAGCAAGCTTGTCCCGTGCAGGCTTTTCGTCTTCCGCAATGAGCACGCGCATCAGGCGGTTCGCTCCTGCCAGGGAATTTGGATACGCACTTCCGCCGTCGTTCGTCCATCCGAGGTGAACTCGAGGCCGCCGCGTTCCCCGAAATACGCCTGCAGCCGAGTGCGACAATTGCGCAAGCCCACACCCTCGCCTGGCTTCGGCGAGATTTCGCCCGAGTTCGCGATGCGAATGACCAGCATGTCGCGAGCACGTTCCGCGGCGACCTCAATGCGCGCGGGCACCGTCGTCCGCTCGACGCCATGCTTGAATGCGTTCTCCAGCAAAGGCTGCAAGATCATCGTGGGCACGAGGGCATTCGCTGCCGCCTCTTCGATGCGCCATTCGAGCGTGACGCGCTCTGCGAAGCGCTCCTCCATGATCCGGGCGTACAGCCGCGCGAGGTGAAGCTCCTCCTCTAAGGGCGCGAGCTCCTGTCGATCCATCCGCAAACTCGCACGGAGCAGCTCGGCCACCTGCGTCAGGAGACGATCCGCTCGGGCGACGTCCACCTGCATGAGCGAAGAAATCGTGTTGAGCGCATTGAACAAGAAGTGCGGTCGCAATTGCGCCCTGAGCTGCCCGAGCTGCGCCTCCACGAGCGACTTCTGGAGGGTGGCGAGTCTGTGACGTTGTTCTTGCCAGAGCGCAAATGACTCCAGTCCGAAAATGATGCCGAGCCAAAGCCCAAGGAACAGCCACACTTTCACGGTCTCTTGAACGAGCACAAACCCCCATGATTGATGCTCGTACTCCACACCCAGCGCCGCATACGCGGCGTGGCGCATCGTATAGATGGCTGTGATGAACAACAGGGCGACGAGCGGGAACCACTTCAGATGCCGCAGGAACCACCTGAAAGGCTGCTCCAACAAGCCCTTTGCATCGCGCGCGTACCTTAGCTGTGCAACCAGCCACACCGTGGCCGCCAACGCCGAAGTACCTTCCCATAGGAGCGGCTCCCACCACAGTATGGACGGTTCGTGAAGTCGATCTTGAACGGCAATCGCGAACATCAAGAGCCAGAAACACGCCCACAGCACCGCCAACAGGCGTCGTTTCCGCCGCTCCGTAGCCGCATCCGAGAAATCGAGGGGTGGCACATTTCGCATGCGCCGATTCTAGTGATGCGGACAGTTCTCCGACATCGCTTTGGGGCAAGCGGGACAGAGGGCACTCGCCCTACGGTAGCACCGCCGTGAGCTCGGAGAGCGCTTCTCGGCCGTCACGCCAGAGCGTGTAGACGGCACGCTCGCTGGGCCAGACGAGCGCGGCCTCCAGGTTCGCGCTATTGACGATCGTTGCAAGCACTTGCTTGTCGACCGGGAAGTACCACCATTTGGCATCCAACGCGTACGCCTCGGCGACAGGTTGAGCAATGCCAAGCGCTTTCGGTTCGACCGTGCTCGCCCGAAAGCTCACGAGCCAGTCACCCGACTCGAGCTCGAGGGTCGGGGGTATCGAGGCGCCGACCGTGTCGTCCGTTCCGTGCGACTGCAGTGCTGCGATGTACTGCTCGTGCTGGCCCATGCGATTCACATCGATCGCGTACAGGTGCAGGAACTCTCGATGCTGGCTCGTGCCCTGGCGTACGGACCCGCGCGTGAAGATCCACGGATGTTTCACGACGGTGATCGTCGCAGCCGTGCGCTCATCGAGATACTCGCGCGGCGCGGTTGCACGCTCGGTACCGCATGCGCAAAGACACACGGCGAGCAGAAGCGGCAGTACGGATCGCATCGATGACGATCTCCATCGGACTCCGCCGACAGAATGTTCGCTGCGAAACGACTGTTCCCCGGTTTACTGTAGGGCTGCGGCGACGGTCGCCGCGTCGACACCTTCGATCTCCACGATCTTGCGTCGAGCGCTCGCGCCCGAGACCAGGCGCACGCGCGAACGCGCCACGCCGACGCGCTCCGCGATGAACTCGATCAAAGCCGTGTTCGCCGCCCCATCGACCGGGGGCGCCGCAAGCCGAATCTTGATTGCGCCGTCGTGCATGCCTGCGATGGCCGTTTTGGAAGCCCGAGGCTGCACGTAAACGCTGATGCGTACCGATTCGTTCATGTAAGGAACTCTCGACCCTCTCGAAGAGTCGACATAACATTCCATTTAGCGTCGCCGAACTTTACAGGCCACAACGAAATTCCACTAACGACGCCCCTGGACCGGTGTTTGCATGTCGGAACGCAGATCGAGTCGAGGAGTCGCAGATGGCGAATCGCGCTACTTTGTTCGTGCTGGCATTGCTCTCGTTTGCGATGAGCACCGTCTTGGTGACCTCGTTTGCAGCCATCGACATGGACAATCCGGCGTACACGCCAATCGAGGAAGCGGCGTCGGCATCCGACACAGATCCTCCGCACGAGGGCTCCAAAGAGCGTACCGAGTCGAACGGCAAAGCGCAGCCCACCCCTCAAGAGACGGATCGCAGCCCTCGAGCCGACGATACCGAGCCGCTCGGCAAGCCGATGCTGGCGTCCTACCGCGCACAAAAGCTGGCTGCAGCTTGATCGACGCGCGCGAAACGCCGCTCGCTACCTTGCAATTCACATCGCTGCGCGCCCGCCGACCCTTCGCAATCGATCGTCGCATCCGGCATTTCTCGCCGATTCTCGACGACGCAGCGGATGTGATAGGAAAAGCCGCCTTGCGCGAGCGGTGTCTGGTCACGTAAATACCAAGTCTCGCCGCTCACCTTTGCGGCCCCGAGCACGCGTCGCCTGCACTCCTCCGTAACACCATCGGCGCAGTAGCGCCGCTCGCAGTCCTCGAGTGAGCCGGCGTCACATGCGAGCCCCGCGCGTCGTTCCTCCTCGCGCAGTTGGTTCGGGCCGCCCCCGTGCGTCCACTCGTTGCAGGCCTTGATGTCGCCGTCGTTGCACTCTCCTAGTAAGCGCTCGAGCTCCTCGGGCGGAAGCGTGACACGCTGCCGCTGACGCGTCTGCGCACCGGATGCCCGCCTCTTCGTCGTGATCCCGGGAACGATCTTCGCGTCGGGTCCGCATTTCTCGTCCGAGAAGATACGCGTACCGTCTTCGGCCGTGCACGTATAGATCTGCGCACCCGCCTGGGTCGCGACGAAACAAAGCGCCGACAACACGACGTATCGCGTGACGAGAAGCATGATTCTCCTTCGCTCGAGCAATCCATGAAATCGCGACGTAAAGATAATACCGTCACGACACGGCTCGATGATATCGAGCTAGCGATCAGGGCTCCAACGTGCGCGCGCGTGCGCTCGCCACGCGCTATGCTCACACCGAATCGAGGTTGACAATGGCGCGACGCATAGAAGATTACGCGATGATCGGAGACCTGGAGACCGCGGCTCTCGTCGGCCGTGACGGCTCCATCGATTGGCTGTGCTGGCCGCGCTTCGACTCCGATGCGTGCTTCGCCGCGCTTCTCGGCACGCCGGAGCACGGTCGTTGGCTGCTCGCCCCACAGGAGACGATCCTTTCGACCAGTCGAAACTATCGCGGCGATACGCTGATCCTCGAGACGCATCATAGGACAGCGCGTGGATCGGCGAAGGTCATCGATTTCATGCCTCCGCGAAGCCACGGCTCCGACCTGATTCGAATCGTGACCTGCGAGCGCGGGGAGGTCGCGATGCGCACGGAGCTCGTGCTCCGATTCGGCTATGGCGCCACGGTGCCCTGGGTCACTCGAGTGAGTGGAGACACATGGCGCGCCATCGCCGGACCCGACATGGTGATGCTGCGTACACGCGCACCCATACATGGCGAAAACATGAAGAGCGTCGCCGAGTTCACTCTCCGGGAAGGCGAATCGATGGCATTCACGCTCGCTTACGCCTCTTCGACGAAAGCAGCCGTACATTTTCCGGATCCGCACGATGCGTTGTCCGAAACGGAGTCGTATTGGACCGAGTGGACCGCGAAATGCTGTCGGCTGAGCCGCTGGGAGCGCGAGATCAAGCGTTCGCTGACCGTGTTGCGCGCACTCATCTATGCACCCACGGGCGGAATCGTCGCGGCGCCGACAACGTCTCTCCCCGAGCAGCTCGGCGGCTCTCGTAATTGGGACTATCGCTACTGCTGGCTGCGAGATGCGACCCTCACGCTGCTCGCGCTGATGGACGCCGGATACTACGAAGAGGCGGCCGCTTGGCGCGATTGGCTGCTGCGCGCGGTGGCCGGCAGCCCCGACCAACTCCAGATCATGTATGGGGTGGCCGGCGAGCGGCGACTGATGGAATGGGAAGTCGATTGGCTACCCGGGTACGAGAGCTCGAAACCGGTCCGCGTCGGCAACGCGGCGTTCGGACAACTGCAGTTGGATGTGTTCGGCGAAGTCATGGACGCGCTTCATCAAGCGCGCGCCGGGGGTCTTCCCCCGCTCGAAGCGACGTGGGACCTGCAACTCAAACTGCTCGAATTCCTGGAGCGGATTTGGGAGCGACCGGACAACGGCATTTGGGAGGTCCGCGGCCCCCCGCAGCATTTCACGCATTCGAAGATCATGGCTTGGGTCGCGTTCGACCGCGCGATCAAAGACGCGGAGCAGTACGGCTTCGCGGCGCCGCTCGAACGCTGGAAAGCGCTTCGCGAGCGCATCCACGACGAAGTGTGCGAGAAGGCGTTCGATCCGGCGCGCAACACCTTCGTGCAAGCGTACGGTTCGAAACAGCTCGACGCGAGTCTGCTGCTGATTCCTGAGCTCGGGTTCCTCCCCGCCGACGACCCGCGCGTGCACGGCACGATAGAAGCCGTCGAGAAGACTCTTCTCAAAGATGGCTTCGTCCTTCGCTACGACACTGCCGAGACCGACGACGGACTGCCCCCAGGTGAAGGCGCATTTCTCGCCTGCAGCTTTTGGCTCGTCAATGCCTATGCAATGACCGGTCGCCGCGACGAGGCGATCGCGATGTTCGAGCGCTTGCTCTCGCTAGCGAACGACGTCGGCTTGCTCGCGGAAGAGTACGACACGAAGCACGAACGGCAGGTCGGTAACTTCCCCCAGGGCTTTTCGCACCTGTCGCTCATCGTGACGGCCTTCAATCTCGCACACACCGACAAGCCTTCCGAACAGCGCGCTGAGACGCCGAGCGAGCTCAGGAAGGAAGAAGAGGCAAGATGACTCTCGCCAAGCGCCCGAAGCTCGCAAAGGAAGTGCAGATACGAGAATTTCGCAGGGACGCCGATGGATTTCGAGAAATATTCCGGCTTGCTCTACGTGGCGAGAGTTTTCTCTTCCTCAGCCCCAGTGCGTGCTGCGCGCCCGTCGTTCAGCGAGCCAATAACCGGCGACGAGCGTTTTCAGGTCGGTGATCTCCGCTTCGCGCACGCGGCGAATGAATTCTTCGGCGGGCAAGACGACGCTCAGGATATCTTCGCTCTCGTCCGGATTGCCGAGCGCGCCGCTTGCGAGGCTGGCATCGACCGTACCCGCGACGAGGGCGATCTTCTCGGACGTGCCGCCGGAGCTGACGAAGGCGCCAGGATGAACGAGGATGGGGTGAGTCAGCTCCAGGCCCGTTTCTTCTTTCATCTCGCGCACGGCGGCATCGAGCGGCGATTCTCCATCGGCAACGCCGCCCGCCACCAAATTGTCCGTAAACGGGTAGTCGCCGGCGACGAGCGCGCCGGGGCGAAACTCGTTCGCAAGCACGACTTCGTCTCGGACGGGATCGTAAGCGAGGACCGCAACCGAATTGCCGCGCTCCATGACCTCCCACCTCGACGTCCGCCATCCGCCCTCGTGCCGCTCGACATCCACCTCGTAGCGATTGACTCGTAGAAACCCCGAGCACATCGGCTCCACTTTCTTGACGACAGCACGAAGCTTGTTAGACATTGTTCATCTACGCTCTTCTAGGAGGAATCTCGCAAAGCACGCTAAGCTGCCAAGGTCAGAAGAAGACCGAGTCCAAACCTTGCCCGACCAAGGCTCCTGCTATCACGCTATCGCGCAAGCGCGCAACGAACAACCGGTCCAATAGCTGTATCTTCCCTTCTTTCTTTGCGAGCTCAGCGTGCCTTGCGAGAGAGCCCCTTTCTTCCCTTGCACATCGAACAGAGACCATGAATCCGAGCATTCCGCCCGATAGTTCCGCGCAATTGCGCTCGCCCAGTTACTCCTTACCCATCGAAGACACGGATTTCCTGCTCCGCGACGAGATGCGTGCCGTGCGTTTTGCGCTCGAGTATGCGAAAGCGGAGCTGCTGCTTCGAGATTGGGGCATTCGCTCGACGATCATCGTCTTCGGTGGCGCGCGCGTGCCCTCGCCCGAGATGGTGGCGCAAATGCCCGCTCCGCAGACGGACGAGGAGCGCGCGGCACTCGCGCAAATGCAGCGACGGCTCGCTTGGTACCAGGCCGCGCGCGAAGTCGGCCGTATCGTATCGGAGCGCGGGGGCGCACGAGCACCGCATGAACGCTGGCGCGACAACGTGATTGCAACCGGCGGCGGCCCCGGGATCATGGAGGCCGCAAACCGCGGCGCATGGGAAGTCGGCGCACCGAGCATCGGCTTCAACATCACGCTGCCGCTCGAGCAGCAACCGAACCGATTCACCA
>Ga0079224_100015841_pt1 | contig 10574 bp, 7 predicted proteins | sample Stecom2015_FD_80414 | JGI IMG/M metagenome (GOLD analysis project Ga0079224, IMG submission 80414) | Agricultural soil microbial communities from Utah to study Nitrogen management - Steer compost 2015 | ecosystem: Environmental > Terrestrial > Soil > Agricultural land | place: USA: Utah...
CCTTCTCCGGAAACTGAAGTGGCGTCTGGTCGGAACTTCAAATGTTATTTTCGGCGGCATGAGCACCATGAACCGGGCGCTGGTTGCTGACGAGGGTGATGATCAGGCGATCGGCTTTTTATCGCGGGGCAAGCCGTATGTTGAAGTTGGCTATGGCGTTGAAAACATTTTCCGCTTTTTCCGGGTCGATTTCATCCACCGCCTTACCTATCTCGACAAGGACCGTAACCCCGATGTGCGGAGATTTGGCGTACTTTTCAGTTTCCAGTTCAGTCTGTAACGGTTATACCGACGGTTGTCCGGGGAGTTCAGGGAAACTACCAACCATCGTGCTTGTAACTCCCTTGTGCTTTCCGCATCTTTGTGGCCAATTTTCTGAAGTACGATGAATGTTAAGATAACTTTTCCCGATGGCAATGTCCGCGAATTCCCCCAAGGGGTAACCGGGGCGGAAATAGCAGGAAGCATCAGTGAGGGGCTTGCACGCAATGCACTGGCGATCGAAGTGAACGGCGAAGTCCGTGAATTGTCGCGCCCCATAACCGAAGACGCTGCCATCAGTATTCTGACGTGGAACGATCAGAAGGGCAAGAGTACGTTCTGGCATTCTTCTGCCCACTTGCTTGCCGAGGCGCTTGAGGCGCTATATCCGGGTGTAAAGTTTGGAATCGGGCCGGCCATTGAGAATGGCTTTTACTACGATGTGGATTTAGGGGGCCGTGAGTTTGGCGAGCCCGACTTGGCCAATGTTGAGGCGAAGATGAAGGAGCTGGCCAAAAAGGAGAGTGTGTTCGTACGAAAGGAAGTCAGCAAAGCGGAAGCCCTCGATTATTTCACGCGTAAGAATGATCCCTACAAGCTTGAGCTTATCCGCGATCTTGAGGATGGCAGTATTACGTTTTATGAGCAGGGGAACTTTGTGGACCTTTGTCGTGGGCCGCATATCCCACATACCGGCTTCATCAAGTCTGTTAAGTTACTTAATGTGGCGGGAGCCTACTGGCGGGGCAACGAAAAGAATCAAATGCTTACCCGCATCTACGGCATCACCTTCCCGAAACAGAAAGAGCTCGACGAGTATCTGCGCCTACTGGAAGAGGCAAAGAAGCGCGACCATCGCAAGCTTGGACGCGAACTCGAGCTGTTTACATTTTCGGAGCGGGTAGGCATGGGTCTCCCGTTGTGGCTTCCAAAAGGTACCATTCTCCGGGAGCGTCTCGAACAGTTCTTGCGCAAGGCACAGGTGAGAGCGGGCTACGATCCTGTAGTTACGCCGCATATCGGAGGTAAAAACCTCTATATCACCTCGGGGCACTACGAAAAATACGGTAAGGACTCTTTCCAGCCTATTCACACGCCGGATGAAGACGAGGAGTTCCTCCTAAAACCGATGAACTGTCCGCACCACTGCGAGATTTATAAATCGAAGCCGCGTTCATACCGCGACCTTCCGGTGCGTTTGGCCGAATTCGGCACGGTGTACCGGTACGAGCAGAGTGGTGAGCTACATGGCCTTACGCGGGTGCGAGGCTTCACGCAGGACGACGCCCATATTTTTTGTCGGCCCGATCAGGTCAAGGAAGAGTTTATCAAAGTGATTGACCTGGTCCTCTACGTGTTCGAGTCACTTGGTTTTCAAAATTATACCGCGCAGGTCTCTCTCAGGGATCCCGATAACAAGGAGAAATACATCGGTAGCGACGAGTTGTGGGAGCGCGCGGAGAGGGAAATACAGGAAGCAGCCGATGAAAAAGGGCTGAAAACCGTGTCTGTAAAAGGAGAAGCTGCTTTTTATGGCCCCAAACTCGACTTTATGGTGAGAGACGCCCTGGGACGCAGCTGGCAGTTGGGGACGATCCAGGTAGACTACAATCTGCCCGAGCGTTTCGAACTGGAGTACGTCGGTTCAGATAATCAAAAGCACCGTCCGGTGATGATCCACCGGGCGCCGTTCGGTTCGCTGGAGCGCTTCGTCGCGGTGCTTATAGAGCATTGCGGTGGCAATTTCCCGCTTTGGCTCGCTCCTGATCAGATTGCTGTTTTGCCGATATCCGAAAAGTTCAACGAGTATGCCGCTATGGTTTACGAAAAGCTGAAAGAGGAGGATATTCGTGGCATTCTTGACGACCGAGACGAGAAAATCGGCCGGAAAATACGCGACGCCGAAACCCGGAAAATCCCTTTTATGCTCATCGTGGGCGAAAAAGAAGCTACCGAGCGGAAAGTAGCCGTTCGGAAGCACGGCGAAGGTGACAAGGGGACTGTTTCTCTTGATGAATTTGTCCAGGATTTCCGGAAGGCATGTGCTGCCCCGGGAAACTGAGGAAGTAATTCTTAGGTAAATGCGCGATTGGGCGGTTGGAGGGAACAATCGGCAGTTTCCGACTGTTCAAGCGTTTGGTAATGACCAAAATAAAGTGGATATTTGCACCCTGTTTTGTTAAATTAAATAGAAAAGCTTATTAACTCCGGAAGCAGCAGACCTTTCAACAGGCCCTTCAGAAGGGGGCCGCATCGACCCGAAGAGCCGTACAGAGTGAACGAACGGATCACCGCTCAGCGCGTTAGGGTTGTTGGCGAGAATATCAAGGTAGACGTTTACCCTGTCCAACAAGCCATTAAGATGGCCCAGGAGCAGGGGCTCGACCTCGTTGAAATTTCTCCGAATGCAGATCCTCCTGTCTGCAAGATTGTTGATTATTCGAAGTTCAAGTATGAACAGAAGAAAAAGCAGAAGGAGATTAAGGCGAAGGCTCAGAAGGTTGTCGTGAAGGAGATTCGTTTCGGTCCGAATACCGACGATCACGACTTCAACTTCAAGGTCAAGCACGCGCAGGAGTTCCTGAAGGACGGGTTTAAGGTAAAGGCTACCGTCACTTTTTATGGCAGGTCGATAGTTTACAAAGAGCGCGGTGAGATTTTGTTGCTGCGTTTTGCGCAGGCCCTGGAAGACGTAGGGAAGGTTGAATCGATGCCGCGCCTGGAGGGTAAACGGATGAACCTGCTCATGATGCCGAAAGTCGCCAAGAAATAGGCTAAACGTTAGTGGATTTATAAACAAGCGATAACAAATGCCCAAGTTAAAGACGAAATCCGGAGCCAAGAAGCGGTTCAAGGTTACCGGAACAGGTAAGGTAAAGCATAAGCGCGCTTACAAAAACCACATCCTGACGAAGAAAGAGACCAAACAAAAGCGCAGACTCGGTCACATGGCGCTGGTCCACAAGTCGGATATGGATAACGTAAGAGCGATGCTCGTACTCTAACCTTTGGTTTTAATGTTTAACCCGATCTTTGGCCCCCAAGTACTCGCTCCGCGAGTCGCCAACGGTCAAAAAAATGAGAAATGCCTAGATCAGTAAACAATGTTGCTTCCCGGGCGAAGCGCAAGAGAATCATGAAACTGGCCAAGGGTTACTTTGGTCGTAGAAAAAATGTCTGGACGGTAGCGAAAAACGCTGTAGAGAAAGGGCTGGTTTATGCCTACCGCGACAGAAAGCAGAAGAAAAGAGAATTCCGCGGACTTTGGATTCAGCGTATCAACGCTGGTGTTAGGGCTCACGGACTTTCCTATTCTGAGTTTATCGGAAAACTGAAGAAGTCTGGAATCGATCTGAATCGCAAGGTGCTTGCTGACCTGGCTATGAACCATCCCGATGCGTTCAAGGCGGTCGTTGAGAAAGTGAAATAGGATTGATTCCGATTATTCCAAGACCTATAAAAAGAGGCGCGTGTGTACGTGCCTCTTTTTGTTTTTCATTGGTTTTCAGGTATCTTGTGTGGAATTTTTTGTTGGTATTAGAGGGGTTTGGAATATTTTTCAGGAAATCAATCCGGTTTAATGAGATTGCCGCCGGTTTGATTAATTTTCACGTTGGAAACACCCGCTATGCTGAAACAACCCGTCCACGTCGGGGAAATTGACACACCTGTTTCGGATAAACCGGTCGCCTGGGCGCCGCGGGGAGCCAATCCGTTTCCGGGGCTCAGGCCATTCACCATAGACGAGTGCCATCTTTTTTTCGGCCGCGAAGGACAGGCGGACGAAATCCTTGTTAAACTCGCCGCAAATCGATTCGTATCAGTCATGGGCTTTTCCGGTAGTGGAAAGTCGTCGTTGATGTATTGCGGACTGGTCCCTATCCTGCATGGCGGTTTTGTCACACACACCGGCCCTAACTGGAATAGCGTGTTCTCACGACCGGCCGCCTCGCCGATTGATACACTTGCCGAATCTATTGTAGATAAACTCGCTGAAGATGGGCGCATTTCGGAAGAGGATGCACCGATTCAGAAAGCCCTGATGAGTTCGGTGCTCCGCAGTAGTCCGACAGGACTTGTGGAGGTATCGCGATATCTTCAGTACGATGAGGGAGACAATGTCTTCTTTCTCATTGACCAGTTTGAGGAGCTATTGCGCTTTCGTGAGAGTTCCGGTAAGGCCGGTGCCCATGATGAAGCGCAACACTATGTAAATCTTATTCTGCACGCCGTTGAGCAGACGGAGATACCGATTTACATCGCGTTGACTATGCGGTCAGATTTCATTGGAAACTGCTCCGTATTTCCCCAGCTAACCAACCTGATCAACAAGAGCAACTATCTTGTTCCTCAAATGACCCGCGAGCAGAAGAAGATGGTCATTGAAGGTCCCGTTGCCGTTGCCGGCGGAAGAATATCTCAGCGACTGGTTAAACGATTACTGTCCGACATGGGCAATGATCAGGATCAGCTTCCGATTCTTCAGCACGTCCTTATGCGTACATGGGACTACTGGGTGGAGAATCGCGAGGGGGCAGAACCGATCGACCTTCGCCACTACCAGGCTGTGGGCCGTATTTTCGAAGCGTTGTCCCTCCACGCCAATGAAGCCTACGATGAGCTTAGCACAAGGGAGCGTGAGATCGCAGAAATTCTTTTTAAGACCATAACGGAAAAAAGCGCTGATAATCGCGGCATGCGCAGACCGGCACGTCTTGGATTGATAGCGCAGTTGGCAGAAGCGGATGAGTCGGACGTCGCGCTCGTTGTAGAACACTTCCGGAAGCCCGGCCGCTCTTTCCTGATGCCTGGCGTGGGTGTGAAGCTGAACGCTGACTCTATGATCGAGCTCTCGCACGAGAGTTTGATGCGGATATGGAAGCGACTCAACATGTGGGTGGAAGAGGAATTCGAATCCGCTCAGATGTACAAACGTCTATCCGATGCCGCGGCGATGTACCAGATCGGGAAAACCGGTTTGTGGCGTCCACCCGATTTGCAGCTCGCACTGAATTGGCAGAAGAAGCAGAAGCCCACACGCGAATGGGCTCAGCGCTACGATGAAGCCTTCGAGCGTGCGATCGTATTTCTCGATACGAGCCGTATTACCTATGAGGCCGAACTGAAAAATCAGGAAATGATGCAACGACGCGTCCTGCGTCGTACGCGTGTCATGGCCGCCATTCTCGGAAGTGGTTTCATTATCGCCGTCATTTTCTTCCTCTTCTCCTACATCCAAATGTTGCGTGCCGATAACCAGGCGGCCTTCGCGCAACAGCAGCAGGCTATCGCAGAAGAGGAGCGCGTCAAAGCTGATGAACAACGGCGTATAGCCGAACAGTTCGCCGCGCTGGTGGAAGCCCGTAGTGATTCGTTGCGCGTTCGCGAGGCGGCTCTCCAGCAAGCCTTGGCTGTAGCCACCCGATTAAGAGAACAGACGGAGGGAGCATTGCGCGAGGCGAACTTCCAGAAACAGATTGCCGAAGAGAAGACGGACATGGCCAATGAAGCGTTGGAGAATGCGCGGATTCAACGAAATCTGGCCGAGGCCAGCTACCTCGATGCGCGGCGGCAATACCTCCTGGCTATTGCACAGTCGCTCGCGGCAAAATCGGTACAGGAAGATGATGATGCTAACCTTGCGGGCCTGCTGGCCATGCAAGGGTATCACTTCCATCGACGTTACGATGGAAGGGTATACGATCCCTACATTTATGAAGGGCTGTATAGTTCACTGACTAAAGTGAACGGACTTGCATACAACGCTATCAAGGTTCCGGGGCCTCCTCATGTTCACATTAAGTCGCTGGTGTTGAGCCGCGGAAATACCTTCTATACGGCCGGTGTAGACGGACGGATAATGAAAGGAAATGTGTCCAATATGACTGTGGCGGCCACTCCCTTCTCGAACCCCTGGCCTATCAAGATGGTTGCTCTCAGTCCCGACGAAAAATATATTGTAAGTGGCAGCGATTCGTCGTTTGTTCAGGTCTACAGGACAGAGGGTAATTCTGGAAGGCCGGCTACGGTAATCCGCGGACTGCAGGGAGGTGCCAATGCTATCGCGTTCCTTCCGAACAGTCAAACTTTTATTGTTGCGACCAATGCAGGCACGCTGGTTCAGGTGGATCTGCAAACCGGACAGGCAAAAACTTTACTGACACTACCGTACGATCTCAAAGCGCTTGACGTCAGTCCCGACGGAACGATGCTTGCGGCTGCGTCATGGAGTGGAAGGGTTGTTCTCGTTGATCTAGCGCAGGGTACTCATCGGGCGCTGGTGGATGAATCCGGAGCAAGAATGCTTAGCGTCCGGTTTACTCCGTCGGGGAACGGACTGGCCTACGGAGGCGAGGAGCGCACTGCCCGTGGTCGTGGGTTTGTTCGTCTATACACTTTTGCCACGGGTGAAACACGCCATTTTTCCGGCCACCGCGCAGGAGTTAATGACATAGAGTTTAGCCCCGATGGGGCCTTGATGGCCAGCGCGGGAGCTGACAGACGTCTTCTCATGTGGGTGCTTGAAAACCCGGGCGACCTGCCGATTACCATGCAGAATAATACTGGCTTTGTTTGGGATATCTCGTTTACTCACGACTCCGATTATCTGATCGCTGCGTGTAGCGAGTCGGAGATTCGGGTGTGGCCAACCAATCCGGCTCTGCTCGCGGAAAAGATTTGTCCCCAATTGAAACGAAACATGTCTAAGGACGAGTGGGTCAAGTATGTGGGAGAACTTGATGATATCCCCTATGAACCCACATGTGTGGGACTATTGATTAATGATTTTTAAGGATGGGACGGGTTTGCACTTTGCTGTTTCTCGTTGGTGTTTGCTTTTCCCAAAAAGCCGTCGGTCAGGTGATGGATTGCGAACAGACCATCGCCTATGCGACCGACGAGTATAACGCGGGACACTTTTACGCCGTCCCTTCAATTCTTGAGCGGTGCATGAAGGACTTCACCCGCGATCAACGTCAACGAGCCTACCTGCTTTTGACGCAGACTTACTTGCTATTGGATGATGCTGCAGGCGCGCGTCAAAGCTTTCTTAACGTACTCGAAGCGAATCCTGAGTTTGTGACTGACGAACGGGTTCATCCGATCGATGTGGTCTACCTGAGCAAACGGTTTACAGCGACGCCCCGGTTCTCATGGTTCGTTAACGCGGGGACGAACGTCACTCCCGTACGGGTCATTTACGATATGAACCCTATGTCGAGTACGTCGCAGAAATATGTTTTTCGCCCTGGTTACAACGTGGGGGCTGGTGGCGAACTGAGTATTTACGAAAAATGGAGGGTCAGGGTCGAGACCAATTTCATGCAGACAGGCTTTCGTCATATTTCTGACGGACACTTCCGCTTTGGAAACGAAAAGGTTACAGGCGATCGGCAGTCGGTCATTGAACAACAAACATGGATAAATGTGCCAACGTATCTGGTGTATTCCGATAATTTTGGCCGATATCGTCCCTATGGCTATGCGGGCATTTCGCTCTCTTACATGCTTAGCGACAAAGCAACCATCACCAATACCAACATAAAGTTTGAACGCGCACCCGCGCCGGGTGAAGCACCTCTTCCCGCTACAGAGTCGTTTGAGATGCCCAGTCCCAACTTTGACCTTACGCACGCGCGCAGACGCCTTGGTCAGGCCATTGTTGTCGGCGGTGGAGTAAACCACAAGGTCGGGCTCGACTTCGTATTTGTAGATGTGCGGTACAGCTTCGGACTTCGGAATATTGTTGAGCCGCGATATTCGGTCGGGAATACGAAACACGACCCCGCGTCTGGTCCCTTTGTCGATAGTGCTACGCCGGCGTTTCAATATGGATACGTAAGCGATTACTTCCGCCTGGACAACCTTTCAGTGTCCGTGGGCTTTCTGCGGCCATTGTATAAGCCGCGAGAGCTGAAACGAGCCCGGACCAAAGGCGTGTTGCGAAAACTGAAACGCAGCTGATGATGACCTTTATAAAGATATTGCGCTGCTATGTGGTGGGTTGTTTGATCCTTGCCTGTGGTTCCTGCGACACCGCCGGGACAATTACCCCTCCGCATGACTATTACTTCATGAAGTATTACGGAAGCGATGGGAATCAATCGGCTGTGGACTTGCAGGTGCTGGATGATGGCTCTTTTCTCATTCTGGGGAATTCAGTATTCGATTTCTCGACCGACGTCATTCTGATGAGGGTCGATGGTGTGGGGAAACTGCTCTGGCAAAAGTCGTTAGTCGTTGGCATAGGTGTCGATCTTGAGCCTGTGGCGGATGGAAGCTTTGTAGTACTGGTCAACGTAGCTTCGGGATTCCAGCTTCTCCGTATCACCGGCGATGGCGATATCCTGGATCAGAGTCCCGTCATGTCGGATGGCGGGAATGTGATTGCCCACAGCGTGACTCCGCTGGCAGACGGTGGCTTTATGGTTTCCGGGCAGTCACAGGCGACCGGACCGGGAGTTAGTGACCCGGGAAATGTCTTAAACTTCAAGGTAAGCTCGACATTCGGCAGGCATGTTGCCTGGGGACCGGTCAACCATGGCTTTGGTGGCGGAGGCTCCGGCTCTGGCGAGAGCCGGCTCGATGTTGCAATCAAGACTTTCCAGAAGTTGGTAGCGCGAATTGAAGGCGGCCAGGAAATAGTAGATACGTTGTACTACGTCTTCGGCTACAGCAATACAAACATCGGAAATGATAACCCGCTTGGGCAGCAAGGCCTGTTTTACTTCGAACGGGGAGAGCTGGGCCAGTCCGGCCAGGTTCGGTACGCTGCAAATCCGGACGCTTCCAATACGGAAATTCGCCAGGTGTTGGCGGTACCCTCCACGTTGGGGTCAGGCTATGTGGTCCTTGGAACCGCACGCCGGTCGCAGGATGAGAATCTCTTCCTGGCGCGACTTCGCGATCCCCTGCTTTTCAATAGCAGCGATGCAACCTTGTTTACAAATGTGTCCCTGGGAAGACAGCTGAGCGCCGTCGCTGTCGCCCCATCACTGGTTGGAGCGCGAGGATTCTTTCTTCTCGGTAACGAGTCTCGGGCGACGGGTTCGCGGAATATCTGGCTGACAAAGATCGATCAGAGTGGGGCCGTGCAGTGGTCGGCTACTTTTGGATCTGAAAATGAAAACGACACCGCCGCGGCGGTTGTTGAACTGCCTGACGGTAGGATTGTCGTCCTGGGAACTATGGCACTGGCTGACAATCAGACCAAAATAGCGTTGTTTAAGATCAACGCTCAAGGACAGTTCTTGCAATAAATTCCTTTAAAGCGGCTATATTGCACAGTTACTTAAGGGAATGCAGCCTAATATACCTGATGGTCGACTGCTGACTGGTCAAATGAGAACACGCTACCCTAAATTCCTTTACCTGGGTTTACTTGCCTGCTTCTGGGTGCTGGGGGTGGGCGATGTGTTTGCGCAGGGATCTTGCCCGGGAAGCCACAACGTTGCGGCGCCTCATAGTTATACTATCTGCAAAGGCGACCAGATCAGTGTAACCGTCAACGGGACGGGTAGTAACTTTTCTTATGCACTGGTCGATGGAACGACTCAGTACAGTATGCTCACCCCGCGGACAGGCCCTTCTGTCACTCTCGTTAGCGAGCCGATTACTTCTAATATCACGCTTGGCGTGATGGTCGTCGGAGGCTTTCCAAATCCCAATTGTTATAATCTCCTTTCCCAGACGATAACGGTAACGGTTATCGATCCACCAACAACGGCCAATGCAGGGCCGGATCAGGAGGTGTGTGGTCCCGACTTCACCCTCGCGGCTAATAATCCTTCCGTAGGGACGGGAGAATGGACTGTCGTTGGATCGGATCCCGGAATCAATATCTCTAGTCCCAATAGCTACAACAGCAATGTTACAGGGTTGCCCGCCGGCGAAAGTGTGACCTTGCGTTGGACGATTACCCATAGCTCCTGTCCGCCGAGTTCGGATGATGTTGTGATTAGTCGCGCGAACCTGCCGGATGTGGCCGATGCAGGATCGGATATCGTCCAATGTAACAATGGCACATTTACGATGGCGGCCAATGCTCCGACTTCAGGGACCGGTAGCTGGTCAGTGGTCTCGGGACCTCCAGGGTTTGGAATGGGAAATATTGCCAATCCCGGTCTTTACAACACGCAAGTCACCGGGCTGCCTGCGGGAACGTCCGCTACGCTGCGCTGGACAATATCGGTTCCGGGTTGTCCTCAAAGCTCGACAAGTGATGTAACTATTCAGAACGTTACGCCTCCCTCGGCTGCCATAGCCGGAGCAGACATTCTCCAGTGCGACGATGCAAGCTTCACGATGGGAGC
>Ga0079224_100015843_pt1 | contig 10573 bp, 14 predicted proteins | sample Stecom2015_FD_80414 | JGI IMG/M metagenome (GOLD analysis project Ga0079224, IMG submission 80414) | Agricultural soil microbial communities from Utah to study Nitrogen management - Steer compost 2015 | ecosystem: Environmental > Terrestrial > Soil > Agricultural land | place: USA: Utah...
CAACACCATCACCGGCAGCCAAGCACCAACCAGCCGACAGCGCATGCCGAACCCGAAACCCGATGCCTACCAGGCGGCTACGCCATATCCGCCTGATTTTCGGCGGATGCTACGGCTACCCCGTGGTTGGCCAGCAGGATCCGCAGTCGTGCGGCGGCCCATCGCGTCTGTGTGGTCTGCTCGCTCATGTAGAGGATTCGACGCCGCCCGGCCACGGTGGTTCCGGGCGGCGAGGGAGATGCCCTGCAGGTGTCCAGCCCATCTCCGATACAACGATGGGGCTCGGCTGCCGTCCGCAGCCGAGCCCCCATCGTCGGTTGGGCACCGTGGCGCTCTACGTCGAGTCGGGTCCGCGGCCTTCGCGCAGGGCGTCGCCGATCTCGATCGTGCGGGCCCGGTACTGGTCTTGGTCGAGCAGCGCCACATCGAAGCCGGGGGTGTGTTCGCCGTCGAGGTGGCGTTGGGCCATCGCGAAGTGCTGGGCCACGTAGTTCGGGTCCTGCATGCGGCGGTCCACTTCGGCGGTGAGCGCGCGGATCGCGTCGGGGCGGTCGGCGCCGGTCACGTACCAGTCCTCGCCGGGGTAGTAGGCGCGGATGGTGCCATCGGCCTGGTCGACGAATTCCGGTTTCTGGCTGACATGAACGACCGGGTCAGAGCCGGCCTGCGGGGCCTGGTGCATAGAAGGTCTCCCTCGAACCGTCGTCATGGATCACGTAGCAGACGTACTGCATGCCAGGGTGCCCGACAACCGGGCCGGTGTACACGCAGTTCATGGTGGTGGCCGCAGCGGTGCCGGCCACCGTGGCGGGCGCTACCAGCAAGGCCCCCAGCAAGGCGGCGCCGACCACTGTTTTGATTGTCCTGACCATGATGTTCCCCCTGTGGATGGTTGGTTGGACATCTGGTTGGACGTCACCGGAACCGATTCGGTTCCACCACACCCGGATCCGCCGCCCCGCCGCGGCCGGTCAGTTCAGTTGGGCGCGGGCCTCGCGCAGGTAGTGGGCGCGCCACCACTGGTCGTCGGTGTCGTTGCCGTTGAGGCGCCGGCGCCGGGTTTCACCGGCCACCTCGAGCAGCTCACGGGTCATCTCGGTGTGGGTTTTGCCGTGGTGGGGGTTGGTGTGGAAGTAGGTGCCCCACTCGGTGGCGGTCTGCTCGCCGGGCATTTCGACGATGCCCTCGGTCTCCAGATACATGCTGCCCCTGCCCTTTTCTGTGCTTCACGGTAGTCGGTTCCCGGACTTGGTTCGCGCGGGATACGGGGGCGAGGGCCCGGACGCCGGTGTCCAGGCCCTCGCCAGTGGTCGGGTGCCCGCGCCGGTCCGGCGGCGAGCTGGTCGGTCAGGACAGGTACCTCCACTCGATGCGGGTGACCATCGAGTCCGGTGCGCAGCCGGTGTGCGAGTTGCAGAAGAACTCGACGAACTGCTGCGGGGTCATGTCGGGGAAGCCCTCGGCGCGGACCTCGGCGGCGGTGATGATGTCGAGGCGCTCGCGCCGGACGGCGACGACTTCGACGTCGACGATGCGCACCAGCGGCTCGCCCTTGCGGCGGCCCATGACCTTGCGGCACAGCGTCAACCGGGTGCCCGGGGCCAGGTGCAGCCAGCCCATCCGGCGAGTGACGGTCTTGGTGCGGGCGCGGACAGCGTCCTCGGTGAGGCTCACCGACATCAGGCGCGGCATCCGGTCCTCCTCGTGCTGGTGGGGAACTGGCTCCAGGTGACCTCGGTCCACTCGATACCGTTGGCGCTCATGAAAGAGTCCTTTCGATCGTTTCGCCGGTGATGGCCTCGACCAGCGCGCACCCGAGAACCTCGGCCGCGGGCGGGGTGACGGCGTTGCCGTAGCCGGCCGCCTGGGTCCGCTTGTCCCCGAGCGGCCGGAAGGTGGCCGGGAACGCCATCCCGGCCCGGATCTCGTCGGGTTCGAGCATCCGGAACGTGCACGCCTCGACGAGGCGGGCCGGGTCCACGCCGAGCAGACCGTGGCGGTCACGGGTGGTCAGCGTCCCCATCGGCTCACCGACCGGCCGTGCGTGGCCGGTCCGGTGGTACGGCACCAGCAGTTGCTCGCGGGCGTCCTCCGAGCCGGGTGGCTGGACCAGGCCGTGATGGAACCCGCGGGCGGAGAAGGTGGCCAGGGGTTCGGTGACCCGGTGCGCGGTCTTCTTGCTGCCGCCCCCGCGCAGGCTGGTGATGAACGGTGGGATGGCCAAGCCGAGTTCGCGTCGGCTGGTCTGCGTCGGCATCGGCAACCCGGTGTCGCGGGCGGGTTGGGTGGAGCGCTTGGCGGTCTGCACCACCAGCCCGTCGGGGATCACCAGGCCGTCGGTTTCGCGGGTGGTGCGCGTCGGCATCGGCGCCGACACGGCGGTGGCATCGGTGCGCCAGGTCCCGCCCGCCGGGGCGAGCATCGGCTCACCGGCGAAGCGGGACAGCCCGATCCGGATCCGCTCCAACGTGGCCGCGGCCAGCGGGCGGGCCCGCTCCCCGATCCGCTCCCCCGCAGGCAGGGTCCAGTCGATCGCAGCGGCGGCCGGGGTCGTGAACGGCTCCACCACCGCGTGGCGGCAGGACTTCGACGGGCACCGGTAGAGGTATTGGCCGGAGCGGCCGTAGCGGCCCATGTCGGCGCCGGGCTGCTTCCACGACTGCACCGCATCCACCACCTGCTCGCAGGTCGAGCACCAGGCGCGCGGGCGCAGCCACTTGTCGAAATCCGGACGCCGGCCGAGGGTTTTCAGCCAGTACATGACGTAGAGCCGGTCGCGGGACTGCGGGGCGGGCAGGCAGTGGCGGGGTAGGGCGTGCATCGAGTTCAACGCGATCACCCGTGTCTCGTAGCCGGGCCCGATCGCCTCGATCTCGCGCAGCCAGCGGCCCCACTGGTCCCAGCGGCGGCACTGGATGACGTTCTCCATCACCCCACCCAACACCGGGGTCCCGCGCCCGGCCATCGCCGCCAGATACCGCGGGATCTGCTCGATCAACGCGCGGGAGCGGGACTCGGCCGGATCCTCGAGCACCACCCCCAGCTGCTCGTCGGCGATCAGGGTGTACTGGTTCGACCGGTCGAAATGCCGTTTCTTGCCCTTGGCGTCGGTCCACGCCGGGCACGCCGGGCTGGCCCAGAACAACTCGCTGTAGGGCAGCGACGCGAGGTCGATGTCCTCGACATCCCCGGGCGGGAGATGCTCGGCGGCCGGGAAATTCAAGGCGTGCACGTCCACACAGACGGGGTTGTGGTTGGCGGCCAGGGCGACCTGGATGCCGGGCACCTGCTCCCAACCCAGTGAGTCCCCGCCCCACCCGGCGAAATACACCGTCGAACGCAGGCTCATCACACACCCGCCGGGATACGGGCGATCCAGCCGTCGAGCAGCTGCACCAGCATGGCCACCCACACCGGCGCCTGCGCGGCGAGGTCCAGGCCACGGGCCCGGTCCAGCAGCTCGGTCTCGGTGCGCGACAGCGGTGTCGAGGCGTCGAGCAGCTCGGCCAGCGGGGAGGTCATATCCGGGTGCAGGTAGAGCCCGGACTCCCCCAGCAGGAACCCGCCATACACCGCGTAGCCCTGCGGCCGCTTCTCCGGCACACCCTCACCCGCGCGGCGGCGCGCGGCGATGGCCTCGAGCACCACCGCGTCGGTGGGGTCGATCCCGTAGGACAGCAGATGCTCCCGCACATCCACCAGCGCCTCGGCGTGAAGGATCGACCACGGCGGTGCGGCGCGGCGGTCGAGCAGCCACTCCAGCAGCAGCGGATGCGGCTCACGCAACTGGATGCCGACCGCTTCGGCACGGACTCCGGCGCGGGCCCGGTAATCGGCCACCGTGCTGCTCCAACTGTCACCGGCCAGCCCCGCGTCGACATCGACCCTGATCAGGGCATTGCGCAGGGCGGCGAGCTCGGCGCGGCAGAGGCGGGCGTCCGTGCCCGGCGCAAAGAACAGACCTGCCTCGGCATACCCGAGCAGCAACGCCGCCCGAGCATCCTGGCCGAAAGTCCGGGCGCGCAACGCCTCGACAGCCAACGTGATCGCCACGCTGACATCGGCATGCGCCTCCCGCAGGACGCGGTCGGGAACCGGTGGGGCGCACGCGCCGGTGGCGTAGAAGCGGGGCACGGTCACCCGCGCGGCCGGCGAAGTGGTGTGGGTCATGGAGGACTCCAGGTGCGAGGAAAGAACGGGAAGGGCGGGAACAAGCCGCCAACCTCGATTTTACGCGCATTCATGAATGCGCGCAATTATGAATGCGCGCGTTACTGCTACCATGCGGGTATGGCCAAGAGCGACAACGACGGGACACCCCAGGTCAACTGGGCGGTGCGACTCACCGCCGCCGATGCCGAGCGTTGGGATGATCTCCAGCACGGGTTACGGCGTGAGACGGGTCGGCGCACCCTCACCAAGGCGGCGCTGTTTCGTGCGCTCGTCGATCTCGCGGCCGACGACGACGCGGTCCGCGCGCGGCTGGTGGAACTGCTCACCGAGTGATCCCGGGACTCGGGATGAGCTGAAGCTCAGAAGATCAGGAGCAGGAGGAGAAACGCGGCGCCCGCCCCGACCCACCATTTCCAGTGCTGGGGCAGGATGCGTAGTTCGCCGGCCGCTTCGAGGCGGCGGAGGTGGTCCAAGGCGTCGCGTTCACGCTGGGTCAGCGGCCGCGTACGTGGCGGCACGAGGACCGGTGTCCGACGCGGGCATGTGGGCATCAGGTGGTAGTCCTCGACACACCACGGGTTGAAACACCGGTAATACGGCGGGATATAGGCCATGCCCGAGGCCCTGCCTCTCTGTGTGGTCAGCCCGCCAGCAGGTCGAGCAGATCGCGCGGCTCCCTACCGCTCGTGTCGGTCGGCAGTTCGAACAGCACCAGCGTCGATGCCGCGGCTTCGACAGCCCGCTGCTCGGCGCGTTCCTTGATCGCGCACGTCGGCCCGATCCCCGCCGACACCGAGCGCGGCGACAGCAGCCAGCCATGGCAGCGGCGACAGTGCGCGACCAGCCGCACGGTGGGCCCGTCCTCGATGGCTGCCATACCTTCCCTCCTCGACCAGGAGTCTGTCCGTCGCACAGAGTGACACACCCTGCCGACATCCCCGCAGCCATTCGCCGAGGAGACGGAGGATCAGCGCACCGCGACCCGGTGAACGGTGGCGGATTCCCTTTCCCCACAGCCTCGTCGCAGCGACGGCATTCACCTCAAATACCCACCCCACCGAGCCAACTCAAACACCACTGCCATAAGCGCACGCCACCCACCAACGCACACACAACCACTTGTCACACAAGCAAATTGAAAGACTCAAAACCAAAACTTGCAGACCTCTTACATTCAGGTCACGCCCCGGTCACGAAACATGGTGCCCGGTACGGTGGTTGGGGTGATGTCACTGGCGAAGATCGCGAGTGGCGACGGCTACGAGTATTACCTGCGCAGTATCGCCACCCACGATGCGAACGAGCGCGGAAACCAAGCCCTGTCCGACTACTACAGCGAGCGCGGGGAATCCCCCGGCCGCTGGTGGGGTACCGGCCTGGCGGACCTGACCATCCGCGACACCGACGGCGTGGTGGTCTCGTCGATCACCGCCGGTGATGAGGTCACCGAGCCGCAGATGTGGGCGCTGTTCGGGCGTGGCCTGCACCCTGACGCCGAGGCGTTGATCGCCGGCGAGGTCGCGGCCAAACGCGCCGAAGGCCTCTCCGCCCGCACCGCCCGGGCGCATGCGATCAGGGTGAAGGCCCGCATCGGGATGCCATTCAGCACCCCGTCGGTGGAGGAGTTCTCCTACCGCGCCGAGTGCCGCCGCGCCTACGAGGACTGGAACACCACCCACGGACACCTGCCCACCGCACCGGTCCCCGACACCGACCGGGAACAGATCGCGACCGAGGTAGAGGCCGCACCCGGCATCGACGACGACGCCCGCAGCGAACTGCTCGAAGACCCGAGCCCGCTGGTGCACTCGACATGGCGGCCGAACCTGTGCCTTCGCCGGTCGACGCCGAGTGGGAAGCCGCGCTGGTGCGGGCCCGCGAACAGCTGCGCGACACCGATGCCCTCGACCCGCGGCGAATGAGCGATACCGAACTCGCCGAACTCGCCCGCGCCCTCACACCACGCCCCGGTAACGAGCACGTCCGCTTCCCTGCGGCCCTGCGCGTTCGTCACGCTGAGGAAGCCCTCACCGCCGCCCGCGAGCACGACCGCCAACTCGACCAGATCGCGGCCGCGATCCGCCGCGCACAACCCGCCATCACCACCGCCACGGCTCTGCAAGCCGACCACGAGCGTCGGGCCAACGAGGTTCGGGCGACCGAGCGCGAACTCGCCCGAACCTCCCGCATCAAATGGTGGGTCCGCACCGCACTCCAGACACGCCTCGATGAACTCGGAGATGCACGAGAGCAAACCGCGATCCAGCTCACCGCCGCACGCGCCGAAGCCGCCCGGCTCACCGCCGAAGTTCCCACCCCCAGCTGGCGGTGGGAACGAGCCCTCACCGACGCCGGCGACTACACCGCCCGCGACACGCGCCTGAGCGCTGCGGCTGACGAGCTCACCGCCGCCCGTGCTGAACTCGACCGCATCACCGCACTCGACCAACCCCCGCAACTGCGCGCCATCCGCACCGAGATCCAGCGCCGCGACCAGCTCACTAGCGTCGAACGCGACGCCGAAAACCACGCTCGCGCCGAATCCGACAACACCGACAGCTCCGCCGCCAGGCAACGCCGCACCGAACATCTCCACCACGCCAGGGCAGAACACCAGCACAGCGACATCACCGCCGACACTGGCCTCGGCAGCCACCACCAAGGCCCGTCCCCGGGCAGCGGCCCGTCCCGCGATGACGGCTACGGGCTGTAGGGCAGAAGGCTCACCACAGCCTCTTCAGGGTGGAAGGAAGGGGAAAAGCTGCCTCGACGAGACTGGTCGTGATCTCCAGGATCCGGGTTGATTCAGCCTCGCTGACAAAGCCGTGGCCGGGAAGCATGTGCACCTCACGATTCCGAACCTTCAAGAAGGCGGGATCGTAGTCACTGGGCAGTGGATAGCTGAGTTTCTTCAGCATTTTGAAGGTTTCCCCGAGTGTGGCTTTGGCCGGGACGGTGACGCCGTTGTTGGTCAGCAAACGGACGTTGGCCGACTCCGCCGCGCTCCCGCACTCCATGACGGCACGCCGCGTATGCGTCACTCGATGCAGCGCCCGGGCATCCCGAAGCAACACCCAGGGCATCGGCAACTCTGTGCCGGCGCCGGCCAGTTCGAACACAGTCCGGAGCGTGTCCCGGGTCGCGAGGCCAGCATTCAGCTCGTACATGGGATCGAAGCCCTGCATGACAGACGAATCGCTCAGCGCCGAGCCGTCCTCTTCCCAGTGGAACAGGCAGGTGCGGTTCTTCCACACTCGCGGCGGTATAGCGCCTACAGCCGTCACCGCCTGACCGGTAGCGATGTCCAGCCACGCCCGCACCCGACGCACCCAATCGCGCATGTTGTCTTCGACTACCGCAACATCGGAGAGATCCGCAGTGAACCCAAGACGCTGAATACCAGCGAAGGTGCCTCCGGGCGAAAGCTCTCCCCACACATCCCGATCGTCGTGACCGACCCGGCCGCGAAGCACGACAGGCTGCGCCAGATACAGGGAGTCGTCACTCTCTGGAAGATGGACCGTGATCTGCTCTCCTGCAAGAGCAGACGGGAACGACTGCCCGAGGACGTCGGGATCGCACTTGACGTAGACCGGGACCCTGTAGTCCTCCGGAATTGCCTGCTGCCACTCGATCTTCACATCCACATCCTTCCGGGAACCTGCCGCCGCGCTGTGGGCGCCACCAGCCCACAGCAGACCAACGGCCGCCACGACGGCCTTACGTGTATCCCCGGCAGCGATGGATCCGATTTCGGTCCCTGCTTGATCATCCAAGTGGTCGGCAGTCTCAGCGCTCGACCTCACCACCACGGGCGGGACCACTCCGTGAGGGGGGACGCTGAACACCGGCCGCCGGAGCGCGCTTCTTCCCAATCTGGGTCTGGTGCTGGAGCTGCGCCAGTTCGGCGGCGGTCTGTTGCTGGGCGGCGCGTTCCTCGTCGAGTGGCCGCCACGGCGTCGGCCGTGACGGGGTCATCGGCTTCTGTGCGGTTCGGCTGGTGCTGGTCGCATACACGGTCTGCTGAGCCCGAACGACGCTGTCGATGGTCGCCGGTTCTTCGCCGCCGAGGTAGGCCGCGGCGCGGTAGGCCGCGATCCACGCTGGTGAGCCCGGCGTCGTCTCGTAGGGCCGGGTCGGGTCCACACCGGCGGCGCGCATGTGGATCTCGGTCAGCGCCTGCCGCGCCTGTGAGGTCATCGCCGCGGCCGACTCCGCCGCGCCACCCGCCGCGCGGGCCTCGGCGACAGCGAGGAAACAGCCGGTCAAAGCTTGCATGAGCGCGAGCTGGGAGGCCTGCTCCGAAGTCGTCGACCACAACAGCCGTGCCGCGCTGCGTGCCGCGGTCATGTCCGAGCGGCGGGCGCGAGACCCGCGGCGCAGGGCTGGGTCGGTGTCGCCGATGCGGGCGAGCTGCCGGGACAGCCGATCCAGCGGGCCCGGAGCGGGTTCAGTGGACACGCTGGCCGCCGCCAGCAGCCCGGAAGTCTGCGATGCTGCCCGCCGCCACTCCGCCCGGTCCTCGATCGGAATGCCGCGTAGCTGTTCGCTCCACCGCGACAGCGCCGCGATCGCATGGGTCTGTGCGGCCGGGTCCAGTGGCATCTGATCCGGTCGGCCGCCGCGGTGGGAGTTGGTGAGCAGGCGCCGCCACTCCGCCGCCGCCTCTTCCCGCGCGGCATCGGAGGTGTCCCACTCGGCCCAGGACCGCAGGGCGGGCAGGGTCAGGTCCTTGCCGAGCTGGAGTCCCGAGTAGCCGCGAGGGTTCTCCCACTGGCCGGTCTCGGCATTGCGCTGAGCGGGCATGCGCACCGAGTAGCCGGTGACCTCCTCGGTGGAGTCCTTACCGAAGCGGGGGCGCACCACGATCTGTTGCTCGCGCAGCTCACGCAGCCACTCCGCCTCACTGCCCGCCGCCGCGGCAGCCGCGCGCACCCGCCGGCGTAAGGCTTCCCGATCGGTCTCGGCCCCGCCGACGCGCTGCATGTGCGCGCGTTCGGCCGGGGTCGTCGCCTTCTCCGTCTCCCCAGTCTCCCGCGAGGCCAGCACCTGCAGGCCGTGACGGCGTTCGATCACCCCCGCCGCACGCTGAGAGCGCGGCCGGTCATACATCATGTCGGCCAGCGTCCCGTCCGGGCGCACCACGCTCATCGCGATGTGGATGTGGTCGCAGCCGTTGCGGTTCGGCCCGTGATGCACCGCCGCCCACCGCACATCCGGCACCTCGGCGCCGCCGGTGAAGCCCATCTCACGCATGAAGTCCTCAGCGATCACCCGCCACTTCTCATCCGACAGCGCGCCCTCTTCCGGACGCAACGCCAGCGAGCAGTGCCAGGTGTTCTCATCGCTGGTCGCGGCCGCGAACGCCTCCTTACGGCTCATCCCCTCGGCCATCAACGACCGCGCCTTCGTATAGCTGGTGACCGTCACCGGCTCACCCCGCAGCAACGTCTGCCGCGGGGAATCGATCAGCTTGCCCAACTCGAACGCCCGCGCCTTATCGATCCGCCCACCGAACACCGCCATCGACACCACATCCCCGGCCAGCACCCGCTGATTGACGTGCTCGTTGTAGCGGCCCGGACCTGCCAGATACCACATCAGCCACTTGACGTCCGAGCCCTTCGTCGCGTTCGGCATCACCGCCGCATCACACCCCGCCAGACTCGCCGGACTCGTCGACACCGAGGTCGTCGACCTGCTCGGACCACGCCTGCGCGGCGGCCAGCGCCTCCTCACCCACCACCATCGGCGACACCGCCGGCGCCATCCCCATCACCCAGCGCGCGACCGCGTCCAACGACAGACACCCCCGCACCACCCCCGCTGCCGCCCACTCGACCCCCTCGGCCAACTCCCGATCCTGCTGCGCATACCCCGCCCACTGATTCACACTCCCCCCCACCCTCCGCGCCACCGCCGGCGCCCTCCCCACCACCCGTCGCGCGACCGCGTCCAACGCCAGACACGCCCGCTCCCCCGCCGCTGCCGCCCACACGATCCCCTCGGCCAACTCCCGATCCTGATGCGAATACCGCGTCAACTGATTCAGATTCGCCCCCACCCGCCGCACCTCCCCCTCCAACTCCAGCACCGCCGCCACCGCGCCCGCACGACCGGACTCCGGCACCGACTTCCCCAGCGTCGTCTCCACCAACAGCCGCGGCACCGTCATCCCCGCCTCGGCCGCCCGCGCTGTGAGGTCCTCGAACTCCTCGTCCGACAGCTTCACCACGCACCGATGCGAACGACCGCCGGCCACGTTCGCCTGACGCTCCCGCCGCGCACCCGCACGCCGATTCCGCGACTCCCCTGCCATCCGCAGCCTCCCAACAGCCAGCGCAGCGACCACCCGAGACCCGGGTGGAGTGCACCCATTGGTGCACCTAAACTTTAGCTC
>Ga0079224_100015845_pt1 | contig 10573 bp, 10 predicted proteins | sample Stecom2015_FD_80414 | JGI IMG/M metagenome (GOLD analysis project Ga0079224, IMG submission 80414) | Agricultural soil microbial communities from Utah to study Nitrogen management - Steer compost 2015 | ecosystem: Environmental > Terrestrial > Soil > Agricultural land | place: USA: Utah...
ACGGCGGCGGGGATCGTCACGGCCAGGCCGTGATCGCCGCCCATGCAGTCGATCGCGATTCGAACGCTCATGTCGTCAGGGCCGCGCCCTCGGGACGGACCCCATCCGCCGCGCTCGAATGCGCGGCCAGCGCCCGGGCCGGCGGCGTCGCCGGGATCACTCGTCGGTCTTGGTCTTTACGACTTTCTTGCCGCGATAGTAACCGGTCGGGCTGACGTGATGACGCAGGTGGACTTCACCCGTGGTGGGTTCGAGGGCAAGCGCACCAGCCTGAAGCCCGTCGTGCGAGCGACGCATGTTGCGCCGCGACGGCGACTTCTTGTTCTGCTGAACGGCCATGTTCGGAAACTCCTGGATACGGGCCCGCAGAGGCGGAACGCGCCCTCAAGGCGGATCCGTGCGTGCCGGAGGATTCGGGTCAATCCGCAATTATATCAGCGTTATATGCGCCGATGCTGGTTCGATTTCCATGTATTGCCGGCCGACCCCTCATTCCGTCTCGTCGACGCCACCCTGCAGCTTCCCGAGCCCGGCGAAGGGCCGCACGGTGTCGCGATTCGGGCCGGCCTCGGCATCCGCGGGCGAGCCGTGGCCTGCCGGCAGGTCGCAGGATTCGTGGCGCGGCAGCGGCGGCACGGCGAGGATGAGTTCGTCCTCGACGAGGTCGGCAAGCCTGAACGGAGCATCGGCCGCGACGACCTCGAGCTCCGATTCGGGATCGTCAAGTCGCTCGGCCGTCTCCTCGTCGGGCACGAGCAGGAACTCGCGCCGGTCGTCCACATCGACGGCCACCGGCCCGAGGCAGCGCACGCAGGCCACCTGCAGCGTCGTGCGAATGGCGAGCCCGAGGTAGGTGTCCTCCCCGCCCTCGACGCGACGCCGCCGGCGCGCAGCCGCCTCCCAGTGAACCTCGCCTGCATCGCTGGCGAGCAGGCTGCCCAGTCGCTCGAAGCCGGCCAGCGGCCAGGCGCCCGCGAGCGCCTCGCCTCTCCGGGCGAGCCGGTCGATGTCGATCCTCGAATGCTCCATGCCTGGTTCCTGCCGACTGGCCGCGCCGGCGACCTTCCCGCTTCTCCGCCCTCCATAATAGCGGGCTGCGCAAGCTTGCCCGCGCGGCCGGCGCCCGCCGCGAGCGTCCCGGAACCCCGAAGCCAGCCCCGTGCCCATGCCCGACCTCGTCCTCGCCTCCAGTTCCGTCTATCGCCGGGAACTCCTGTCCCGGCTGCGCCTGCCCTTTCGCGTCGTCTCCCCGGAGGTGGACGAGCGGCCCGCCGAGGGCGAGCGACCGGCAGACCTCGCGCGCCGCCTGGCGCTCGCCAAGGCCGAGGCGGTCGCCGCGCGCGAGCCGGGGGCCTGGGTGATCGGCTCCGACCAGGTGGCGACCGCCAACGGGCGCGGCACGATCGGCAAGCCGGGCGACCACGCGCGCGCGGTCGCGCAGCTGCGCGAGGCGTCCGGCCGGGAACTCGTCTTCCATACGGCGGTGGCCCTGGTCAATCGCGACGCCGGCTTCGTCGCCTGCGAGGACGTCGAGACCCGCGTGCGCTTCAGGCCGCTCGACGATGCGACCATCGAGCGCTACCTTCGCCTCGAGCCGGCATACGACTGCGCGGGCGCCGCGCGCAGCGAGGCGCTCGGGATCGCGCTGGTCGAGCGCATCAGCGACGACGATCCGAGCGCGCTCGTGGGCCTGCCGCTGATCACGGTCTGCTCGCTCCTTGCCCGCGCCGGGCTCCCGGTACTGGGCGAGGCCTGGGACGAAGGGCGATGAGCGACCTCGGCCGCCTCGTCCTGCTGCCGGTACCGCTCGACCCGGACCAGTCCCCGCTCGAGGTGCTTCCGCCCGCGACGCTCGGGCATTTCGCCCGCATCGACGTGTTCGTGGTGGAGAACGCGAAGGCCGCGCGCCGGTTCCTCAAGCCGCTGGTCGGCGACCGGCCCCTGCAGTCGCTCGAGCTCGTCGAATGGAATGCCAACCAGCGGCGCCTTTCCGCGGAGGAAGCCCTCGAGCCCCTGCGTCACGGCCGCGACATCGGATTGCTGTCGGACGCCGGCTGCCCCGCCGTCGCCGATCCCGGCGCAGACCTGGTGGCTGCCGCGCATCGGCTCGGCGCCCGTGTCGTGCCCGCGATCGGCCCGAGCGCCCTGCTCCTCGCGCTCATGGCCAGCGGCATGGGCGGCCAGCGATTCGGCTTCGCAGGCTACCTGCCGAGCGAGGCCGACGCGCGCAGGCAGGCGTTGCGTGCCCTGGAACTCCGATCGGCCGCCGGCGATGAAACGATCCTGTTCATCGAGACCCCCTATAGAAACGAGGCAATGGTGGAGGCCGCAATCGATGTCCTCGCACCGGACACGGTGTTCATGAGCGCCTCGGGCCTCAGCCTCCCGAGCGAGCGGATCGTCTCCCGTCCGATCGCGGAATGGCGCCGAACGGGGTCCGGGGCAGCCGGGGCGGTCGACCGGCGCATACCCGCCGTCTTTGGCCTCAAGGCGGTGGCACTGCGCCGGGCGGGGTCAGCGGACCCGCGCCGAGGCACCGGCATCGAGTCCCGACTCGAGCGCCGCACGAAGGCCGGCCGCAAGCTGCGCCCCCACCTGTCGCGCAAGCCGCTCGGCGACTGATTCGCGAGGCGTGTAGTCCACGATCGACTCGGCGTCGAGTTCCTCGCGCGCGACGGAACGGACCGTGCCCATCGCGTCGACCAGCCCCAGCTCCACCGCCTTCGCGCCCGTCCACACGAGCCCGGTGAAGAGCTCGGGCCGGTCGCGCAGGCGATCGCCCCGGCCCTCGCGAACCGCCGTGATGAACTGCTGGTGGATCGTGTCGAGCAGGCCCTGGGCGTGCAGGCGATCGGTCTCGTCCTCCGGGGAGAACGGATCGAGGAAGCCCTTGTTGGAGCCGGCGGTAATCAGGCGGCGCTCCACGCCGAGTTTCTCCATGGCGCCGGTGAAGCCGAACCCGTTGATCAGCACGCCGATGGAGCCGACGAGGCTCGCCTTGTCGGCATAGATGCGGTCCGCCGCGGCGGCCACGTAGTAGCCCCCCGACGCGCCCATCTCCTCGATGACCGCGAGGACCGGCTTGTCGGGATGCTTCCCGCGCAGGCGCCGGATCTCGTCGTAGATCTGCCCTGCCTGCACCGGGCTGCCGCCCGGGCTGTTGATGCGCAGGATCACGCCTACCGCGTCGCTCTCGAAGGCCGACAGCAGCGCGTCGTTGATGCGCTCGGCGGAATTCGAACCACCCTCCTCGATCGTGCCGCGAATCTCGATCACGGCCGCGTGCGAGCCGACGACGCCGAGGCCCGTGCCGAGCGCGCCCAGCACCGCGAGCCCGCCCACGATGAACAGCAGCAGGTAGGTCAACCGGAAGAAGATCGACCAGCGCCGCGCCCTGCGACGCTCGACGAGGCTTTCCGTGGCGAGCTTCTCGAGCAGCTCCCGCGTCCAGCGTTCGTCGACCGGACGCGGCGATTGCGCATGTTCGTTCCCAGTCACTTCCGGACTCCCGGCTTCAAGAAGACAGTGATCGTACCTTCAGGGACAAGGCCGTACATCTCAGCGGACCCTGGGAAGGAGGAAATCCGCCAGCGCGCCCGGGCGGTCGACCAGGCCGAGCGTGGCGCGCGCGGCGAGCTCGGCCCGGGGATGCGCGCCGTAGGTTACCCCGATCGCGGCGGTGCCCGCCGCGATCGCCATGTCGAGGTCGTGCGTGGTGTCGCCGATCATCACCGCATCCCCCGGATCCACGCCGAGTTCCTCGCAGATGTCGCGCAGCATCCAGGGATCGGGCTTGGGCGCGCCCTCGTCCGCCGTGCGCGTGGTGACGAAGAAGCGGGACCAGCCGGTCTGCTCGAGCGACCGGTCCAGGCCGGCGCGCGACTTGCCGGTGGCCACCGCCACCCAGGCGTCGCTGGCCGCGAGCCGCTCGAGCAGGCCGACGATACCTTCGAAGGGGACGAGCGTGGCGTCGCGCGAGAAGTAGTGCAGCCGATAGCGCTCCAGGTACTCCGGCACGCGCTCGCGCGGCAGCTCGGGCACCGCGTGCGCGAGTGCCTCGAGCATGCCGAGCCCGATGACATGCGCAGCGCGCTCGGGCGACGGCACCGGCAGCCCGAGGTCGGCGGCCGACTGGCGGATCGCGTGGACGATCGCACCGGTCGTGTCCATCAGGGTGCCGTCCCAGTCGAAGACGACGAGGCTGAACTTGCGGTTCGAGGGCATCAGGCGGGGTTTCCTCCGGAAACGGCGGGGGGCGACACCAGGGCGTCGAACTCGGGGGGGACCGGTGCGACCAGCCGCAGGGTCGTGCCGGTGGCGGGATGGCGCAGCGTCATCGCGGCGGCATGGAGGTACATGCGCCCATGGCCGGCGCGCGCCAGCGCGCGGTTCAGGGCGAAGTCGGCGTACTTCGGGTCGCCGGCGACCGGATATCCCAGGTGGGCGAGGTGCACCCGGATCTGGTGGGTGCGGCCCGTTTCGATGCGACAGGCCACGCGCGTGAACTCGCCGATATCCAGGCTCGCCCGGGAAAGGCCCCGCACCCGCGTCAGCGCGGCCTGTCCCTGCGCGGGATCGACCGCCACGCGCCGCTCGCCCTCCGCGGTCAGGTAGCGGCGCAGCGGCACGTCGATCGTGCGCGCGCGCAAGGGCATCCGGCCCTGGACGATGGCGACGTACTCCTTGACCGCCGCGCGCTCCCGCAGCTGGGCGTGCAGGCTCACCAGCGCCTGCCGTCGCTTGGCCAGCACCAGGATGCCCGAGGTGTCCCGGTCGATCCGGTGGACGAGCTCCAGGAAGCGCTGCTCCGGCCGCGCGGCCCGCAGCATCTCGATGACGCCCGCACCCACGCCGCTGCCACCGTGGACCGCGAACCCGGCCGGCTTGTCGATGACGAGCAGGTGCTCGTCCTCGAAGAGCACGGCGAGCGAGCGGGCGCGCCTTGCGCGCGCCGCCGCGGACATCCGTGGCGGGGCCGGGGCGGCCTCGATCCGCAGGGGCGGTATGCGGACCGTGTCGCCGGCCTCGAGGCGCGTGTCGGACCGGGCCCGGCGACCGTTGACCCGCACCTGGCCATCACGGATCACGCGATGGAGATGGCTGCGCGGGACCCCGCGGCACTCGCGGGCAAGGAAATTGTCCAGTCGCTGGCCGACGGAGCGTTCGTCCACCGGCACCATCCGGACGGCGGGGGACCGCTCGGGCGGCCCTTGCGGCCCGACTTCCGGTCCGTTCGAGGGGTTTCCGTCATGTGACGGCAGGGGCTTCAAGTTGCTATACTCGCTGCGCTGTCGAGGGATTCTCGCTTGCCGCCGCGCGCCATGACGGGCGCGCCAGCTCTCGCAGTCCAGGGACTGCCGGCGGGACCAATCGGGCTCGTCCCGATCCTCTCGGGCGAATTCTAGCGGCCGCAGAACGGCCGGGCAGCAGGAAGAACAGACAATCCGCGGCATCGCCCCCGAATGGCGGTGCGCGGGACGATGCGAATTCAAGCGACGATTTCGAGTGGCTGCGCCCATGCGCGGCCCTTCTGGCGGATGGCCCTTCCGGACAACGACTGGCAGGACGACAGCCCCCCTTCGCGAAGAAGGCCCGGGGCTGCCTTCGTTCGCCCTCCCGATGCCACGAAGGCCGACGGCCACGGCCGTTAGCTGCCCGCCCCTCGCGCTTCCTTTCACATCTCCCGCTGGCCTCTGGCGCCGGTCACGCACTTTTGCGCCGGGAGTTTTCAATGAAAAGAATGCTGTTCAACGCGACGCACGCCGAAGAGCTGCGCGTCGCGATCGTCGATGGGCAGAAGCTGATCGACATCGACATCGAGTCGGCCGGACGCGAATCCCGGAAAAGCAACATCTACAAGGGCGTTATCACCCGGGTTGAACCCAGCCTGGAGGCGTGCTTCGTCAACTACGGGGAGGAGCGCCACGGCTTCCTCCCGTTCAAGGAGATCGCCCGCTCGTACTTCCGCAACGGCGGCGACGCCTCCAGGGCCCGGATCCAGGACCTCATATCCGAGGGCACCGAACTGATCGTCCAGGTGGACAAGGAGGAGCGCGGCAACAAGGGTGCCGCCCTGACCACCTACATCTCGCTCGCCGGGCGCTACCTCGTGCTCATGCCGAACAATCCGCGCGGCGGGGGCGTCTCCCGCCGGGTCGAGGGCGAGGACCGCCAGGAGCTACGCGAGACGATGGACAAGCTCGAGTACCCCTCGGGCATGAGCCTCATCGCGAGGACCGCCGGCATCGGGCGCAGCGTCGAGGAGCTCCAGTGGGACCTGAACTACCTGCTGCAGCTCTGGAACGCGATCGAGGGCGCGGCCGGCTCGGCGCCGGGGCCCTTCCTCATCTACCAGGAATCGAGCCTGGTCATCCGCGCCATCCGTGACTATTTTTCGCCCGACATCGGCGAGATCCTGATCGACACGGACGACATCTACGAGCAGGCGCACCAGTTCATGGCCCACGTGATGCCCGACATGGTGAATCGGGTCAAGCGCTACCAGGACGACACGCCCCTCTTCTCCCGCTTCCAGATCGAACACCAGATCGAGACGGCGTATTCGCGCGTGGTGCCCCTGCCCTCGGGCGGCGCGATCGTCATCGACCACACCGAGGCGCTGGTCGCGATCGACGTGAACTCCGCCCGCGCGACCAAGGGTTCGGACATCGAGGAAACCGCCCTTCGCACCAACCTGGAGGCGGCCGACGAGGCGGCCCGGCAGATGCGCCTGCGCGACCTCGGCGGCCTCATCGTCATCGACTTCATCGACATGGAGAATGCCCGCAACCAGCGGGAGGTCGAGCTGCGCCTGAAGGAGGCCCTGCACTACGACCGCGCCCGGGTCCAGGCGGGCAAGATCTCGCGCTTCGGCCTGATGGAGCTCTCCCGCCAGCGGCTGCGCCCGGCCCTCAACGAGGGGACCCACATCACCTGCCCGCGCTGCACGGGGACCGGCGTGATTCGCGATGTCGAATCCTCCGCCCTGCACGTGCTGCGCGTGATCCAGGAAGAGGCGATGAAGGAGAACACGGCCGCCATCCATGCCCAGGTGCCGGTCGATGTCGCGACCTACCTCCTCAACGAGAAGCGCGCCGAGATCACGAAGCTCGAGGCCCGGCTGCGGGTCGAGATCGTCCTGATCCCCAACAAGTTCATCGAGACGCCGCACTATCGGCTCGAGCGGATCCGCCACGACGACGAGCGCCTCGCGACCTATCGCGCCAGCTATTCGATCGCGGACGGCCCGCCGGAGGACAACCGTTACCTCGCCGACAAGTTCGACAGCGGCAAGCCCCGCCAGGAGGCGGTGGTCAAGGGCATCGTGCGCGAGGGCCCCGCGCCCGTGCGCCCGCAGCCGGCGGAAGTCGCCGCCAGCCCTGCCCCGGCCCAGCCCGTCGCGGTCACGGCCGGACAGGCTACGGGCGGCCTGATCGGCCGCATCATCAACTGGCTCACCGGCAAGGCCGCCAACGAGGCCGATGCCCGGGCGCCGGTGACCGAGGCGCCGCCTGCCGCGGTGGCCGAGTCCGCCACCCAGGCCTCGCGCACGCGCGGCAATGGACGCCGCGGCGAGGCCCGCCGGAATGGCAACGGGCGATCCGACGGTCGCGAACGCTCCCGCAACGGGACCGAGGCCCGCAGCGAAGGCGGGCGTGGCCGCGGGCGCCGCGGCGAACGTTCGGCCGAGCGCGCGAACGGCCAGCGCGACGAGGTGACCGCCACCGCCGGGTCCACGAGCGCTGCGCCCGCCCCGGCCGAGGCCGAAACGGCCCGCGAGGGCCGGTCCCGCCGGCGTGGTCGCCGCGGTTCGGGAGAGGGCCGCGAGACCGAGCGCCGGCTTGAGGAATCGGTCGAGGCGGCCGAATCGGCCGTCGCGGCCGCGGCCGCGGTCGATGCCGAGTCCGGCGCTGCCGGGTTCGAGACCGATGCCACCGATGCCGCCGAGCGCGATGATGTCGCGGGCATCGAGGGCGGCCAGGGCGAGCCGGCCGGCGTGACCGGCGAGGAGGACGGCCGCCGTCGCCGTCGCCGTCGTCGTGGCCGTCGCGGCCGCGGCGAGGCCGCCGCCGGTGCCGAGGAGTCGACGACCGTCGCGGGCGACGCCCAGGTCGAGGAGTCCCCGACCGCCTCGGATGAGGCGCAGGCAGCGGAATCGACGAGCGCCGGCGACGATGCGCCGGCCCGGACGGCCACCCTTGCGGATGCCGGCCTCGCGGCGAGCGACGACGAGGCTGCCGCCGCATCGGGCCCCGCCGGGGTGGAACCGCTCGCGAGCCCCGAACCGGAGGGCCGGGCCGAGGTGGCCGCCGCCAGCAGCGACACGGTCGACGCCCCGGCAGCCGCGCCGCAGCAGGCCGAGCCTGCGGAACCGGTCGAGGAAGCCGGCGAGGTGATCGCGGAGTCGGAGGTGGTGCAGGCCGGGGAGCCCGAACCGGTCTCCGCCAACGTCGAACCCGCGCAGCCCGCGGAGGATGCGGAGCTGGCCGAATCGCGACTCGAATCGGCGGCAGCCGGGATCGCGGAGGTCACCCCGATCGCGCCCCAGCCCGGCGAACCGATCGACCTGAAGGCCGTGGTCGCGTCCGCCGGCCTGCAGATGATCGAGACCTCCGAGGAGGCGCTCCGGGCCGAATCCGAGCCGATCGTGATCCCGCCGCGCAAGCCCCGCACGCGCAAGCCGGCGCCTCCCGTCTCGAACGAGCCGCTTCAGCAGGTGGAGACCCGGCCCGGCGCCGGCGCCTGACGAAGCCGGGCCCGCCAAGGCGGGCCCGCCCTCATCCCGGGCCCCGCCAAGGGGCCCGGCCCGGCGGTTTGCACTAGACTGGCGGTGTGACGACCCCGCCCGTTTTCTCCGACCGTCTCGGCCGCCGGCTGCGCGACCTGCGCATTTCGGTCACCGATCGCTGCAATTTCCGCTGCACCTACTGCATGCCGCGCGAGGTGTTCGGCCGGGACTACGCCTTCCTGCCGCAGTCCGCCCTCCTGACCTTCGAGGAGATCACGCGGATCGCCGGCGTATTCGTGGCCCAGGGGGTCAGGAAGCTCCGGCTCACTGGCGGCGAGCCGCTCATGCGCAAGAACCTCGATCGCCTGGTCGGCATGCTGGCCGGCTTGCGCACCCCGACGGGCGAACGACCGGAACTCGCGCTGACCACCAACGGCGCCCTGCTTCGTCGCCAGGCGACGGCGCTGCGCGCCGCCGGCCTCGACCGGCTCACCGTGAGCCTGGATTCGCTCGACGATGCCGTGTTCCGCCGCATGAACGATGCCGACTATCCGGTCGAGGCGGTGCTCGACGGGATCGAGGCCGCCCGGCAGGCCGGCTTCGAGCGGGTCAAGGTCAACATGGTGGTGAAGCGGGGGGTGAACGACGACGGCATCGTCCCGATGGCGGCACACTTCCGCGGCACGCCGCACATCGTCCGGTTCATCGAGTTCATGGACGTCGGCAACACGAACGGCTGGCGGCTGGACGACGTCGTCCCGAGCGCCGAGGTGATCCGCCGCATCGACGAGGCGTTCGGGCTCGAGCCGATCGCCCCCAACTACCCCGGCGAGGTGGCGCGCCGCTGGCGCTATCGCGACGGCAGCGGCGAGATCGGCGTGATTTCCTCCGTGACCCGCCCATTCTGCGCGGACTGCTCGCGAGCACGCCTGTCCACCGAGGGCAAGCTCTTCACCTGCCTGTTCGCCGCCCATGGCCACGACCTGCGCGCCCTGCTTCGGAACGGTGTCGACGATGCCGGCCTGGCGGCGGCGATCGGCGCGGTCTGGGGCGCGCGGGACGACCGCTACTCCGCCCTGCGATCGAGCGCCACGCCGGGCCTGCGCAAGGTGGAGATGTCCTACATCGGTGGCTGAGCGGCAATCCGCGATCGCCCTCGCCCCGCCGGGGCCGGGCGGGATCACCGGGGTGGTGCTCGCCGGGGGCCTGGGCCGCCGCATGGGGGGCGGGCCGGACGGACCCGTCGACAAGGCACTGGTCGAGTTCCGGGGGCGCCCGATGATCGCCTGGGTGATCGAGCGCCTGGCGGGCCAGCTCGACGAGCTGCTGGTGAACGCCAACCGGAACCCGGCGATGTACGCCGGCTTCGGGGCGCGAGTCGTCGCCGACCGGATTCCCGGGTTCGCCGGTCCGCTCGCGGGCCTGCATGCCGCCATGGCCGTCGCGCGGCACGACTGGCTCCTCACCGTTCCGTGCGACGCGCCCTTCCTGCCGCGGGATCTCGTTTCCCGCATGGCGGTGGCGGTCGCCGACGCCCGCGTGCCCTTGGGCGTGGCTCGCACCGGCGGTCGCGACCAGTCGGTGTTCCTGCTCGCGCACCGGTCGCTCGCGTCGGGGATCGCGCGCTTCCTGCGAGGCGGCGACGCCCGCGTCGGCCTCTGGTACGCGGCGCTCCCCCGTGTCATGGTCGATTTCGACGATCCGGAGGCGTTTCGCAACATCAATACGCCGGACCAGATTTCGAGGTACGCGGATGGCTGAACCGGCTTCGAATCACGACCTGCCCGTCGAGCGCGCGCTCGCGCGCATCCTCGCGGGGATCGAGCCCGTCGAGGGCACCGAGGC
>Ga0079224_100015846_pt1 | contig 10572 bp, 6 predicted proteins | sample Stecom2015_FD_80414 | JGI IMG/M metagenome (GOLD analysis project Ga0079224, IMG submission 80414) | Agricultural soil microbial communities from Utah to study Nitrogen management - Steer compost 2015 | ecosystem: Environmental > Terrestrial > Soil > Agricultural land | place: USA: Utah...
CGGCTGGCCGCCGCGCTCCGGTCCGTCGTGGGCGAGACGGGCCTCATCACCGACCCCGCCGCGCTCCTCGTCTACGAGTCGGACGGGCTGACCGCGCACCGGGCACGGCCGCGCGCGGTCGTGCTCCCGCAGGGTACGGACCAGGTCGCGGAGGTCGTGCGCCTCCTCGGCGGGGCGGGGGTTCCGTTCGTGGCGCGGGGGGCGGGGACCGGGCTCTCGGGAGGCGCCCTCGCGCTCGGGGGCGCCGTCGTCGTCTCTCTCGCGCGGATGAACCGGATCCTCTCCCTCGACCCGGTGGACCGGCGCGCGCGGGTCGAGCCAGGCGTGGTGAACGCGGAGCTCAGCCGCGCCGCCGCGCCGTACGGCCTCTACTACGCTCCGGACCCGAGCTCCCAGGCGGTGTGCACGATCGGCGGGAACGTCGCCGAGAACGCGGGCGGGCCGCACTGCCTGAAGTACGGCGTGACGACGAACCACGTCACGGGTCTGACCGTCGTCCTCCCGGACGGCGAGGTCGTCGAGCTGGGCGGCGGAGGGGGCGAGGCGCCGGGGTACGACCTGGTCGGGCTCTTCGTGGGGAGCGAGGGCACCTTCGGGATCGCGACGGAGATCGAGGTCCGGCTCTCGCCCCGTCCCGAGGCCGTCGAGACGCTCCTCGCCCTCTTCGACCGGGTCGAGAACGCGAGCCGCGCAGTCAGCTCGATCATCGCCGCGGGGCTCCTCCCCGCCGCGCTCGAGATGATGGACCGGGAGACGATCCGCGCCGTCGAGGAGAGCATCTACGCGGCCGGGATCCCGACCGACGTCGACGCCGCGCTGGTCATCGAGTTCGATGGCCCGGCCGCGGGGCTGGCCGCGGAGGCCGAGCGCGCCGCGTCGATCTGCCGGACCGAAGGGGCACGCGAGGTCCGCCGCGCCTCCGACGACGCCGGGCGCGAGCGGCTCTGGCAGGGCCGGAAGAAGGCGTTCGGCGCGATGGGCCGGCTCGCGCCCGACCTCCTGGTCCAGGACGCGACCATCCCCCGGAGCCGGCTCCCCGAGGTCCTCGCGGCGATCTACGAGATCGCGGCCAGGTACAGGCTCCGGATCTCGAACGTCTTCCACGCGGGCGACGGGAACCTGCACCCGAACATCCTCTTCGACCGCCGCAACGCGGACGAGGTCCGGCGGGTCGAGGCGGCGTCCCGGGAGATCATGCGCCGGTGCGTCGAGGCAGGCGGCACCATCACCGGCGAGCACGGCGTCGGACTGGACAAGCGCGAGTACATGGACCTCGTCGTCGGGAGAGCGGAGCTCGCGTTGATGCACGCGGTCCGGTGCGTCTTCGATCCGCGCGGGCTCGCGAACCCGGGGAAGGTCTTCCCGGCCCGGTTCGACCGCGCTGCGGGGGCGCGCGAGGCGAAGTCGAGAGAGACCACGACGCTCGCGCCGGACACGGCTCGTGACGCCCGGCCCGGCGCCGACCGTGCCGCCCATCCCGCGGTGGCGCACGGGCCGCTGCGGGGCCCCGATGCCGCGTCCGCGGGCCAGGGCGCGAGCCCGGGCGGAGGGTGACGAGGACGATGCTCGAGCGGCTCCGGCGGATCCTGGGCGACGAAGGCGTCCGGGCGGGCAATGCGACGGCGCGCTGGACGGTCCACGGTATACGGCCCAGCGTCGTCGCCTTCCCCCGAACGGTCGACGAGGCGGCCGCGGTCCTCGCCCTCGCGAGCCGCGAAGGGTGGACGGTCGAGCCCGCGGGCGCGGGGACGTGGCTGGACGCCGGACGTCCAGCCGAACGGGTCGACATCGTCCTGGCGACGAGCCGGCTCCTCGTCGCGACGGCGCACGAGCCTGCGGACCTGGTCGCGACCGTCGGCGGCGGGACGGCGCTCCAGGCGCTGCAGTCCGAACTCGCCCGCCGCGGACAGTGGCTCCCGCTCGACCCGCCGGCTGACGCCGCGGCGACGGTCGGAGCGGTCCTCGCGCAGGCGAGCGCGGGCCCGCTCCGGGAGGCGCATGGCACGCCGCGCGACCACGTCCTCGGGCTCGGGCTCGTGACCGGTGATGGTCGGATCCTCGAGCTCGGCGGACGGGTCGTCAAGAACGTGGCCGGCTACGACCTGGTCAAGCTCGTGATCGGGAGCCGCGGCACGGTCGGGCTGATCACGCACGCGCACGTGCGGCTGCGTTCGATCCCGGCGCGGGACGAGACGCTGGCCTTCACGGCCCGGGAGGCGGAGCCGCTCCTCGCGCTCCTGGCGAGGTTGAGAGCGGAGCGGCTCGAAGCCGCGGCGCTCGAGCTGGTCCAGGGGGTCGACGCGGTGCCGGAGGCGCCGGCCGGGGGGGGGTGGTCGCTCCTCGTCCGGCTGCAGGGGGGCGAGGAGACGGTCGACGACGCCGCGGAGCGGGCCCGCCGATGGGGCGCCGCCGAGTCGCTCGAGGCCCGGCCGCTCGGGGCGGAGGCCGCCGGGCTCTGGGCGCATCTCGCCGCGCTCGAGGCGGACGCGACGCTCTCGGTCCGGCTCGCCGATGCGCCGTCGCGGCTCGGCGAACTCCTGGCCTGGGCCGGGCGGTTGTCCGGCGCGGGGCGGGGTGCGATCGTCGTGGCGCACGCGGGGGTAGGGATCGTGCGGGTCCTGGGAGGGGCGGACGAGGACGTGGAGTGCTGGGCGGCGGTGCTCTCGGAGGCACGGACGGCGCTCGCCGAGCGGCGAGGCACGGTCACGGTCGCGAACGCGCGGGGTGCGGCCGTCCGGGCAGGCGCGCAGGACGGGGCTGCCGATGCGGAGGCAGGAACCGCTCCCGATCGTACGGGCGCGCCGGCCGCGCTGCTCGAGCGGCTCGACCCGTTCGGCGATCCGGGCCCGGCGCTCCGGCTGATGAAGGCGTTGAAGTCGCAGTTCGACCCGGCGGGGATCCTGTCGCCGGGCCGGTTCGTGGTCTGAGAGGTCGAGGGTGAGTGGCGAGACGGTCGTCGACGCATGCCGGCACGAACTGGCTTCGATCCTCACGGACGAGGAGGATCGGCTGCTCGCGTGCGTGCACTGCGGGTTCTGCCTCACGTCGTGCCCGACGTACGTCCGCCTGGGCGACGAGGCCGACTCGCCGCGCGGCCGGATCCTCCTCATGCGCGCGGTCGCCGAGGGGCGGCTCGACCCGCTCGAGGACGCGTTCGCGGCGCACATCGACCGGTGCCTCGGCTGCCGGGCGTGCGAGACGGCGTGTCCGTCCGGCGTCGAGTACGGGCACCTGCTCGAGCGTGCAAGGGAGGTCATCGCCCGGGGCCGCGGGAACGACGTCGCGACGCGCGCGCTCCTCGCGATCTTCCGGAGCCGGACGCTGACCCGCCTCGCAATGGCCGCGGCCCGGGCGGTCCGTGCGGCCCGGCTCGCGCCCGCGCTGCTCCGGATCGTGCCGGCCCGGTTCGCGCGGGCCCGGTTCGGACTCGCCATGCTCGCGGCGACCCGGGCGTGGGACGGGCTCGAGCGGGTCGGGCGGCCGCGCGCCGCAGCCCGGATGCCCGACCCGGAGCCGTCGCACGCGGGCGCCCCCGCCGCGGCGCGCGGTCGCACGCCCGACGCGACGGAGCCCCGCCCCCCGGTCCGTGTCGCCCTCCTCGCCGGCTGCGTGCAGGACGGCCTCTTCCGCCGCGTCAATGCCGCGACGGCGCGCGTCCTGGAGGCGAACGGCTGCACCATCGTGTCCGCCGCCGGGCAGCGCTGCTGCGGCGCGCTCCACGCACACGCCGGCGAGTCGGAGGCCGCAAGAGCGCTGGCGAAGTCGAACATCGAGACGTTCGAGCGGGCGGACGTCGAGCGGATCGTCGTCAACGCCGCCGGCTGCGGCGCCGCGATGAAGGAGTACGCCGAGCTCCTCGCCGACGACCCGGGCTGGGCCGCGCGGGCCGAGGCCTTCTCCGCCCGGGTCCGGGACGTCGCAGAGCTGCTCGTCGAGCTCGGGCCGCGGCCGGGCGGACCGCTCCCGCTCCGGGTGACGTACGACGCGCCGTGCCACCTGCATCACGCGCAGCGTATCACCCGCGCGCCGCTCGACATGCTGCGCGCGATCCCGGGGCTCGAGCTGGTCCCGCTCGCCGGCGCGGAGGAGTGCTGCGGCGGCGCCGGGATCTACGGGCTCCTGCACCCCGAACTCGGCAGGCGGATCCTGGCGGACAAGGTCCGGGCGATCCAGGCGACGGGCGCCGACGTCGTCGTCACACCGAACCCGGGGTGCATGATGCAGATCGGCGCGGGACTCCAGCTCGCCGGGCTGAAGGTACCGGTGCTGCACCCGATCGAACTTCTCGCAGAGAGCTACCGCCGTCCGCCGGCGCGCGGGACGGCCTGAACCCGAGGAACGATGACCGAATCCCTGCAGACGACCGACGGACCCCTGCCGGCACCGCAGTCGCCGGACGGGATCGCACACCACGTGATCGAGCACGCCGTGGCCGTCCAGTCACGGATCCTGGACCGGCTGCGCCGGTGGGTCGAACTCGAGTCGCCATCGGGCGACGAGGCGGCCGCGATCGCGCTCGCGGCGGAGATCGGCCGGGCGTTCCAGGACGCGGGCGCCGTCGTCGAGTACGTGCCCGCGCCGGGGTGGGGCCAGCACGTCCTGGCCCGGTTCCCCGGCCGCGACCCCTCGCTCCCGCCGGTCGTCGTGCTCGGCCACCTCGACACGGTCCACCCGAGGGGCACGCTCGAGAGCCAGCCGTTCCAGATCGTGGGCGACCGTGCGGAGGGGCCGGGGATCTACGACATGAAAGCCGGCGTCGCGGTCCTGGCCGAGATCTTCGACCTGTTCCGCGAGACGGGCACGCTCCCGACACGGCCCGTCGTCGCGCTCATCACCTGCGATGAGGAGGAGGGCTCGATCTCGTCGCGCGCGTTGATCGAGGAAACCGCGCGCGGCGCGGAGGCCGTCCTCGTCCTCGAGCCGCCGCTCCGGGGCGGCGGCGCGAAGACGATGCGCAAGGGCGTCGCCGTCTACACGCTCCGGATCCACGGCCGTCCGTCGCACGCCGGGCTCGAACCGGAGAAGGGCGTCAGCGCGATCCTCGAGCTCGCGCACCAGCTCGTCCACATCTCCGGACTCGCCGCGCCCGAACGCGGGACGACGATCAACGCCGGCGTCATCGGTGGCGGGACCGCGTCGAACGTGGTGCCGGCGGAGGCGTGGGCCGAGATCGACGTCCGGTTCACGTCGATGCGCGAGTTCGAACGCGTGGACGCCGCGCTCCGCGCGCTCCAGGCGGTGGTCGCAGGCGCGACGCTCGAAATCGAGGGCGGGTGCAACCGCCCGCCCCTGGAACGCTCCGAAGGCGTGATCCGGCTCTACGAACGCGCCCGCACGATCGCCGAGGAACTCGGCTTCGACCTGCCCGAGGGCGCGGCAGGCGGCGGGAGCGACGGCAATTTCACCGCCGCGCTCGGCGTGCCAACGCTCGATGGGCTCGGCGTCCAGGGCGACGGCGCGCACGCGACGGACGAGCACATCCTCATCGCGGACCTCCCGCGCCGGACCGCGCTGCTGGGGCGGTTGCTGGAAACCCTGTGAATCGGGCGGGCCGTGCCCGCCGCCCCTGCGGTGCCCGCTAGGACCGAACGCGGCTGGCCCGCTCACCCTTCTCCTCGTAGAGCAGGCGATCGGCGACCGCGATCAGGTCCTCTGCGCTCTTCATCCCGGGCTGGTAGGCGGCGAGCCCGACGCTCACCGTCACGCGGCCGCGGCCGAGTTCGGCGACGGCGGCATCGAACTTCGTCGCGATCCGGTCGGCGAAGATCCTGGCGCCCTCGAGGTCCGAGTCGGACAGGAGGACGAGGAACTCGTCGCCGCCGTAGCGTACCGCAAGGTTCATCGCACGGGTCTCGGAGGCGAGGACCCGGCCGAACACGCGCAGGACCTCATCGCCGGCCAGGTGGCCGTACCGGTCGTTGTAGTCCTTGAAATCGTCGAGATCGAAGAGGAGCAGGATCAGACGACGGCCGCGGCCGGCCGCGGCGAACTCCCGGGCGAGGTCGTGCTCGAGCTGCCTGCGGTTCGCCAGCCCGGTCAGCGGGTCGGTCACCGAGAGGGCGTGGACCTTCTCGAAGAGCGTCGCGTTCTCGATCTCGAGCGCGGCCTGGTCCGCGAGGGAGCTGAGCAGCTCGAGGTCGCCCTCATCGAAGGGGTGGCGCCGGCTGATCGCGAAGAGCGCGCCGAGCGGGCGGTCCGCGAAGTAGAGCGGGGCCGCGGCCGTCGGGTTCGATCCCAGGAACTCCACACTCTCCGGCCGAATGAACGGGTCCGCCGCAGGGTCGACCGTGGCCCGGGGCCGCCGGTTCTTCACGACCCAACCCGTGAAGCTGCCCTCGACCGGGAACCGGATCCCGATGACGTCGGCCGGGAGGCCGCACGCCGCGCGGAGCTCGAGGACCGTGCCGTCCTCGGTGAGCATCTCGATCCCCGCCGCGCGGGCCTCCAGCAGCCGGCACGCCCACTGCGCGATCAACTCGAGGGTGACCTGGAGTTCCGTCGCGCCGGCGAGTGCGCGGCTCAGCTCGACCAGGGCCCGGTTGTGACCGAGCTGCCTGCGCTCCTCATCCTTCCGCTCCGCGGCGCGCACCGCGAAGCCGATCCTCGTCGCGAGGAGGACGGCCAGGACTCCATAGATGATGGCGAGCGTCGGGCGCGTCTCCTGCCGGAGCGCGGCGTCGATCGCGATGGCGCCCAGGAAGAACGTCGCGCCGGGCGCGATCCCGCGGCGCAGGATCCTGCGGAGCCGCGTCCGTGCCGCGATCGCCTCGGGGTCCGACACATCCGTCACGCTCAGGAGCCCGGCCAGGACGAGGAGCGCCCACCCGCCGATCCAGACGAGGTCGAGCGCACTGCCGGGCGAGTCCGGCGTGCCGAAGCCCAGAGCGGCCAGGAAGTTCCCGACCAGGAAGACGGTGCCCGCGCCGGCCAGGGCGGGGACCGCCCGGCACGAGATGACCGGATCGCTCCAGAGGAGCACCAGGATCGCGAAGAGGAACGAGGTGCCCGCGGCGAGCTGGCCGGCGATCACCGCGACCGCGGTGCCCGTGGCGCCCGGCTCGAGGAACCGGTACGGCCACAGCGCGAGCCGCTCGATCACGAGGAACGTTGCGATCAGGATCACGGCGGTGTCGAGCACGAATTCCCGGTACCGGGCCCGGTCGCGGCCCAGCCGGATCGAGACCGCTGCGCCGGTCGCGAAGAGCGGGTGGAAGAGGAGGAAGAACAGGTAACTGACGGACGGGAACGAGGCGTCCCGGCCGAGGCCGATCTGCTCGACGAGCCAGACGAGCTGGCCGACCGCGGCGCAGCCCGCGCCGAGCGCGAAGAGGATCCACGGGACCCGGCGGCCCGGTCTGTGACGCCACGCCGCGTACCCGCACGCGGCGGCCGCGGCAAGCGGCGCGGCGAGGAGCGCGGCGTGACCGAGGACGGCGCGCGTCGCGCCGCCCGCCGACAGGATGGTGTACGCCACGCCAAGCGCGCCGAACACGGCCAGCGTCCAGAGGCTTGGCGACCGCGAGGGCGTATGTCGTATCGCCGGCTCTGCCACGGGGGAACCCGGGTGGTCCTCCGTCCGTGCTGCAACACGCATAGGGGTCGAACGGCCGAGGTCAGCCACAGGGCGAGAAGCGTCACCCCGGTCATGGGTGGGACTCGTGCAAGTTATCGTTGCCTTCACGCCGAATCAAGATCCGGCGTAACGCCGGCTAAAGTACGCGGGGGAGCTTCACGATAATTCTGAGTAGCGGACCGATCCGTCCGGCCGGGGCCTCCGTGGACCGCCGGACGGAGCGGCGCCCGACCTTCCTGGCATCCACCAGAGGAACGGAACGTGTCTTCGTCGCCGAGGCTGGACCGGCAGCCCCGGAGCAGCGGGCTGGCCGCGGCGTTGAACGCGGCGCGCGAGGCGGAGCGCGTCGGCCGCCACGCCGTGGCGCGCGAGCATTACGAATCAGCGCTCCGACTCTACCGGAACGATCCCGTGGCCGCGCCGGCGGAGCTGCTCCGGCGCATCGGCTGCACCCACCACGCCGAAGGCAATGGTGAAGCCGCGCTCGACTGCTACATCGCCAGCCTCGCGGCCGCGGAGGCCGCCGGCGACCGCGCCGCCATCGCGGGCACGTTGAACTGTCTCGGTCATGTCCTCCAGGCGTGGGGCCGGCTCGACCAGGCCGAGGCGCATTACCGCAAAGCGGCCAGGACCGCCGGGTCGATCGGCGATCTGCGCCTCGTGGCGACCGCGCTCCGCGGGCTGGCCTCGCTCGCCCGGACCCGCGGCGAGCTGGACCTCGCCGCCGAGTGGCTGCGCCGGGCGCTGGCCCGTTCCCGCGCCGCGGGCGACGCGGCCGGGGTCGCCCGGACGTTCGCCGACCTGGGCGCGATCCACGCCGAACTCGGCGACTGGGCCGCGGCCGAATCGAACTTCGAGGAGTGCGAGACGCACGCTGAACGGGCCGACGACGCACTGACGCTCGCGCGCCTCGCGAACCACCGGACCGCGCTCTACATCTGGCGCGGGGAGCTGGACCGGGCCTTCGCGTCGTGCGAGACCGCCTTCCGGCTCGCGAACCGGCTCGGTGCGCAACTCCTGCTCGGAACGGTCCACAAGAACTACGGCATCATCCACCGGGAGCGCCGCCGGTACGAGCTGGCCGAGCCCCACCTGCTCAAGGCGGCCGAGATCGCGGAGCGATGCTCCAGCCCGCTCCTGGCCGGTGCGGCGCAGCAGGAACTCGCGCACCTCTATCGGAGCCTGGACCGGGACCGGGACGCGCTCCTCGCGCTGACCTACGCGCACCGCGTGTTCCGCGACCTCCGCGCGCAGCGCAGCCTCGCCGATGTCGGCGAACGGATCCGCGAGCTCGAAGAACTCTACTTCCAGGTCGTGCGCCGGTGGGGCGAATCGATCGAGTCCAAGGACCGGTATACGGCCGGCCACTGCGAGAGGGTCGCCGATTACGCCTGCGCCCTCGCACGGCGGGTCGGATTCGATGAACAGACGCTCACCTGGTTCCGGATGGGCGCCTTCCTCCACGATGTCGGCAAAGTCGTCGTCCCGCCCGAGATCCTGAACAAGGAGGGCCCGCTCACGGCCGAGGAGTGGGAGATCATGCGGTCCCACACCCTCGCCGGCGTCGAACTCCTCTCGAGCCTCGAGTTCCCCTGGGACCTGCGGCCCATGGTCCGGAGCCACCACGAGCACTGGGACGGGAGCGGCTACCCGGACGGCCTCAGCGGGCAGATGATCCCGCTCTCGGCCCGGATCCTCTGCGTCGCCGATGTCTACGACGCGCTGACCTCGACCCGCGCCTACCGGCCCGCCTACTCGCCCCGGGAAGCGCTCCGGATCATGGCCGGCGATGCGGGCCGGATCTTCGACCCGGTGCTGTTCGAAATCTTCCGGGAACTGATGGAGGAACGCCTCGCGGCAGGGACCGCAGCGGTCCAGGGCCCCGGCGGCACCGGCGCGTGACGGCTGCGACACGTCCACCGACATGCGGCCGGACCCGCGACCTTCAGGGCCCGGACGGCGGACCCGACGCGTCGTGCCCGGCCGATCCGGCGCCGTTCGTCTCGTGCTGGAACAGCCGCGCCACATCCCGGAGGAACCAGACGAACGCGGCGACCGAGCCGAACATGAGCACCGCGATCGCGATCCAGGTCCACGCCTCCCACGCGCTCACCGCGCACCTCCCTCGGCGACGACATCGAAGACCCGCTCTGCCGGCGGCGGCACCGGCGCCGGCCGCCTGCCGTACCGCTGCCCGAGCGCGAACGCGATGGCCGACGCCGGGAGCGCGAAGAGGAGCGCGTACTCCTGCCAGAGCGGGAATGTCCACTCCCCGACCCGCACCGTCCAGATCAGCGTGCCCCACCTCTCGTCCATCGTGCCGAACGCCCAGACGAGCGCCGAGAAGCCGAGCGCGACGACGAGGCCCGCGGCACTCGAGGCCAGCCCCGCCGCCGGCCTCGGCGCACGCGGCAGGTAGAGGCCGGCCAGGATCGGGACGAGCACGGCGGCGATGAGGACCGTGCTCATGAAGATCCAGGCCGAGACGACGGATTGGAAGAAGAGCGCGAAGCCGACACAGCCCACGGCCGAGACGACGACCATCCACCGCGTCAGGCGAAGCGTCGCCTGGTCGCCCAGGTCGGGCCGGAGGAGCGGGCGGAAGATGTCGTACGCCACGTTCCCGCCCGCGATCAGGAGATAGGAATCGATCGTCGACATCGCGGCGGCCAGGACGCCCGCGACGAAGAGGCCCCTCAATCCGGTCGGCAGCACCTCGAGCACCAGCGTCAGCAGCGCATAGCGCGGCTCGGTCTCGACGCCCTTCGCGGCCGCGGCCATCCCGAGGATCGTCGTAACCCAGTCGTACGCGGCCCAGAGCCCGATCCCGAGGAAGAGCGCGACGAGGACCGCACGGTAATCGACCGCTGCGAAGACGCGCTGATAGAAGGCCGGCTCGATCAACGCGCTCAGCGCAGACGCCGCGAAGACGATCAGGACCCACGTCGGGTACGTGCCCGTCGGCTGGAAGAACGTCTCCGGCAGCGCCGCCTCGAGGC
>Ga0079224_100015847_pt1 | contig 10570 bp, 8 predicted proteins | sample Stecom2015_FD_80414 | JGI IMG/M metagenome (GOLD analysis project Ga0079224, IMG submission 80414) | Agricultural soil microbial communities from Utah to study Nitrogen management - Steer compost 2015 | ecosystem: Environmental > Terrestrial > Soil > Agricultural land | place: USA: Utah...
CGTTCGGGACGTAGAGGCCGGAGGTTCGAATCCTCTCACCCCGACCAGCACCCCCCTGCACCTCCGATCGGGTGCGCGGAATCAGGCCCGAGCTTGCGCAGCAGCGCGCACGGGTCTCACGGTCTCGGCTCGAAATCCCACAACCGATGCGCGTCGAGCAGCAGCCGCGCGCGGCTCTCGAGCGCATCGACACGCATGTTCGCCGCGCGCAGCGCCGCCTCCAGCGCCAGCCGGCGCGCCCGCAGCACCTCGGCCAGGTCGGTTTCACCGAGCTCGTGCGCACGCGCGATCCGCTCCGCCGCCTGCGCCTGCAGTTCGGCGCCGCGTTGTGCGGACTGCCAGCGCGCGACGCCCGATCGCACGGCGGCGAGCAGCTCGGCGAGTTGCGCGTCGAGCTGGCGGCGCCGCGCCTCGACGCGCCGCTCGAGTGCCGAAGCGCGCGCGAGACTGGCGTCGGCCGCGGCACGCCGTGCCTCGCCACCGAAGGGCACCGAGACGAACACGCCGAGGATGCGCTCGTCCGCGTTGCGCTCGGTGCCGTACTGCACGCCCACGGTTGGATCGGGACGTCGATCGGCGAGCGCCCGCCGCGCTTCGGTTTGCGCGACCTGTGCGGCCGCTTGCGCGATTCGCAGCCCGTGATCCTGTTCGAGCGCCTCGCGTGCGAGCGAGCCCAGGTCCTCGACCGGCTCCGACGGGTCCGGTAGCGCCTGCGGCGGCTCGACCCCTTGCAGCAGCGGGAACTCGCGAAGCAGCGCGACGCGCGCGCGCTCCGCCAGATCGGCCGCGACGCGGCGCGCCGCTTCGGCCTGCTCGGCCTCCGCGCCGGCCTGCATCTCGTCGAGCCTCGAGGCGTCGCCGAGCTGGCGACGTCGAGACACCGCCTGCGCCTCGCGAGACGCGAGCTCGGCCTGCCGCGAGAGCAGTTGCGCGCTCTCGCGCTCGCGCAAGAGCGCGTACCAGCGCGACAGCAGGCGCCGCGATGATTCGTGCCGGGCGTCCGCAAGTGCGATCTCGGCTTCGACAATTTGTTGCGCACCGAGACGCCGATCGATCTCCGCCTTGCCGGGCAGGCGGATTCCGCGCTCGAGCGCCACGCTCCATTCGTTGAAGCGCTCGGACGCCATGGTCTCGTGCACGCGGCGGCGCTGAACCTGTGCATTCGTCGTCCATTCGTGCGGACCGGCCGCCAGCCGTCGCCGCTCCGCCTGCGCTGCCTCGACCAGCGAAGCCGCTTCGTGCGCCTCGGGCGCATCGGCGATTGCCGCCTGCACGCGCGCGGGCGGCGGAAGCTCCGCCGGATAGTCGCCGGAGGCGGCGCGTGCGCCGCAGGAAGCACCCCCCAGCACGGCGACGACGAACAGGACGTGAAGAACCACGCGACTCACGACTGCGCGCCCCCTCTCGCGCGACGTCCCAGGATCCCGCATTCGAGCATCGGACAGATCCAGTAGTAGAGATGGGTCTCGCTGAACTCCGCCTGCATCCGATCGAGCAACGCCTCGGCTGCCGTGCGGTCGATCGCGATGTCGAAACGCACGCGACGACCTCGCCCGCGCACGCGCTCGCTCGCCGCCTCGAAGCGCACCCCGGCGCCGTGGCCCGAGGCGCTGCTCGACGTGAAACCACCGACGAGTTCGGGCGCCTCGAGCAACAGATCGGCGAGCGGCTCCTCGAGCCTGACGGGTGCGATCAGCGTGAGGAGGACCCAGGAAGGCGCGGAATCGCGCGGCCCCGTCTCGGCTCGTTCGGTCATTTGCGCGTCTCCTCGTGCACCTGCTCGACGACACGTACCGAGCCGGAGTGCCGGTCTTGCCGCTCGCCATCGGAGAGTGATGCCACGGTGCTTCCGGCAGCGGCCGAACCGGCGTCGGCCGCGCGATCGCCGGCGGCCACATCGTGACCCGGCCGACGGCCGACCGCTGCCGCCCGGTCGTTCCGTCGTGATTCGGCCGCGCGCGAGAGCGCCCGCACCGGCGCTGCGCCTTCGGCACCGAAGCGGCGAAACAGGATCGGAAACAGCAGCAGCGTCAGCAGCGTCGACGTCGCGAGCCCGCCGATGACGACGATCGCCAGCGGGCGCTGGACCTCCGAGCCGGGCCCGGTCGCGAACAGCAGCGGCACCAGCCCGAACGCCGCGATCGACGCCGTCATCAGCACCGGGCGCAGCCGGCGCCGCGCACCCTCGACAACGACGCGTTCGATCGGCATGCCGTGCTCGAGCAGCTGGTTGAAATGCGCGACGAGCACGACGCCGTTGAGCACCGCGATGCCCAGCAGCGCGATGAAGCCGATCGACGCGGGCACCGACAGGTACTCGCCGGCGGCGAGCAGCGCGAACACGCCGCCGACCATCGCGAAAGGCACGTTCGCCAGCACGAGCACCGACTGGCGTACGGAACCGAACGTGGAGAACAGCAGCAGGAAAATCAGCAGCAGCGCCACCGGCACGACGACGGCCAGGCGCGCCGCGGCACGCTGCTGGTTCTCGAACTGGCCGCCCCACTCGATACGGTAGCCGGCCGGCAGCGGCACCTCCGCGGCGATGCGCGCGCGCGCCTCGTCGACGAAGCCGACGAGGTCGCGCCCGCGGACGTTCGTGCGGATCGTCACGTAGCGCGCGGCATTCTCGCGCTCGATCTTCACCGGCCCGTCGACGCGCTCGATGCGGGCGATCGCCGACACCGGCACCGCGTTGCCGTCGGGCAGCGCGATGCGCAGATCGCCGAAGCGCGTGGCACTCGCCCGCACGTCCTCGCCGGCTCGCAGCAGGATCGGCACGCGCCAGCCCGCCTCCATCACGGCTCCGGCGGGCTGGCCCTCGATCAGGGTGCGCAGGCTCGCCTGCAGCTCGTCGATCGACAGTCCGAGGCGGCCCGCGGCGAGGCGATCGATGCGCACCTGCAGGTACTGCACGCCTTCGTTGCGCGCGGTGAAGACGTCCTCCGAACCGGGAATCGCGGCGAGCAGCGACTCGATCCGCGAGGCGAGCGCGCCGAGCTCGGCGAGGTCGGTACCGAAGACCTTGATCGCGACGTCACCGCGCACGCCGGTGAGCATCTCCGAGATGCGCATCTCGATCGGCTGCGTGAACGACGCCTCCAGTCCGGGGAAGCCTTCGGCGACCGTGCGCAGCTCGTCGACGAGCCACGCCTTGTCGGGCACGCGCCACTCGGCGATCGGCTTCAGCACGAGGAAGCCGTCGGTTTCGTTCAGCCCCATCGGATCCAGGCCGAGCTCGTCGGAGCCCGAGCGCGCGACGATGCTGCGCACCTCGGGCACCCGCTCGAGGATCGCCCGCTGCACGCGCGCGTCGATGGCGATCGTCTGCGCGAGGCTGATCGACGGCAGCTTCTCGAGCTGCATGATGACGTCGCCCTCGTCCATCGTCGGCATGAAGCTCTTGCCGAGCAGCGTGTAGGCGCCGCCGGCGGCGACCAGCAGCGCGATGGCGACGGCGACGACGAGCTTCGCGTGCCGCAGCGATCGGGCGAGCACCGGAACGTAGAGCGCATCGAGCTTGCGGGCGAGCCACGGCACGTGTGCGCCGCGGCGGCGCAACAGCAGCGACGCGAGCACCGGGATCACGGTGAGCGCGAGCACCAGCGAAACCGACAGCGCGTAGACGATCGACAGCGCCACCGGTCGGAACAGCTTGCCCTCGAGCCCCTGCAGCGAGAGCAGCGGGACGAAGACGATGACGATGATTGCCACGCCCGAGACGACCGGCACGGCGACCTCACGCACCGCGCGGTATACGACGTGCAGCATCGGCAGCCGCTGCTGCGCACCGCCCTCGCCGAGCCGGCTTTCGATGTTCTCGACGACGACGACGGCGCCGTCGACCAGCAGTCCGATCGCGATCGCCAGGCCGCCGAGGCTCATCAGGTTCGCCGACAGCCCGGTGTACCGCATCAGCACGAAGGTGCCGAGCGCGGCGAGCGGCAGCGTCAACGCGACGACGAGCGCCGCGCGCAGATTGCCGAGGAAGGCGAGCAGCAGCGCGAGCACGAGCACGATCGCCTCGAGCAGTGCCCGCGACACCGTCCCGACGGCACGATCGACGAGTACCGAACGATCGTAGAAGGGCACGATCTGCGTTCCCTGCGGCAGCGACGGCGCGAGCGCCGCGAGCCGCTGCTGCACGCCGGCGATCACCTGACGCGCGTTCGCGCCGCGCAGGCCGAGCACGAGGCCCTCGACCGCCTCCTCGCCGTCGCGCGTGACGGCGCCGTAGCGCGTAAGGCTGCCCATGCGAACGTCGGCGACGTCGGACACCCGTACCGGCACCTCGTTCGGCGTGGCGACGACGATCTCGCCCAGGTCGGCCACGCTGCCGATCGCGCCTTCGGTGCGAACGATCAGCACCTCCTCGCCCTCGACGATGCGGCCGGCACCGTCGTTGCGATTGTTGCGCTCGATCGCGCCGCGCAGGTCTTCGAGACCGAGGCCGCGAACGGCCAGCAGCTGCGGATTGGGCACGACCTCGTAGCTGCGGACGAAGCCGCCCAGGCTGTTGACGTCGGCGACGCCGCGCACCGTGCGCAACTGCGGGCGCACGACGCGATCGAGCAGCGTGCGCTTCTCCTCGAGCGACAGCGGCCCCTCGATCGTGAACATGAACATGTCGCCGAGCGGCGTCGTGATCGGCGCCAGGCCGCCGCTCGCCTGCGCGGGCAGCGACTCGGCGGCCGCGGCGAAGCGCTCCGCCACCTGCTGGCGTGCCCAATAGATGTCGGTGCCGTCGTCGAAATCGACGGTGATGTCGGTGATCCCGTACTTCGACACCGCCCGCAACAGCCGCTGGCGCTCGATGCCGAGCAGCTCCTGCTCGATCGGGATCGTGATCCGGCTCTCGACCTCCTCGGGCGTCATGCCGGGCGCCTTGACGATGATCTTGACCTGCGTCGTCGAGACGTCGGGGAAGGCGTCGATCGGCAACTCGCGCAACGCGACGATGCCCGCGCCGACGAGCAGCGCGGTGAGCACCAGGACGAGCAGGCGCTGCGTGAGGGAGAAGTCGACGATGCGCGCGAGCATTGGACGCCTACTTCGAAACCGGTGCGCTCGCCTCGCCGGCGCCACCGAGCGCCGACTTCAGCTGGCTGGCGCCGGCCGAGACCACCGGCTCTCCCTCGGTGAGCGCCGCCTGCACGACGACGTCCCGCCCCGCCTCGCCCAGCGGAACGGCGGGCACGGCCACGTAGCGATCGTCTCGCAGCACGAAGACGGCCGGGTTCGTTCCGCCCGGCCCGAGACGCACGAGCGCCGCCGCCGGCACGAGCCAGCTGCGCTCGCCGCCTTCGCCCGGGCGCGCGTCGATCTCGGCTTCGACGTGCTGCCCCGGACCGAGCGCGGCGAGCCCGGTGTCGAGCCGCGCGCGCACCGCCACCGTCTGTGCGTCGCCGACCGCGCGGCCGATCGCAATCACGCGCCCGGTCGCGCCGACCTGCGGAACACGCACCGATGCACCGATCGCGATGCGCGATGCCGCCCCGATCGGCACGTCGATCAGCAGCTCGAGCGGATCGAGCTGCGCGATCCGGAACAGCGTCGTCGCCGCGTCGATCCGCTGGCCCGGATGCACGTCCTGGGCGAGGACGACACCGTCGATGGGCGCGACCAGTTCGAAGGTGCCCGCCGCCAGCGGTCGCACGCCCGACAGCTCGAGCAGGCTGCGCTTCTCGGCGAGCGCCGCCTGCGCCTGCCGGTCGGCCGCGCGACTCGCCTCGACGCGCGATTCGGAGACGAGTCCCTCGGCCAGCAGCCGCTCGTCGCGTGCGAGCGCTCGCTGCGTGCGCTCGCGCTCGGCGCCTGCCTGCGCGAGATCACGCTGCAGTGCGAGCAGCTCGGCGCTGACCACCCGGGCAAGCGTCTGGCCCTTCTGCACCGGATCGCCTACACCGGCCTGCAGCTCGGTGACGAGCCCGCCGATCGGCGTCGCCACGTAGCGCTGCTGTGCGTTCGGCACCTGCACGTGGGCGGGCAGGTGCTCGAGGCGATCGGAAGAGGCCGGACGAGCGGGCGTCGTCTCGATGCCGATCGCTGCGAAGGATTGCACAGGAAGGGATGCCTCGTGCGCCGCGAAGCCCGGGGCGGCGCAGGTCCATGCGCCGGCAACGAGGAACGACGCGAACAGACGCCGAAGGAGGAGGCGGTCGAAGCGTTGCGGACGGGTCATGAAATGCTCGTTCCCCGGCGCCCGCTCGGCGCCCCACGAATTCGAAGAGCCCGATTCTCGCGAACGGAAGCTGAATCCGCGCTGAGCGCGATCAAACCGCCTGCATGGCCGGGTCGCTCCGTGCCGGCGACTGCGCTACGATCGACCCGCCCCCCGACGGAGACATCGATGGATTTCGCCTACACCCCGAAGGTCGAGGAACTGCGCCGGCGCGTTCGCGACTTCCTCGACGATCACATCGTCCCGCGCATCGTGCAGTGGCGCGACGAGGTGCAGTCCGGGCGATACCCGGTGTCGTTCATGGAGGACCTGAAGGCGCTGGCGAAGTCCGAGGGTCTGTGGAACCTGTTCCTGCCCGCGCTCGCCGACGACGAACCGGGCATGCGCCTGACGAACCTCGAATACGCGCCGCTCGCCGAGATCATGGGACGCGTGCCGTGGGCCTCGGAAGTGTTCAACTGCAACGCGCCCGACACCGGCAACATGGAGCTGCTGCACATGTTCGCCACGCCCGAGCAGCGCGCGCAGTGGCTGGTGCCGCTGCTGAACGGAGAGATCCGCTCGGCCTTCGCGATGACCGAGCCCGACGTCGCCTCCTCCGACGCGACGAACATCACGACGTCGATCCGCCGAGAAGGCGACGAATACGTCATCGACGGACGCAAGTGGTTCATCACGAACGCCGCACATCCGAACTGCCGGATCCTGATCGTGATGGGCAAGACCGACCCCGACGCCGAGCGGCACCGCCAGCAGACGATGGTACTGGTTCCGATGGACACACCGGGCGTCGAGATCGTTCGCAACATCACCACGGTGAACCACCACGCGCCCGAGGGCCACTGCGAGATCCTCTTCCGCGGCGTTCGCGTGCCCGTCTCGAACCGGCTCGGCGAGGAAGGCAGCGGCTTCGCGCTCGCGCAGGCGCGCCTCGGGCCGGGGCGCATCCATCACTGCATGCGTTCGATCGGCGCAGCCGAGGTCGCCCTCGAGCTGATGACCGAACGCGCGCAGGAGCGCAAGACCTTCGGCCGCTACCTGCACCAGCACGGCACGGTCGCCGAATGGATCGCGCGCTCGCGCATCGAGATCGACCAGGCAAGGCTGCTCGTGCTGAAGACGGCTTGGATGATCGACCGCGTCGGCGCCAAGGCCGCGCGCAAGGAGATCTCGATGATCAAGGCGCTCGTGCCCGTCGTGCACACCACGGTGTGCGACCGCGCGATGCAGGTCTTCGGCGCGATGGGTATCAGCCCCGACACGCCGCTGGCCGACTCGTGGACCTGGGGCCGCGCCCTGCGCTTTGCCGACGGCCCCGACGAAGTGCACCTGCAGTCGATCGCACGCATGGAAATCGGCGAACGCAAGGCCTCCCTCGGCACCGCCGCGCGCTACCTGACGCCACCAACCACCCGCTGAGCCGCGCGCCGTTCGCTGCGCGCCCAAGCGACCGTCCGCGCAGCAGAACTGCGTCACCCACTCGCGCTCACCAAAACGGGGGGCAAAGCGAGCACACGTTCGACTGCACCGCACGCACGTCGCGACGCTGCCCGCACGGGCGCGGGCCGCCTGCCGTAGGCGCGCCTGTGCGCAGCCGAGAAGCGCAGCCTCGTCGGCGCGCGCGCGAAGCGCGCGTCCCATTCATGCTCGCCGCGTCTGTTCGAGCGGAGCGCGCGCAGCGCGCGCAGCGAGTTACGCGGCGCCAGCCGACGAGGCGAGCATCGCAGGGCACCCCCCGCGCAGCGGGGGCTGCGCACCGAAGCGCCTACGGCAGGCGACCCGCGCCCGGGCGCGCACCGTCGAGACGCACCACCCTCACCCCGGCAGCGCCCGCTCCGGCACGTTGTCCGTGACCAGATGCGTCTTCGCACGCTCGCGCAGCGCGTCGTCGAGCCGCAAGCTCTGGTTCGTATCGAGCGCGGCCTGCACCGCCACGCAGTCGCAGGTGGCCACCATCGCGCCGGCCTCCTCGTCGTACATCTGGTGCAGGAAGCGGAAATACTTGTCGCCCACCGCGAGGAAGCCGCTGCGCACCTGTACGAGCTCGCCGCCGCGCAACTCGCGCATCAGCTGGTAGTTCTGGCGCACGATCGCCACGCGCAGCCGCCGCTCGTTCATCCTCGACGGCGTCAGTCCGATCGCATGCAGCAGCAGCCATGTGGCCTGGTCGAAGCGCGAAACGTACATGTGCGAGTTCATGTAGCTCGACGCGTCGTATTCCGACGCGAGAACCACGCCGCGGAACGTCTTGACCCAGTCGGACATGAGTGCGGACTCCTTGCTCATTCGGATTGCGCGGATCGCTCGGGCCCGGCGCCCGACGCATCGAGAAGCGAGGCCCAGGCGAGTGCCCAGTCGGGTGCGACCTCCTCGGGCAGCTCGTCGGAGCTCGCGTCGTGCTGCAGCACCTCGCCGATGCGGCGCGCGCCGAGCTCCGACAGGAGCCGGTCGAAGCGCAGGCCGCCGTGGCAGAAGGTGTCGACGTAGGTGCGGTCGCCCAGTGCGATCACGCCGTAGACGATGCGCGACAGATCGGGGCGCGACGACTCGAGGCTTTCGATGAGCTCCTGCGCGTTGTCGGGCACGTTGCCGAAGCCGTAGGTCGACGTGCAGACGAGATACGCACCGCCGTCGACGAACACGCTCGCGTCGAGGCCGTCCATCAGCCTCAGCTCGACCTCGTGCCCCGCCCCTTCCAGTACCTGCTGCACTTCCTGCGCGACCATCTCCGCCGTACCGGTCATGGTGCCGACGAGGAGGGTGATGGGGGACGGCATTCCTGCGCTCTCCTTGTCGCGAAAGTTCGATGGCTCGCCGGGCATCGGCGACAATGATGCGCCATCGCGCGCGCGGCGCGCATCATTCTCCCCTACTCCGTTCCTGCGTCCGTGAAACAGATCGCCATCATCGGCAGCGGCCCGGCAGGCTGCTATCTCGCCGACCAGCTCCTGCGCCTCGCCCGCGACCTGCGCATCGACGTGATCGAGCGCCTGCCCGTGCCCTTCGGCCTCGTGCGCTACGGCGTCGCCCCCGATCACCAGGGAACGAAGGCCGTCTCGCGTCTGCTCGACCGGGTGCTGGCGCGCGACACCGTGCGCTTCTTCGGCAACGTCGAGGTCGGGCGCGACGTGCGGCTCGACGAGCTCGCGGAACGATACGACGCCGTCGTGCTCGCCACCGGCGCGCCGCGCGACCGCCGGCTCGGCATCCCCGGCGAGTCGCTGCCGGGAGTCGTCGGGTCGGCGGCCTTCGTCGGCTGGTACAACGCCCATCCGGGCTGTGCGGCGCCGCCGTTGCACGACGTACGTTCGGCCGTCGTCATCGGCAACGGCAACGTCGCCATCGACGTCGCGCGCGTGCTCGCGAAGACGCCGGCCGAGCTGGCGGGTTCCGATCTGTCGCCCGGCGTGCACGCGAAACTGCGCGAGCAGCGCGTCGAGACGATCCACGTCGTCGGCCGGCGCGGCCCGGCCGACACGAAGTTCACGCAGGCCGAGCTCGCCGAGCTGGGCAGGCTCGAGGGGGCGAGCGTGCGCATCGCGGAGCCCCGGCGGCTCGACGAGGCACGCGCCGAGGGCGACGCCGCGGCGATCGTCGAGGTGCTGCGGGGCTTCGCCGCCGACACGCGCGAGCTGCCGGTGCGCATCGTCTTTCATTTCGGCGCGGCGCCCGCCGCGTTCGAGGGCGCGGAACGGCTCGAAGCCGTTCGCTTCGACCGGGGAAACGAGCCGCCGCTGGTGCTGCCCGCACAGCTGGCCGTCACCTGCATCGGCTACGAGGCGACCGAGTGCTGCAGCGCCTCGCCCGCGGCGGGCGTCTTCGCCCATGAAGGCGCGCGCATCGCCGAAGGGCTGTACGTCACCGGCTGGGCGGGTCGCGGCCCCTCCGGGACGATCCCGACGAACCGGACCGAAGCGCAGCGGGTCGCGGCACGCATCGCCGCCGAGCTCGTCGATCACGGCCGCGGCGGCGGCGAGGCGCTCGCCGACCTGCTCGCGCAACGCGGCGTGCGCGTTGTCGATCACGCGGGATGGCGGCGGATCGACGCTGCCGAGCTCGCCCGTGCGCCCGCAGACCGATGCCGGCACAAGTTCGACACGATCGAGGAGATGCTCGCCGCGACGGCGCAGCGCTGACCCGCGGGCCGTCGCGCTCGCATAGCGCGCTTCATTCGCGCGCCCGGCTCGCCGAGCGGCTCTTCGCCCGGTACATCTGCTCGTCGCTGCGCGCGAGCAGCGTGTGCAGCGTGTCGTGCGGCATCGCCTCGGCCAGCCCGACGCTGATGTCGACGTCGATGCCCGGCGCGATCTCGTGCCACGGATATGCGCGCACCGCCTCGCGCAGCCGCTTGCAGGCAAGCTGCGCCACCCCCAGGTCCGCGTTGCGGAA
>Ga0079224_100015848_pt1 | contig 10569 bp, 6 predicted proteins | sample Stecom2015_FD_80414 | JGI IMG/M metagenome (GOLD analysis project Ga0079224, IMG submission 80414) | Agricultural soil microbial communities from Utah to study Nitrogen management - Steer compost 2015 | ecosystem: Environmental > Terrestrial > Soil > Agricultural land | place: USA: Utah...
GTATTTCGTCTGCTCTATCGGTGAGGCTGGTCCAGATACCATACGTCAATATATCTTATCCCAAGGGTAGCGTGTCGCTTACATCCCATCCACGCAAAAAGCGATGAATGGGTTTTACGCTCCGTATTATAAATGTGTGGATATTGTTCAGGTTATATTTAAATTGGTACATTGTAGGTCCAAAGTTCCTAGATCAGGATACAACCAAAAAATCATCCTCAATTACTGGGAGTGTAATTGATGTTGAGACGGAAAAGGGGTCAACTTGTTGCGTCTTGGTGATCATCAATTTTCATTTCCATTGTTTCCGACGATATGCGGTTCATTACAAGTTTGTCCAATACCCATGAAACGCCGGATAACACACGTATTTGTTATTTTACAACTGTTTGAGGCTTTAATAGTTATAAATATTATTGGAAGGGCTTATTAAAAATGGTTTTTATTAATTTAAATTCTAAATAAGCGAACTCAACCTATGAAAGTAGTACAATATTCAGTTCCGGTTTCCGCTGATTCCATAGTGATTGAAGAAGACAACCTTCCTTATTTTTATGAATACCTGCATTATCACAATGATATGCAGCTCACTTTGATAATAAAAGGGGAAGGGACCCTGATCGTGGATCATTACAAACAGCGTTTTACTCCTGGTGAAATTTATTTTATAAATGCCCGCAATCCACATCTATTCTGTTCGGATCTTTCCTATTTTGACCATCAGCAAGAGAACAGTGCCCATGCCATTCATATATATTTTGACGAAAACAAACTGATCCCTGACAATTACCTGCCCGAAATGAACGGCATCCGGCAATTATTGAAAATTGTCAATCATGGCATACAGATACCCAATAAAAACGTAGAATATGTGAAACGGCAGGTCATCAGGATCATGAACAGCTCGGGTTTTGAGCGACTCCACCGTTTTGTCAAGCTGTTGAACTATTTTACCGATGAGCTGCACGAAGTAAAGGATCTTTCTTCAGGAGGCAAAAACCATTTGCGGACAATCTCTGAAAACCCCAGGATCAAAGAAGTGTACCAGTTCACGCTAAAGAACTACAACACCAACATTACCCTGGGGACCGTCTCCCGAATATGTTCAATGACCCAGCCAGCCTTTTGCAAATTTTTCAAAAAACACACCAGTAAGACCTATATGACCTTTTTACAGGAAATCCGGATCAACAAGGCCTGCACCAAGATCATACAGGGAGATTATGAAAACATGACCTCATTGGCCTACAGTTGTGGGTTCAACAGTTCCATAAACTTCAACAAAGTCTTTAAAAAAGTGGTCAAGGTGTCTCCGAGCGAATATATTCGAAACCACCGAAATTGAAAAATTCCATCTTGATGGACCCTTTCCAAGGATATTTCGGCCGAGCCTGGGAAAACCGTTCGGTCCTAAATCAAAATCCAGCCACCAAAGGGCGCCGTATCAGTCAAGGGTGACCAATTTTGGCCTTTTTTCCAAATGATCGGTCATCCGCTCATAGGCCAATGAAAATTCCAGTACCCTTTTATCGTTCGCGAATTTGCCCATGACCTGCATGCCCATGGGCCTTCCCCGAGAATCAAATCCCACAGGGACATTGATTGAGGGTATGCCGCCCAGACTGCCCAATATGACCACTTCCATCCAACGGTGATACGTATCCATCTTCTTTCCATCGATCTGCTCGGGCCAATGGACCTCATTTGAAAATGGGAACACCTGTGCGGTCGGCAAAACCAAGAAATCATATTTGTCGAACAGACGGTCCAGTGAACCATACCATTCGGCACGGATTGATCTTGCCCTTTCAACGTCTTTTTCCCCCAGTTTCAGGCCCTCTTCCATTTCCCAGATCAATTCTGGCTTGAGTAAATCCCTGGACTGCGGATCTTCGTAAAGCTCCAGCATGTTCAAGCGTCTATGATGGCGAAGAACGGTCCAACACTCCCATAGATCCGATGGAGTGAATTGGGTACGCACCGCTTCGACTTTTGCGCCTGCATCCACCAAACCGGCCAAACTGGCCTCACATAGACCAATGATCCCATCCTCCATGGGCAAATAATTGTCCAGGTTGCCCATCCATCCAATTTTGATCCCTTCAAGGTTTAAGGGATCCAACACATCGAATGATGGGTTCAGGGCCAAAGTGTTCAACAATTTAATGGTATCCCGGGTGTTCCTCCCCATAGGCCCGGAAGTCCAAAGTAACCTGTTTATGGCGTCCCCTTCATCCATCACAACATTGGTACTTGGCCTGAACCCGATCACATTGTTGAACGCGGCCGGATTTCTCAACGACCCCATCATGTCGCCGCCATCGGCGACCGGCAACATGCGAGTACCCAGAGCGCATGCCGCACCGCCGCTACTGCCCCCTGCCGTAAGGGAAGGATCGTACGCACTTCCCGTAGTCCCAAATACCGGATTGTACGTTTGGGAACCCAGGCCGAATTCAGGGGTATTGGTTTTTCCGATGAAGATGGCGCCCTGGTTACGGATTTTTGTTGCCATGGCCCCATCCTGGTCGGCCATGCGATTTGCGAATATGGGGGAGCCTTCCGTATAGGGAAGACCCTTTACGGGCGTCAAATCCTTTATGGCATGGGGCATGCCATGCATCCATCCCCAGTATTCGTTTCTGGCCAGGGCCAAGTCCGCTTCACGCGCCCGAAGCAACAACTCATCGTCCCCGGGCATACTCACAATGGCATTGTATACCGGATTATATCGATGGATACGGTTTAAGTAGGCCTGCATCACTTCCACACAACTGACCGTTTTTGTCCTTATGGCCATCGAGAGTTCTGTGGCGTCAAAATCTGTTATTTCGGAAGCCAGGTTGGATGCAAAAAGTTTATTGGAAAAAGGGAAGGGCACTGTGAGTACTGTGCCAAGTGCCATGGTGTTCCTTAGAAATTTTCTTCGTTGCATATCGTTTCCTTAAAGTAATTGGTCTATCGCTGAAAATCTAAAAACAAACTTACTGCCTATTGGTAAAATAGATTCTTTAATTTCACCATGGTTTCGGCCAATTTCAATGATCTGGGATTGGAGGTTTCTTTGAGCCTGTCGACGATCCGATCGAAATTCTCCAAACTTTGGTTCTGGCTCAATTTAAAGACCGCTTCGGTACGGTCCACTTTCATCTCAATGCCCGTAATGCCCCTCAATTGTTTTGTGACATTGGGGGGCAAAGTATCGAAATCCAATTTTCCCTTCACACTTTTTTCATAGCGCTTGGTCAGATCCCGGACCGAGGAAACCGTTTCATCAAAATCCAATATCCTTATGGGCCCGGAAAAATGTACACTGATGTAGTTCCATGTGGGCGCTTCAGGGTAATCATACCAAGATGAGGAAATATAATGGTTGAAGTCCGACAAAAAACAAATTGTGCCCTTTGGGTTCCCAACTATATCTTTCCAGTGTGGATTGGCCTTTGCCATATGCCCCCTCAAAACTTTGTTCCCCTGGTTATCATATTCCAATTCCATTGGGATATGGGTAATGGAGGGATAATCGGTTCCCTGGGTCACCAGGGTCGAAAAACCCGTGAATTGGACAAAGTTCCCAATCAGGTTTTCATCCGTTATTTCATAATGCTTCGGAATATACATGGGCCACTGTCCAGTTATTGGGGTTTGTATGTGGTGTTGCCGCCCACCACGGTTTCCAATATCCTTATGTCCTTTATGTCCACAGGGGGCGTTTCCAATATATTCTTTTCCAAGATCACATAATCGGCCAATTTTCCCTTTTCCAAGGAACCTTTGATATGGTCCTCAAAAGTGGCATAGGCGGCATGCAGGGTATATCCGTAAAGGGCCTCTTCAATTTCAATTTTTTGTTCCGGCACCCAACCTTGTGGATTGGCATCGTCTATGGTCCTGCGGGTGGTCGCGGCATAGATGCCCAATAGGGGCGAGGACGGGGCCACAAACCAATCGCTTCCCAGGGTTATCTTGGCCCCTGCATCCAATAGTGACCTCAGGGCATAGGTGTTATGTATCCTATCGGGACCAATGAATTTTTCTGCCCAGCGGCCATCATCAATGGCATGGTACGGCTGCATGCTGGCGATCACGCCAAGTTCGGCGAACCGCTTATAGTCTTCGGGCAGGATGTGTTGGGCATGTTCCATCCGCAACCTCCTGTCCCTTTTACCGGATTCCAAATTCAATCTTTCTGCCATGTCCAATAGGGTGTTCACGGACCTGTCACCTATGGCATGGACCAGCACCTGCAAGCCGGCACTGTCCGCTGATTTGATCCAACGGTACAATGATTCCTTTTCCGTGACGAAAAATCCGGAGTCCTCCGGGGAATCATGATAGGGATCGAAGAAAGCGGCGGTATGGGACCCAAGGGAGCCATCGACAAAACCCTTTACCCCTCCATACCTTAGCCACTTGTCCCCTTTTCCGTGGGTCGTGGTCAGTTCCGACAGCGATTCCCATTTTTCCAGCTCGCTGACAGCGTATATTCTGGTTTTCAAAGTATTGTTCTTTCGGGCCCGCTGATAGACGTCGAAATAGGCCCCAAAACCAGTTCCCGTGACACTGACGATCGAGGTTATGCCTTCCGATGCAAATTTGTCCATTGTGGCCGCCAAGGCCTGGTCCAATTGTTCATCCGTTGGCATGGGAATGCTGTCCATTATCAAACTTTTGGCATTGTCCTTGAAAAGTCCGGTGGGGATCCCATTTTCCCTATACACCGATCCACCTTCCACATCGGGGGTTTCCTTGGTGACCCCGGCCAATTTCATGCCCAGACTGTTGGTCAGGCACATGTGTCCATCAAGACGGTTCAGCCAGACGGGGTTATTCGGGCTGACGGAATCTATCCAGGCCGCCGTTGGAAGTTCCCCGCCCCAATTTTGATGGTCCCAATTGCCCCCCATGATCCATTCCCCTGGTCTGGCCTTGGCAACGTGATCTGCAATGCGTTGGATAAATTCCTCGGCCGTCCTTGCACTCCGTAGTTGTACCGAAGATAGTTTGAGTCCCCCGTCAATATAATGGGTATGGCTGTCCATAAAACCGGGAATGAGCAAATTGTCCTCATGTAACGCTGTAACGATCGTCTCATTTCCTTTATAGGCCTCCATTTCGGAAACCTTCCCCACTGCAAGGATGGTATCGGCTTTAATGGCCATGCCATTGGCCCAAGGATTTTCAGGGTCCGCCGTCCAAATATTCCCATAGACGATCCTATCCGCCGAGAGTTCCTCTTCACAGCCTGTAATACTGCATAGGACTATGAAAACCGTCAAGAATGTCAATATTTTATCTTTCATCATCTATATCATTTATATATTGATCATGGTTGGACCATGACATCGAAAACAAGGGTGCCACTTTCCATGGACTTGATCCGGATGTAACCTTTTTTGCCGTCCCCATTTACAAATCCATAGATCCCATTGTCCTGGATAATGACAGCATCGTTCACGGCAGCCCCACTTGTGGTCCCTGAAATGGGGATCGCTTCGATATCCGCAGCAGTGATGTCCCCAAGCCGATCGGTGGCATAGGCGGCCAATAAATGATCCGGGGCATCCGAAGGGGGTACAAAGACCCTTTCGGAGTATTTTGTATCCGAGGCAGCGGCATTTCCACTGAGCACAAATGGAGAGACCAGGGAGAATTGGTCCGCTGTGAGATCAAAGGCGATATCAATGGTTTCCGTTGCCGGGATTCCTGGAAAACTCCCTCCGTTCCTGGTGGAAAAATAAGGTTCACTCCCCGATACGGTGACATCGACATAGGCGAGCATGGGAAAAATGTCAACCACAAAAGTGCCATAGTTTTCACTGACCCCCACATCTTCATCCTCCACGCTTACAATGGTAAAGGTGAGGTCACGGACCTCAGTGGGGTCCAGGGATCGGTTCATCATTTCAAAACGGATCGCCGTTGAACTCGAATTGGCAGGAATGGTCACGACCCCTCTATCCCCGATGATCGAAAAATCTTCTTCCTCTACTGCGGTCCCTTCCGATATTGTATAGTGGACATTGATGGGCGAGTCCTTTTGCTGGCCCACAAGTTGGACGATGACGCTGTCCCGGTTTCCCCTGATGGGAATATCAGGATTGTCCCCTTCCCTGGATTTTCCCCCTATGGACGGTCCTGTTGTTTTTTCATTCCTCCCGGTGATGGGGTTGCTGAATTCCACAACATCCCCACCCTGATAGGACAGGTCCCTTTCTTCGGAACAGGAGGAACCGACCAATATGGCAAATAGAAACAAGAATGATCCTTTTATCTTCATGGCATTTAATATTTGGGATTCGGTATTAAATTGGTGTTTACGTCCAGCTCGTTCAGTGGTAGGGGGGCCAAAATCCTATAATCGCTGAACGGAATGGTGGCAATGGTCTCCTTGGGAATATTTTTTCCGAGTCTGGTCAAATCGAAAAAACGGTGCCCTTCAAAGGCAAGTTCAAGTCTTCTTTCCTTTAATATCGCTTCAATGAGATCTTCCCCTGTTGCGCTGATATCTGCCAATCCGGCACGGTTTCGGATCATGTTGAGATCGATCAGGGCCTCACCCTCAAATCCCGATCGGGCATAGGATTCGGCACGGTTCAAATATATTTCGGAAATCCGTATCATGGGTACATTGTCAAAACCGAAGGAGCCCTTGCTTCCCTGAAATTTATTGGTCTCGATTACGTTCTCACCATCGCTCCTCACATAGTCGACCATTACCTCACGACGGGCATCCCCGGCCTCGAATTGTTCAAGTAGGTTGTCGGCCACCACGACATCCCCATAACCTACCCGGGTGGAACCGATGTTGATTTGCTGGTAATAGGCCTGTAGGGTATTGTCATTGGGGTTTTGCGGCAATTCTGCCGTGGATGCAAACTGCAGTTCGAACATGGACTCGGGATTGGATGGCTGCTCCCACATCGACACATAGCTTTCCGGGGTTTCCTGGAAGGTGCCCACCCCGGATGAAATGGCCTCGCCGGCGTGCAACACGCTTTCGTCATATCGATCATTGCCCAAATACAGGTACAACCTGCTCAGAAGGGCATGTGTCGCCCCTTTCGTGGCATAAAAGGGGGCTTGGGGCGAACTCCCTTGGGCCCTTTCAAAGAAATCCAGGGCTTGGAGAAGGTCCGTTTCGATCTGGGCATATACCTCATTGACCTTGGCCCTTTCGGGAAATTCCACCTTGGTGTAATCGTCCACTCCCTCAAGGACCAGTGGGACCCCGAGATCGAACCCTTCCTGGATGTGGTTGGGATTATAGGAATAGACCTTTACCAGGTCAAAATACGTGTACCCCCTTAAAAAGAGGGCCTGCGCCTTTATGGCCGCTTTTTGGGCATCGGAGGCATCTTCTACCTGATCTATGGCATCGATCACCAAATTTGATTTGGTGATCACCGTATAGGCCGCCTCCCAGATGTTCAGGTGGGAGCCCGCTTGGTTCACCAGTTGGGCACTGCCACGGCAACTACAGGTGCCCGGGTTCACATTGCGGACATTGTCGGCGAGCAATTCAGGATAAATGACCATTTCCCGACCGTAATAGGTTGCGGCCCCGGGACTGCCCGTATATCCTTCCGGGCCCCTCAAGGCGGCGTAGGCCCCGTTCAGGGCAGCTTCCACCCCCAGGTAGGTCTTCAATGCCGTATCTGCCGATATGGAAGTTATCGGTTCGGTTTCGAGCATCGACTCACAGGATGCCAACCCTGTAATGGCCAACCCCAGTATGATGGATTTTTTTAAATGAAGTTTCATGATCGTTTCTTTTTTTGTTACAGACTTGCTTGAATGCCCAAAGTGAATGATTTGCTCTGCGGTACGGACCCCATATTGTAGGACCCGGCAGCAAATTCTGGGTCAAGCCCCGTATAATTGGTCCAGGTAAGCAGGTTGTACCCCTGAACATATAATCTCAGATGATCCATTTGTAATTTGGATGTCAATGATTCCGGTAGGGTATAGCCCAGCGACATGGATTTCAGGCGCAGATAGGAGGCATCCGAATAAAAACGGTCCGTCCCCCCACCGGATCCGAACACGGAGCTGGAGGTCCCTGGGGGCTGTGACCCTGGATAGAGCCGTGGCGTATCTGTAATCTGTCCCGGAGCCGTCCACCTATTGAGAGCTTCGGCATATTGGTTGTTGTTGTACTTGAAATCGCTCAACAGCCATGCCCTGGGTTGATCCTGTTGCATGGTCCCTACCTGATATTGGAAAAACATGGACAGTTCGAGGCCCTTGTAACTGAAGGTGTTGGTGAGCCCCCCAAAATATTCGGGTGTGGTCAGGTTGTCTTTCAGGAAGACCCGGTCATTTTGGGTGGGGGTATAGGTTATGTTTCCATTTATGTCATACCACATGGGCCTGCCGTCCGCTGGGTTGACGCCAGCCCATGCCGGCATCCTCCTGGAACCCAATGGCCTGCCCACCCATAAATTGCTGGCAGGGAGATCTTCGCCCGGGTTTAGAAGGGAGAGTATCTCGTTCTTGATGAAACTGATATTGAAATTGGTCATCCATTTGAATTCCCCATCGAGGTTTACCGTGTTCAGGCCAATTTCCCAACCCCTGTTTTCCAAAGATCCTATATTTTCCGCAATACTGGAAAACCCGGAAGTATTTGGCAACGGCCGGTTCAGCAATAGATCTTTGGTGGTCCGGACAAAATAATCCACCGTACCCGATATCCGATCTCGGAACAGGCTGTAGTCAAGTCCAAAATTGGCCGTTACGTTGCGCTCCCAACCCAGATCGGAATTTCCCAGTTGGTTGAACAATATCCCGGCATTGTTGTTATAGGATGCATCCGCATTGGAGGCAAAAAGGGAAAGCCCCGGATAGTAGGATATCTCACTGTTCCCGGTCTCCCCGTAACTCGCCCTGAGCTTGAGTTCGGAAATGAATTCGGCATCTTCCATGAAATCCTCCTGTGCCACACGCCAAGCCCCTGAAATCGCAGGGAACCAGCCGAATTTGTTGTTGCTTCCAAACCGGGAGGACCCATCCCTTCTTAAGGTCCCTTGGACAATGTATTTGTCGTCAAAAGTATACCCAAGGCGACCGAACAGGCCCACGGTTATGAACTGGTTATAAATGGAGGACAGGACGGATGGTGTGGTCCCGGTCAATGTTTCCCCGAACTCGGGTATGGCCACCCCATTTCCCTGGGTATTGAGCCTTGTATATTTCTCATTGCGGTAATTGAACCCCAGCAGCGCATTTATGCTGTGGTGCTTTCCAATGAGCCTATTGAATGTCAGGATCTGATCGGTCTGCCAGTTCATGACCTCTGAGTTATTGAATCTGACAACCCCACCAAGGGCTATCCCCGCGGTGCTCCGGGGATCATAGAAAAGCTCCTCTTTGATGTTGGTGTATTCAAGGGAATACGATGATTTGAAACGCAATCCGGGAACAATGTCATAGTTGAGCGCAAAGTTTCCGACGACCTGATTGGTCACCCCGGTGTTTTTGTTGTTCGCCAAACTGAAAAGGGGGTTGTCCCAACCACTTCTTAGATTGTTGTTTATACTTCCATCCTCATTATAAATGGGCTCCACTGGCACCCCGGCCAATCCCGAAATGAAAATATTATAGGTCTGGAACGATGGCACATCCATGGAATGTTGTTTGACCGAACTTAAATTTACCCTGGTCTCCAGGGAAATTTTATCCGTGATCTCATTGTCAATGTTGACCCGGAAGGTTCCCCGGCCGAAGTCATATCCCTTAAATTGGTGTTCCTGGCTATTGTAGGAGCCGGAAAGGTAATATCTTGTCTTTTCGGTGCCCCCGCTAACGGACAATTGGACATTATGGATCTTTCCGCTTCTGGTAATGGCATTGAGCCAATCGTAGGTCGGTGCATTTCCAGGGATACCATACAGTTCATTGGCGTAGTGGCCGCCCAGTACATTGCCCGTGTTCACTTGTGCCTCATGGTTCAGCATAACCCATTGGGGCCCGTTCAAAAGGTTGATTTCCTGTGCCATGGAGGTCAGTCCCGTATAAATGTCCAAGGAAATCTTCGCCTTGCCCATCTTCCCTTTTTTGGTGGTGATTATTATTACCCCGTTTCCTGCCTGGGCCCCATAGATGGAGGCCGCCGCCGCATCCTTCAATATCTCTATCGATTCAATGTCCTCTGAATTTAGGCCGCTCAAGGGATTGGAGGAAGCCAGGTTGGCTGTCCGGCTGTCCGAGGTGACCTGGACCCCATCGATGATATACAGGGGCTGGTTTCCGGCATTGATGGATCCCGTTCCCCGGATACGTACCTCGGTAGCTCCCCCCGGTACGCCATTGCTCGAATTTATTTGTACCCCAGGGGCCTTTCCCTGGATGGCACGATCGAAACTGGGCGTTGTAATGGTGGCCATATCCGCGCCCTTTATGGACGAAATGGCCCCGGAAACTTCTTTTCGCTTCTGGGTTCCGTATCCCACTACCAACACTTCATCCAATGACTCCACAAATTCGGAAAGCCCCACATCGATCACATTTTGACCGCCCACGGCAATTTCTTTGGTTTCGAATCCCATATAGGTGAAAACAAGGATA
>Ga0079224_100015849_pt1 | contig 10569 bp, 4 predicted proteins | sample Stecom2015_FD_80414 | JGI IMG/M metagenome (GOLD analysis project Ga0079224, IMG submission 80414) | Agricultural soil microbial communities from Utah to study Nitrogen management - Steer compost 2015 | ecosystem: Environmental > Terrestrial > Soil > Agricultural land | place: USA: Utah...
CGCTCACTCGAGACCTCAGCCAGATCGATCTCCGCCGCAGGGTCGACGAGGAGGCGCATGTCGTCCGGATCCCGCTCGATGTCGAAACGCACGATCCCGTCCACAATGGTCTTCCGCGGGATGGCATAGATCGATAGCGGATGCGCGTTGAAGATCACGAGATCGGCATCCTTTCCCACTTCGATCGAGCCCGTACGATCGGCGATGCCCAGCTGCAGGGCCGGGTTGATGGTGATGAGTGCCAGTGCCTCGTCATCGGAGAGTCCTCCATAACGATGCGTCTTGGCTGCCTCGTGATATAGATGCCTGTTGAGCTCGGCGGAATCGGAATTGATGGACGTCACCACCCCGTTGCGCACGAGTATGGCCGCGTTGTAGGCCGTCGAATAATACACTTCGAATTTGTAGGCCCACCAGTCGGAAAAGACAGACGCCATCGCGCCGCGGTCCGCCAGCTCCGGCGCCACCTTAAAGCCTTCATTCACGTGCTGGAAGACGACATTGTCGATCCCGAAATCCTCCAGCACGTCAAGCAGCATCAGGATTTCATCGGCGCGGTACGAGTGGGCATGAACGATGATGTTGCCTCGCAGGATGTCCGCGAGAACCTCCATCCGCTCGCTGTAGGGCGGAGGCACGGCCCGCGCGTTGGTCTCGCGCTCGGCCTCGTAGGCCGCCCACGCCTGCATGTAGCGCTGTGCCCGCGAGAATGCTTCGCGGAGCACGAACTCGACGCCCATCCTCGTGCGCGGCACGAGGGCCATGTCCGAAGAGCTGCTGCCCCGATTCCCGTGCACCCGCGTCGGGTTCTCGCCAAGCGCGAACTTGATGGTCCGCGGCGCGCCCTCCATCCGAAGGGAATCCGGATCGTGCACGCCATAATGATGCTTGATGGTCTCGTTCTGACCGCCGATCACATTGGCCGATCCATGCATAACGTGCGACACGGTCACCCCGCCGGCGAGCGCGCGGTACAGCGTGATGGCATAGGGGTCGAGCACGTCGCCGACGCTCACCTCGGGCGTGGCCGGGGCCGTCCACTCGTTGATGCTCGAGAGCGCGATGTGGGAATGCGCGTCGATGATGCCGGGCATCAGGTACATCCCCGATGCATCTATCGTCGGGATGCCGCGCGGAGCCCTCAGGTCGACCCCAACCTCCGCGATCTTACCATTCCGCACGAGCACGTCTCCATTCTCGATGGTGCCGTTCGTGACCGTGAGCACCGTGGCATTCGAGATGAAGAGGTCCTGGCCGCGGGCGGGAACGGCCACGGCAATCGTGACGATCAGGAGCAATAATCGAATCCGTCGCATGGGAGTCATCACAGGCGTTCGGCCGTCTCGTCGGACTTCTTCTTCTGCTCGTCGCTATCGATCTCAAACTTTCGCCCCTCGATGAACACGTAGCGGACGGGCGCCTCGGGATCGAAGTACGAGCCCCTGGTGACGACCAGATTGCCGATCTTGCCGGCCTCGATGGTGCCGGTAACGTCATCGATGTCGAGCAGACGAGCCGCATCGATGGTAAGAGCGGCAAGCGCGGCATCCTCGGGAAATCCGGCAGTGATCATCTCACGCAGATTCTTGCGGACATCCTTCACGTCGACGCCAAGGGACGTGAAGCCGAACCTCAGCCCGGCCTTGTTCAGCGTGGACGCCGTGGCGACGTAGCGTTCCCTTTGCAGGGAGCGACGGGCCTCGAGGTTGTTACGCTCCTCATCGACGTCCTGATACGACCTCGTCCGATGGTCACGTACGAAGTCGCGTGCGCGTGCCTCAGACATCTCGCCGGCTTCCGTCGGCGCCTCACCGGTCGCCGTCGAGTCGGAAGCTTCATCCTCCTTGGGGATCTTGGGCAGACCGAGCGTCAGAAAGAAGGGCACGCCCTCCAACTTATCGACGATCTCGAAGCCCTGATCCACTCCGGCTAGTATCAGCCGGAAGCCGAGCTCCTCCCGGAGCTGCAGTGCGCGGCGGGCCTCCAGGGCGCTGTCCGTGCCGTCCGCCAGGGCAACGATGGGCCGCTCGCCGCTAATGACAGGATAAAAAGCTTCGTGCACGGGATCGTAGATGGGCCGTCCGATGTCCGTCGAGTTGGCGGCATAGAGCTCCTCGACACGGCCCCGGCGATCCGCCTCTCGGGCGAACTGTCGCATGGTCGCCATGATGCCCATCGGCGTATTCGGGTACACGCCGCGTCCGCCCTCGAAGGTGAAATAGAGCGATACATCGGGGCGCAGCACCATCGACCGGGCATCTTCACCCGTGAGCAACACAATTGAGCCCGTTCCGGGCAGGATTCCACCTCGTGGGACCACGTGTGCGGCTGTGAATCCGATCTTGCGGAGCTTTTCGATGGAGGGTTCGTCCGGCAGCAATACGGTGCGTGCCAGGCGTTCCGGCTGGATGCCGGCTACGTCATTCGGCGGTTCGGCCGGATTGACCCGGGCGTCGCGCTCCGGCTCCTTGACTTCCGGCATCCCGGCGTAGCTCAAGCCGTCAATGAAGCCGGCATAGACCGTCAGCGAGTCCCCATCGATGATTTCGGCATCGTACGGGATGTCCACGTTCCTGCCGACGGCGACGATCCGCCCCTCCCGCATCACGATCGTTCCGCGTTCCAGGACGCGACCCGGCGCCTGCACGATGCGGGCATTGCGGATCGCGGTGGTTTTCGTGACTACAGGCAGCTCCTTTCGAGCGTTAACCTGTCCGTCGGCCCTCGTTGCACCGATGAGCAGGCAAAGCACGAATGCCAGAAGCACGCGTGCAGAGACAGGATGTATCAAACTCATGATGGATATGTACGAAGCACGCCGAGGGGCGGACTGGATGGGCGTCATCCGTTGAGCGGCTTCGAAATATAGGATCTTCCGCTACTAATGTCACGGATGATCATGGATAGAGATGGCGCAAGCGGTTGGTCGCGGCTACGGCAACCCAGGTCGTCAAAAGCTGCCGCTCTCTCCGATGGGATAGAGAGCTAACGTCCCATGATTGGAGCAGGACTCCTGCTCGATCCACAACGACAACTTGACCAGAATTTTTACAAATCGTGCTACGTAGGAGCGCGCATACTTATCGACTTATTCCGTACAGAAACGTTACAGACGGAGGGTCAAAGTGCGCTCTAGCTGCAATTCTATTGTTTTGCGACCCCTGTCAATTGGCTTACCACCGCGGCTCCGACCCAACGAGAAACGCCGTTTGGTGGAATACTTCAGAAGAAACTTGTATATCGGAATACAGGTTAATCCTGCATCCAATTTGAGCGCTTCAGGTAATGTAGATAGATCATGTATAGTACGAGAGGGATCGAGGCCGTTGCGACCATTACCGAGCTCCGCTCCAAGACGTCCGAGCTCGTTGAGCATGCTAAGCGCATCGAGCGCGGCATCCTCATCCAAAAAAACAATGAGCCGTACGCCGTACTGATCAGCTACGATCTGTACGACAAACTTCTATCGGAGAGCGAGACCCTTCAGGCCGGCTCGCCCGGACGAAAAGAGAAGAAATAGCCGGCCACGCTACCGGATGAAGCGCTTCAGTTCCTCGACGCGCCGAACGATAGATTCTCGATTCATGGATCGATACTGCTCGGGAAGAAGAGCCTGGCTCGTGCACTCGAGAACGGCGGCGAGTGTCTGAAGCTCAACCTCTTCGGGATATGTCGGTGGGATGAAATCGTTCACCACATCTTCCAGGATTTCCCTGGTGACCCGCCCATTGCTCCCAGACTGAGTGGATGGATTTGCGGATGGGGTGCCGTTTCCCGAGCCGTTGGTCTGCCGTGCCGCGGCTCGGAATTTTGCCCGTGTGAAGAGCGCTTCCATGTCGGCGCCGCTAAACGTCCGGCTGCCGTCGAGCAGGCTCTCCGGAATTTCGTCCATCGGCAAGTTTACACCCGTTCGGCGCATCATTACCTGGAGTAGCTCCTCACGCTCCTCGCGCGTGCTCGGATAGAAAAGCGCGATGTGCTCCTCGGCTCGTCCCTGGCGCTTCAGGTCCACCGGCATGAGGTCCGGCCGGGCCGTCAGCAAGAAGAAGATGATGCGTCCGCGATGGCTCGGATCGCTCATGAAGGACGCGATCTGCCCGAAAACGCGCCGCGAGACCCCGGAATCCCCCTGCACGTCGCGATCGCCCAGGGCGGCATCGGCCTCGTCGATCATCACGGCGACGGGGGTCATAGCCTCGAGTAGATGCAGAATCTTCTCGAGATTGCCCTCCGTAACCCCCTGCCACTGCGAGCGGAAGTTCTTAAGCTTCACCATGGGGATGCCGATCTCGCCCGCGAAGCACGTGATCATAAAGGTCTTCCCGGTCCCCACGGGCCCGCTGACCAGATAGCCCATGGGAAGCACATCGGGACGCCCGGCTTTCAGGGCCTGAGCCGCGTGCCGCAGGTGCTGCTTCGCCTCGGAATGCCCGGCCACCATATCGAGCGTAAAGTCCGTCTCCACGAACTCCAGCATCCCGTAGGCCTCCGCCTCGATGAACTCCTTCTTCATCTCGGTGAGGACATCGAAACTGAGCCGCGTTCGATTTTCGAGGACGTCCGCCAGGATCGTACGGAGCTGGATGAAGCCCAGCCCGGCCGTGTTCGCCGCTACACCGCTCAGGCGCACCTCGGAGTGCGCATCGAAGACATCCTGCCGATCGTTTACATACCATCGCGCGAACGCATCCCGCGCCGATTCGTCCGGCATGGGAATCTGGATTTCCGCCGTATACGGACTCTGTACGAGCTGCTGGTTGAGATCCGTCAGGTTCTCGGTGATCAATACCAGTGTAAAATCACCCGCGAGGAAGAGTGGATCGTGGGCCCATTTCTGAAGGAAAACCAGTGCGCTTCGGTCCTCGGCAGAGTACATGGATGCCTCGGCCATCGGGATCACCGTCTCTGCGTAATCGATGATACAAGCGATCCGACGCCCGTCAGCCAGCCGCGTGCGGAAATAGTTCTCCAGAACCGAGAAAACGCGGACGGGGTCTTTGGGCAGCTTCTTCGCGAAATCAGTTCCGAAAATGGTGTCGTATCCGGACAGCGCGCGGTTGAAGTCGGCCTGTGATTCCTTGTCCGTAAAATGGATGCCGGCGGAACGATCGTAAAACACCACCACATCGCGGGCGGCGAAGAGGTCTTCCGTAAGGAAGGTGCGGAGCGGCAGATAGGTTGGGAGACCGTCTGCGTTGCGCGTCCGCACGAGATCCCGCACGTTTCCGAACAGGATGAACTGCGTGAGGGTTTTGGTGAAGTACTTGCGCGCGAGCTCCTTCGCCCAGGCGGGGTAGTGTCCTGTGTACCGTTCGAGGAGAGATTCCTGAACGGCGGGTGAATCCGTCGATGCACCAGCGCCCCGAGCAGCGTCTTCGCCGTCGCCGGCCCGTGGCTGCTGCCCGCTGTCGACCGAGCCTCCCTGATCGGATGAACTGCCTTCTTGCGGCGGATTCTTCGAATGGTCTTCCCGCGCCGCGTCCGCGGATGCCGTATGTTTGATATCAGGCATGAAGGTGTTTGTCGTTAGAAAAGATGCTGACGTGCCTTGCGCAAAGGGGTTTCCCCGGCGGTACCAGGAATGCGGATGTGGATACACCCAATAGGCTGCGTAATGGCCTTGCGCATCGGCGGGATGGACCTTTACTTAGAATCCCTTCTATTCGTTGCGCGACAGTGCGAACTCCAACCTCCAGTAAGTACGAACGATCCTCCAGACTCCCCTTGATCGGTTGACATAAGCCTGGCACTCTTCCATCGATGCGCTCGATGCAGTGCACGACGGCGTCGGCTGCGAGCCCGCACGACTATCCAGGCAGGTCCCGGCGAGGGCGTCATCCAGTTTCGACCTCGATCATGAGATTCTACCAGAAATCGATCTGCATCTTCGGGCTTTCGCTCCTCTTGGGGCCTGTGGCGTTTGCCCAAACGGGAAAGATTGCTGGGACCATCACAGACGCGGAAAGCGGCGAAACCCTGGTCGGTGTGAACGTCCTCATCGAGGGAACCACCCAGGGGTCCGTTACCGATGTGGATGGCTACTACGTCATTCTCAACGTATCCCCCGGGACGCATACCGTTCGGGCCTCGTATATCGGATACGCCACGCAGGTGATCGAGAATGTCGTCGTCAACATCGATCAGACGACAACCATCGACATCGCCATGAGGGAAGAGGTGCTCGAGGGAGAGGAAGTTGTCGTTGTTGCAGAGCGCCCCGTGGTTCAGCCGGATGTCTCCGCTAGCCTGGCCAACATAACCAGTGAGGAGATCGAGCGGCTGCCCGTCTCGAGTGTTTCGGGTGCCGTAGGTCTGCAGGCGGGCATCCTCGGATTGGAGGTGCGTGGGGGCGGCGCCGATGAGCTCAGCTTCATGGTGAACGGCCTGTCCTTTCGGGATGAGCGAAACAACTCGCCGTTCACGGGCCTGAGCATCACGGCGGTCGACGAGATCCAGGTGCAGACGGGCGGCTTCAATGCCGAGTACGGGAACGTACGCTCAGGCATCGTAAACGTGGTCACGAAGGAAGGATGGAGTGATCGATACGGTGCCGACGTCATCCTCCGCTATAGCCCGCCCGCACAGAAGCATTTCGGCCCGACGGCCAGCGACCCGAATTCGTACTGGATCCGTCCCTTCGTCGACCCCGACGTAGCCTTCGTCGGGACGGCGAACGGGCCATGGTCGGATGCGCTGCGCGCGCAGTATCCGGAGTTTCCAGGATGGATCGCTCTGGCCGAGGAGCGCCTTCGCGACGACGATCCAACGAACGACATGACGCCGGCCGCTCTCCAACAGGCCTTCCTCTGGCAACACAGGAAGCAGCTTGAGATCGTCGATCCGGATTATTCGGTGGATGTCGGGCTGGGCGGACCGCTACCGCTTTTCAGCAGACCACTCGGGAATGCACGGTTCTACGCCTCCTACCGGGAGGATCAGGACATGTACCTCATCCCCCTCTCGCGCGATCGCTACAAGGAGCGATCCGGCCACCTGAAGATCACGTCGGACCTCGCGCCGGGGATGAAGCTCAGCATAGAGGGGTTGATCGCTCGGGAGACGGGCACGGCATCGAGCCGCGCAGGTCAGCCGGGGATTTTCCGGTCACCGTCGAGCATTGCGGGCGAAATGACCCAGGTTAGCTTCATCGATACGCGCATCTTCGCCGAAGATTACTGGGCGCCTACGGAGGTCCGCCGGTCGATGCTGGGGGCGAAATTCACCCACACTGTGAATGATCGCTCCTTCTACGAGCTGCGCTTCACGCGATTCGCCTCCGCCTACGATACGAATCCGAATCCCCTTCGGGATACGACGACGGTCGTCGTGATCGGCAGCGTCGGATTCGACGAGGCGCCCTTCGGCTTCTCCCCCGAGCCGACGTTCGGCGTGGCCGGCATGCGCATGGGGGTGGGCATGAGCAACGCGCGCGATACGAGCCGCGTGGTCGTCTACAACCTGAAGGGCGACCTGACGAGCCAGGTAAATCGGTTCCTCCAGACGAAGACCGGCATCGAGATCAACCTCACGGACAGCCGCATCAACTACGGCTCCTTCGATGCCTTCCTGCCTACGAGCAACCAGGTCTCTCAGTGGGATCGGCTGCCCGCTCGCGGGGCCGTCTATGGACAGGGCAAGCTGGAGTTCAAGGGGATGATCGCGAATCTGGGTCTTCGGCTCGACTACTTCAACGCCGGAGGGGACTGGTATCAGTACGATCCCTTCAGCGAGGCCTTCGCCGCAGCGAATGCTGCACTCCGAGATTCGCTCCTCGAACAGCGAGCAACCGAGCATCTGTTCACGCTCAGCCCGAGGCTCGGGGTGTCGTTCCCCGTGACCTCGTTCTCGAAGCTGTATTTCAACTACGGGCATTTCCGATCCATCCCCGATCCGAACTCGCTATTCCTGTTCCGAACGTGGACGGCAACGGGCCAGGTGGCGCAAGTCGCCGATCCGAACAATCCGCTGCCAAAAACCCGCGCCTACGAGTTGGGCTACGAGCATTCCCTGCTGGATCAGTTCCTCGTTCGCGTGGCGGGTTACTACAAGGACGTATCGAACGAGCCGCGACTCGTGACCTTCACGAGTAGAGACGGCCAGGTGGAGTACAGCACCTACGAGCCGAACGGTTTCCAGGACGTGCGAGGGTTTGAGATCACGTTTAGTCGGAATCGGGGAAGCTGGGTGCGCGGCTTCATCAACTTCACGTATATGCAGGATTCGTTCGGCTATTTCGGGTTTAGCCAGAATTACGAGAATCCAACCCAGCAGCGCCAGTTCATCAACAACGATGCCACGCGCCGCGCCGCGCTGACCCAGCCAGTCGCTCGCCCGTATGCACGGCTCAACCTGGACCTGTTGACGCCTGTTGATTTCGGACCGTCCTTGGGCGACTTCCAGCCACTCGGCGACTGGCGACTCAGCATTCTCGGGACGTGGCGCCAGGGTTCCAAGTTCACGTGGACGGGAGGTGGCAGTATTCCGGGCGTGCGTAACAACGTTGAGTTCGTCGACTTCTGGAATTTGAACCTGCGCTTCGCGAAGAACTTCACGGTCGCCGGCCGCGACGCACAGTTCTTCGTGGACGTCTTCAATGCCCTCAACGCCAAGCGCCTTTCGTTCGCCGGCTTCGTCGACGCCAACGACCAGACGGCCTATTTGCGCTCGCTCCATCTTCCGGAGTCCGAGTACTACGACAACATCCCGGGCAAGGACAAGATCGGCGCGTACCGCGATTACGACGTCGAATTCCAGCCTATGCAGAGCATCGTGTCGCGCAGCCAGTTCGAAGCCGGGGAGGTATCGCCGAGCGAAGAGATTATCTACTACGAACGGGATACGCAGCAGTACATCGTCTATCGAGAGGGGGCCTGGCAGGGCGCCGATCCGAATGTCGTCGAGGAGGTCCTCGACAAGAAGGCGTACATCGACATGCCCAACCAGCGATTCCTGACGTTTCTCGATCCGCGCGACGTGTATTTCGGCATTCGCCTCACCTTCTAGATCGAGCATGCACCGCACCAGACTACTTGCATTTGCATTCGTGCTTTTGACGTCGGCCGTCGGGCTTGCCGGCACGGCGGAGGCACAGTTTGCCCGGAAGTGGATTTCCGGGGGTTCGCTTCATAATTGGTATTCGGAGCAAGGTACCGAGGTCGAGTCCTCCGGATTTGTCGGCAACCAGCAGGACGGCATGCGCTGGCCCGGCATCTATCAGTACACGGATGCCCAGGCATGGAAAGGCCTGTGGATCGGAGCGACGAACGTGACGGATGCCAACGGCGACCACTACGATGTCCGCGTCGTTCACGCCGGACCTCGCGTGTCCGGGGCGGGCGAATTCTTCCCTGTCGAGTTTGAGCTGGTCGCGAAGCGGGCGCCGACCGACGTGTTCGTCGATGGCTTTCTTTCAGAGAGCCTTGCCCCTATGGCCGTGGATCGCGTCGATCCGTCGATCCCCTCGGACTACATGCTCGTGAACCGGGTCAATACCCTGCTTGGCCTCACCATGGAGCGGACGGTCTATGCCTTCACGCAGCCCTACCACGACAATTATCACGTCATCGAGTACGTCTTCACGAACACCGGGAATGTCGATGCAGACGCAGATGTCGAATTGCCCGATCAAACGCTGGAGGGGGTCCAGATTTTCAAGCAATGGCGGTGGGCACCGGTTCGCGAATCGCGGTACCTCGTGGGGAATGCATCGGGATGGGGCATCAATACGATGATCGACACCTGGGGAGATGGAGACCAGGAGAACTTCCCTGAGCCGGGTGAGCCCGTGAGGGCACAGTACGCCTGGCACGGCTTCTATCCGCAGTCTCGCCTCGCCTACAACAACCTCGGCGGCCCCGTTCTGCCGTCGGCACTCCCCGTACCCCTGTACATCTCGTCGACGGACACGACGGGCCGGCTCGCCGGCTATCAGATGGTTGGCGCCGTAACACTGCATGCGGATCTCTCGGCGTCGGACGATTCCGACGATCCCAATCAGCCGTCGACGACGACGTGGATCGAATCCGATGCAACCTTCGAGTCAAACAACGATGCCTTCAATCCGCCGCAGATGCTGAATGAGTACTCCATCATGACGTCCGGTCGAAAGCTTCCTTCGCATGCCTATGTCGTGGAGGCAGATGGTCTCGATGGGTGGGTGAATCCATCTGGCGATCCCGCTCTGGGGACGCCCGGTGGATTTTCGGCCGCGGTGGGATACGGGCCGTACACGCTGGGTCCCGGCGAGAGCGTGCGGATAGTCATGGCGGAGGCTATGAGCGGCCTCAGCCGTGAAGCCTCTCACGCCATCGGGCGCCAGTACAAAGCCTCGGGCGCCAGCGAAACGGCTCTGCTCGAATACGAAGTGGGCGGTCAGGTGGTCGCGATGACCAAGAATGAGTGGGCGCTCTCCGGCCGAGACTCCCTCTATCAGACCTTCCTCCGTGCCATCGCGAACTTCGAATCGGGCTTTTCCATTCCTTCGGCACCGCCACCGCCGTCGATCTTTGAGGTGAATTCGGGCGGAGACCGGATCCAACTTACGTGGGAGTATCCTGCCGAAGGGTCACC
>Ga0079224_100015850_pt1 | contig 10568 bp, 7 predicted proteins | sample Stecom2015_FD_80414 | JGI IMG/M metagenome (GOLD analysis project Ga0079224, IMG submission 80414) | Agricultural soil microbial communities from Utah to study Nitrogen management - Steer compost 2015 | ecosystem: Environmental > Terrestrial > Soil > Agricultural land | place: USA: Utah...
AACAATCTTCATCGCAGCTAGATCTCCGCGCTCCCCGGCGTCCGTGGGCAGGGGATCACATCCCGGATGCTGCCCATGCCGGTCACGAAGGGCACGAAGCGCTCCAGCCCCAGGCCGAAGCCCGCGTGCGGTACGGTACCGAAGCGGCGTGTGTCCAGGAACCGCCAGAGCTCTTCCTTGGGCACGCCCATCTCGTCCATCCGCTTCTCCAGCACATCCAGTCGTTCCTCGCGTTGGCTGCCGCCGATGATCTCGCCGATGCCGGGGAAGAGTACGTCCATCGCGGCCACGGTGTCACCCTTGTCGGTGTAGCCGAAATCGTCCGGACCGTTCAGGCGCATATAGAAGGCCTTGATCTGCGCCGGGTAACCCGTGACGATCACCGGCTTCTTGAAGTGCTTCTCCACCAGATAGCGCTCGTGCTCGCTCTGCAGGTCCACGCCCCATTCCACCGGGAACTGGAACTGCTTCTTCTGGTAGGGTTTGCTGCGCAGCAGGATCTCGATCGCGTCGGTGTAAGTGATGCGCTCGAAGGGATTTTCCAGCACGAACTTCAGGCGAGCGATCAGGCCCATTTCACCGCGTTGCGCTTGTGGCTTCTGCTTCTCCTCCTCAGCCAGGCGGGCATCGAGGAACTGCAGGTCGTCCATGCTGTTCTTCAGTACGCGGGCGATGAGGTGCTTGCACAGGCCCTCGGCCAGGTCCATGTCGCCGTGGAGATCCATGAAGGCGGCCTCGGGCTCCACCATCCAGAACTCGGCCAGGTGGCGGGTGGTGTTGCTGTTCTCCGCGCGGAAGGTGGGGCCGAAGGTGTATACCTTGCCCAGGGCGAGCGCGGCGGTTTCCGCTTGCAATTGCCCGCTTACCGTGAGGTGGCTTTCCGCGCCGAAGAAGTCCTGCTTGAAGTCCACCTCACCCGCCTCGTTCAGCGGCGGTTGTTTGGCATCAAGCGTGCTTACACGGAACATTTCCCCCGCACCTTCCGCATCGCTCGCGGTAATGATGGGGCTGTGGAAGTAGTTGTAGCCGAGCGAATCGAAATGCTCGTGGATGCCGAAGCTCACTTGGTGGCGGATGCGGAAGATCGCGCTGTAGGTGTTGGTGCGGAAGCGCAGGTGGGCATGCTCCCGCAGGAACTCCAGGCTGTGCTTTTTCGGTTGGATGGGGTACTTGTCCGCTGGGCTGTCGCCGAGGACCTCCACCGCTGTCACCTTCATTTCCACGCGCTGGCCGCCGCCTTGGGAAGGGATCAGCTCGCCGGTACACCGCACGGAAGCGCCGGTGGTGAAGCGCGCGCGCGTTCTTGCGTCCACCTGCTCCTGATCGATCACGCATTGCAGGTTGCGGATGGTGCTGCCATCGTTCAGCGCAATGAAGCGGTCGTTGCGGAAAGTGCGCACCCAGCCGGCCACGGTAACGGTGGTGCCGGTAAGGGCGGTGTCGTCGAGGACTTGTTTGATGGCGTGCATGCGGATTGATGACCAAGTATGAAAAGGGGAGGAGGACAGGGATTGAACAGCCGTGTGGGCGGGGGCCCCCTCACTCTCCCACATGTTCACTCCTTCCTGCTCAACGGCAAAGAAACGACGCGTGCGGCTTGCGCTGCCCGGCCGTGTGCTTCGCGCTAGCGGATGTTCTCCAGCTTGCGCTGCAAGGCATCCACCGTGCGCTGCACTTCGGCTTGAGCCGATGCCTTGGCTTCCTTCTGCTTCTGCGCCTCGGGCAGGCTGCTGCTGCTCTTGGAGAGGTCCCGCTGGGCCTTGGCCTCGGCCTCCAGCACCTTGGCCATTTTCGCGTCGTTCTTGGTGATCTTCGCACGGGCCTTGGTCAGCCGCTTCAGGTCCTTGGGGTCCTGGCTCAGGGTCCATTTCTGGTTCTCCAGGTCGATCTGTTTCTGCAGGATGGCGTGCTCATTCTGGAGCTTGCTCTTCTCCTTGGCGGATTTTTCCAATTGGGATTGTGCCTTGTTCAGCTTGCCCTGGGCCTTGTCCTGGCTTTTGGCGGCGCTCGCGGTCTTGCTGTCCGCCTTGTCCAGTTTCTTTTTCCAGGCATCCAGCTGCTGCTGCACCACGGCCTTGTTCAATTGCACGCCGAGGTCGCGCACCGCCGGTTGCAGCGCGGCGTTCTCTACCGGCGTGGAGGTACCTGGCTCCAGGAAGGCGAGCGAAAGGGCGCTCCGCTTCAGTTTCTTCTCGTGCGTCACCCGGGCCAGCACGTCCATCGGCGATCCGGTGGAGGCGAAGTGGACGCCCGTGGCCTTCAACAGTTGGCCTTGTTTCTTGAACGCCGCTCCCGGGAGCACGGTCTTCAACAGGCCGGTCACTTGCGAAGCGCTGGCCTCGAAGACCGGCACGGTATGGGCCGGCACGGTGACGCTGTCGTTCCGCAGGGAATCCCCCGCCACGATGATCTCCTTGTCCCAGGTGAGGGAGGTGCCGTCCTTCAAGCTGTGCTGGGCCTGTACGCCGGGGCTGAGGACCAAGAGAATGGATAGGGTCGTAAGGCTGAGGAAGTGGCGCATGGGGAGGTGTCTTTTTCACGGCAAAGGTAGATCGGCCTTGCGGCGGCCCTGCCACAAAGTTCCATGATCCCCGCAGAGCGCCCGCCGCGCGTCCGTTCCTTTGCAGCATGTTCCTCCGCCCCCTATTCTGTGCCGTGGGCTTGCTGCTGTTCAGCCTTTCGTCCAGCGCCCAGTCCCTTCCCGCTTATGCGCTCTTCAACGCCAAGGGCAAGCCCCTATCGCACAAGGCCGCGATGAAGCAGCTGAAGCGTGCCGATATCATCCTCTTCGGCGAACTGCACAACAATGCCATTGCCCACTGGCTGCAACTGGAGCTGACGGGTGAACTGCTGGCCGACAGGCCGCTGGTGCTGGGTGCCGAAATGATCGAGCGCGACGACCAGGCCACCCTGGACCGCTACCTGCGGGGCGAGATCGACCAGGCCGCTTTCGATACCCTGGCCCGGCTGTGGAAGAACCACGCCAGCGACTACAAGCCCCTAGTGGACCTTGCCAAGGACAACGGCCTTCCCTTCGTGGCCACAAACGTGCCCCGCCGCTATGCCCGCGCCGTGAGCCGGGGCGGCTTCGAGGCCCTGGACACGGTGCCCGCCGCCGAACGCGCCTGGATCGCTCCGCTGCCCATCGCCTTCGATCCCGAACTTCCCCGCTACCTGCACATGCTCACTATGATGGGCGACCATGGCACGACCGACATGGTAAAGGCCCAGGCGCTGAAGGACGCCACCATGGCCCATTACATCGCTGAGCATGTACGGCCGGGCAGCCCCTTCATCCACTACAACGGCAGCTACCACAGCGACTTCTTCGAGGGCATCAACTGGTACCTGCAACGGCTGCGCCCGGACCTGCGCCGCATCACCATTGCCACGGTGACACAGTCCGAGGTGAAGCCGCTGGATGCCGCGCACCGGGGCCAGGCGGACATTTTGCTGGTGGTGGACGCGGAGGTGCCGGGGACCTACTGAGAGGACCTCAGCCGACGCATTTGGGATGAACGGCGGAAACGATACATGACCGGAAACGTTTCCATCGTATCCCCTCCCGTACCTTTGCGCCCTGCTCCAAGTGAGCATCCCACGAAGACCATGGCCACAGCACCCGGAACCGGGCACGAACTCGATGCCAAAGGCGCCCACATCATTGCGGAGGCCGCGAAGGTGTTCTGGACCTACGGCATCAAGAGCATGACCATGGACGACATGTCCACGAGGCTGGGCATCAGCAAGAAGACCCTGTACCAGCACGTGAAGGACAAGAACGACCTGGTGGAAAAGGTGCTGCGGCACATCGCCGACCAGTTCAAATGCGAGGTGGACGAGAGCCTGGCGCAAGGGGGCAATGCGATAGATGAACTATTCGCCCTTACCAACCGGGTCACGAGCCAATTGAAGGGCATCCACCCGGCTATCCACTTCGATCTGGAGAAGTACCATCCGGAGGCCTTCCGCCACATGGTAGTGACCAAGCGGAAGGAGATCTATGACCTTACCATCGCCAACATGGAGCGCGGGATCCAGGAGGGCCTGTACCGCGAGAACCTCAACATCCCGATGATCGCCACGGTGTACGTGGCCCGCTTCGACATGGTGTTCGATGGGGAGCTGTTCCCCCCGGACCACTTCGACATGGACGCCCTACGCTGGGAGATACTCCGCTACCACGTGCGGGGCATCGCCAGTCCGAAAGGCTTGAAGTACCTGGCGAAAAAGACGCGCCAGGAAATGGAACCCGCACCGCCGACGCACGGCACATCAACACCCTCATGAGGCACCTGTTCCTACCGGCCCTAGGGCTACTGGCCATGACATCCATGGCCCAAGGCCCCGTATCCCTCTCCCTGCAACAGGCCATGGACATGGCGGCCCGCCAGAGCTATACCGTGCAGTACAGCACCCTGGAGGCTGAGAAGTCCGCAGCCAAGATCAAGGAGGTTACCGCCATCGGCCTGCCGCAGGTGGCCGCCACCGGCAGCGTGGGGAACTACCTGCGGGTGCCCACCCAGGTGATCCCCAACTTCTTCGGTGACGACCCCAAGACCATCGAGGTCCAATTCGGCATTCCTTGGACCATTACCGGCGGGGTACAGCTCAATCAACTGCTTTTCGATGGCAGCTACCTGGTGGGCCTCAAGGCGGCGCGCGAGCTGCGCACCCAATCCCAACAGGAGCTGGAACAGGCCGCCACCGATGCCCGGGTGCAGGCCGCAAAGGCGTACCTCACTGTGCTGGCCACGGAAGAAGGCGTGCGCTTGGTGGGGGAGGGCCTGCCCATCCTGGAAAAGAGCAGCACAGATGCGGAGGCCATGCTGGAACAGGGGCTGATGGAGAGCACCGACACGGACCGCCTGGCGATCCAATTGGCCGATGCGCGGAACCAGCAGCGCAACCTCCAGCAGCAGGCCAAGGTGGCCCGTGCCTATCTCGCGCTAGTGCTGGGCCTGCCCACCGGCACCCCGCTCACCCTCACCGATGGGCTCCGGCCGTTGCTGGACGACCCCGCGGAGAACGCATTGGTGGAGCAGCCTTTCGCAGCGGACCAGCACATCGAGGAACAGATCGCCGGTTCGCTGGTGCGCGTTTCGGAGCTTGGCGTCCGCAAGGAGAAAAGCGCCTACCTCCCCCAGTTGGCGGGCTTCATCAATTACCAGCAGCAGTTCAGCAGCGACAAATTCACCCCCGGTGAAGGTCCGTGGTTCCCTTCATCGATGTGGGGACTTCAGCTGAACGTGCCCATCTTCAGCAGCGGCATGCGCCAGCAGCGGGTGAAGCAGGCCCAGCTCACCCTGGAGCAGGCCCAAGTGAACCTGAAGGGCACCGAACAACGCTTGTTGACGCAGCACTTGCAGCAGCAGACCCTGTTGCACGCCGCACAGGACAGTTATGAGACCGCAGAGGCCAACCTGGCCCTGGCGCGGTCCATCTTCGAACGCACCTCCACCAAGTTCAATGAAGGCGTAAGCAGCAGCTTCGAGCTTTCGCAGGAGCACGCCAACTACCTGGCCTCCCAGCAGAACTACATCCAGCGAACGGTGGACCTGCTCCAAGCCCGCACGGACATGCGCAAGGCACTTGACCTCTACTGATCTTCCCATCCAACGAACATGAAACAGACGATCCTTCTGGTGACGATATTGGCCGTGCTGACCTCTTGCGGCGGTGGCGAGCACGGCCCGGTGGCAGCCAAGCGTGCAGAACGCGATTCCCTCAAGGTGGCCTATGCTAAACTGGGCGTGCAGATCAAGGAAGTGGAGGCCTGGCTGGCGGAGAACGACAGCACCGTGCGCCGCAACCTGCCCACGGTCACCTCCGTGCAGGTGGAGGCCGGTCCCTTCACCCACTATGTGGATGTCCACGGCAGCGTGAAGGCCGATAAGGCCGCAGCACTCTATGCCAACGGTGGCCGTGTGCGCAGGATCCTGGTAAGCCCCGGTGATGAGGTGCGGGCCGGTCAGCTCCTGATCAGCATCGACAACGATATGGTGGCCGAACAGATCCAGCAGACGGAGGCCGTGCTGGCCTTGGCGCGCACCGCCTTCGAGAAACAGGAGCGCTTGTGGGAGCAGCAGATCGGCAGTGAAATGCAATACCTACAGGCCAAGAGCCAGAAGGAACAGGCCGAGGCCGGACTGGCCGCCCTGCAGGAGCAGCAACGCCTCACCAATGTCACAGCGCCGTTTGCCGGTACGGTGGACGAGATCATGGTTCGGGTCGGAGATATGACCAGCCCCATGCAGCCCGCAGCACGCGTGGTGGACCTCGCCGGCGCACAGCTCGAGGCCGATGTGCCGGAGAGCTACCTCCGCACCATCCGCACCGGAGCACCCGTCAAGGTGAAGTTCCCCTCCATCGGCGATTCCCTCATCGGGCAGCTGGACCACGTGAGCAAGTTCATCGACCCCGCCAACCGCACCTTCAAGGTGAGCGTGCGCGTGCCCCAGGGCGAGCGCCTCATGCGGCCGAACCTGCTCAGCGACATCAGCATCCAGGACTTGCACATGGATAGCGCCCTGGTGGTGCCGGGCCGCGCCTTGCTGCAGGACATGGACGGCAACAATTACATCTACGTGCTGGAGGAACCGCGCGGCAACGAGGCCACGGCCCACAAGGTAATGGTGCGACGGGTGAGCGCCTACAAGGGCAACGTGAGCATCCTTCCGGTGGACGAGGGCGCGCTGAAGGGCGGCGAGACCATCGTGGACGAAGGGGCCAAGAACGTGACCGAGGGCCTTGTCGTGCGCATTGTGAACAACTGATCGGAACATGCACAGCAACGAGGACATCGAGAAGGACCTCCACGGCCCCGAGCGCCAGTTCGCCATAACGGCCTGGGCGGTGAAGAACCGCACCACCGTAATGGTGCTCACGGTACTGATCTGCGTGATGGGGGTCTACTCCTACATCGTGATGCCCAAGGTGAGCTTCCCCGAGGTGGTGACCCCCGAGGTGTTCGTGGGCACTCCCTACAACAGCAGCTCGGTGGTGGACATCGAGAAGTTGATCACCAAGCCGATCGAGAAGGAGATCAACACCATCAGCGGGGTGGACGAGATCAAGAGCACCAGTGTGCCCAACTTCAGCTCCATCCACGTGAAGTTCAGCTATGATGTGACCCCCACCGAGGCGTTGCGTAAGGTGAAGGATGCCGTGGACAAGGCGCGGGGCGACGCTGACTTCCCCACGGATCTGCCGGCCGAGCCGAATGTGTTCGAGATGAACTTCTCGGAGCTCATCCCGGTGATGAACATCAACCTCAGCGGGGATTTCCCCATGGAGCAGCTCCATGAATACGGCAAGCACCTGGAGGAGCGCATCGAGGCGCTGCCCGAGGTGAACAAGGTGGAGATCCGTGGCGTGCCCGAACGCGAGGTGCGCGTGAGCGTGGATCTCTACCGCATGGAAGCGCTGCAGCTGAGCTTCACCGACATCGAGAACGCCCTGCGCACCGAGAACCTCACCCTCAGCGGCGGCGACCTGCTCACCAAGGACCAACGCCGCAGCGTGCGCGTGGTGGGCGAGTTCGACAACATGGAGCAGGTGCGCAACATCGTGGTGAAGAACGAGGACCAGCGCGAGGTGCGCCTGCGCGATATCGCCACGGTGGACTTCACCTTCAAGGAACCAGAGAGCTTCGCCCGCGAGTTCGGCAAGAGCGTGGTGATGCTCGACGTGATCAAGCGCGCCGGCGAGAACCTGCTCGATGCCAGCGACGGCATCAACGCCATCATCGCCGAGGACCACGGCCGCGTGCTGCCCAAGGACCTCATCATCACCATCACCGGTGACCAGAGCGAGAACACCCGCCTGAGCGTGAGCGAGCTGCTCAACCACATCATCCTCGGGGTGATCCTCGTGGTGGGCGTGCTCATGCTCTTCCTGGGCTTGCGCAATGCCCTCTTCGTAGGCCTCGCCATCCCCTTGAGCATGTTCATCTCCTTCACCCTGCTCAACCTCTTCGGCGTATCGCTGAACATGATGGTGCTCTTCGCGCTGATCCTGGCCCTGGGCCGCTTGGTGGACGATGGCATCGTGGTGGTGGAGAACATCTACCGCCACATGAGCAATGGCGAGCCGCCCATGAAGGCCACGCGCCTCGGCGTGGGCGAGGTCACCCTGCCCATCGTGGCCGCCACCACCGCCACTGTAATGGTCTTCATGCCCCTGCTCTTCTGGCCCGGCATGATGGGTGAGTTCATGAAGTACATGCCCATCACCTTCATGATCGCCTTGGCCAGCTCGCTCTTCGTGGCGCTGGTGGTGAACCCCGCACTGGCCACCCAGTTCATGAAAGTGGGTGCGGACGTGGTTCCCATGCGCCGTGTGTGGCGCTTGGCCGGGATCCTCGGCGTTATCGGCACCCTCATCATCGTGCTGGGGGCCTTCCTGGAGAGTGATGTCGTCTTCGGCCTGGGCACCCTGGTGGTCTTCTTCGGCATCATGGGCATTGTGAATGCCAAGTGGTTCCTGCCCGCCGCCGACTGGTTCCAGCACAAGTGGCTGCCCCGGCTGGAAGCGCGCTATGAGCAACTGCTGCGCTTCGCTTTGGCCAAGCACCACCCGCGCACCTTTCTCTTGGGCACCGTGGGCCTGTTGATCGGGGTGTTCATCCTGCTCGGCGCCTTCCCGCCGAAGACCGTCTTCTTCCCCGAGAACCAGCCCGAGTACATCAACGTCTTCATGGAAGCGCCCATCGGCACGGACATCATGAAGACGGACAGCGTGGCGCGCATCGTGGAGGCCCAGGTGATGAAGGTGATCGATGTGCCCGAGTACAAGGAGCTCCGCCCCGTGTACGCGGATCCGCCCCAGGGTAAGCGCGTCCGCAAGAAGGATCGCGTGGTGCTGCGCCACGATACGGTGAACTTCCTGGTGAAAAGCGTGATCAGCCAAGTGGGTGAAGGCACCAGCGACCCCGGTGCCGGCGAAATGGAGATGAGCGCCACCCCCAACAAGGCGCGTGTGCAGGTGACCTTCGTGAAGTTCGTGGACCGCCAGGGCGTGAACACCAATGATGTGCTGGAGGCCCTCCAGAACGGCGTGGCCGGCTACCCCGGTGTGATCACCACCGTGGTGAAGAACTCCGCCGGGCCCCCCACGGGCAAGCCCGTGAATATCGAGGTGCGCGGCAAGGAGATCGATGTGCTGCTCAACGAGGCCGAACGCCTCAAAGCCTTCATCGAGGACCGGAACGTACCCGGCGTGGAGGCCCTGCGCATCGACATCGATCGGGCCAAGCCCGAGATGCCCATCATCATCGACCGCGAGAAGGCCCGGCGCTTCAACGTGAGCACCTATGCCATTGCCGATGCCATTCGCACCGCGCTCTTCGGCAAGGAGGTGGGCACCTACCGGATCGATGGCGACGACGATGATTATGAGATCAACGTGCGCCTACAGGATGCGTACCGCTATGACGCGCAACGCCTGATGGACATGAAGATCACCTTCCGCGATATGCTGAACGGGCAGATCCGCCAGGTGCCCATCAGTGCCGTGGCCCAGGAGGAGTACACCACCACCTACAGCGCCATCAAGCGGCGCGACATGGACCGGGTGGTCACCATCAGCAGCAACGTCATCGCCGGGTACAATGCCAACGAGGTGGTGCAGCAGATCAAGGACGAGGTGGCTTCGGGCCACCAGCTGCCGCTGGGCTACGAAATGCGCTTCACCGGCGAGCAGGAGGACCAGGCCAAGGACATGGGCTTCCTGCTGATGGCCTTCCTGGTGGCCATCTTCATGGTGTTCCTCATCATTGTGGCGCAGTTCAACAGCATCAGTTACCCAGTGATCGTGATGAGCACGGTGGTCTTCTCCACCATCGGCGTGTTCCTGGGCCTGGTGGTGTTCCGCATGGATTTCGTGGTGCTGATGACCATGCTGGGCATCATCTCCCTGATCGGTGTGGTGGTGAACAACGCGATCGTGCTAATGGACTTCGCACGCCTGCTCTTCCAAAGGGCGGGCCGCCAGCGGGGCTTGCCTGAAGAGGCGATCATCCCCATCGACGATGCCCGCGAAGCGTTGGTCACGGCCGGGCGGGTACGCCTGCGCCCCGTGCTGCTCACCGCCGTGGCGGCCATCCTGGGCCTGGTGCCCCTGGCCATCGGCCTCAACTTCAACTTCTTCAGCCTCTTCATGGAGCTGAACCCCCATTTCCACATGGGCGGTGACAATGTGATGTTCTGGGGCCCGCTCAGCTGGGCCGTGATCTACGGACTGGTCTTCGCCACCTTCCTCACCCTGATCCTGGTGCCGGTGATGATGCTGATCGTGATGAAGATCAAGCACCGCAGGCAGTGGAAGCGGCAGTTGCGGGAGCAGGTGGCAAAGCAGCCCTGATCCCAGCCAAGGCCTTGGAACGCCGGTCCCCCGTATAGGGGACCGGCGTTCTGTGTTGGGGGTGGTGGGCAGCACCTGCCCACCGGACCGCAGACCCCTGTGTCCCAGTGCCCAACAAATGCCGGTTCAAGCGTGTTGCTCCATGGATATATACATCCTGTATCCGGTGCTATACCCGCTCCGTCCATGAACAACGACCTTGTGAA
>Ga0079224_100015851_pt1 | contig 10568 bp, 8 predicted proteins | sample Stecom2015_FD_80414 | JGI IMG/M metagenome (GOLD analysis project Ga0079224, IMG submission 80414) | Agricultural soil microbial communities from Utah to study Nitrogen management - Steer compost 2015 | ecosystem: Environmental > Terrestrial > Soil > Agricultural land | place: USA: Utah...
AACATTTACTGCCTACTGTTTTGGCTCAGTCCCAAAAACCGGCGTTATAAGCGCGCTGACCACAACAGGTTTGTTCTAGATTATAGAATACTTTACAATCTGCTTTTTCCAAAATTTTGATGGTATTAAAAGCGGTTTGCGGAAATAACTTGTCAATAAAGCAAGGGATGAAAACTTCTATAGTCATATGTTTTTTAATTGACTGTTGTCAAAGTAAATGAATTATCCTGTATTCCGAAAATTTGACTCATAAAAAGTACTTATTGATTTTTCTGTAAGACAGGTATAGAAGGAATTCTGAACAATAAAAACAGTCCTATTAAAAAGAATACTGACAGACTAAGTGCTGAAAAGCGAATATTATTGGTCAATTCTTCAATAAATCCAAAAGAAAACAGGCCAATCACAATGGCAAGTTTTTCTGTTACATCATAGAAGCTAAAATAGGACGTATGGTCTTTTGATTCCAGAGGAATCAATTTTGAAAATGTCGATCTAGAAAGTGACTGTACCCCTCCCATTACAAAGCCCACTACTATCGCCATGATGTAAAATTGAATCTCATTACTAATAAAAAACGCAGAAACACAAAGAACTACCCAAAGGGCGACAAGTCCTATTAATACCTGAATATTTCCGACTTTCCCTGCTAACCATGAAATAAAATAAGCGCCTCCTATAGCAATTAATTGAATAAGTAGGATGGTAATAATTAGCTTAGAAGTACCTAAGCGCAAGACTTTCTCCCCAAAAGCGGCCGCAACCAACATGATTGTTTGAACGCCCATGGCATAAAAGAAAAAAGCAAAGAGAAACCTTTTCAAAGGAATTAATGCTTTCACTTGAAGCCACACTTTTTTAAGTTCAAGGAAACCCTTTTTCAAGACATCCCCGTTTATCCGTCCTTTTTCAACTTGATTATCAGGCAGCTTTCTAAAAGTTAGCTGAGAAAAAACGAGCCACCATACCCCTACTAATAAGAAAGAAAGGCGAGCGGGAAATGAGGCATCTCCAATTCCGAACCATTCTGGCTTTAATACAAAAAGAAAGCAGATTAATTGTAGGATCACACTACCGACGTATCCGTATGCAAAACCTTTTGCGCTTACTTTATCCTGCTGATCAATTGTAGCAATTTCAGGTAAATAGGAATTATTGAAAAGTACTCCCCCAATATATCCCATAGCAGCCAAGCCAGCGAATATAACTCCGAGCTCTAAAGTTTCTAATTTAAAAAAGAACAAACCCATACAAGCAATACTTCCTAGGTAAGTAAAGGCTTTCATCATGGATTTTCTATTCCCCTTATAATCGGCTATCGCGGATAGTAAAGGCATTAAAATTACCATAATAAGATAGGCGAAGGCTAAAGAATAGTTGGCAAGGGCGGTATTGATAAACTCGAATCCGAAGAAAGAAACTCTGTCTCCATACTCTTCAGTCAGTGTAATTATCGTATAATACGCTGGAAAGATCGTAGATGTAATCACTAAATTATACGCAGAATTCGCCCAATCAAACATTGCCCAAGCTTTAATCGTTGATTTGTCGTTTTTAGTGATTTCTTTTGTCATATAGTAGGGACTTGTAAATAGGTAGAGATTTGTAGTTACGTTAGGAAATACTGTTCATTGATTTTCTTTATGTTTTTGGCGTCGAGGAGCTGTCTTAATACTTCAATTCTTCTTACTTCTTCACCTAATTCGATTCCATCAATGATTTGTTGAAGCTTTTGAGGGCCTTTTGACAGCATGTTTATTATTTCGCGTTGAATTTCTAACTCTACTTGTTGTTTTTTAATATTGCTTTTTAACCTTAAGCAGTAGTCGCAAATACCACAGTCTTGAGAATCGAAATCATCAAAGTAAGCCAATAGGATTTTACTTCTACAGGCTTCATCTTTTAAATAAGAAAACACAGCTTCAATCTGCTTTTCCATGATTTCCTTTCTTTCTCGAATATAGGAATGATCAACTTGAAGATTGGCGGTATCGATTCTTGGTTGCAAAAACTGAATCTGAGGCTGATCCGTTTGAGGAAGGTAGCTCAAAACTTCTAGTTCCTGAAGTTTTTTCAAACCCAAAATAACCGATTGGTAAGAAACTCCCATTTTCTTGGCAATATCACTCTCATTGATATCAACAAAATGATCAAACGCTGAGCCGTACGCTCTCAATATCGTTTTTATTAGAGGATCTAACATGCTGTACTCAACCTGATAACGGTAGAGCTCTGAGGCGCTAATATCGAATTGGAGTCGAGATGGTAAATAGGCATTTTCTGACAAACTTATCCATTCATCGCGTTCAAGAAACTTTAGAGCATGTATTGTTTTTTTAGGATTAAGCTGATATCGATTACAAAAATCTGCTAGATCAAAATTTAAAGTTAAAAACTGGCCTGCACCATAAGCTAATTGGTAATAGTTTCCCAACTGAAAATATATCTGGGCAATTTCTTTGGCAGTTGGAAAGCTCAATTCAAAATTACTTTTCAATCTATTTCGGTCTACTTCATGGTAAAGCAAAACTGCATAGGATTTTAGGCCATCTCGTCCAGCTCGACCTGCTTCTTGGTAATACGCCTCCAATGAATCCGGCAAATCGATATGAATTACAAAACGGACATCTGGCTTATCGATTCCCATTCCGAAGGCATTTGTGGCTACGATTACGGGGGTTTTATTATCCATCCAGGCTTTTTGCCTTTTAGTTCTTTCACTGGTATTTAATCCAGCATGATAAAAATCAGCAATAATTGAATTAAGATTAAGAAAACGGGCTACTTCTTGGGTCTCTCTTCTATTCCGGACATAAATAATTCCTGCGCCCTTTACTTTATTTATTATCTTAAGAAGTCGACCCATTTTATTCTCTTCATATAGAGCCATATAAGCTAGATTCTCACGAAAAAAGCTCTTTTTAAAAAACTTCTTTTTTATTGAATCAAACAAGAGCTTCTCTTGAATATCCACGATAACCGGCGCAATCGCAGTAGCTGTAAGGGCTATAAAAGGCACTTTTGGATGAAGTTCTCTTAAAGAAGATACGTGCAAATAAGCGGGTCTAAAGTCATAACCCCAGTGTGATATACAGTGAGCCTCATCAACTGCATACAAGTTCACCTTCATATAGCGAATCCTTTCGCGCACTAAATCGCTTAATAAGCGTTCTGGGGACAGGTAGAGAAACTTCACCTTTCCGTAAATGCAGTTATCTAAAGCAATGTCGATTTCACGCTTGCTCATCCCGGAGAATATTGCGACCGCTTGAATTCCACGCGCCTTCAAATTATCGACCTGATCTTTCATCAGCGCAATCAAGGGGGTAACAACAATACAAATTCCATCCTTTACTAACGCGGGAATTTGGAAACATAGTGATTTCCCTCCTCCTGTTGGAAGGAGAGCAAGGGTATCATTTCCATCTAGTACAGAATTAATAATGGCTTCCTGCAAAGGGCGAAATGCAGGGTATTGCCAATATTTCTGTAATACTTCATGTATCGTCATAGTATAAAAAATACTCACCAAACATAAGCAAAATTATTTTTCAGCACATAAAAAGGAAGAGATAGCTTTTCTGCTTCTTCTATATAAAGTTTGACGTGTTTGTCAGAGTTTGACCCATCGATGAGTAGTTTCTTAAATTTGATGTTCTTATAAATACTTTCTAAGGTCTCATTCATGTTATTTCTAATCAATAGAATATCCACAAACAGACTGCCTTCGCTAGTCAGTATTTTATCATAAATAAAAACACGCTTGTCATTCACTTGAATTATATTTCCCTCGATTAATACATTATTGGAACTATATCGATCAGAACTAACCAGGGTTTTAATTTGAACCTTTCCTTTTTCAAGTTCGATATTTCCCTTAAGATATTGATAGTTTTTACTCCCGGTAAATAAAGAGTCAGTGAAAAGAATAGGTTCTCCGCTATTAAATATACCAATCGCTAAACTTCTATTGACATTATAAAATCTGATTTGGGTTTTGTTTTTTGTATATATGTGTTGGTGTACTCTGAGACTTGCCAGTGTAACTATAACTCCAATACTGCAATATATTAACTGTTTCCTTTTTAATATGACAGCGAACACCACACTTCCGATTAAGCAATAAATCAGAAGCAACTGCCAGCCGTTTATAGAAAGTTCATTCATAGAGGCAAAAGGTAGTTTAGCAAAACTTTCCAAAATGCGTTTTGAAAATAATATCAACGCTTCTAAAGCTTGTGCGATTAAAGAGGCTAAAAAGCCATGGGGTACGATTAATAAAGCGAAGCCTAAATAAACGATAAATGTCGCAGGTATAATAATGAAGATATTTGCCGGCAGGAAGTATAAAGGAAAGTTATTAAAATAAAACATCACCAATGGAAAAGTAATCAGTTGAGCAGCAATAGAAAGTGCACTATAATTCCACAACCAACTCAGAATTCGATTTTCTATCTGGAATACATCCCTTAATTTTGGATACAAATAAATAATAGCAATCACCGCTAAATACGAAAGTTGAAAACCTATATTATTGATAAACTTGGGGTTGTAAAACAAAAGCATGAATGCAGAAGCGGCTATTGTATTGTAAATATTGCCATCTTTCACAAAATGAAAGGCGATTAACGTAAAGCTGATCATGATGGCTGCGCGTAATACTGATGGGGAAAATCCAGTTACTAATGCGTAGAACCAGATCAGCACAATCAAAACCAATCCCTTAATAAATTTAATTCTGGGATTTCTATCCATCCAAAACAGAAGGGCGGAAAAAACGACGAATACAATTCCAACGTGTAAACCGGAAACAGACAGTACATGAACCGTTCCGGTATCTGTAAATACATTTACAACCTCTTTATCCATATCGTTTCTATACCCTAGAACCAAAGCAGAGGCTATCGACAATGCACTTCTATCTAGTAAGTACTCCTCAAACCTTTGAAGCATCCTTTGCCGAAATTCGACAGCGTATAGAACTATAGAATTTCCCTTTTTCTCATCGACTCGTTTGAACTGGTCCTTCTCTAGAAAAGAAGAATGCCAGATATTGTTATTTATCAGAAAGGCTTTATAATTAAAATCTCTAGGATTATAAGGAGGAGAAACTTCATAATAATAAGCAGGAACCATTAATACATCCCCGTATTTTAAATCTTCGTTTATTGTGTCCAGTTTTAAATTGACGAGTAATAAGCCTGTCGTTTCAACCCGGTTACCGTCTTGGTAACCGGCAGTTACTTTTAATTCAAAGCGTGAATATGCATCTGTAAACTTCGGTTCCGTATTAACGACACCTACTAAAACTTGGGCTTTATGGTGACTAAAGTGACTTCTATTAATTATAGGATCGCTCTTCCATAGCAGGATCCATCCTAAAAAGAAGATCCCCAGAAAAAAGGGAAATCCTGCATATAATGAAAACCTTGTCCACTTATTTAAGAAATGGAAAAGTAAGAAAACTGAAAACGTGATCAGTAAACCTACCTGTAATAATAGATATGCGTTTAAATTCGGTTTCAACTGATACCCACATATCACTCCGAGTATAAAAAAAGCGAGAATCCGTACAAATGGAACATGGCCACGGTAGACGTTCTCGCTTTTCATAGCTAAACCTGAATTCTAAATTGCAAGCGAATATCAGACTTTACTTTACCTGCAATTGCATCCAAACCCGATCCAATTCCATGCTCATTGAACACAAAACTAGCGTAGCGAATCCAAACATCCATCTTCCGATTTATCCTATACCTCAAATTCCCATAGAATCGCACCCCTTTATTAGCATAGGCGGGAAAGGAGTAGCCATATAGCACATCATTTTCATATGCATATATTCGTGAATTATAGCTGTCCGTATTAAAAACCGCTAAGCGAACATTACCCGAAAAAACACTTGACATGGGTTTATAAAGAATATCTTGATAGGCCATTAAACCGGTTTCATTTTTCTGGTTCTCCTTTTGATAACTTGACACCTCCAGTCGCGTCCGAAATGAGATATTTTCTGTACCAGGATACTTCAACTCTGTCCTGATCTGATGCCTCACGACATTGGCAAGAATATTTACCGGACCTTCAAGGGTGGAATTTTCTTGCTTTTTTCGAAATCGATAACGCACATTTGCTTCTGTTCTTTTATTGGGCGAGTAAGTAAATAACGAAAACATATCATAGCCCTGAGAAGGTGCATCCACTCGAAACTTCAACCATGGGAACTTGAAATGATCCGCATAAACAGTCCATGAAATCTTTCGATTTGGTGACCACTGCAACCCTGAATAAAAGCCATTTTCGTTTTTAGTATCGCTATTCTCTGAGAATGCTTGATTATATAAAGAGAAGTAGTTTTTTTGATAAACGCGATGTAGCAAGACTAATGATAAATTATGGGAGACACTACTGATCAATCCATTAACACTAGCAAGTCCACCGCTAGAGCTATAAGCGGTTTCTCCAAATAGATAAGTTCCACCAAAAGTATAATCATAATAAAAGCTGGCGTTTGTAAGTTGGTCTCCTGTAAAGGCAAATTTATTATAGAGGCGTGGCGGGGGAACCAACGTTTTATCAAAGCGAGCTTGGTAGACATTAGCACCTAGGGTTAATTTATTAAACCTATATTTCAGATTGATTCCGTAAAGGAGCTGCTCAACAGATTTCTTATTTACTAATTCTGTTGCTGTGCGATTATAACCAGAAGAACTAAATGCACTGAATGTGCCCTCATTCTCAATCGAGGCATTTAAGTTTCTATACGAAATGAACGGAGTTAATTCCAGTCCGTTTAAGTCAATAGATGCTGCTGCACCCCTTAAAAACAGCACTTCACTTGTTGACGTATAAGGTCGCACTCCGAGTCCTTGTCTAGCCACGTTTTGCAGAATTGACCCTTTGCCAAAACCGAGTCCAGACCATAAACTTAAACCTTGACCAAATTGTAAAGAATAATCACCTAAAACCAAATTTTTAACTCTCCCAAGTTCAAAAAAGTGAAGGCTGGCAGAATAAAAATCAAAACCCTGCTTTTGAGAACCGTAAAAAAACTGCTCTCCAGCATCTTTTTTCATATTAATAGATACTTGAAAGCGCTTAGGCAACTGGTATCTATACCTAACAAAATAACGGTCTGGATTACCTAGATAACGCGATCTTTCTGAATCTCGTGATCTAAGGAAACCTTCTGATTGCTGCAGACCTCTACCGTATCGAAGCATTAGGTCATGCTTTCCTTCTTTGGAAATTTCTTTGATATTAAGATCTTCAAGACGTCCCTTTTCCGGAACTGTAATGAAAGGAAGAAGTCGCTCTACCGTTAAAAAGTCAAAACCATCAATAGATTGCAATTCATATAGAGAAATAAATTCACCCGCTGTATTTCGATAATTAAGTAGGTTTTCAATGTGTAGAGGAGATAAAAATTGCAGCTCTTTTAATTCTTCACCTTGTGTTTTATTTATATCAATCGGAGTTTGGTGATAAAAAAACAACCTATCAGCAATTTGCTGATAATCATAATCCTCGCCCAACTCTTCAGCTAATTGCTCTATCAGCTCCTCGATAATCCATTCAGATTCTTCCTGCTGGGCAAAGCAAATGCTGATAAAAAAAACAGGAATTAAACAGACAAGCTTTTTAAAACACATAAGACAAACTGATTTGAGGTGATATTCCTAAACGAGGATGTATTGTAGTCGCTGTATCAAATAAAAAACCCTGATAAGCAAATCCAAATCCGACAAATTGCTGGAAATGGTTAACCGATATTCCTCCTCGTAATTTCATCCAGTCAACCATTGAAAATTCGATGCCTAAACTCCCGTCGAAATTCTCATTGAATAGATATTTACCTTCAATGCTTATTAGAACCTGTTCGCTAAACTGATAGCTGTTACCTAAATGAAGAAGAGTAGGTATGATATAATAGTTTTCATTTTTAAAACCAAAACTGCCTGGATTATCAATATGAGCTCCTATTATCCAATTTTCGTTCACCATATACTGAGCGCCAATCTCAAGAGAAAATGTTTTATTTGAGCCATAGCTGGGAATTTTGAGTTGATGGTAATTCATCGTAATAGCCAGAGACAGTTGAGGGCCAAACATTCTCGCTAAGCTTAATCCCGTTTTCAAGTTACTGTAGGCACCAGGAATTCCATAGCTATTAATTGCATAGCCTAATACTCCTAGTCTAAACGGAAATGCAAGCAAGGCCGATTGAGATTTGACGTCCAATCCTAAAAATGGTCTTTCAAAAGAAAGACTAGCAGTAGGCGATTTTAAAGTTGTGATCCCGGCAGGGTTGCTAACCAAACTATATACATCCTGTAAAGCAGTTCCCGCATTCCCCATTCCCGTAAATCGGCCACCTCGATTTTCTTGCGCTTTAGCATTCACAGAGATTAACAATAAAAGTAATATCCTATAATACACGCCTTAATATATCCATCCGGGCCCTAATTACCTAATTCAAGTCTCCAACTTTCGTCTCAGGATAAATTATTGCCGCTACTGGACCTATATTTTCCCTAAAGGTCAAATCTGATTTTTCCCTTAAGTAACTTTTATCTGCTTTGTATGATTAGATTTTACTGACGCGTATTATTTGTCTCCAAGCTTCTTGGTCCATATCGAAATAAAAATCCTCTGCTGTTAATTTTCTTGTAGGAATCCATTGAAAAAGTTGAAAAGAATCGTTCTGTTCATCATAATTTTCGACTTTGAAATCATCACTTAGGTTAGAATTTAAGGCCCGAACTTTATAATAAACTCCAATAACTTGACTATCGTCAAATACCGATGGCACAAGAGTGTCGGTAACATGAAGTAGTTTTTCCACTTTAATATCCAAATTGCATTCCTCTTTAAATTCCCTAATCAGTCCGTCTGGCAAACTTTCTCCGAGACATAAGCCACCACCGGGAAATTTCGTAAAAGATAACCCTCTATAGGTTTCTTTACTTATTAAAATCTCATGGTTTTCATTGATTAAAACCCCGTAAACACGCAAATTAAACCGTTTCATCAACTTACTCTCCGTTTTCAAAATGCTTTTTATTATTTGTAACCACCATTAAATTCCATTCTATATCTTTCATTTTATCCTCAGAGCGGATGGGACAGTTTTTCATCCGACAATAATGGCAACATTGAGGAACACAGGGGTCTGCATGGATAAAAAGCTCCGTTTGAATATTGGTATTTTCATTTACCAAGGTGTCGATTGCGGAAACCTCATCATGCACTTGAATTAAATTTAAATAATTGGGTAGAGTAACATGACAATCTACATGAAGCTGACTACCATATCGTTGAATTCGTAAATTATGAACATCAATCCAAGCATTTTTTCGATTTCCTTGTAGAATCTCCACGATTTTATTCACCATTTCCACATCCGATTCATCCATCAGGCCCCCTACTGATGTTCTCAATAATTTATATCCGTTGTAAAGAATATATAATCCAAGAAAGAGTGAGAGCAAAGTATCTATTAAAACAATCTTAGTAAGATAAAATAAACTTAACCCTACCAATAGGCCAAGTGTACTATAGGCATCAGTCTGCAAATGTTTCCCATCAGCAAATAAAGTTATGGAATTAAAATCCTTACTTTTTTGAATTAAATATCTTCCGAGATAAAAATTGACAACTCCGGTAATAGCCAATATCCACATACCATCAAGGATTTGATGTATTTCCGCTGGATAATATAGATTGTAAATCGACTTTCCCACTATTAACAAGCCGGCTATAAAAATTAACCCGCCTTCAAAAAAAGCTGAGAAAAACTCTACCTTTCCGTGGCCATAGGGATGATTCTCATCTTTGGGCATGGCAGCCAAGTAGATGCTGTAAAACGCAAAAGAACTAGCCATTATATTCACAATACTTTCCAAAGCATCCGTAAGAATTGCATTGGAATGAGTGAGGTAATAAGCAATAAACTTCGCTCCCATTAGCAAAACACTAATTACCAAAGAAAGAAGAATTATACTTTTTTGACTTTTCACGGCTAAAACATTAAAAGGTAAAAATAAAAAAGTAATATCAAATGCTGTCTGACATTAAAATAAAGGCTTATTGATAATTTTTAATAAAAATTTAAAATTATTACTAAAAAATCATTTATAACCTATTATATTTGCGATAATGAAAACGAACTCAATATTATCAGACAAAATAAACAATCTATCTGAATCTGCTACTATCAAAATGGCAAAGTTAGGTAGGGAACTAGCAGCAAAAGGAGTAAATGTTATTAGCTTAAGCTTTGGTGAACCTGATTTCCATACTCCTGAAAACATAAAGGAGGCTGCAAAAAAAGCGATGGATGAGGATTTAACGTACTATACGGCAGTTTCGGGTTATCCAGAGTTACGAAAAGCGATCGTTGATAAATTAAAAAGAGAAAACAATTTAGATTTTGATATCTCTCAGATTGTTGTCTCTACTGGTGCTAAACAATCTCTCGCTAACGCTGTCATGTGCTTAATTAATCCAGGCGATGAAGTGCTAATACCGACTCCATATTGGGTTTCTTATTCTGAAATGGTAAAACT
>Ga0079224_100015852_pt1 | contig 10568 bp, 8 predicted proteins | sample Stecom2015_FD_80414 | JGI IMG/M metagenome (GOLD analysis project Ga0079224, IMG submission 80414) | Agricultural soil microbial communities from Utah to study Nitrogen management - Steer compost 2015 | ecosystem: Environmental > Terrestrial > Soil > Agricultural land | place: USA: Utah...
CCTGGCCGACAGCCGCCTGGAAGCCGCCAAGCAGTTCGGGGCCACCGAGGTCATCAACAACAGCGACACCGACCCCCTGCCCCGCATCCAGGAGCTGACCGATGGCCTGGGAGTCGACGTCGCTGTCGAAGCGGTGGGGATCCCCCCCACCTTCGAGCTGTGCACCCGCCTCATCCGCCCCGGCGGCCGCGTGGCGAACGTCGGCGTGCACGGCGAGCCGGCGACCTTCCACCTCGAGGACCTGTGGATCCGGAACGTCACCGTCACGACCGGCCTGGTGGACACGTACTCGACCCCGACGCTGCTGCGTCTGATCGAGGCCGGAAGGCTCGACGCCGCCAAGTTCGTCACCCATCGGTTCAAGATGAGCGAGTTCATGGAGGCGTACGACACGTTCTCCCGGGCCGGTGAAACCGGCGCCTTGAAGGTCGTGGTCACACGCGACTGAACCCTCGGGTCCCGCCCCGGAAGGGCGGGACCCGAAACCGCTCCCAGGCGGCGAGGGATAGACTCGCCGTCCATGATCGACGACCGGGTTTCCAGGGGTCTGCGCCGCCAGATGGAACGCCGAGCAGCCGAGCTGGCCGACGGGCGCCGGCCGATCGGCTGGAAGGCCGGTTTCGGCGCTCCCGCCACCCTCGAGAAGTTCCGTCTGGACGGGCCCCTCGTCGGCTACATGACCGAGGCATCCCTCGTGGCCAACGGCGCGACCGTCGACATCTCCGGTTGGAGGAATCCTGTGGCCGAGCCGGAGATGGCGGTGTGGATCGGCGCCGACATCCCCGCCGACCCCACCGAACACGACGTGCGACGGGCGATCGCGGCTCTCGCCCCCGCCATCGAGCTGGCAGACGTCTACCCACCACCCGAGGACGTGGAGGAGGCCCTCGCCGGCAACGTCTTCCACAGAGGCGTGATCCTTGGCGACCGGGACGAGCGTCGTGCGGGTGGACACGTGGAGGATCTCACCGCCACCGTCTCCCGAGACGGCGAGAACGTCGCGGTTCCCAACGACCTCGAGTCGATCACCGGCCGGATTCCCGACGTAGTGGCGCATCTCGCCCGGCTCGCGGCCGCCGCACGTGAGCCGATCAGGGCCGGAGACGTGATCATCACGGGTTCGATCGTCCCCCCGCTCGCACTCGCCCCGGGCGTGACCGTGTCCTACGAGCTGGCCGGGTACCCGACCCTCACCGTGCACGCCGGCTGAGACCTTCCCGACTTTTTGCCCTCGCCGGATAGGCCCTTGTCCCCTGCCGATCCGGGCACCGTCTCCATACGTTGAGGGCATATGAGGAACCGGGAGATGCTCGACGGCAACGAGGCGGCCGCCCGAGTAGCACACGCCCTGAGCGAAGTAGTCGCCATCTACCCCATCACCCCCGCCTCGCCGATGGGAGAGTTCGCAGACGCCTGGTCACAGAAGGGCAAGACCAACAGCTGGGGCGTCGTTCCCGAGGTCGTCGAGATGCAGAGCGAGGGCGGCGCCGCCGGTGCCGTCCACGGCGCGTTGCAGACGGGTGCTCTCTCCACCACCTTCACCGCCTCTCAGGGTCTCCTCCTGATGATCCCCAACATGTACAAGATCGCCGGGGAACTGACCCCGGCAGTGATCCACGTCGCCGCCCGCACCATCGCCACCCACGCCCTGTCGATCTTCGGTGACCACTCGGACGTGATGGCGGCCCGCCAAACCGGCTGGGCGATGCTGGTATCGAACTCCGCTCAGGAGGCTCAGGACATGGCCGCGATCGCCCACGCCGCCACCCTCCGCTCCCGGGTTCCGTTCCTGCACTTCTTCGACGGTTTCCGTACCTCCCACGAGATCACCCCCGTAGAAACCCTCTCGATCGACGACCTCAAGAAGCTGATCGACGAGAGGGCCGTCATGGAGCACCGGGCCCGGGCACTCAACCCGGAACGACCGGTGATCCGCGGCACCGCCCAGAACCCCGACGTGTTCTTCCAGGCACGGGAAGCGGCAAACCCCTTCTACCTGGCGGTTCCGGAGATCGTCACCGAAGAGATGGACCGTTTCGCCGAGCTCACCGGCCGCCGCTACTCGCTCTTCGAGTACCGAGGCGCGCCGGATGCCGAACGAGTCATGGTCGTGATGGGATCGGCGGTCGGAGCCGCCACCGAAGCGGTGGAAGCAGCCGTCGCCCGTGGCGAGAGCGTTGGGCTCGTGGTCGTGCGGCTGTACCGGCCGTTCGACAAGGCCGCCTTCTGCCGAGCCCTTCCCCCGTCGGTTCGCTCCGTGGTGGTGCTCGACCGGACCAAGGAGCCGGGGGCTCCGGGCGAGCCGCTCTACCTCGATGTCGTCGCTGCCCTGGCCGAGGAATGGGACGGGGAGATGCCCACTGTCACGGGCGGCCGCTACGGACTGTCGTCGAAGGAGTTCACCCCGGCGATGGCTCTCGGCGTCCTCGAAGACGAACGGGCGCCGCGGGACCACTTCACCGTGGGGATCGTCGACGACGTGACCCACACCAGCGTCGACTTCAACCCCTACGACTGGCACGAACCGGATGACGTCGTCCGCGCCGTCTTCTACGGTCTGGGTTCGGACGGGACGGTGGGGGCGAACAAGAACTCAGTGCGCATCATCGGGGAACACACCGACCTCTACGCTCAGGGCTACTTCGTCTACGACTCGAAGAAGTCGGGTTCCCAGACAGTCTCCCACCTGCGCTTCTCGCCCCGACCGATCTCGTCCACCTACCTGATCACCGAACCCAACTTCATCGCTGTCCACCAGTTCGGGATGCTGGGGCGGGCCGATTTGGTCCACAGCACGGTGCCCGGGTCGAAGTTCCTGCTCAACAGCCCGTATCCGGCCGACGAGACGTGGCAGTTCCTGCCTCGGGACGTGCAGCGCACCATCGTCGACCGCAGGCTCGAGTTGTGGGTGGTCGACGCCGGCCGGATCGCCATGGAGGAAGGTCTCGGCAACCGCGTGAACACCGTCCTCCAGACCTGCTTCTTCATGCTCAACCAGGATCTGCTGCCTCTCGACGAGGCGGTGGCGGCAATGAAGAAGGAGATCGCCGCCACCTACGGAAAGCGCGGCCAGAAGGTGGTCGACCGCAACTACGCCGCCATCGAGCGGGCCCTCGCCGCCCTGGAGCAGGTCAAGGTGCCCGACACGGTGCCGGAACCGCTACCGACCCCTCCCTCCGCCTTGGAGGAGGCCCCCGACTTCGTGCGGAGGGTGACTTCGGTCATGATGGAAGGCAAGGGCGACCTCCTGCCCGTGTCCGCCCTTCCGGTCGATGGAACGTTCCCCACCGGGACCGCCCGCTACGAGAAGCGGGCCCTCGCCACCGAGATCCCGATATGGGACCCGGAGATCTGCACCGACTGCGCCCGCTGCGTCCTCGCCTGCCCGCACGCCGCCATCCGCCTCAAGGTGTACCTGCCCGACGCTCTCGAAGGAGCGCCGGAAGGGTTCCCCCACAAGGAGGCGGCGGGCCGAGACCTGTCCGGACGTCTCCTCACCGTCCAGGTGTCGCCCGACGACTGCACCGGGTGCGGTGTCTGCGTGGACGTTTGCCCCGCTGTGGCGGCGGACGGCCACAAGGCACTGGACCTGCGTGACGTGCTGGAGCACCGGGAGCGGGAGCGAGAGAACTGGGAGTTCTTCGAGACCATCCCGACGATGGGCCGGACCGAGGTGAAGCTGGCCTCGGTGAAGGGGAGCCAGATGATCGACCCGCTGTTCGAGTTCTCGGGAGCTTGCGCGGGGTGTGGGGAGACGCCGTACGTGAAGCTGATGAGCCAACTGTTCGGCGACAAGCTGATCGTCGCCAACGCCACCGGCTGCTCGTCGATCTACGGCGGCAACCTCCCCACCACCCCCTGGACCACCGACGAAGACGGGAGAGGGCCGGCCTGGGCCAACTCGCTCTTCGAGGACAACGCCGAGTTCGGTCTGGGCATGCGCCTCGCCCTCGACCACATGGAGGAGGAGGCCCGACTACTGGTGCTCGCTCTCCTTCCCGAACTCGGCCAGCTCGCCATCGACATCCTCGACGCCGACCAGTCGGACGCCGCCGGGGTCGAAGCCCAGCGTGAGCGGGTGGAGAAGCTGAAGGAGCGGCTGGCCGAGATGGACGACGTCCTCGCCCGCCGCCTCGAGTCGGTGATCGACGGGCTCGTGAAGACCGACGTGTGGATAGTCGGCGGAGACGGATGGGCCTACGACATCGGCTACGGCGGTCTCGACCACGTGCTCGCCTCGGGCCGCAACGTCAACATCCTCGTCCTCGACAGCCAGGTCTACTCCAACACCGGCGGCCAGGCCTCGAAGGCCACCCCCCGAGCGGCCGTGGCCAAGTTCGCGTCCGGCGGCAAGACCACGGCGAGGAAGGACCTCGGCCTGATGGCGATGACCTACGGAAACGTGTACGTCGCCCAGGTGGCGATGGGCGCCAACATGACCCAGACGGTGCGGGCGTTCAACGAGGCGGCCGAATACCCGGGGGTGTCGCTGATCATCGCCTACAGCCCGTGCATCGCCCACGGGATCGAGATGAGCACCCAGATGAGCCACCAGAAGAAGGCAGCCGAGTCCGGATTCTGGCCGCTCTACCGGTTCGATCCTCGTCGGAGCGACGAAGGCAAGCCACCTCTCATCCTCGACAGCCGCGAGCCCACCGTTTCCTTCGAGGAGTTCGCCGCAGAGGAAGGGCGGTTCGGGATGCTGGCTCGGGTCAACCCGCCCGAGGCCGAGGATCTCCTCGAGCAGGCGAAGCAGGACATCCGCGACAAGTGGCATCTCTTGGAGCGGATGGCCGAACTGACCCCAACGGGTTCTGGCTGAGCCGCCCGCTGATCGTTTCCTCGTTCGATAGACGGGTACCCCCGGCCGTGGAAGGAGGCCGAATGCCCGTACACCGTGGCAAGGACAAGAAGGGCCCCTACTACCAGTGGGGCGACAGCGGCAAGAAGTACCACTACGAATCCGGCGACAAGTCGAGCCGGGAGAACGCCAAAAAGAAAGCCGAGCGCCAGGGCCGCGCTGCCCGCGCCTCAGGCTACAAGGGGTGACAACCGGCACCGAGCGGCGGTAGCCTCGCCGCGTGAGCGCGGCCGACTCGTCGGAGATCCGGATCGTTCCCGCCAACCGGGCCACCTGCGACGAACTGATGGAAGTGTTCGGGAACCGTGGCCCGGCCGCCGGCTGCTACTGCCAGAGGTACAAGCTCGCTCCCGGCGAGGCGTTCTCCAAGTTCCCCCGCGAAGAACGAGCCGCTCGACTGCGCACCCAGACGAACTGCGGCAACACCGACGCCTCCTCCACCAGCGGGCTGGTCGCTTTTCTGGGAGACGATCCAGTCGGATGGTGCGCGGTGGAGCCGCGTCCGGAATATCGCGGTCTTCTCCGCGTCTATCGGGTGCCGTGGGAGGGCCGCCGGGAGGACAAGGCCGATCCCGACATCTGGGCCGTCACCTGTGTCCTCGTCCGAGCGGGTTACAGAAAGCGGGGTGTCGCCTATGCCCTCGCCGAAGCGGCCGTCGACCACGCTCGCCGCAACGGGGCGCGGGCTCTCGAGGCGTATCCGATGCGCGCCGAGACCGGCCACATCACGTGGGACGAGATCCACGTGGGAACGGAGACCATCTTCGCCGCCGCCGGTTTGACTGAAGTCACCCGCCCCGGCAAGCGGCGAGTGGTGATGCGAATCGACTTCGACTGAGCCTGCCAGATTCAGCGGATGACTTCTCCCAGGGCGGCCTACTCGAGGGAATCGAGGCCGCCGATGGCAGCGTCGGCCCGATCGAGCTCACCCAGACAACGCGTGAGGCTTCGGCCACCGTGTCGGGTGATCCGCCGGTGAAGTCGTCGTCGCCTCAGTACTCGACTCGCTCCCCTCCTCCGAGACCCCAGGTCAGGTGGACGTTCTCCATGTCGGTCATGTGTCGAATCAGACCGAGAACCGACAGGTCTACAGGTGGCACCGACCGAGTCGCCAATCCGGCCTCGTCGAGGTCACGCCTTGCGCCGGAAAGTGGCCCTCTGCCAGTCCAACCACTCCTCGAGAAGCGGCCTCGAGTCCGAGGACGGATCCGGATCGGATGGTTTGGTGATGTCCGGGTCGGTCGATCGAAACGCCACACTCTCCTCCTCCCCTCGGCCTCTCCTTTCTCGGGGTCCTCCTCCCCTCTCCACTCGAAACCGCGATCGGAGAGACCGGCGGGGTGCACATCGACGACCCAGTCCGTGCGCAGCGGCCCGTAGATGTGCGGGTAGAGCTCGCCGTCGCCGCCGTCTTCCATACGGACCTCGATTCCCTCCTGCCTGGCAGCATCGACGTCGATCTCCAAGACGACCAGTGGAGCGTCGTAGTCGCGGTAGATGGCCTCCGCCACTCTCCGCACCTGGTCGGGGGTGGCCGAGCAATGGACGGAGCCCGCTTCCTCGAAGCGAACATCCCGGGTCGACCAACGGTACTCGCCAGTCGTCAAAGCCTCCTCCCAGTGGGCCCGGTCGGCGCTGTGGAACACCTCCACGTCGAACGCCGCTCAGCCCTTGACCGCGCCCATCGTGAACCCGGCGATGAACCGGTCGAGGAAGAGGTTGAAGACGATGGCGATGGGGAGCGCCACGAACACCGCCGACGCCTGCAGCGACTGCCAGAAGAACACGTCACCGCGCACCAACGCCGTGGGCACGCCGACGCTGATCGGCTTGTTCGCCGTCGATGAGATGAACGACAGCGCGTAGATGAACTCGTGGGCAGAGAGAGTGAAGGCGAAGACGATCACTGCCACGATCCCCGGGAAGACGAGGGGCAGCACCGTCCTCATCACGGCTCCCGCTCGGGTATAGCCGTCGACCATCGCCTGCTCCTCTATGTCCCGGGGGATCCCCTTGAAGAAGCCCATCAGCAGCCACACCGAGATCGGGATCGTGATCGTCGGGTAGACGAGGATCAGGGACCACAGCGATTCGAGCAGCCCGAGGGAGGCGACGACCCGGGACATGGGCAGGAAGAGCAGCGTGGGCGGGATCAGGTAGACGAGGAAGATGGCGATCCCCATCCGCTCCCCCCACCGGCCCGCCAGCCGCGCCAGGCTGTAAGCCGCCGGGAGGCTGATCAGCAGCGTCACCAGGACTACCGACGCCCCCACCAGCACCGTGTTGCGGACGAACGTCATGAAGGCGGTGCTCTCGAACAGGTACTGGATGTGCTCCAGGGTGGGGGGGAGCGTGAACCAGAACGGGTTGTTCTCCTTGTTGTAGAGGTCCTGATCCTGCTTGAACATCGTGATGATGCTCCACAGGAATGGGAATGCCGCCAGGAGAGCGGCCGTGATCGCCAGGACGTAGAGGCCGACCCGCCCCCAGACACGACGCAACTCCGCCCGACGCCGCTGTACCTCTAGGGTCGCCGTCGCCGTCACAGCACCTCCCGACGGCGGGCGAACCTCAGGATGAGCGCCGCCACGGCGATCAACACGGGCAACAGGAACAAGGCCGTGCCGGCCCCTTGGGCGAGGTCGCCTCCTTCGATGCCCTTGTAGAAGGCCCACGAGGCGAGCACCTGGGTGTAGTTGGTGGGACCACCGCGAGTCAGCACGTGGACGACGGTCATGTCCGTGATGCTGAGGATCACACCGAACAGGACCGCCACGCCGATGATGGGGGCCATCAGCGGGATCTCGATCTCGAAAGTGCGCCGCCAGAAGCCGGCCCCGTCGATGTCGGAGGCGTCGCGGAGCTCGGTGGGGATGGCCAACATTCCCGCCATCACGATCACCGCCGCCAGCGGCACGATCCGCCACGTGTGGACGGCGATCACCGAGGCGAGAGCCAGCTTGGGCTGGCCGAGCCAGATCATGTTCCCCTCCAGCAGGCCCACCTGGCGGAGGAACCAATCGATGGGGCTGAATATCGAGTCCAACGTCCACAGCCAGGTGATCGTCGCCAACGAGACCGGGGTGGTCCACGGCAACAGCACGAGAAGACGGACGATCCACTTGCCCTTGAAGTCCTTCGTGAGGATGAGGGCGAGAGCAGTCGCCAGCACCACGACCAGGGCGTTCGAGACCAAGGTGAACACGAGCGTGTTGCGCAGCGCCCTCCAGAAGACCGCGTCGTCGAAGACCTGGCGCAGCGTCTGGAACCCGACGAAGTCGAGCGTGGGGTCGCCGACGGTCACGTCGCTGAACGCCATCACCACAGCCAGCACGAACGGAAAACCGACCAGGGCGATGATGTAGACGACCGCGGGGGTGAGTCCGCCCACCGCCAGGAGTCGCTCCGAGTCGAGGAAGCTGCGCCCGACCCGGCCGGACGGCGCACCGACGGCGAGCGCTTCGTCGCTCATTCGTTCCCCCTGAGCCGCGTCCCCGTGCGCGGATCGAAGTAGCACAGGTCGGTGGCGGCGACGCCGAACTCGCGGGTGGTCCCTTCGCTGATGGAGGAGCTCACCGGTACCCGGGCGATCACCTTCGTGTTCTCGTCGAAACCCTCCACGGAGCCGTACAGGAACCGGTCCGAACCCAGATACTCGCTGCGGTTGACGTGGAACCGGAACGTCGAAGGAATGTCCCGCTCGGTGAACTCGCCGATGGGACGGAAGTTCTCCGGCCGGAAACCGACCACCCGATGCTCGCCACGCAGCAGATTCATCGGCGGTGACCCGATAAACGTCGCCACGAACGTGTCGGCGGGGTCGGAGTAGATCTCCTCGGGGGTACCGAACTGGCGGATCTTGCCGTCGCGCATCACGGCGATGCGGTCCCCCATCCCCATCGCCTCCACCTGGTCGTGGGTGACGTAGATCGTCGTGATCCCGACCCGACGCTGGAACTCGAGGAGGTCGTCGCGGGCCGCCGCTCGCAGCTTGGCGTCGAGGTTGGAGAGGGGCTCATCGAGGAGGAACACGTTGGGCTCCCGCACCAGGGCGCGGGCGAGCGCCACTCGCTGGCGCTCGCCGCCGGAAAGCTGGCGGGGGCGGCGTTCGAGGTACCGATCGATCCCGAGCAGCTCGGCCGCCCATCGCACCCGTTTGTCCTGCTCGGCTTTGTCGATCCCCTCGGCCCGCAACGGGAAGGCGATGTTGCGCGCCACCGTCATGTGCGGGTAGAGGGCGTAGCTCTGGAAGACCATCGCCACCTTGCGGATGCGGGGCGGGAGACCGTTCATCCTCTCCCCACCGATGAAGATCTCTCCCGATGTGGGCTCCTCCAGCCCCGCGATCATCCGCAGCAGGGTGGTCTTACCGCAGCCGGAGGGGCCGAGCAGGACCAGGAACTCCCCCTCCCGAGAGGCCAGGTCGACGTCGTCGACCGCCACCATGTCCCCGAACTCCTTGGTGAGGTTGCGAACCTCGACCACCGACACGTGTGTCCCCCTCTCAGGCGTCTCCGCCGATCAGACCCCTCCGTCGCCAGTCCTCGTAGATGGCGTTGATCTTCGTCTCGGCGTCGGCTACCGCCTGCTCGGGAGTCTTCTCCCCGCGGGCGGCCTCGGCGAACATCACGGGGATGATCGACTCGCCGAAGATCTGGCCGGTTGCCGGGTTGGCGGGGCCGGGATGGCCGACGTTTGTGCTCCAGTTGATGGCGTCGGAGAGGACCGCCAGTTTGTCGGCCGGTTGCGATCCGAAGGGGTCGTCGGCGACCCAGTCGCCCAGCTCCGGGACCAGAGAGTCCCAGGCAGGGAAGTCGTACAACTGGGAGTGCCAGCACGCCGCCTCGTAGTTGAGCGTGTAGTGGAGCAGGAACTCCTTGGCGGCGTCCACGTTCTGGGCGTGGTTGGGAATGATCCAGTTGTACATCACGTGGGTGGCCACGATCCGGTCCGCCGGACCCTCTAGCGCCGCACTGAAGAACGTGTCGGCCGCTACCTCGGGGTTGGCTTCCTGGGACGTGCGGTACGCCGAGATCGAGTTGAGGATGTAGGACAACTGCCCGGCGATCAGGCCCTCGTTGTTGGAGGCCGCCTCCCAGGCGAACACCTCGTCGGTCATCGCTCCTTCGAACAACGACGCCATGTACTCGACGGCCTGGATCGTCTCGGGCGAGTTGAGGACGACGTTTTCGTTCTCGTCCTGGATCGACGCCCCGAACGACCACAGCAGTGCCCGGCCGGCCATGTTGGAGTCGATCTCCTGGGACATCCCGATGCCCATCTGCACGCCTTGGTCGGAGTAGATCTTGGAGCCGTACTCCAACAACTCGTCCCAAGTGGTGGGACCGTCGGGAAGCCCGGCGGTCTCCCAGAGGCTGCGCCGATAGTTGCCGGGATCGGGGACCCAGCCGGGGCAGTACGCGTAGTACTTCTCGGTGTTGGGGTTGTAGCTCGAGCGCTGGCAGATCGCGACCTGTTCCCCCCAGCGGTTCGACGCCTCCTCGGTGACGTCTCTCATGTCGACGACGCTCGGCTCGAACTGGGACAACGGAGCGATGTACTGGATCAGGTCGTGGCCTTCGCCGGCCGATATCTCCGCCGAGATCCGGGCGGGGATCTCCGCCACGGTGATGTGGTCCACCGTCACGTCGACCCCGACCTGCCGACCCCACTCCTGGACGAAGGGGTCGAACCATTCGTCGTGGGC
>Ga0079224_100015853_pt1 | contig 10568 bp, 7 predicted proteins | sample Stecom2015_FD_80414 | JGI IMG/M metagenome (GOLD analysis project Ga0079224, IMG submission 80414) | Agricultural soil microbial communities from Utah to study Nitrogen management - Steer compost 2015 | ecosystem: Environmental > Terrestrial > Soil > Agricultural land | place: USA: Utah...
CGAAGAAGGCGGAAGACTGCACATCGAGGACTGTTTCGGACCCGTCCGACTCCCGGATCGTGAAGTTCCTCAACGGCGGAAATTGTGGAGCCAACCGGACCCCTAGTTGAAGCACGATTCGACGAGAAAGAGCGAGTTCGACGGAACCTTGACCCCCTAGCCCACCGATCGCTCGCATCTGGGTAGAGCTCGTTCCTGGCACCATCTCGTCGCCATCGCCGAAACGCACCCATTGAACGGAACATATGACCATAGGGCCCCCTGACCACGTCCAAAGCGAGGAACCGTGACGAAACTCCAGAGCGGCGACGGCTGTCGGAGTGTAGATGGTGAGGTCAGGCAGTCCGTCGACTTCCTGCTCGGTGGAGGCTAGAGGAACGATCGCACCGAGGCTCAGCTCCAACAAAGGAGTGAGTGCATAGCTCAAGTCCAAGCCTAGGTAGGGGCGGGGCTCGAAATTCACGCCGGCCTCCAGTAAAAGCCCCCATCTCAGCGCCGGCTTGCTACTGTCCGCGCCCTCATCGGCCTTTCTCGTAGGCAAAGGAGCGCCCTTGTCTTCCTTGGTTCGATCGCTCGGCTCTTTTTTCCCTGCTGTCTCAGCGACCTTTGTGCTCACTCCGCTCGCTTCACGACGAGCGCTTCCTGATTGCTCAAGAGATTCCGAAGGGACCATGGTCAGCTGTTCAAAATAGCGCTCCAGCACCAGAGCGATCGCCACATCGGCGTCCGCGCAGGCGAGTTCGCTCAAGGGCAAGGCGCGCGTGACGAGCAACGCGCCGTCCTCTCCCCTGAGCTCCAGCTCAATCACGTTGCTCCCTTCCGCCGAGCCGCGCACAACTCGATAGGTAACTAGGTAGTCGCCCCCGCGTACTTCACCCACCCTCGCTTCCACAGCCTGACGAACAGCTTGCTCTGTCGGACACAGGGCGTCGGGTGTGCTTGTCTCAACTCGCAGAGCGGCCAATGCAATCAAGAGGCTTGTGCCTAGACCCATCCACGTAGCTTGGTACACGAGGTTGCGGAATCGCGCCACATTGCAAATCCCTCTTTGAATCTTTCGAGAAGCACGTAGTAAGAACTCCCAGCCAAATGACGAGCGCGTGCAACACTCATGAGAAAAGCCGGCCTCCGTCGCGGAGATATGGCCGGTTTGCTTTCGCTCTGGCTGGAATCGCACTCATTGGAGGACTGCCCCAATGCACCGGGACAGTTTCCTTGGGGGAGCGCCGACAGAGCACATGTGATCTTGTCGCCTATGCGCCTGAAGGCGGCAAGCCCTATAGCCCCAGCATCAAGATCACTACCTTCTGGAGAACGGGGGGCGATCTCGAAGCACAGAACTTCCTGCGCGACGTGAAAGATCATGAGCTCGCGCCCGTCACCGCAGAGGATCGCAACGCGCTCTTGGAGGGGCTGGAGGATCAATGGGCGACGACTGACATCGTCCCGCCGAATGCCTTTCAAGTGAATGGCGGATCCGACGTTCTACGATGGACCTACGACGTTAAGAAGGATCAAGTTCGCCCGCCCGAAGAGGCCCAACTTTGCTCGTTGAATCGACTGGACGACCTCTACCACTGGACGCGAGACTTCTTTCCCGCGGCGGTGGATCCGGTGACCTGCCAGGGCCACCTTTTTGCGCTTCCAATCGGCATTCATCGAGTCAACTTGCTCTACTACAACCAAGCGCTCATCAATGAGTTCGTGGCATGGGGAGGCAAAGCGCACCTGGGCAAGGGCGAAAGCCTGGAGCTTTCTTCCTCCGAAGAATTCGCCCAACTCTTGGAAGACATTTCTGCGTATCTCGCGCAAAACAAGCCAACCGAATCGATAACGCCACTTTCGATCAGTGGGGAGAGCTCCTGGCCCTTCGGTCTGCTTGCGCTGGATCACCTCATGCCCACGATTGAAAACGTCTATGAAAGCGTATGGCTCGGCCAAGCAAAGGGTTACTCCTCTAAAGAACAGGACGCTCTTCGAAGCACGCTCTCCGAAACGTGGCTACCGCTTCTGACTCGCATGAGTGCGTCGAGCAGCCTCTCCGAAAACCTGTCGGAAAACACTCGGCGCGCAGAACAGGCACGACGCGACGGATCCAAGTACACGCCTCTAAACTGGCGTGACAGCCTAAGACAAGTGATCGAAGGTAAGGCGTTCTTTACAGCAATGGGCGATTGGGCCTGGGCCGATGCGGAGCTGATTCAATCACAGAGCACCCACAACAAGCCATCACCACTGCGAGCGATCCCCTTCCCAAGTGAGACTCCTGCCTTTGTCTATACACCAGATACCTTCGCAATCCCCCGAAACACCCACGACGCGGGGATGCCCGCTCACTACTGGCTCAAGGAGGTCGTTGGAGACAAAGAGACACAAATCGCATTCTCAAGGGTCAAGCACTCGATTCCACCACGCAAGGATCTGGACGAAAGCGATCTGGTAGAACTCCACAACCCTCGCGTAGTGGACACCTACCGGTACTTCCGCCGGTGCCAAGCGGACCACTCCAATTGTCGCCTACGCCTCGCGGTGTCCGGCTTGGGCTGGTCGCCGGGGACGGATGCTTGCCACAATCAGATCCCCAGTTTGATACTCTTGGCCACCGGTCATCAGCTTCCCCCGACACATCCAGCGGATGCTGTCCCCCCTCAGGGTGGTGCCGGAGGGGAAACCGGTGATGTCGATGAGGAGCGGGCGTGCCCAACCCCGCTGCCCACGAGTCAAGACGGGGCCAAGCGTCTTTTGATGGATCGCCTTCTTGAAACGGCAACGCATCCCTTCGCCGACAAGTGTCGTTGAAAAACCGTGGCGCCGAACGCGAGCCGCCCGTCGCCCCCACTTTACATCGAAACATCCATCGACATGCCGACCGACATGCCCAGCTGTAACCTGAACGCGCGGCCGATGTCCCTCTGAGCCCTCGGCTCACACTATTCCCAGGACGTTGCTGGAATGTTGCTGAGCATATGAAACACAAACTTCGCCTCAAAAGGCCACCCAACTCGTGTGTCCAATGTGTTGCGGAACACCGGTGTAGAAATGACCCGGTCGAGTGTTTCGTCTCATTGGAGTCGATTTCTGTCCGAGATGAGTGCAACGACAAAGCCTCGTGCTAGGGGGGCGCCATGACCCAGCTCTCTCCCCAAGGCCAACAGATTGTTAGCGATCTCGCCAATCGTCACGGTTTCAGCATCGACGCCGTGACTCACATGATGGTCGCAGTGCTCAACGGCAACGGTAGCCAGGCGCAGTTCAGCCACGGCGAGTTTGGCGGCGGCGGTCAGTGGATGAGCGGCGGGATGATCATGCTGGGCGACATGTTCAACAATTATCTCAAAGGGCGGGTCAATAGCCTTTGCTCTGAGATCTCCGGGATCCTGGCGAACCAACCCGGTCTGCTGCAAACCGGGAGCTTTCAATCACAGAGCCAAAACGGTAGCAGCCATCAGAGCCAGACGAATGGTGGAATGATGGGAGAGTCGAGCCTGTTCGTCCCCGATCCGGAACGTAACTGGTGGCCCCAAGACCTCGGCTCACCCAGCGCAACCGGCAATCAAAACAACGTGCGCTACGCTTACTTCTCGGGAATGCGGCGCCTTGCCGTCAAAACCGGATCCGAGGTTTGGGTCTACGACACCCAAAATCACAACATCGGTGGCTTCTCTCAACAGCAGGGAATGGGTGGCTCGATCACCTTCAGTAGTCAGTTTGGGACTGTCATCCTGACTTCGTTGCCCCTCGTCTCCCGCAACGGTCAAAAAGTGACGACGCAAAGCCCCCCTCCAGTCGCCGAAAGCTTCTTTTCGCCTCCGACGCCCTCTCCCAGCGGAACCAACGGAAACAACGATGTGATCGCTTCGATCGAAAAACTGGGCGACCTCAAGGCCAAAGGCATTCTGTCCGATCAAGAATTCGCCGACAAGAAGGCCGAGTTGTTGGCCCGTCTCTAGCTTTCGAAGCAACAGAGACCATACACCGAGCCATGGCTGCCCCGCTCAAAGAAGGTCTGAATCAAGCCGCTGTTGCACGACTTGCGAAGAACCTGGCGCGCTCCTGGCCCCCATTCGAGACAAAGCGATTCGTCAGAAAAGTCGTACCAGGCCTGGGTAGTCTTGAACTCAAGGAACGTGTGGCTCACGTGGCGGACACTCTGGCCCGCTTCCTGCCCGACGACTACTTGGAGGCGCTCGGCGTCCTGACTCGGACGAAGGACACTTGGGATCCTGGAAACGAAAGCGACCCCCTTCGGGGATTCACGGCGTGGCCTCTGTTTCACTTCATTGAGACGCGAGGGACAGAGTACTTCGCAGAATCTATGGAGGCTCTCCGCGTATTGACCCCACTTTTTACAGCTGAGTTCGCCGTCCGACCCTTCGTCGAAAAACATCGCAAGCGGTCTCTCCGGTTGATGACCAAGTGGGCTCGTGACAAGGACAAAGACGTGCGAAGGCTGGCGTCTGAGGGCACCCGTCCCCGTCTCCCCTGGGCCACGAAGATCCAAGCGCTCATCGATGAACCAAGCGCTGCCATTCCAATATTGGAGCAGCTCAAGGACGACCCGGAGGAGTACGTTCGGCGTTCCGTATCCAATCACCTCAGCGACATCGCCAAAAGCGATCCCGATCTTGTCATCGATCTCTGCACCACTTGGCTCGACGAGTCTCCGTCCAAAGAGCGGCGTTGGATCGTCGAACGCGCGACACGCACGCTTGTAAAGCAAGGGCACCCACGTGTCTGGGGTCTCTTGGGTTACGAAAAGTCACCAAAGCTCGCGCCGGTTGAGCTCAAACTCCGTTCCAGAACGCTCAAGATGGGCGCTCAGCTACAGCTGTCGTTTGAGCTTTCAAGCGCCAGCAAGAAGACACAGCGACTGGTGGTCGACTATGCAGTGCACTTCATGAAATCGGATGGCAACCTACGTCCCAAGGTATTCAAGCTGAAATCGATCACATTGCGCCCCGGCGAAACGATGAAACTGAACAAGGCTCACCGCATTACGCCCATCTCCACTCGCAAATACTACCCGGGGAGACACCTTGTTGAAGTCACCGCCAACGGAGTGTCACTGGGAAGTGTTCATTTCGATTTGAAAACATGAGCCAAGTCGAATGCACCTGATTTCCCGTCTAAGACGGAAAGTTACATCATGTGGTGAATATCTGTCGCAAATGAGAGAATTTCTGCCAAAATGATTGACGCGAGAGGTCCCTGGGGGGTGACTACATGTCACCGATCATGCGCCTCCTCACCACACTCACCACACTCGCTCTCATTTCCTGGACGGCCCTTGGGTGCCAGACCGTAAACGACGATTCGGCGGACGCGGACGCGGCGGCCAGTACCGGCGGTCAGGACCAAGGTGACGACCAGGCTCCCTTGGGAAGCGGAGGTACAGTCGGTGAGGAGCCAGCCCAAAAGAAAGAATCGGAGCTGGACGTGCCCCTGAGCGACCCACCACCAACGGAGGAAGAAGAAGTCGAAGAGATTGAGCCCGACGAACCCCAAGTCGAAACCATCGACAACTGCGCGCAAACAAAGGTCACGGCCCTCGACACCACTGAACTGATCCCGGCCGACATCATCATTGCTGTGGACATGTCTTCAAGCATGGCAGTGGAGGCGGTCTTCGTTCAGGAGCAGTTGAATCAGTTCTCCCAACAGATCATTTCCAGCGGTGTTGACGCTCATGTCGTTCTGCTGGCCATGCCTACGGAGAACGGATTCGGAATCCCCCTTGACCCGGTCTGCGTCGCCGCACCCCTCGGCTCCGGAACCTGTCCAGACGACAACAACTTGCCGGGCTACATGCATCTTGAAGAGCACGTCGGCAGCTTCGACGCACTCAATCGACTGATCGAGACCTTTCCCCTGTGGCAAAGCCAGTTGCGGCCGGGCGCGTTGAAGGCGTTTTTGGTTGTCAGTGACGACAACGCCACGGCGGCGCCCAACAACAACGCAGCGACTTTCACAGCCAATCTTGAGGCTCTGGATCCGGACTTGTTCGCACGCTGGAACATGAACGCGGTGTATTCGTTTTCGATGTGCACGGACGCAGGAGGACAGGCTTTGGCCGCATCGATTGGCACTGTCTATGAGGAACTTGTGACCCAGACGGGTGGCGTTGCCGGCGACCTTTGTGCGCAGGACTTTCAACCCGTCTTCGACAAGCTAGCCACCCAAATCGTTGAGAACGCTGGTGCGGAAATCGTCTGCGAATGGGAAATCCCCGCAGCTGTACCCGGTCAGACCTTTTCGACCGATTTGGTCGAGGTCTTCCGTACCAGTGGGGACGATATTGCTACAGCACAAAGTCTCGGTCGAGTGCTGACGGTAGACGAGTGCGCAGCAGGAGGATGGTATTTTGACGACAACTACAATCCCGCACGGATCAGTGCCTGCGAATCAACCTGCGCGGGGATGCAGGATGACAAAGAGGGCGGCATTGAGGTGGCCTTCGGTTGTGAAGTCGTTGAAGGTTGCACAGCAAGCGGTGAAGCTCACCTCATTCCGGAGCCCGCCGTGGCTGCGGGGGAGACGGCATGCGCGTGGGCAATCCCGCAACCCGAAGCAGGTAGCCAAGTATTGGATCCAGAGACAGTCAACGTGCGCTACACAAGCACCAACGGCTTCAGCGTGTTGATGGGTGCGGTGGAGGGGGCAGAGGCCTGCGCAGCGGCCGAGCTGGGGTGGCACTACGACGCCCCCACCAACCCAAAGAAGATCATCGCTTGCCCGCAAACCTGCGATGTTTTGACTTCTCGTCAAATGACCCAGGTCAACGCACTCTTCGGCTGCCAGACGCGCCCAGCACCGCCGGTGCGCTAGCCTCGTTTAGCCGTAGCGCGTTTCGTGGCGCGCGAGCTTCTTCTCAACGAGAGCCGACGCTTTCACCACGAGCTTCACTAAATCACGCTCAATTTCCGGGCCAGGCCGTGTCTTCATGTGCGCAGTGCACAGATGCTCGGTCTTCCGGCAGAGCTCGACGAGCTCGTTGAGCCAGGCTCGAAACTCCGCGACGGCTCCTCGACGTTTCTGCAAGACGGAGCCAAGGGACGGATGAAGCTGCAGTCCACCGATGAGCGGCAGTCCACTAAATCCCAAGGTATCATCCACATGGAGCGTCTGAGACGCCTTGTGGAAAGCCAGCACCGACGCAAAGTGCAAGTTCTGGTTCTCAGGAATGAAGTCGACGCCGCGTGGAACCGAAAAAACGAAGTCTTCCCCAAAGACGTCTGCCAATTCAGGGTCCTCGGTGTGGATCTCCTCCCAACGCAAGTCGGGCGCGCGTTCGACATGACGACGAGTTCCGTAGAGCTTCGCCTCAGGGAATGCCTCGGCAACAGCGCGCGTGTGAACGGTGTGAAACGGGTGCAGATTGAGGGTAGCTTCGATTCGTCGACCACCCACGGTCTTTGTCAGTACCTGTCGCAGCGCTTTGCCGCTCAAAGTGTAGCTATCAAGCAGAACGAAACCTCCTGAGCCCAGTTGAGCCAAAGACATCTGTGTTCCGACGTCCAGCACACCGAGCACCTTGAAGCTGCCACGAATGTTCCAAAACGAATCGGAGATCTCTTCAATCACGGCTGTCATTGCCCCACCATTGTCGAGCCGGCGTGTGGACGCAAGCGCCGTCATTGTCGTTTGCTGCCCACCTGTCACCCGGGCCGGATGACTTCGCCCCACCTTCTCGAAACGGCATCTTTCGCCACGACGAAATGAGGTGGCGCACTATCAACTCGTCTCGACTGAATCCGAGAGGCCCAAAATCCTTGACCAAACACGGACAGTGAGCGGGATAAGGTCGTCATTGAAATCAAAACGCGGGCTATGAAGAGGCGGAGCCTCCGGGCTGCTCCCGCTTCCTACTAATGCGTAGGCGCCTGGAATTTCGGCGAGGTAGTAACTGAAGTCTTCGCCTCCCATGAAGGGAAGACCGTCCAACTCCTCACTGCTGGGGCCCAGCTCCGCAGCCAAAGCGTCGCGCAGGCGCGCGGCGGGCTGGGGATGATTCACAGTTGCCTGGTACGCCGGAGTGAATTCAAAAGTCGATGTCACCTGGGCCGCTCGGCACACTCCTTCCAACACCTCAGCGATCCGTTCTGCCAATGAATCGCGCAATTCTGTCTGAGCTGCTCGGATCGTTCCTTCAAGCACCACGTCGTCAGGAATGGCGTTGCGGGCCGTTCCACCGTGAAAAGTGCTCACTGTAATGACCGCAGCCTTTTGGGGCGGCACGTTGCGAGACACGATCTGTTGCACCTGACTCACAAAGTGAGCGCCGGCCAAGATCGGATCGCGACAAGCCTCTGGGGTGGACGCGTGTCCCCCCTTCCCCACTATGCGCGCGCTAAAGTAGCCGTTGGACACCATCACCGCTCCTGCCGGCGAGGCGAAGCGCCCGTAGGGCATGGTGGGCATGTTGTGGTAGCCATAGATCTCGTGCACGCCTTCGAGGCAGCCCTCCTCGATCATTTTCTTGGCCCCGTGTCCGCCCTCTTCAGCTGGCTGAAACAACAGACGCACCGGAACCCGCAACTGATCCAGGTGCTGCGCGAGCCAAGCAGCAGTCGCAAGCAAACTGGCCGTATGCCCGTCATGGCCGCAGGCGTGCATCACACCTTCATTGACAGACGCATGCTCCTTACCTGTGCCCTCACCGATCGGCAGTGCGTCAATATCGGCCCGCAGTGCGATCCGTGAGCCACTTTCCGGCCCTAAATCGACGATTGTGCCCGTCCCAGCGCAAGCACGCCAGGTGAGACCCAGTCGCTCAAGTTCTGCTCGGATCCGTCCTGCGGTCTGGAACTCATGCCAGCTCCGTTCCGGGTGTCGATGGAGCTCACGCCTCAGCCGGACCGCTTGTTCAACGATCGGAGCAAGTGCGCGAGCCTGCTGGATGGAAAGACCTGTCAGGCCCGCTGCAGATTCACTCATTGCCCCTTAGCATGGACGGACGCGCACGCAGACTCAAGTTGAGCGCTCTCACGGTGGAGTACGCCTGTAGCCTGTGTACACTGGTACCATGCTCACAGCGACAAATCCCACAACCGGCCAGATCGCACGCAGCATCAAGCCGGATGACTCGTCCACCATTTCCGCCAAGCTCGCAGCCTCCAAACAAGCCTACTCCGCCTGGCGACGCACCTCCTTCGACGAACGCGCCCGCTTCATCTGCGAGGTGGCGCGCATCCACCGAGAGCGAGCGAGTGAACTCGCTGTCCTGATGACTGAAGAAATGGGCAAACCCGTCCGCGAGGCTCTGGGTGAAATCGAAAAATGCGCCAAGAGCGCCGAATTCTATGCGGAAAATGCCCAGAAATATCTGGCTCCGGAAGTGATCGAGTCGGATGCCGACAAGAGCTACGTTCAGTACCTTCCCCTGGGCACAGTGCTGGGGATCCTTCCGTGGAACTCGCCCTTTTGGTTGGCGTTTCGCGTTGCGATCCCCGCGCTGATGGCCGGCAACACTTGCCTCATCAAGCCCGATCCGCATGTACCGGGTTGTGGCGCTGCCTTGGCGGATGCATTTCGCGCAGCAGGCAGCCCACCAGGACTGTTCGACGTACTCTTTCTTGAGACGCCACAAATAGCGGAGGTGATCGCCGACCCGCGCATCGCCGCCGTCTCGTTCACCGGCTCGAGTGCAGCTGGAAGCAAGGTCGCGGCCCTCGCCGCCCAGCACATCAAGCCTGCGGTGCTAGAACTCGGGGGTTCTGACCCCGCCATCATTCTCGCGGACGCCGATCTTGAGCGCGCAGCTGCTACGACCTGCCTCGCGCGCACGATCTGTGCGGGGCAATCGTGCATCGCGGCCAAGCGCGTCCTTGTCGAACAGCCCGTCCATGACCATTTTGTCGAGCTTTTTCAGCAACAACTCGCCGCGATCCAACAGGGCGACCCGACCGACAGCGCCACGGACATGGGTCCGATCGCGCGGAGTGATCTACGCGATGAGCTGCACCGGCAGGTGAGTCAATCCGTCAAGATGGGCGCCACACTCAAGCTAGGAGGTCAGCTCCCAGATGGTCCAGGCACCTTTTACCCGGTGACTCTCCTGACCGATGTGACTCCCGAGATGCCCGTCTTTCGCGAAGAAACATTTGGGCCTGTCGCGGTCGTGACCAAGGTGCGCGATCTTGACGAGGCGCTGCGCCTCGCCAACCAAAGCGAATATGGCCTCGCCTCCAGCATCTGGACCACGCCTGCGCGTGGTGAAGCTCTCGCACGCGAAATTGAGGCCGGACAAGTCGTGATCAACGGCGTGGTAAAGACAGATCCTCGCCTACCAAGTGGCGGCGTCAAACGCTCGGGATACGGCCGAGAGCTGGGTCCCCACGGCATCCGTGAGTTCACCAATGCCCAGCAGGTGTGGATCGGAAAGTAGCGACCTTATTGTCCCGCTGGTGCCACGGCGGTCAAATGGGGGCCCGTCGGTCTGGACACGAAGCTTCGGTCGAGGGTGAAGAACGACTCACAACCGCTTTCCGTAACGCGAATCGTATCAGAAATACCGCAGGTCTTGTCCCCATCCACGCCCCACAACCACGGAATGATGTGGAAGGTCATGC
>Ga0079224_100015854_pt1 | contig 10567 bp, 9 predicted proteins | sample Stecom2015_FD_80414 | JGI IMG/M metagenome (GOLD analysis project Ga0079224, IMG submission 80414) | Agricultural soil microbial communities from Utah to study Nitrogen management - Steer compost 2015 | ecosystem: Environmental > Terrestrial > Soil > Agricultural land | place: USA: Utah...
CGGCTTGGGGGGCTGTGTGGTGATCCACTAGCCGGTCATATCCGCGACAATCAGTCATTTCAGGCGCCATTCAGTCCCCCAAGCGGAGTTGTTCCGGGGCAGTGCACCTTAAGAGGGGGCGTGTGCGGGAACCGAGTCTCAGCAGGGCGCCCCTGCTAGGGCTCTAGCCATAGCAGGGGCGCCCTGCTGAGGAAGAAGGCGCCTACCGGGGCGCCCTGCTGAGGTTCTGCGTTCAACCGGGGAGCCCTGTTGGGGTAAGCGGGGCGCCCTGCTAGGGGTGTGGTCGCTCAGTCCACCAGCGGGTTCTCGCGGATCCAGGCTGCCGTCTCGGCGTACTTGGTCTGGATGTACTCCTCGAGCTTGCTGCGCTCCACCCGCCACTGACCACGGCCGCCGATCTTGATCGCCGGCAGTTCGCCGGAACGGACCATGTGGTAGACCTGCGAATCCGACACGTTCAGCACCGCGGCGACGTCGGACAGCAGCAGGAAGCGGGGTTCCATTCCTTCAGTTTGCCACCGGTTGCTTGTGGTCTACTGGAGGGCATGGCACGCGTGTACCTTCCGGCGACTCTCGCCACCGTGGCCACGCTGCGCGAGCAGGGGTCGGTGCCGGCCCCGGAGGCGTACGCGGTGACCCCCGCGCTACGGGAGAGCTATGCCGAGGGCGACCAGGAGGAGCTGGAGTACGCGGCGTTCACGCGCGCGGCCGAAGCCGCGCTGTGGCGGCTGCGGGCCGACCCGCAGGCGCCCCGGCGGCGGGTGGTGATCTCCGCCGATGTCCCGGCCGATCCGGCCGCCGGCACGGTGGGTCCCAAGGCCGCGGGTTCCGATGATCCCGCGCTGGTGCGGCCGCGGGGTCCGGTGCCGCTGAGCGCGGTCGCGGCCATCCACGTGGACGGCGCCTCGGCCGAGGCGGATGTGGCCGCGGCGGTAGCCGCCCTGCCGGCCGCCGCCGAGGGAGATCCGGACGCGGAGCTGACCGTGGCCGGCGCTGAGGAGCACGCGCTGGAGTGGTACGACGTCTCGGAGATCGCCCACCTGGCCTGAGCCCGCCGCTGCCCAGGGGAGCCGGTGGAGCGCGGGGCGCACCGCCGGGCGCCCGGCGTCAGTGCTCCGGGGCGTCCCGAGCGGATTCGCCCTCCGGCTCGGCTCCGGCCGCCTCGCGGGGCTTGAGGGTGCGGCCGAACAGGATGATCGCGATCATCCCACCGGCGAAGAGCACGATCAGGGCGCGGTTGATCCGGGCCGCGTTGAGGAACGTGAGCACCGCGGCGTCGTGCGGGCTGCCGTCGCCGATCAGCTGGAACAGTCCGGCGCCGCCGACCCAGGTGAGCAACTCGGCGAGCAGCAACAGTGCCCCGGGGGCGATCCCGGCCAGCAGGTAGGTGGGCCACTGCCCGACGCTCGCCCGGCGTAGATAGGCGTACCCGGCCACCCCGGCCGCCACCCCCGCCAGCAGCGAGGTGGTGAGGCGTACCCACGCGTTCGCCGTGGCCAGCGACTCCGGGGTCTGACCTCCGCTGAACAGGTCCAGCAGGTCGCCGTCGAAGAGCCCGACCGCGAACCCAACCAGGAAGACCGCCAAGGCGCCGGTGACGGCGGCGCCCATGACCGGGCGGGGCAGCAAGCCGGCGAGCGCGCCGCCGAGTACACCCGCGGCGCCGGTCGCGCCACACACCGCCGCCAGGTACGGCAGATCCGCGTACGCCAGGACCGGTGTCGCCGCCGCGACCCCGCCCACGACCGCACCGGCCACGGTGGTCAAAGCGAGCGATCCCCGGGTGCGTGCCACGGTCGGGCGGCGCCGAGCCGCCAGGCGGAAGGCGGCCAAGCCGGTGGCGGCGCCGGCGAGCAGGGCCGCGGCGATTACCGCCGGCAGCGCCAGCGCCGCCCGGGTGAGCACCAGCGGGTCGATCTGCGGGGCGAGGCCGATGCTCTGCCGGGCCGAGGAGAGCGCGGCGGCCAGCCAGGCGAGGGCGAGCACCGCGAGGGTACCGGCGCCGGGCGCGGAGACCCGGCCGGGCGCGGTCGAGGTCCGCTCGGACGTAGGGCCGGAGTGCTGCGTCATTCTGGTCTCACTCTCGATCACGGGCCGCGTCTCCAGGCTACGGGGCCGGCCGGTCTCGAGATCGTCCGGCCGGCGGGCTGGGTAGCGCGTCCAGAACGTGGGAGGATATGAACGATGGTTAAGCCCGGCGTGGCTCGGGCCCCATCGGCCCCAGCTCGCCAGCGTGGTCGAGGAGGCAGCCATGGACGCGCTGTTCGATGTGCCGGACCCGCGCAATGAACCCGTACGCGACTACGCCCCCGGCAGCCCGGAGCGGGCCAGCCTGCAGCGACGCCTGGCCGAGCTCGCCGCCGAGAAGTACGAGCTGACCGCCACCATCGGCGGGGAGCAGCGGATGGGCGGCGGGGAACCGATCGAGGTGGTGGCGCCCCACCGGCACCGGCACGTGCTCGGGGTGATGCGGAACGCCACCACCACCGACGCGGAGGCGGCGGTGCGCGCCGCGGCCGAGGCGGCTCCGACGTGGCGGGAGATGACCTACGAAGACCGCGCGGCGGTGTTCCTGCGCGCGGCAGACCTGATCTCCGGCCCGTGGCGGGACACCCTCAACGCCGCCACCATCCTGGGACAGTCCAAATCCGTGATCCAGGCGGAGATCGACGCCGCCTGCGAGCTGATCGACTTCCTCCGGTTCAACGTGGCCTTCGGCCGCAAGCTCCTCGCCGAACAGCCACTGTCGACGCCAGGCGTCTGGAACCGGTTGGACCACCGGCCGCTGGAGGGCTTCGTCTACGCGATCACGCCGTTCAACTTCACCGCGATCGCGGGCAACCTGCCGACCGCCCCGGCGCTGATGGGCAACACGGTGCTGTGGAAGCCGTCGCCCACCCAGCAGCTCGCCGCCCACTTCACCATGCGCGTGCTGGAGGCGGCCGGGCTGCCGCCGGGGGTGATCAACATGCTGCCCGGGGACGGGCTGGCCGTCTCCCAGGTCGCGCTCACCCATCCGGACCTGGCGGGGCTCCACTTCACCGGTTCGGTCGCCACGTTCCAGACTCTGTGGCGCGTGATCGGTGAGCACATCTCTCGCTACCGCAACTACCCGCGGATCGTGGGGGAGACCGGCGGCAAGGACTTCATCATCGCGCACCCCAGCGCCGACGTGGATGCGCTGGTCACGGCGCTGATCCGGGGCGCGTTCGAGTACCAGGGCCAGAAGTGCTCGGCCGCCTCCCGGGCGTACCTGCCGCGCTCGTTGTGGCATGGCGGGTTGCGCGACCGGCTGGTGGCCACCGCCGAGGCGCTGACCTACGGGGACGTGGCTGACTTCTCCAACTTCGGCGGCGCGGTGATCGACGCGCGGGCGTACGCCCGCCAGGCGGCGGCGCTGGACATGATCGCCGGCGCGCCCGAGTGCACGGTGATCGCCGGGGGGACCTGCGACGACTCCGAGGGCTGGTTCGTGCGCCCGACCGTGGTCGAGTGTTCCGATCCCGAGCACAAGCTCTTCACCACCGAGTACTTCGGGCCGATCCTGGGGGTGCACGTCTTCGACGACGACCGGTTCGCCGATGTGGTCCGCCAGGCGGAGCGGGTGGCGCCGTACGCGTTGACCGGCGCGATCTTCGCTACGGACCGGCGCGTGGTGGCCTGGGCGACGGAGGCCCTGCGGTACGCCGCGGGCAACTTCTACATCAACGACAAGCCGACCGGCTCCATCGTGGGGCAGCAGCCGTTCGGTGGCGCCCGGGCCAGCGGTACTAACGACAAGGCCGGATCATGGCACAACCTGGTCCGGTGGATCTCGCCCCGGGTCATCAAGGAGAACTTCGTACCGCCGACCGACTACCGCTACCCGCACATGGGTTGAGCCGCCTGGCCGGTCCGCCGGGGCGTCCGGTCGGTGCTTCCCGTCAGCAGGGGAGCCCGGCTGGGGTTTGAGGGGGATGAGGGGCGCCCTGCTAACCGAAAACCACCCAACCGGGGAGCCCTGCTGAAGCGCTAACCCCAGCAGGGGAGCCCTGCTGAAGCGCTCAGCTCAACCGGGGAGCCCTGCTGAAGCGCTCAGCCCCAACCGGGGACCCCTGCTGGGGCTCGAGCGAGATCAGGGGCGCCCGGCTGAAGAGGGGCGCGCCCGGCTGAAGAGGGGCGCCCGGCTGAAGCGAGCTCAGGCGGGGGCATCCGCGGCGACCGCGCGCCAGGAGGGCGGGTGGCCGAGCCACGGTTCCAGTTCCGCGTCGCGCGCGGCGTAGTAGGCGGCCATCTCCTGGCGTACCCGCGCATCCACCCGGGCCGACGGCGGGTCGGGACGCGGCGGGTCCAGCGGCGGGTAGCCCAGGTGCGGCAGGCCGAGGAACTCCAGGACCCGGTCGTAGACCGACTCCGGGTGCCCGAGCAGGTCGCCGGTCTCCAGCACCAGGATGCGCTCGCGGGGCAGGTAGGTGGCCATCCGCGCCAGGTAGCGGGCGTAGTCGCCCCGGGCCCGGTACCCGTAGTGCTGGTGGGCGAGGCTGCGGTAACCCGGGTCGGCGACCATGCGTTCGTACTCCCCGCGTAGCCGCATCGGTTCCAGCGCCAGGGCCCGCCGGAGGTCACGCTCGGGCTCGAACCCGCGGGCCACCTGCTGGGCGTGGTGGGAGTACGCCCGGTCGACGGGGTCCCGGACCAGCACGATCACCCGCACTTCCGGCAGGTCCCGGGCGATCCGGGCGACCGCGTGCGGATGGTAGAGGTAGTCCGGATTGGACTCGAACGTGACCGGGGGTACGCCGAGGCGCCAGGCGATCCGGTCGGCCGCGCGCTGGGTCGGGAAGTGGGCCCGGTACCAGCGCGGGCCGCGATCGTAGCCGGTGTCGAAGTAGTGCACCGGGCGGCGGGGCACCGCCGTGAGTACCGCCGGGTGGGCCGAGAGCGCCCGGGCGAGCATGGTGGTCCCGCACCGGTGGCCTCCGCAGAGGAGGAACGAGGGCAGTACGCGGTGGTCGGCGGTGAGCCGCCCGTAGGAGCCGACCCCCAACCGGACGATGCGTCTCACCGGGCCGGGGACGAGTCTGTTCGCGCCCATACTGCCTTCCTCAGAGGTCGGTGGCTGCGCCCAGTGGCGCGGCGGCTGTGCCGCGCCCGCGGTGCACCGCCCGTGGTCGGCCGTGCCGGAGTCCGCGCGAACTCCACAATCGGCTCAACGGTGCGGCGGTACCGGACGTAACCGCGTGGCCTACTGCACACTCCGCGAATCACCCCAAAGTACACGGCCATCGGCGACCAATCCGAGCCGGCCAGCTCCTCGCACCCCGGGGGCCCAGCTCCTCACACCCGGGGCCCAGCTCCTCGCACCTGGGGGCCCAGCTCCTCGCACTTTCGCCAAAACTGCGGCCTCGGGGCGCGCGGAGGCCCCAGTTTTGGCGAAACTGCGGGCAGCTGGCTGGGGGAGCGGCGGGGCCGACCGGGTCGGCCGGCCAGGGGAGCCGGCGAGCGCGGTGGGCCCGCCTCAGTCCGGGGTGGGCGGCGGGCTGATCGTCGCCCACACCTCCCCTTCGGCGAGTCGCAGGTGTACCGGGTCACCGAGGTCGACCTGGTCGGCCGCCCGGAGAACCGTGCCGTCCGGGCGCAGGGCGATCGCGTACCCCCGGGCCAAGGTGGCCGCGGGTGAGAGCGCCCGGAGCCTGGCCACGGTGTGGCGCAGGTCGCCGTCGGCGACCTCCAGCCGGTGGCGTAGCGAGCGGGCGGCGCGGTCTCGCAGCGCGGTGATCTCGGCGGCGCGGCCGTCCAGCAGCGCGTGTGGCCGGGCGAGCACCGGGCGGCCGCGCAAGGCGTCCAGGCGGTGCTGTTCCCGGTCGAGCAACCCGGTCACCGCCCGGCGCAGCCGGGCGCGCGCCACCTGCACCAGCCGGATCTCCTCGGCCAGGTCGGGCACCACCCGCTTGGCCGCGTCCGTGGGAGTGGCCGCGCGTACGTCGGCCACCAGGTCCACCAGCGGCGTGTCGGTCTCGTGGCCGATCGCGGTCACCACCGGCGTGCGGGCGGCGGCGACCGCCCGGCACAGGGCCTCGTCGGAGAAGGGCAGCAGGTCCTCCACGCTGCCACCGCCCCGGGCCAGGATGATCACGTCCACGGTCGGGTCCGCGTCCAGCATCCGCAGCGCCTCGATGAGCTGCGGCACGGCGCTTGGACCCTGCACGGCCACGTTCACCACCCGCAGCGCCACCGCCGGCCATCGCCGGCGGGCCACCGTCACCACATCCCGTTCGGCGGCGCTGGCCCGGCCGGTGATCAACCCCACCTTGCCGGGCAGCAGCGGGGGTCGCCGCTTGCGCGCCGGATCGAACAGGCCTTCGGCGCGCAGCAGCCGGCGTACCCGCTCCAGCTGGGCGAGCAGTTCGCCCAGCCCGACCTGGCGGATCTCGTCCGCCCGCAGCGAGAGGGTGCCGCGGGCCGGGTAGAACATCGGCCTGGCGTGGACCACCACCCGGGCCCCCTCGGCCAGCTGCGGCACCCCGGCGTCGATGACGTCCCGGTGGGTGGTGACGGTCAGGCTCAGGTCCGCCGAGGGGTCACGCAGCGTGAGGAAGACCGTGGTGTTGCCGGGGCGGCGGGAGATCTGCGCCACCTGGCCGTCCACCCAGACCCAGCCGAGCCGCCCGATCCACTCACCGATCCGCTGGCTGACCACGCGTACCGGCCAGGGCTGCTCAGGCGTACTGCGGGGGACCGGCGAGGCGGGCGGCTGGGCGGCCGGACTCATGCCCGGCCCTGCCCGGGCACCCGGGCCGGCCGGGTGACGGGGCGACACCGGTCCGGAGCGGTCACGCGGTGATCGTACCGGCGGGTGGCCCCGCGCCGTGCGACCCGTACCATGGGGCGGGTGGGTGATGAGATGCGGGCGGGCGACGATATCCAGACCGGGCGCAAGCGGGTGCTGCTGGCGAAGCCGCGCGGCTACTGCGCTGGGGTGGACCGGGCGGTGCAGACGGTGGAGGAGGCGCTGAACCTCTACGGTCCGCCGATCTACGTCCGCAAGCAGATCGTGCACAACAAGCACGTGGTCGCGACCCTGGAGAAGCGCGGCGCGATCTTCGTGGAGGAGGCCGAGGAGGTGCCCGAGGGTGCCATCGTGATCTTCTCCGCGCACGGGGTCGCGCCCGAGGTGTACGAGCAGGCCCGCGAGCGCAACCTGCGCGCGATCGACGCCACCTGCCCGCTGGTTACCAAGGTCCACAACGAGGCGAAGCGGTTCGCCAAAGAGGGCTACGACATCCTGCTGATCGGCCACGAGGGGCACGAGGAGGTCGTCGGCACCGCCGGCGAGGCGCCCGACCACATCCAGCTGGTGCAGAACCCGGACGAGGCCGACCACGTCCAGGTGCGCGACCCGGAGAAGGTGGTCTGGCTGTCGCAGACCACGCTCTCGGTGGACGAGACCATGGAGACCGTGGCGCGGCTGCGGGCCCGCCTGCCGCTGCTCGAATCGCCGCCCAGCGACGACATCTGCTACGCCACGCAGAACCGGCAGGAGGCCGTGAAGCAGATCGCGCCCGAGTGCGACCTGCTGATCGTGGTGGGCTCGCGTAACTCGTCGAACTCGATGCGGCTGGTGGAGGTCGCCCTCGACGCCGGTGCCCGGGCCTCCTATCTGGTCGACTACCCGGAGGAGATCGACCCGCAGTGGTTGGCGGGAGTCACCACGGTGGGGGTGACCTCCGGCGCCAGCGTCCCGGAGGAGCTGGTGCAGCTCGTGCTCCGCTATCTGGCCGAGCGCGGTTTCACCGACGTGACCGAGGTCGCCACCGCGGAGGAGACGCTGACCTTCTCGCTGCCGCAGCAGCTCCGCAAGGACCTCCGGGCGGCCGCCCGCGGCGCCTGACGGCATCGCCGCCACGCCCGGTCCGGCCGGCCCGTGTGACTGGCCGCACACACCCGGCGGGTACCGTTGATGCCATGGAGTTGCTGCTGTTCGGGTTCCTGGTGCTGATCGTCGGTGGAGCGTTCTGGTGGTGGCAGAAGGAGAGCGCCGCCCGCCGGGAGCGGGAGTTGGCCGACGCCGCGGCCGAGGCCCGACGGTGGTACGAACGGCTGGGTGGGCAGGTGCTCAACCTCAGCGGAGACGCGCCCGCGGTGCGGCAGGCGCTCGCCGACGCCAGCGAGCGCTACAACGCCGCCGGCTCCCAGCTGGAGCAGGCCCGCACCGTCTACCAGTACCGGCTGGCGCGTGAGACCGCGCTGGAGGGCCTGATGTACGCCCGGGCGGCGCGGATCGCCCTCGGCCTGGACCCGGGCCCCGACCTGCCGCCGCTGGCCGCGGCCCAGGGCGCCGGGCAGCTCACCGAGCGCCGGGAGGTGGAGGTGAACGGGGAGACGTTCAAGGCGGGGCCGCGACCCGACGACGACACCCCGTACTACTACCCCGGTGGCCGGGTGCAGGGCCGCCCGGTGCCCGCCGGGTGGTATTCGCAGCCGTTGTGGAAGCCGGCGCTGGCCGGCGCCGCCGGCGCGCTCGGTGGCCTCATGATCTTCAACGCGCTGTTCCCGCCGGTCTACGGCTACCCCGGCGCGGGTGACGCCACCGCCGGCGACGCCGGTGCGGATGGGGACTTCGGCGGCGACGCCGGCGGCGACGTCGGCGGGGATTTCGGCGGCGGCGACTTCGGTGCTGACTTCGGCGGATTCGGAGACTTCGGCGGCTTCTAGCCCCGCTCACCCGTCGCGCTCGCCTCGCCGCCCGCCTCGTGGTCGAGCAGCCAGCGCTTGACCGGCGTACCCCAGCGGTAGCCGCCCAGCCCGCCGTCGGTGCGCACGATCCGGTGGCACGGGACGAACAGCGCGGCCGCGTTGCGGGCGCAGGCGTTCGCCGCCGCGCGGACCGCCGCCGGCCGGCCCGCCCGCGCGGCCAGCTCGGTGTACGTGAGCCGCTCGCCGGGCCGGGTCCGGCGCAGGGCCCGCCACGCCTCGGGCAGGAAGCTGCCGCCGGCCGGCTGCTCCACCGGGACCTCGTCCAGCGCGGTCAACTCCCCGGCGAGGTACGCGTGCACCGCGCGGCTGATCGCGCCCAGGTCGGCCCGCGGCCGGACCTCCACCCCGCCGTTGACCAGCGTGGCCGGATCGTCGGTGAACCCGGCGGCGCGGACCGCGCCGGCGTCGGTGGCCACGATGGTCAGCGGCCCGACCGGGGTGGCGATGGTGGTGGTGTTCACGCGTACCTCCAGAGACGGATCAGTGCGTAGGAGCGCCATGGTGCCCAGCCCGCGGCACGGGCGGCGAGCGGGGCGGGGTCGGCGGGCAGCCCGAGCGCGGCCGCGCCGCGCCGGGCCCCCAGGTCGGTGGGCAGGAACGCGTCCGGATCACCCAGGGCGCGCAGCGCGATGTAGTCCGCGGTCCAGTCCCCGATCCCCGGCAGCCGGCGCAACCGGGCGGCGGTACGCGCGCGGTCCGCGCCCGGGTCGAGCGCGACCTCGCCGTCGGTGACCGCCCGGGCCAGGGCCCGCAGCGCCTGCCGGCGCCGCGCCGGCATCGGGAACGCCGCGTCCGGCAGGGCCAGCAGCTCGGCCGGGCCGGGGAAGGGGACAAGCCGGTGGTGCGGACCGGGCTCCGCCGCCACCCTGGCGGGGTCGCCGGCCGCGGCCTGGGCGAGGCGGGCGAGCACGGTACGGGCCCCGGCGACCGAGATCTGCTGGCCCACGATGCCCCGCACCGCGATCTCGAACCCGTCGACCGCGCGCGGCACCCGTACCCCCGGCTCCTTGGCGACATCCGGTGCCAGCGCCGGGTCGGTGGCGAGCGTCGCGTCGATCGCGACCGGGTCCGCGTCCAGATCCAGCATCCGGCGGCAGCGGGCCACCGCCGGGGCCAGGTCACGCAGGTCGGTCAGGCGGAGCCGGGCGGTGATGTGCCCGGTGGCCGGATGGAGGCTGACCGCCGCCAGCCCATGGGGCAGGCGCAGCAGCCGGTGGTACGCGGTGCCGTCCGCCACCTCGACCCCGGGCACCGCCCGGGTGGCGAGGAAGGCGAACAGGGCCTCCATCGCCAGCGGCGGGCGGTACGCCAGGCGGAGCGTGATCGTGCCGGCGGCCGCCGCGGCGTTCACCCCGGCCGCGTGGTCCGTCGACGCGGCCTGGTCTTCCACCTGCGGGGCGGAGGCACCGGTCCGGCCCGCTGCTCCGGGCGGGAGTGCTCCCGCCCGGCGACCGGGTGCTGCTGCCCGCAGGGCGGACGGTGTCACGCCGTACACCTGCTGGATCGTGTCGTTGAACTGCCGCACGCTGCCGAACCCGGCGGCGAACGCGACCTCGGCCAGCCCGAGGCCGGTGGTCTCGAGCAGGATCCGGGCGGTCTGCGCCCGCTGGGCCCGGGCCAGCGCGAGCGGCCCGGCCCCCACCTCCGCGGTCAGCATCCGGTGCAAGTGGCGCTCGGTGTAGCCGAGCCGGCGGGCCAGCCCGGGTACGCCCTCGCGGTCGACCACGCCGTCCGCGATCAGTCGCATCGCCCGCCCCACCGCGTCGGCGCGGGTGTCCCACTCCGGGGAGCCGGGTACCGCGTCCGGGCGGCACCGCCGGCAGGCCCGGAA
>Ga0079224_100015855_pt1 | contig 10566 bp, 7 predicted proteins | sample Stecom2015_FD_80414 | JGI IMG/M metagenome (GOLD analysis project Ga0079224, IMG submission 80414) | Agricultural soil microbial communities from Utah to study Nitrogen management - Steer compost 2015 | ecosystem: Environmental > Terrestrial > Soil > Agricultural land | place: USA: Utah...
ATTTGATCTGTTCGATCCAAAGGGTGCTGCCCACAATGTCTTTGAGGTTGATGTTGAGGTTGGGGTTCATCTCGGCCGAGGCCAGGAAGCCCGTAACCAAGGCGCCCAAGGTTCCGCCCACGCCGTGGATGCCGAAGGTGTCCAGCGCGTCGTCGTACTTGAGCCAGTTCTTGAGCTGGGTCACGGCCAGGAAAGGGACGATGCCGGCCAGGATTCCGATGATGACGCTGCCCGTGGCGGTGACGAATCCGGCGGCAGGGGTGATGACAACCAAGCCGGCGACCACGCCGGAGCAGAATCCCAGAACCGTGGGCTTGCCGCGGAAAATCCATTCCAGCAGGGGCCATACGAAGGCGGCGACGGCCGTTGCCAAGGTGGTGGTCATGAAGGCGTTGGCCGAGACTCCGTCGGCGCCCACCGCGCTGCCGGCGTTGAAGCCGTACCAGCCTACCCAGAGCATGCCGGTTCCCACGGCGGTCAGGACCAGGCTATGCGGGGCGAAGTTCTTCTGTCCGAATCCCTTGCGCTTTCCGAGAATGAGGCAAAGGACCAGGGCGGACCAGCCCGAGGACATGTGCACGACGGTTCCGCCTGCGAAATCGATGGACTTGATGGCCGCGTCGGCGTTCCATACGCCGTTCATGAACCCGTCCACGCCCCAGACCATGTGGGCCAGGGGGAAATAGACGACCAGCATCCAGCCCAGGATGAACAGCATGACGGCGCTGTACTTCATCCGCTCCGCGATGGCTCCCACGATCAGGGCGGGGGTGATGATGGCGAACATCAACTGGAACATGGCGAAAACGTTGGCCGAAACCCAACCGGCGTAATTGGTGTTGGGCGCCGACGTGACTCCATTCAGGAAGGCGAAATGCAGGCCTCCCAGAAAAGGGGAACCGGCGTCGAAGGCGAAGCTGAAGCCGAAAGCCCACCAAAGGATGGTCACGAGTCCGGCGCAGCCGAAGCATTGCGCCAGCACGGACAATACGTTCTTGGTGCGGACCAGGCCGCCGTAGAATAGCGCCAAACCCGGCAGGGTCATGAACAGGACCAGGGCGGCGCATATCATCATGAACCCGTTATGGCCGGGACCGGGTATGCCGGTGAGATTGGTCGGAGCGACATTGTTCATATAAGCTTCGAGATCGGCGAGGCGGACAAGGACCGAGGAATCGACGGCAGTAACCGGGGCAGGGGCTATGGACTCGGTAGCGGCGGCGGCCATCGCTTCGGCTGGCGTACCGGTAACCGAGGAGGTGTCCCCGAAGGTGGTCGGGGCGGCAATCAGGGTCAAGGCCAGGGCCCAGCATGCAATGAGCTTGGATTTCAAAAACAATGTTTTCATAGTCTTGGGTACCTCGAATTCCTCGGATGTGGAAGTTGCCGAATCATGTGCAGGACACACATAGCATTGTCCATGCCAATTCCGGATTGAGACGGATTCAGAGGAAAAATGGAAAAGGGATATCGCAAGGGGAAGAAAAAGTCATTAATTGTCAATCGAAGTTGTCAAATCCCGGAAGTGTCAGGATTGTGTTGACAATCCGGAGTCCGGCCAGGAAGGGCGGGCCCCGGAATGAGAGGATCAGCGTACTCCGGACATTTCCGGTTTTTGGGGAATACCGGCGCTTGAGGAGGTGTTGGATATCTGGAAATCGGGATAGGCCATCATGCCATGCTCGCCGAGATCGAGCCCTTCGTTCTCTTCTTCCGCGGACACTCTCAATCCCATGACGGCCTTGAGTGCGAGGAAAATGACCAAGGCGCTCAACGCCGCCGCGACTCCGTAGGCGGCCGCGCCCAGGGCCTGAATACCCAATTGCTTGAGACCGGCCTTGGCGCCGAAAATGCCCACCGCCAGCGTTCCCCAGATCCCGCAGACGAGATGGACGGAAATCGCTCCCACGGGGTCGTCGATTTTGATGCGGTCGAAGAAATACACCGAGAATACCACCAGCACGCCGGCTATGAGACCGATGAGAATGCTGGACATCATGGCCATTTGATCCGCGCCGGCGGTAATGCCGACCAAGCCGGCCAGGATGCCGTTCAGAACCATGGTGAAATCGGGTTTTTTCGCGGTGACCCACGAGGTGACCATGGCGGCGGCTCCCCCGGCGCAAGCGGCGAGGCAGGTGGTTACCAGGGTCAGCGAGACCAAGGCCGGATCGGCGCTCAGCACGGAGCCGCCGTTGAAGCCGAACCATCCCAGCCACAGCAGAAAGACACCCATGGTTGCGAGGGGCATGCTATGGCCCGGGATGCCCTTGATTTTACCGCCCACGTATTTTCCGAGGCGCGGTCCCAATAGAGCAGCTCCCACCAGGGCTCCCCAGCCGCCCACGGAATGGACGACGGTGGATCCGGCGAAGTCGTAGAAGCCGAGGGTATTGAGCCAGCCGGCTCCCCATTTCCATGATCCGAGGATTGGATAAACGAGGGCGACGAAGATGACGGAAAACACCAGGAAGGTGCTGACCTTGATGCGTTCAGCCACGGCCCCCGACACTATAGTGGCGCAGGTGGCCGCGAACATGCTCTGAAAGAGGAAGTCGGTCCAATAGGTGTAACCTGCATTGTAAGCCGAAGTCACGGCGGCCGCGTCGGCGGAGATGCCGAATCCCGCGAAACCGAGGAAGCTCATAGACCCTTGTTCGAAACCGGGATACATGAGGTTGAAACCCATGATGGCGTAGGTGAGCACGCCGATGCAGGGAACCAGGGTGTTCTTGAAAAGGATATTGGTGGTGTTTTTCGAGCGGGTAAGTCCGGATTCCAGACTTGCGAACCCGAGATGCATTAGGAATACCAGGCCCGCGGCCAGCATCATCCAAATATTGTTGGCCGTGAAAAGTTCGATGGAGGGGCCGGCGGCCGCCGCGGTTTCAGCCGCTGCCACGGCCTCTTCCGCATGCGTCATGCCCGCAATCAGGACCAGGATGGCGGCCGCCCTCGAGGAACCGCGCAGCCAATTGAATTCCCGTTCTCGCATAATACAGTCCTTGTTGTAAGGGTGAGTTCCGAATCTCCAGAAGGATTCCCGATCCAGGGAAAGCACAGGTTATGCCAGCTTGTCAGGGCAGGAAACAGACAGAAAACGGACAGTGGTGAGTAAGTTTGGATGACAATTTCGCAAGTGGCATCTTTTTTTGGAAAATGTGAAAAGGTGTTTGTTTTTGGCGGCGAATCCGAAGCTCAGAATGCGAGGTGCTTTTTGACGCTTTCCTCGGTAAGCTCCGAGGTCTTGCCGCCCTGGACCATGGTCCCACGCTCCATGATGTAATAGCGATCCCCGAGCCTGCGGGCGAAATCCAGGTATTGTTCCACCAGCAGCACGGCGATGCCGCCTTTCTCCTTGAGCCCGAAAAGGACCTTCTCGATATCGTCGATGATCGACGGTTGAATGCCTTCGGTGGGTTCGTCCAGCAACAGCACCTTCGGCTTGCCCAGCAGGGCGCGGGCTATGGCCAATTGCTGCTGCTGGCCTCCGGAAAGGTTGCCTCCCAGGCGCTTGCGCATGCCCGCGAGGAAAGGGAACATTCCGAACACCTCGTCCTCGGGGAATCTCTTTGGCTTGTCGGGACGGGCCTCCAGGCCCAGTTGCAGGTTCTCCTCGATGGTCAGCTTGGGGAAGATTTCCCTTCCTTGGGGAACATAGGCGATGCCGGCGCGCGCGCGCTTTTCGGGCGGCAGCGGGTTCAATATGCGGCCCTGGAACACGACCTCGCCCTTGCGGGCCGGGAGAAGTCCCATTATGGCCTTGAGCAGGGTTGTCTTACCCACGCCGTTGCGGCCCATGAGGGCGGTTATGGTGCCGGGATTGAGTTCCAGGTTCACGTCGCGAAGCACCTGGCTTTCGCCGTAGTACACATCCAATCCTTTTACGGCCAGCAGTGGCGCGGGCCGGGATTGCGGGGAACCGGGCGCCGACGGGATCGCCGAGGACGGTACGGAACGGGCGGATGAGGTCATGGATTCATTCCTTTCCGTTTTTCCCGACGGCCACTGCCTTTTCCTCACGCTTGCCGTGGGAGCGTCCCAGGTATCGTTCGATCACCTGGGGATCGTTCTGCACTTTTTCCATGGTCCCTTCCGTTAGGATTTTGCCTTCGCAAAGCACCGTTACCTTGCGGGCCAATTGCTTGACGAACTCCATATCGTGCTCGATGACGATGATCGAATGCTTTTCGGCCAGATCGATCAGGAGCCGGCCCGTTTTGGCGGTCTCTTCGTCCGTCATACCGGCGGCCGGCTCGTCGATCAGCAGCAGCTTGGGATCCTGAAGTATGAGCATCCCGATTTCCAGCCATTGCTTCTGGCCATGGGAAAGGAAGGCGGCCTGCCTGGCGAGATCTTCCTTGAGACCGACCGTAACCGCCACTTCCTCGATGCGGGCCTTCGCCTGGGGCGGCAGCTTGTAAAAAAGCGAGTGCCATACGCTGCGGCTGGTTTTGAAGGCCAGCAGCAGGTTATCGAATACGGAAAGGCTTCCGAAAACGGTCGGAGCCTGGAATTTGCGGCCCACGCCCAGTTCCACGATCTGCTGCTCGTTGAGCTTTACGAGATCCTTGCCGTCCATCATGGCCGTTCCCTGCTGGGGTTTGGTCTTGCCGCACAGCACGTCCATGAAAGTGGTCTTGCCCGCGCCGTTGGGCCCGATGACCACGCGCAGTTCCTTTTCCTCCAATTCGAAATAGGCGATGTCGAGGGCCTTGAAGCCGTCGAAAGAAACCATCAGCTCTTCTACTTGCAAGATGAGCTTGTTCATGCCGCCTCCCGGGCCCGTCGGAATTTGAGCTTGGAGAGGGCTCCTACGATTCCCTGCGGGAAAAAGAGGACCACGCAGATGAACAGGATGCCCAGGACGTAAAGCCATGATCCTGGGAACTTGCCGGTGAGGTAGCTGTAGCTGAGACTGACGCCGATGGCGCCCAGGATGGGGCCTCCCAGGGTGCCGCGTCCTCCCACCGCGACCCAGACGATCATTTCCAGCGAGCTGCGCACGTCCATGCGGCCCGGAGTGATGATGCCTGTTTGCGGCACGTAGAGTATGCCGCCGATAGCGGCCAGCAGGGCGGCGGCGCAAAAGGCGAACATCTTGTAGCGCGTCACCGGGAAGCCCGTGAAGCGCAGGCGATGCTCGCTGTCCCGGATGGCGATCAGGACCTTCCCCAGCTTGGATCCCACCGTATAGCGGGCCGCGAAATAGGCCCCTACCAGCACCATGGCGCTGAGAATATAGAGCCCGCGCTTGGCGGCCGGGCTGGAAAGGTCGAACCCGAGCAGGGTCTTGAAATCGGTGAGACCGTTGGTGCCGCCGAGCATGGTTTCGTTGCGGAGGAAAATCAGCCACATGGCCAGGGCCAGGGCCTGGGTGATGATGGCGAAATAGACGCCTTTGATGCGGCTGCGGAAGGCGAAGAAGCCGAACACGAAGGCGAACAGGACGGGAACAGCCAGGGCCAGTAACAAGGTCAGGGGAAAATGCCGGAAGGGCTCCCAGAAAAGGGGAAGTTCCTTGACCTGGTTCCAGACCATGAAGTCGGGGAGCGCGCTGCCGTAAACTCCCGAGGTGCCGGTCTTGAGCAGCATGTGCATGCCGATGCAATATCCCCCCAGGCAGAAGAAAACGGCCTGGCATAGGGACAAAATGCCCGTATAGCCCCAGATAAGATCGATGCCCAGGGCGGCGAGGGCGAAGCAGTAATACCTGCCCATCAGGTTCATGGTGATGTCGGATACCAGCCCCATTGCGTTCAGGGCCGGGAGCACCACTATGGCCAGGATCGAAAGCGTCAGCGCCGCCTTCTCCTGGCGGACGAAGGAATCAAGTGTCTTCATTCCTGCCTTTCGCCGGAAAGAGGCCGGAAGGCCGGTTCTGTAGGAAGAAAATGACCAGGCCCAAAAGCGCCACCTTCGCGTAAACGCTTTGCAGGAAAGGTTCCAGGAATTTGTTCATCGTGCCTATGCCCATGCCGGCAATCACGGTGCCGGCCAGCTTGCCCACGCCTCCGGTGACCACGACCATGAAGGAGTCCACGATGTAATTCTGTCCCATGCCCGGATCCACATTGCCAATCTGGGTCAGGGCGCAGCCCGCCACTCCGGCGATACCGGTGCCCAGCCCGAATGTGAGTGCGTCCACGCGGCGGGTGGCTATGCCCAGGCACGAACTCATGGCCCGGTTCTGGGTGACGGCGCGGATCTTGGTTCCCAGGCTGGTGCGGTAGAAGGCCCATCCCACCGCAGCCACGATGAATACGGTGAGCGCCATGATGAAAATGCGGTTGTAGGGCAGCACCACTTGGGGGAAGATCTCCCAGCCCCTGCTCAGCACCTGGGGGGAGGATACCGCGGTGAGATCGCCGAACAGGCTGCGCGCGGTCTGGATGAGGAGAAGACTCAGGCCCCAGGTCGCCAGCAAGGTTTCGAGGGGGCGGCCGTATAGACGCTTGATGATGGTCATCTCGACCAGGACCCCGATGCCGCCCGCGGCCAGAAAGGCCAGGGGCAGGGAAAGGGGCAGGAACCAGTCGAAGTATGCGGCCGGCAGGTATTTCTGGAAGGCCCCCTGGATGAGGAAGGTGGCGTAGGCGCCGATCATCATGAACTCGCCATGGGCCATATTGATCACGCCCATCAGGCCGAATATGATAGCGAGGCCCAGGGCCATGAGAATGAGTATGGAACCCAGGCTGAGGCCCGTGAACAGGTTCTGCACCGCGCCCGTGAAGGTCTGGAAGGATTCGATATGGGTTACGGCTTTGGCCGCGGCCAGGCGCACCTTTTCATCCGGCTCGGAGGGAGGCCCGGATCCTTCGGTCGCAATCATGGCCCGGAGTTCGGACAGGACGTTGACGGACCGCAATTCTCCCAGTTTGGCCGCGGCGGCGGCGCGCTCACCGGCAACGGAGGATTTGAGCCGGATGCGCGCCAGGGCCTCTTCGCCGAGATGGATGGCGTTTTTGTCCTTTTCCCGGGCCAGCGCGCCGACCAGCAAAGGGATATGCGCCGGATCTCCGGATTCGCCGAGCATCAGCATGGCGGCCTTGCGCTTGGCCGCGTCGGGGCTTTTCAAATCCATGGCGGTGAGCACGGGCTGGATCAGCATGCGCGCCTCCCGATCCGTGTCCAATTCCACGAGATCGACCAGGCGGGCGGCTTTCTGTTCCCCATCGGCCGCGAGGATCGGTTGCATGGGGTGTACCGAAAGGAGCGGGACCCAGGTTTCTCCCTCCATGTCCCGCTCGGGCCCGCCGATGACAAGAATCGGCGAGGCGCCTTCCGATTGGGTGTATTCGTAAACATTGCCCTTGAACAGGTTCTGGAAAAGACCCTGAAGCGCGTCGTCATTCAGGCCGAGCAGGGCCTTTATGGTTTCGGTGCGGGTATCCGGATTGGCCAGCAGCGTGTCCAGCAGGTCCTTTGCCGAAGCCGCCGGCGTGGAGGGTGCTGCGGACGAGGACGCTTCTCCGGTCGCAGCCATGGCCGGGCCGGATTCAGGGGATATCCCGACCGGGGCCGAGAAGTCGGCGGAGGCGGGGAGGGGGTCCGCCCCAGCGCGGAGCGGGGCGAAGGATATGAGCGCCGCTCCCAGAAGGGGCAGCGTTATCGAACGAAGCATTTAATTCCCTTGGATATTCCCGCCGCCTCATGAGCGGCGGGAACCGGTTCGGAGCGCGTACGGACTATTTCCTGGTGTAGGTGCCCTGATGTTCGACATGGTCGCAGCCCTTGTCGGCGCTGGTGTACATGGACCAGGGCTCGGGGGCGACGAGACCCTTGGACTTCCAGACCACCTTGAATTGCCCGTCTTTCTTGATTTCCCCGATAAGGACGGGCTTGTGCAGGTGATGATTGCGTTCGTCCATCTTGACCATGCCGCCGGGAGCCTGGAAGGAAAGGCCGTAGGCGGCCTTGCGCACCTTGTCCACGTCGAAGGACTTGGCCTTGGCGGCGGCCTGGGCCCAGATGTTGACGCTGATATACGCAGCTTCGATCGGATCGTCGGTCACGCGCTTGTCGCCGCCGGGCAGGTTGTTCTTCTTGGCGAAGGCCTTGAAGTTCTTTACGAAATCCTGGTTGGAGGGGGCCTTGACCGACTGGTAGTAGTTCCAGGCGGCGAGGTGGCCGACCAGGAACTGGGTGTCCATGGCGCGCAGCTCATCTTCGGCCACCGAGAAGGCCATGATCGGGCACATGGCCGAGGTCAGGCCCTGGTTGGCGAACTCTTTGTAAAAGGGGACGTTGGAATCGCCGTTGATGGTGGACAGCACGGCTGCTTTTCCGCCGGCGGCGAACTTCTTGACCTTGGCGACGATGGTCTGGTAATCCTGGTGGTGGAAGGGGGTGTATTCCTCTTCGATATTGGCGGCGGGCACGCCCTTGGCCAGCAGGAAGGCGCGCAGGATTTTGTTCGCAGTGCGGGGGAACACGTAATCGGTGCCCAGCAGGTAGAACTTCTTGTATTCGCCGCCTTCCTTGCTCATCAGGTATTCGGCGGCGGGAATGAGCTGCTGGTTCGGGGTGGCGCCGGTGTAGAACACGCTCTTGGAGCATTCCTCGCCTTCGTACTGCACCGGATAGAACAACAGGGCGTCGGCGCCTTCATATACGGGAAGCACGGACTTGCGGGACACGGAAGTCCAGCAGCCGAAGGTGACGGCGACCTTGTCCACGGACACGAGTTGCTTGGCTTTTTCGGCGAACAGATCCCAGTCCGATGCGGGGTCCACGACCACGGTCTCGATTTTCTTTCCGTTCACGCCGCCCTTGGCATTGAGCTCCTCGACGGCCATGGTCACCACGTCCTTGAGGGAAACTTCGGAAATCGCCATGGTTCCGCTCAGGGAGTGCAGAATGCCCACCTTCACGATTTCTGCGTCTTTGACGGGCGTTTGGGCATGGAGGCTGGTGAATGCCGCCAAGCCCAGGGCCATGGCCGCCATGCCCTTTCCGGCGGCGTGGATTAATTCGGTTTTCGATTTGATCATAGTGGCTCTCCGGGGTTACGGTGAAATGGTCCCGCGATGTGGAAAGCAATTCGAATGCCACTTGACGATCCGGCCCCAAAGCTTGCAAGATGGCGAATTGGAATTTAGGTTCAGCCACTTGCTGACAAAACCGCGCGAACGGCGCGACATTTTATAACAAATAACCGAAGTGTCATGGAAATGTCCCGATTCCGGATGGATGGAAAATTGCTTGGCAATTCCTGCGAAGGTGGATGAAAAGCATGCAGGGTTGGAACGCCATTACCGTGGAAAAATCCGGAGCCACCTCCAGGCTTACGGAATGCCTTGGGCATCCGCCCATCAAATTCATCAACCCCAGGCCGCAAAGGGGGTGTTGCCAGGTGTATGTTTCCAATTACGGTGGCGGCCTGGTGGACGGGGACGAAGTCCGCATGCGTGTGGACTGCGGGACCGGCTCGAAGCTATACCTCGGCACCCAGTCGAGCACCAAGGTCTATAAGGCGAATGGAAAGGGAGGTTGCATCCAGGAAACCCTTGGCACGGTTCATGCGGGCGCATTGGCGGTGGTTTGTCCCGATCCCGTGGTGCCTTTCGCCGGCAGCCGTTATCGCCAGACCCAAGGCTGGGAGGTTCATCCGGATGCGGAATTGATTTTGTTCGATTGGATCCAGCCCGGCAGGTCGGCCCGGGGAGAGGTATTCGCTTACGATTGTCTGCGCACCGAGCTCCGGGTAACGCGCCCGGGCGGCGCGCCCTTGCTTTCGGAGCGGTTCGAACTGGCGCCGGACGCGCAGGATCCATTCCGCTGCGGTCATTTCGGATCCTTCCGGTCTTTGCTATGCGTTTATCTGATCGGGTCCAGGATCACCTGTCTCATGGAATCCCTGGAAGGCGGCATACTGGCCCTGAACAAGGCGGGCCAGGACGTGCGGACGGCCGACCGGCCCGGAGAAACACGATTTCCGCGCTCCCCCGGGGGAGGTCACGCGGAGGATACGGATCCCGATCCGCTCTGGATTGGCCTGGGAAAAAGGGAAGGCGCCGGATATATGATCCGCGCCATGGGAGGGGACCGGCGCGATTTGCAGCCCCTTCACGACATGCTTTTCGCGGCCCTGGCGGACGCGGCCTGGTTGGGCTTCAACCCTTGGAACAGGAGGTGGTAGGTGAGGCTTTCCCCTAAAGACTTGGACAAGTTGATGCTGCATGGAGCGGGATTCCTGGCGCAGAAGCGTCTCTGGCGGGGCGTCCGGCTCAATTATCCGGAAGCGGTGGCGCTTATCGCCTCCCAGCTCCTGGAGTTCATACGCGAAGGCGAAAGCGTGGCCGCGCTCATGGACAAAGGCAAACATATTCTGGGCCGCAGCCAGGTTATGCCCGCGGTTCCCGACATGGTAGAAGACGTGCAGGTGGAAGGCACCTTTCCCGACGGGGTAAAGCTGGTGACCGTGCACAACCCCATCTGCACCGAAGCGGGCGTCTGGGCCCTGTACGGATCGGGGCTTGAGGGAGCGGTTCCGTCCCCGCGCCCCGCTCCGGTCCCGGAGGCTTTTCAGGCCGTGCCCGGCGAATACATTCTACGCGAAGA
>Ga0079224_100015856_pt1 | contig 10566 bp, 11 predicted proteins | sample Stecom2015_FD_80414 | JGI IMG/M metagenome (GOLD analysis project Ga0079224, IMG submission 80414) | Agricultural soil microbial communities from Utah to study Nitrogen management - Steer compost 2015 | ecosystem: Environmental > Terrestrial > Soil > Agricultural land | place: USA: Utah...
GTAGAACCACTGGTAGCGAGGCTCGGCGGAGCAGTCGTCGTCGAGCGCCGGCCCGAGCCCCGCCTCCTCGGTGCGGCACCGGAACGGCTCCTGGTGCGGTCCCGAGATGATCGGCCCGGTCACGGGGTGGTTGCGGACGGTGAGCACGGCCCGCTGGTCGCCCACCTCGGCGACGAGGTCGCTCTCGCCCAGCGGCAGGCCGGTCACGAGGCCCCGCACCTCGCCCGGCGAGCCGGGAACGGGGGCGAAGGCGTCGGTGACGTCGCGGCCGTCGGCGAGGACCCGCAGCGCAGCCGCCTGGGCCTCGCGCAGCCCGCGCACGCCGACGAGCACGTCGCCGCCGGAGACGGCGTCGGGCAGCGTCGAGAGCGTGAGCAACTCGAAGGTGCCCTCGGGCAGCGGCGGCGTGGCCAGCGTGTGCCAGTCGGCGTCGACCTCCAGGGGCGGGTCGGTCTCGGCGGCGGTGGTGGGCGACGGCGCCGCCGCCACGGCCACCAGGGCACCGATGAGTGCAGCACCGACGGTGCGGCGCCACCAGCGGGGCTCGGCTCGTTCGGGCACGGGGCTCCTCGGGGACGGGGGAGGGGGACGGAGGGCGGTTCGCCGCCGAGGTGCTCGAGCCCTCCCGCGGGCGGCACCCGTGCCGTTGACGTGGTTACGCAACTACGTAATCATCGACTCCCATGGACGACGACGACCGGCTCGCGGCACTGGAGGCCCGCATCGCCGCCCTGGAGGCGGCCATCGCGACCGCCCCGCCCCCGCCGCCGGCGCCCGCCCTCGACCCCGACGCCTTCTGGGCTCTCGAGGGGCTCCACGCCCGCACGGGTGGCGCCGGGGCCGTCATGATCGTCGGCGAGGTGGTCGCCCCCGGCGGCACCGAGGCCCGCTGGCAGGAGGGCGTCGGGGCCGACGAGCTGCTCGCCGAGGACTGGGGCCGCGCCGCCGACCTCCTCGCGGCCCTCGGGCACCCCGTCCGCCTCGCCCTGCTCCGCCACGTCCTCCACGGGCAGGCCACCGCCCGCGAGCTCCAGGCCATCGACGGGATGGGGACGAGCGGCCAGGTGTACCACCACCTCCGCCACCTCACCGCCACCGGGTGGCTCCGCAGCCTGCGGGGCCGCTACGAGGTGCCGCCGGAGCGGGTCGTCCCGCTCCTGGCCGCCGTCCTGGGGGGCCGGCGATGAGGCGCGCCGTGGCCCGCTGGATGCCCTGGTGGCTGCGCGGCATCGTCCTCGTCTGGGCCCTCGACCGCATCGTCGGCCTGCCGGCCGCGGCGCTCCTCGCGTACCCCGTGCTCCTCGTCGCGGCCTTCACGCGACCGCCTCGGCGCGACGACGAGCCGCCGGCCGAGCTCCTCGCGCCGGTGCGCGGTCGCTGGAGCGCGCTCAACAGCCCCGCCGACAAGGTGCCGAGCCACGGCGTGCGGGCCTACGGCCAGTCCCACGCCGTGGACATCCTCCACCCCCGCGGGGATCGCCGCCCCGGCTTCGGTCTCGGGATGCGCCGCCCGGAGGCGTTCTCCACGTTCGGGGAGCCGGTGCGGGCGATGGCTGACGGCACCGTCGTGCGCACGTGCGGCTGGCAGCGCGACCACCGCAGCCGCGAGTCCTGGTGGGCGCTCGCCTACCTCCTCGTCGTCGAGGGCTTCATCCGCGAGCTGGCCGGTGGTCCCCGCTTCGTGCTCGGCAACCACGTGATCGTCGACCACGGCGAGGGTCGCTTCGCCGCCTACGCCCACCTCCGGCGCGGCTCGCTGCGGGTGGCGCCGGGGGAGCGGGTCGAGGCCGGCCAGGTGATCGGGGAGGTCGGCAACTCCGGCAACAGCAGCGAGCCCCACCTCCACGTGCACCTCATGGACCACCCCACGCCCACCGCGGCGGCCGGGCTGCCCCTGCGCTGGCGGGACGTGCCCACCGGCGGCGGGATGCCCCCGGCCGGGGCGGTGTTCGAGCCCCAGGGTCCTTGATCGAACGGCTGTTCGTAACTACAGTGATGTCGTTCTGCTGGCCGGGTCCACGGGGTCGCGCCGGCGCTGTCACACCCTCTCCGTAGGGTCCTCGACATCCCCCACAGACCGCTCGCCCGCCGCCGTCGGCGGCAACCGCACGAAGGAGTCCCAGTGGAACGAGACAAGGACAAGCTGAAGGCGCTGGACCTCGCCCTGGCCAGTATCGAGAAGGCCCACGGCAAGGGCGCCGTGATGAAGATGGGCGAGAAGGGCGCGATGCAGATCGAGACCGTGCCCACCGGGGCGCTGGCGCTCGACCTCGCCCTCGGCGTCGGCGGGCTGCCCCGGGGCCGGGTCACCGAGATCTACGGCCCGGAGTCCTCGGGCAAGTCCACCCTCGCCATGCACGTCGTGGCCGAGGCCCAGCGCATGGGCGGGATCTGCGCCTACGTGGACGCCGAGCACGCGATGGACCCAGTCTACGCCCGCAACATCGGCGTCGACGTGGACGAGCTGCTCATCTCCCAGCCCGACACCGGCGAGCAGGCCCTCGAGATCGCCGACATGCTCGTGCGCTCCGGCGCCATCGACGTCGTCGTCATCGACTCGGTGGCCGCCCTCACCCCCCGCGCCGAGATCGAGGGCGACATGGGCGACAGCCACGTCGGCCTCCAGGCCCGGCTCATGTCGCAGGCGCTGCGCAAGCTCACCGCCAACCTCAACAAGACCCACACGATCTGCATCTTCATCAACCAGCTGCGGGAGAAGATCGGCGTGATGTTCGGGTCGCCGGAGACCACCCCGGGCGGTCGAGCGCTCAAGTTCTACAGCTCGGTCCGGCTCGACATCCGCCGCATCGAGGCCATCAAGGACGGCGTCGAGGTGGTCGGCAACCGCACCCGGGTGAAGGTGGTGAAGAACAAGGTCGCCCCGCCGTTCAAGCAGGCCGAGTTCGACATCATGTACGGCAAGGGCATCAGCCGCGAGGGCGGCGTGCTCGACATCGGCGTCGAGCTCGAGATCGTGAAGAAGTCGGGCGCCTGGTACACCTACGACGGCGAGCAGCTCGGCCAGGGCCGGGAGAACGCCAAGCAGTTCCTGGCCGACAACCCGGAGATCATGATCGAGATCTCCGAGCGGATCCGCCAGAAGATGGGCCTCGGCGACCAGGAGGAGCTCCCGCCGGTCGACGAGAACGGCGAGATCGACCCCGACGACCTCCCGATCACCCTGGGGGACTGACCGCTCGGGTACCCTCCCGGTCCGTCTCGATCCGGAACAATCGGAAGAGTCGGGCGGGAGGGATCACCCGCGCCCCCGTCGAACCCTTGGCGCAATGGAGCAGCTCAAGGTGTCGACGAAGTCGAACCCGAACTCCGTGGCGGGTGCGATGGCTGGGGTGCTCCGCCAGGCGGGCACGGTGGAGGTCCAGGTCGTCGGCGCCGGCGCGCTCAACCAGGCGATCAAGGCGATGGCCATCGCCCGGGGCTACGTCGCCTCGAGCGGCATCGACCTCGTCTGCACCCCGAGCTTCGCCGACATCGAGATCGACGGGGAGCGCCGCACCGCCATCCGGCTCGTGATCGAGGATCGGTCCCGCCGCCGGCACGAGGCGCCTCCCGCCGACGAGGCCATGGACCTCACCGACCTCGACGGCCTCGTGGAGCCCGCGCCCAGCAACGGCCACCGCCTGAACTGATCGCTGGCGAGCCCGGGGGTCGACCACCCGACCCGCCCGCGCGCCCGGATCCGGCTGGGGAGCGGGCGCCGAGACCTCCTAGCCTTGGCGCCGTGACCGACGCCCGCCGCTACTTCGTGCGCACCTTCGGCTGCCAGATGAACGAGCACGACTCGGAGCGCATCGCCGGGCTGCTCGAGGCCGACGGGATGGAGGCCGCCGCGTCGGCCGAGGACGCCGACGTCGTGGTCCTCAACACCTGCTGCATCCGCGAGAACGCCGACAACAAGCTCTACGGCACGCTCGGCCACCTCAAGTCCCTCAAGGACCGCAAGCCGGACCTGCAGATCATGGTGGGCGGCTGCCTGGCTCAGAAGGACCGGGACCAGATCGTCGAGCGGGCCGGTCACGTCGACGTGGTGTTCGGCACCCACAACGTGCACCGGGCGGTCGACCTGCTCCACGAGTCGGCCGAGACCGGCCGCTCCGTCGTCGAGATCCTCGAGGAGACCGTCGCCGAGGACCACGAGACCTTCCCCTCGGCCCTGCCGGTGCGGCGGGAGGTGCCGTGGGCCGGCTGGGTCACGATCCAGATCGGCTGCGACAACGCCTGCGCCTTCTGCATCGTCCCCGCCGTGCGGGGCAAGGAGATCAGCCGCCCCTTCGCCGACATCGTGCGCGAGGTGGAGGCCGCGGCCGCCGACGGCGTCACCGAGGTCACCCTCCTCGGCCAGAACGTCAACTCCTACGGTCGGGACCTGGCGCTCGCCGCCCGCCAGGCCGGTGAGGACGTGCGCGTCCGACCGATGTTCGCCGAGCTGCTCCGCGCCGTCGGGTCCGTGGACGGCATCCGCCGGGTGCGCTACACGAGCCCCCACCCCAAGGACCTCCGGGCCGAGACGATCGCGGCGATGGCCGAGACCCCGGCGGTGTGCGAGCACCTCCACCTGCCGCTGCAGTCGGGCAGCGACCGGGTGCTGGCCGAGATGCACCGCGGCTACACCGCCGAGCGCTACCTCGAGCGCCTGGCCGCCGCTCGGGCCGCCATCCCGGACCTGGCGGTCACCACCGACCTCATCGTCGGCTTCCCCGGGGAGACGGACGAGGACTTCGAGCGCACCCTCGAGGTGGTGGCCGAGGCGGCCTACGACAGCGCCTACACGTTCATCTACAGCCCCCGTCCCGGCACCGAGGCGGCCGAGCGCACCGAGGACTTCGTCGCCCCCGAGGTGGTGGCCGAGCGCTTCGAGCGGCTGCAGATCGTCGTCGAGCGCTCCGGGCTGGCCAAGCACCAGGCCCGGGTGGGGCGGGTGGAGGAGGTCCTCGTCGAGGGTCCGAGCCGCAAGGATCCGTCGGTGCTCACCGGTCGCACCCGGCAGAACAAGCTCGTGCACTTCCCGAGCGACAAGCCGATCAAGGCCGGCAGTTACGCCACCGTCCGGGTCACCGGCAGCGCGCCCCACCACCTGCACGGGGAGCTGGTCGAGGTGACCCACGCGGCCCAGCACCGCACCCGCCTCCCGCTCCTGGTCGGGTGATCCGCCTCACCGAGGAGGCCTACGACGAGCCCGTGGCCCAGGCGCTCGTCGCCGCCCTCCAGGACGAGATCGACCTCCGCTACGCCTACGCCATGGAGGACCTGACCCCCGAGGAGCGAGCCGAGGACGCCGCCGGCTACGCGGCCGAGGTGCGGGCCGAGGACGTGCGACCGCCCCTCGGGGTGTTCGTCGTGGCCTGGCTCGACGACGAGCCGGTGGGCTGCGGCGCCGTGAAGCCCCTCGACCGGGCCCTCGGCGTCGGCGAGGTCAAGCGGATGTACACGGCGCCCGCGGCCCGACGCCGGGGCGTCAGCCGAGCGGTGCTCACCCACCTCGAGCGCCGGGCCCGCGAGCTCGGCTACCGCGGCCTGCAGCTCGAGACCGGCACCGCCCAGCCCGAGGCGCTCGCCCTCTACGAGTCGGCCGGCTGGCGCCGCATCCCACCGTACGGGCGCTACAAGGACGCCCCCGACTCCGTCTGCTACGCGAAGGCCCTCGTGCCCGACGACCCGCCGCCGATCGTCGCCTCCCTGCCCGAGCAGCCCCACCGGTTGTGAGCGCGCTCGGCCGACACGGGGTGCTCGTGGGGCCGACCGCCTCCGGCAAGTCCGCCCTCGCCCTCGAGCTGGCCCGGCGCGACCGCACCTGGGAGCTCGTCTCGGTCGACTCGATGCAGCTCTACCGGGGCATGGACATCGGCACCGCCAAGCCGAGCCCGGCCGAGCAGGCCGAGGTCCCCCACCACCTGATCGACGTCCTCGACCCCTGGGAGGACGCCACCGTCGCCTGGTACCAGCGGGCCGCCCGGGCCGTGCTGGCCGACATCGAGCGACGGGGCCGGCGGGCCCTGCTCGTCGGCGGCACCGGCCTCTACGTGCAGGCCGTGGTGGACGACCTCGACATCCCGGGCCAGTACCCCGAGGTCCGGGCCCGCCTCGACGCCGAGGCCGACACCGCCGCGCTCTACGCACGGCTGCAGGCGCTCGACCCGGTGGCCGCCGCGAAGATCGACCCGGCCAACCGCCGGCGCACCGTCCGGGCTCTGGAGGTGACCCTCGGCAGCGGCCGGCCGTTCTCGTCCTTCGGTCCCGGCGTCCACGCCCACCCGCCGACCACCTTCGTGCAGGTGGGCCTCCACGTCGAGCCCGCGGTGCTGGCCCGGCGCATCGAGGCCCGCTTCCACGCGCAGCTCGAAGCGGGGCTCCTCGACGAGGTCCGCCGCCTCCACGAGGACCCCCGGGGCCTGTCCCGCACCGCCCGCCAGGCCCTCGGGTACAAGGAGCTCATCGACCACCTGGAGGGCCGCCTGTCCCTCGAGGAGGCCATCGAGCTGGCCGTGACCCGCACCCGGCGCTTCGCCCGCCGCCAGCGCTCCTGGTTCAACCGCGACCCCCGCATCACGTGGCTCGACGCCACCGACGCCTCAGCCGCCGACCTGCAGCCGCAGCTGGCCGAGCGCCTCGGGGCCGCCAGCTAGCCCGTCGATCGTTCTCGGGCTGAGAACCCGGCTGATGTCCGGTTGCTGGCCCGAGAACGATCGACGGGCTGGCGCCGCGGGGCGGTCCTGCCGCCCGACGGCAGCTCAGGGCCGCTCAGCGAGCGCGGTGCTCCGTCCCCAGGCCCGGGGTGATCGACAGGATCCGGGCCGGCCCGTGCGCGTCCGGGGCGTGCCAGACGCCGGCCGGGTTCACGACCGCCTGGCCGGCGTCCAAGACGACCGTGTCGACGTCGACGTCGCCGTCGACGGTGGGCCGCTGCTGGTGGACGGCGACCCGTCCCGAGACGCACACGAGCACCTCGTCGCCGGCGGGGTGGCGCTCCCAGTGGTCGCCGACCCCCTCCTCGTCGATCAGCACGACGAGCCGGCCCTCGGACCCGTCCTCGGCCACGGCGTCGGCGTAGGCCTGCAGCGACGACGGGTCGAACGAGAACCCGCCGATCGGGCGGGCCCTCGATCCGAGGCCCAGGTGAAGGGGGGTGGTCAAGAGGTCGATGGCATCGCGGTGGTCGGTTCGCAGCTCCATGTCGGCATCGTGCGCAGCGCGGGGCGGGGCGGCGGTCTTGAACGAATGGGAGCGGCTGCGGAGCCGGGTGCCCACCGAACCGGCGCTCGGCTCGGCACGGGTGGCCCGTAGGCTGGGCGGGACATGCGCCTCACGAAGCACCACGGCCTGGGCAACGACTTCCTCGTGCTCCTCGACCCCGACGGCACCCAGGCGGTGACGCCGGACGACGCGGTCGCGCTCTGCCACCGGCACACTGGCGTCGGCGCCGACGGGCTGCTCGTCGGCGGGCCGCCCCGCAACGGGGCAGACCTGTCGATGGTGCTCCTCAACGCCGACGGGTCCCGGGCTGAGATGTCCGGCAACGGCATCCGCTGCCTCGTGCAGGCGGCGCTCCAGCACGGGATGGTCACCGGCCCCGAGGTGGCCGTCGCCACCGACGCCGGCCGCCGCACCGTCACCGTCGTCGACCAGCGCGACGCCCGCACCCACCGGCTCAGCGTGGACATGGGTCCGGCCAAGGTGGGGGAGGAGCGCCCGGCCTGGGTGAGCGGCGACGTGGTCCAGGCCCTCGAGGTCGACCTCGGCAACCCCCACGTCGTGCTCCTCTGGGGCGCCGACGAGCTTCCCGGTCGCGACGAGCTGATCGCCATCGGGGACCGCATCGATGGCGCCACCCCCGGCGGCGCCAACGTGGAGATCATCCGGCCCGTCGCCGACGGCGCCGTCATCGACATGGTGGTGTTCGAGCGCGGCGTCGGCCCCACGCTGGCCTGCGGCACCGGCGCCTGCGCCTCTGCGGTGGCCGCCCACCGGTGGGGGCTCACCGGCCCCACCGCGGCCGTGCACATGCCGGGCGGCACCGTCGAGGTGGTGGTGGGCGACCCGGTCCTCCTCGTCGGCGATGCCGAGTCGGTGGCCGCCGTCGAGGTGCCGTGGCCGCCGGTCGCGGGAGAGGTGAGCCGATGAGCCTGATCGATCGCTCCTTCCGGGAGAAGATCGTCCTCGTCGGCGTCACGCTGCCCCCCGAGACCACGGAGGAGACCGAGGAGAGCCTCGACGAGCTGTCGGCTCTCATCGAGACCGCCGGCGCGGAGGAGGTGGCCCGCGTCGTGCAGAAGCGCCGGGCCCCGGACCCGCCCACCTTCGTGGGCAAGGGCAAGGCCGAGGAGCTGCGGGAGATCGCCGAGGCCACCGACTGCGACACGGTCGTGTTCGACAACGAGCTCACCCCGGCGCAGCAGCGGAACCTGGAGAAGCTGCTCGGGCGCACCGCCATCGACCGCACCGCCGTGATCCTCGACATCTTCGCCCAGAACGCCCACAGCCAGGAGGGCAAGGCCCAGGTCGAGCTGGCCCTGCACAAGTACCGCCTGCCCCGCATCCGCGGGAAGGGCGCGGCGCTGTCGCAGCAGGCCGGCGGCATGTCGGCCGGCGGGGGCGCCCGCATCGGCACCCGCGGTCCCGGCGAGACCCAGCTCGAGGTGGACCGCCGGCGCATCACCCGCCGCATCCACAAGCTCGAGGCGGAGCTGCGCGAGCTCGAGAAGCACCGGGCCACCCAGCGCAAGGCGCAGCTGCGCAGCCGGATCCAGCGGGTGGCCATCGTCGGGTACACGAACGCCGGCAAGTCCACGCTGCTCAACCGGCTCACCGACGCCGGGGTGCTCGTGGAGGACCGGCTCTTCGCCACGCTCGACGCCACCACCCGCCGCCTCGACCTGCCCGGCGGGGAGCCGGTGCTGATCTCCGACACCGTCGGGTTCATCCGCAAGCTGCCCCACGACCTCGTCGAGGCGTTCAAGTCGACGCTGTCGGTGGCGGCCGACGCCGACCTGCTCGTCCACGTCGTCGACAGCTCCGCCGTCGACGTGGAGGGCAACATCCGGGCCGTGCGGACGGTGCTCGAGGAGATCGGCGCCGACGAGGTCCCGGAGCTGCTCGCCTTCGACAAGGCCGACCTGGCCCCCGACGAGGCCAAGCGCCTGGCCCACGCCCACGAGGGCTCGGTGGCCTTCAGCGCGGTCACCGGGGAGGGCGTCGACGAGCTGCTCCAGACGATCGCCGACCGGCTGCGGGCCCTCACCAACGTGGTCGAGCTGGCCGTCCCCTACGACCGGGGCGACGTGCTGGCCGCCGTGCACCGCGAGGGCGAGGTGCTCGTCGAGTCCGCCGAGGCCGATGCCATGCACCTGCGGGTCCGCCTCGACGACGCCGCCCTCGGCCAGTTCGTCGAGTACGTCGTGGCGTGACAGCCTGACCGCTGTGCCCGACCAGCCCGCCCCGTTCGTCCCGCCGCCGTACCCCTACGACCGGCTCGACGAGCTGAAGGCCGTCGCCGACCGCCACGACGGCGGCATCGTCGACCTGTCGATCGGCACTCCGATCGACCCGCCGCCCGCGGTGGTCGCCGAGGTCCTGGCCGAGGCCAGCAGCGCCCGCGGCTACCCGCCCTCGATCGGCACCCCGGCCTACCGGGAGGCGGCGGCAGGCTGGATGGCTCGGCGCCTCGGCGTCCACGTCGACCCGTCCCAGGTGGCGGCCTGCATCGGCACGAAGGAGCTCGTGGCCGGGCTGCCGCAGCTGCTGCGCCTCCGCCGTCCCGACCGCGACACGGTCCTCTATCCGGCCATCAGCTACCCCACCTACGCGATGGGTGCCCGGCTGGCCGGCGCCCGGGCCGTGCCGTACACGTCCCTCGACGCCATCGCCGAGGAGGACGCGGCGCGCGCCCTGTGCCTGTGGACCAACGTCCCGGCCAACCCCACCGGGGAGCTAGCCGACCTCGGCGCCGCCGCCGAGTGGGGCCGGGCCCGCGGCGTGCCGGTCCTCTCCGACGAGTGCTACGTCGAGTTCACCTGGGACGGGCCGGCCCGCACGATCCTCGAGCACGGCACCGACGGGGTCCTCGCCGTGCACTCCCTGTCGAAGCGCTCCAACCTGGCCGGCGCCCGGGCCGGGTTCTACGCCGGCGACGGCGACCTCGTGCACTACCTGGCCGAGGTCCGCAAGCACGCCGGGTTCATGGTCCCCGGCCCCGTCCAGGCGGCGGCCGTGGCGGCGTGGGGCGACGACGCCCACGTGGACGAGCAGCGCGACCGCTACCTCCGTCGCCTCGAGGCGATGCGGGCCGCGCTGGCCGGCGCCGGGATCGACGCACCGCTGCCCGCCGGGGCGTTCTACCTGTGGGTGCCCGCCCCCGACGGCGACGCGTGGGGGCTGACCCGCTGGCTGGCCACCGAGGCCGGCGCGCTCGTATCACCTGGTGAGTTCTACGGCCCCGGCGGTGCCGGCCACGTCCGGGTGGCCGTCGTCCAGCCCGACGACCGCATCGCCCTCGTGGCCGACCGCCTGGCACGACGCCGCTGAGCGATCCCGAGCCGCCGCGGCCCGGGA
>Ga0079224_100015858_pt1 | contig 10565 bp, 9 predicted proteins | sample Stecom2015_FD_80414 | JGI IMG/M metagenome (GOLD analysis project Ga0079224, IMG submission 80414) | Agricultural soil microbial communities from Utah to study Nitrogen management - Steer compost 2015 | ecosystem: Environmental > Terrestrial > Soil > Agricultural land | place: USA: Utah...
CCCGGGGAGCACCGTCAGTAGGCGTTCGGGTCCCGGAAGACCTCCATCACCGTCCTGTAGATGATCCACAGGTCCAGGCGCAGCGACCAGTTGCGCAGGTAATCCAGATCGTACCGGATGCGCATCTCCATTTTCTCGATGGTCTCGGTTTCGCCGCGGGCGCCGCTGATCTGAGCCAGCCCGGTGATGCCCGGCTTGACCTTGTGCCGGATCATGTAGCCCTTGATCAGCTTCCGGTACATCTCGTTGTGCGCGACCGCATGCGGCCGCGGGCCGACCACGCTCATCTTGCCTTGCAGCACGTTGAAGAACTGCGGCAACTCGTCGAGCGACGTACGCCGCAGGAAGCGACCGAACGGCGTGATGCGGTCGTCGTCGCGGGTGGCCTGCCTGACGTTCGCGCCGTCTTCCTGGACCTTCATGGTCCGGAACTTCCAGACCGTGATCTCCTGGCCGTCCAGCCCGTAGCGCCGCTGCTTGAACAGCACGGGCCCGGGCATCGTGAGCTTGATGCCCAGCGCCACCAGCAGCATGATCGGCGCGGTCAGGACGAGCGCCGCGGCCGCGATGCACAGGTCCGAGAGGCGCTTGATGACGCCCGTGGTGCCGTGGAACGGCGATTCGCAGACCGCCACCACCGGCATCCCGAACATCGTGTCGATCCGCGCCTGGATGATGTCCAGCATGAAGATGTCGGGAACGAAGTAGATCGACGCGGTCGTGTCGCGCAGCGATTCGAGCAGCTGCAGGATGCGCGGTTGCGACGCCATCGGCAGTGCGATGTAGATCTGGTCGGTCTTGTTGGCGCGCACGTAGTCAGCGACCTTGTCGATCCGGCCGCAGACCGGCGCCTCGGTCACGGTGCCCAGCCGGCTGGCGTCGCGATCGTCGAAGAATGCCGAGACGCGCGTCTGCGCGAACGGGTCGCTCGCGAGCTGGCGCGCCATCGTTCGCCCGAGTGTGTTCGCTCCGATGACGACCGCGACGTACTCGCCGCGCATCGCGATCAACCGCGGCACGAACAGCGGCGAGAGCCAGTGAGTGATCGTCTGCGCCGCCGGCGTCGCGATCATCCAGGTGGCCAGCACGTTGTGGTCGAAGACCCTGATCATGTCGACGGCCAGGCCGAGGACCAGCAGCAGCGCGACGACCATCGCCCAGCTCGCCGCGATGTGGCGGATCATGCCGCGCGAGCGCTGCCGGAACGGCACCGTGGCCGGGTAGATCAGCGCGAAGACCAGCGCGGCGAGGACGCCTTCGGCGGCCCGGATCTCGTGGCCCCAAGCCAGCGTCGAACCGAACAGGCAGGCCACCGCGAGCAGCGGGTCGATGACCGACTTCGCGAAGTCGATGAGGCTCCGGTTGCCGGTCCGGACGAGCGGAGGGACGGCTGTTAACTGTCCGGTCTGAGGGTCGACCATGTCTCTAGTTCGATCGGTGTGGCCGCGTGATCACGGATGGAAAAAACTAACCAAAGCTGATAATTTAGCCTGCGTCGGGGCGAATTTCGGCAGGTGAAAAACACCCTGCCTGGTGAAATCCACTCCAATAGAATGATGACGGGTCCAGGTCGGTACTGGAAGGCACAATTTCTCAAAGGGACGGAAATGCGGATAGCCGGCAAAACCCTGTTACGCGGCCTGCTGATCGCGACGCTGCCGCTCGCGCCCGCGGTCGTCCACGCCCAGTCGCTCAGCTGGTTCGCCCGGCCCGCAATCAGCTCGTACGGCGTCGCGCCCCTCGAGATCTACAGCCAGGACCGCGACGTCCTCCAGCTGTACACCGGGGTCGAGCTGGAGCACCACAGCAACATCTTCGCGCTCCCCGACGGCGTCAACCCGAGCGCCGTCTATGGTAAGTCCAGCCGTTCCGACACCATGCTCAGGGCCCTGGCCGGCGTGACCTTCGACCGGCAGGTGAGCCTGCAGCGATTCCGGCTCGACGCTTCGGTGCTCCCGGTAAAGATGCTGGAGTATTCGCGCTTCGACCACGTCGGGTATTCGGCCGGGGGCCACTGGGACTGGGCCGTCGGCCGGCCGTACTTCGGCACCCTGGGGTTCCGCTTCACGAGCGCCGCGACACCCTTCGGCAACTACTACATCAACCGCGAGAACATCGAGCGGCGCGCGAAGGTCTACGGCAGCGCCGGTATCCGGCTGACGCCGGACCTCGCCGCCTTCGTGGGGCTCGACAACGAGACGCTGGACAACTCGTACAGCGGTGTTCAGTCGGCCGACTACGACTTTCTCAGCACTGAGGCCGGCCTGCGCTTCGCGCGCGGCGACGCGAGCACGATCGACCTGGTGTGGCGCCATACCAACGGTGACTACCCGAATCGGCAGGTCGTCGACGCGCTGGGCAACCTGTTGCCCGGCGCGGTGGACAACGAGTTCCGGCAGGATGCGATCCTGGCGCGACTGCAGGTGCGGCCGTCGAACGACAGCCGGATCGGCGGGCAAATCGGCTACACGCGGCGCAGTTTCGACAACGTGTCGGAGCGCGACTTCGGGGGCATCACCGCGGGGCTGAACGTCGAATGGCGGCCCACCGGGCTGTTCACGATGCGGGCCGAACTGTTCCGCGACATCCAGTCGGAGGAACTGCTGACGGCCAGCTACGTCGACCTGACGACGCTGCGGCTGGTGCCGCGCTACCAGCTCACCGGCAAGATCGCGCTCAACGGGCTGGTGTCGGTGTCGCGCGCGTCGTACGAGGGCGACCCCGGCCTCGCTGCGTCGACGGCGCAGACGCGCAAGGACGACATCAACGTGCTCGGCATCGGACTCGGCTACGAGTACGCGCGCAACATCACGGTCAACCTGGAAGCACGCCGCACGCAGCGCACGTCCAACATCGACAGCGTCGAGTACACTGACAACGTGGTCACGGCCAACGTGCTGGCGCGCTTCTGAAGCACCTGTCCGGGCGCGCGCCCGCCGAGCGCCCGGCCCTGCGGCGCGGCGTCGCCGCGGCCCATGCCCCGGGACCGAGCAATCGGTCACGCGCAGGGCCTGCCCGTCGGGCTATGATGCAGCGCTATTGCAACTCCGTTCCATCGCCTGCGCCATGAAACTCGAATCACTGCTTCGCGCCGCGTTGCTGGCGTTCGCACTGCTGTTCACCGCCAGCGCCGGTGCGCAGGGCGACGCCCGCGTCGACTACCGGCTCGGCCCCGGCGACGTGATCCGCATCCAGGTCTTCCAGCAACCGGACCTGACGGTCGAGGCGCGGGTCTCCGAGAACGGCGTGATCTCCTTTCCGCTGATCGGGGTCATCCGCATCGGCGGCATGTCGCCGACCGACGTCGAGCGGCTGATCGCCAGGCGCCTGAAGGACGGCAACTTCCTGCAGAACCCGCAGGTGACGCTGAACGTCACGCAGTTCCGCAGCCAGCAGATCTCGGTGCTGGGCAACGTCGGCAAGCCGGGCCGTTACGCGCTCGAGACGACCGGCATGCGGCTCTCGGAGGTGCTGTCGATGGCCGGCGGCGTCTCGCCGACCGGCGCCGACGAGGTGATCCTGATGACGATGCGCGACGGCCGCATGCAGCGCATGGAGATCGACCTGGTCGAGATGTTCACGGTCGGCGACCTGTCGCGCGACGTTCCGCTGGTGGCGGGAGACGTCATCTACGTGAACCGCGCCGCCCAGTATTACGTGTACGGCCAGGTGCAGCGGCCGGGCATGTACACGCTCGATCGCGGCATGACCGTCGCGCAGGCGATCGCCAAGGGCGGCGGCCTGACCTTGCGCGGCACCGACAAGGGCGTGCGCGTGCATCGTCGCTACGGCAACCGCACGGTCCAGGTGCTCGAACCGAAGCTGGACGACCCGATCAAGCCGGACGACCTGGTCTTCGTGCGCGAAAGCGTGTTCTGACCGTAGTCCGTGGCAGCACGACGCTGCCCGGTCGGTGACCGTGCCGGCGGCGATCGTCACCGGCGGTCGGCACCGGTCGACGAACCGCACCGCGAGGCTCGTCCGCTGCACCGATAATTCGAACTGCAGCGCAGCGAAGACGCCTGGCGCCGCACCGCTATCGAAGTCACGGAGCAACATCTTGGACATGTCGCCGAAACCGTCACAGCCGCCGGTCGCGACCCGGCGCCCGTTCACTTGCCGGTCCTGCGGCGCCGCCCTGACGCACACCTTCGTCGACCTGGAGATGTCGCCGCTTTGCCAGACGCACGTCACCGCCGAGCAGCTCCACGAAATGGAGCCGTTCTACCCGTTGCACGCCTACGTCTGCGACGCCTGCTTCCTGGTCCAGCTGCAGGAGTTCGTGTCTCCGCAGAACATCTTCACCGAGTACGCGTACTTCTCGTCTTACTCGAGCAGCTGGGTCGAGCACGCGCGCCGCTACGCCGAGATGGCGATCGGGCGCTTCGGGCTGGGCAAGGCGAGCCAGGTCATGGAGATCGCCAGCAACGACGGCTACCTGCTGCAGCACTTCGCGGCGCACGGCGTGCCGGTGCTGGGCATCGAGCCGGCGGCCAATGTTGCCGCCGCCGCGATCGCGAAGGGCATCCCGACCGAGGTCCGCTTCCTGGGCAGCGAGAGCGCGGAGTCCATCGCCGTGGCGCACGGCCAGGCCGACCTGCTGCTGGGCAACAACGTGCTCGCGCACGTGCCCGACCTGAACGACTTCGTCTCCGGGATGAAACGCCTGCTCGCGCCGCACGGCGTGATCACGATGGAGTTCCCGCACCTGCAGCGGCTGATGGCGGGCAACCAGTTCGACACGATCTATCACGAGCATTTCAGCTACTTCTCGTTCGTCTCGGTCGAGAAGGTCTTCGCGCGCCACGGGCTGACGCTGTTCGACGTCGAGGAACTACCGACTCACGGCGGCTCGCTGCGCATCTACGCCCGCCACGCGGCCAACGAGGCGCTGACGGTCGGCGAGCGGGTCCACGCGCTGCGCAAAGTCGAGATCGACGACGGTTTCCTGTCGCTGGACCGATACCGCGGGTTCGAACAGCAGGTGAAGTCGATCAAGCGCAAGCTGCTGTCCTTCCTGATCGACGCGAAGGAACGCGGCAAGACCATCGTCGGGTACGGCGCGCCGGGCAAGGGCAACACGCTGCTGAACTATTGCGGCATCCGCACCGATTTCCTCGACTTCACGGTCGACGCGAACCCGTACAAGCAGGGCAAGTTCACACCGGGCACCAGGATCCCGATCCTCGCGCCCGAGGCGATCCGCGAGGCGCGCCCGGACTACGTGCTGATCCTGCCGTGGAACCTCAAGGACGAGATCTCGCGCGTCGCCGCGTACGTCCACGACTGGGGTGGCCGCTTCGTCGTCCCGATCCCGGAGGTCGAGGTGCTGCGGCCGTCGGACGCGGCGTCGTGACGGCCCGGCTCGAGTCGAGGGCCGCCTGATGGTGCTGCACGAGCTCCAGCATGCGCCGGCGTCGCGCGAAGCCGCCGAGGCGGCGTTTGCGCTCATGGCATCGATCTACCCGATCTGCCGCAGCATCACCGGCGACGGCGTGCGTCGCACGCTCGATCTCGTCGAGCGGGTGGTGCCGCTCGAGCGCACCGAGATTCCGTCCGGCACGCCGGTCTTCGATTGGGAGATCCCGCGCGAGTGGAACATCCGCGACGCCTGGATCGCGGACCCTTCCGGGCGTCGGGTCGTCGATTTCCGCGCGCACAACCTGCACGTGGTTAACTACTCGGCGCCCGTCGACCGCACGATGTCGCTCGAGGAGTTGCAGCCTCACCTGCATTCGCTGCCCGAACGGCCCGACTGGATTCCCTACCGCACCACGTACTACCGCGAGACCTGGGGTTTCTGCCTGCGGCACCGGGACCGCGAGGCACTGGGCCCGGGCCCTTACCGCGTCGTCGTCGACTCGACACTCGAGCCGGGCAACCTGACGCTCGCCGAGGCGGTCGTCGAAGGCAGCACGGACGGCGAGGCGATTGTCTACACGCACGGCTGCCATCCGTCGCTGGCCAACGACAACCTGACCGGCGTCGCGGTTGCCGCGGCCCTGGCCCGTGCACTGCGGGCCGAGCGCCCGCGTCTGACCTGGCGCTTCGTCTTCGGTCCGGGAACGATCGGGTCGCTGGCCTGGTTGTCGCGCAACGAGCACCGGTTGCCGCGGCTGCGTGCCGGGCTGACGATCGGATTGCTCGGCGACGCGGGCCCGCTTCGCTACAAGCGCAGCCGCCGCGGCGACACGGTGACCGATCGCGTCGCCGCGCACGTGATCGGCCGCGAGCCGTTCGACGGAATGCTGACGCCCTTCGAGCCCTACGGCTACGACGAGCGCCAGTTCTGCTCGCCCGGTTTCGACCTGCCGGTCGGGCGGATCACGCGTTCGCCCAACGGCACGTATCCCGAGTACCACACGTCCGCCGACGACCTGTCACTCGTTCGGCCCGAGAGACTGGCCGAGTCGATTCGCGCCGTCGCGCGGACGATCGCGCTGCTCGACGCGAACCGGCGGCTGCTGAACCTGAGCCCGAAGGGCGAGCCCCGGCTGGGCAAGCGCGGCCTGTACGGCAGCGTCGGCGGCGCCGGCCTGGGCGAGTTCGAGCACGCGCTGCTGTGGGTGCTGAGCCTGGCCGACGGCGCGCACGACCTGCTCGCGATGTCGGAACGCTCGGGGTTGCCGTTCGAACTGCTGGAACGCGCGGTGACTGCGCTCGAGCAGGCGGCGCTGGTGCGCACGCTCGACGAGGTCCCGACAGGGCCGATGGTAGCCTGAGGGCATGAAAGTCGTCCTGTTCTGTGGCGGCCTCGGCACGCGGCTGCGCGAGCACTCCGAGGAGATCCCCAAGCCGCTGGTGGGCATCGGCCACCGACCGATCCTGTGGCACCTGATGCGCTACTACGCGCACTTCGGGCACAAGGACTTCATCCTCTGCCTGGGCTACCGAGGCGACATGATCCGCGAGTACTTCACCAGCTACCGCGAGTGGCTGACGAACGATTTCGTGCTGTCCGAAGGGGGTCGGAAGATCGAACTGCTGACGTCGGATATCGACGACTGGCGGATCACCTTCGTCGACACCGGCCTGCATTCGAACATCGGCCAGCGGCTGCTGCGCGTTCGCCGGCATCTCGACGGCGAGCCGATGTTCCTCGCGAACTACGCGGACGCGCTGACCGACATGCCGCTGAACGAGCAGATCGCCGCGTTCGAGGCCACCGACGCCGCGGTCGGCTTCGTCGCCGTCCCGCCCGCGACGAGCTTTCACGGCATCCGCTCGAGCGAAGGCAGCCTCGTGACCGGCTTCGGCAGCCTGCGCGATGCGGGCTTCTGGATCAACGGCGGGTACTTCTGCATGCGCCCCGAGATCTTCGACTACATCGAGGAGGGCGAGGAACTCGTCGGAGAGCCATTCGACCGTCTCGCGGCACAGCGCAAGCTGCTCGCGTACCGCTATCGCGGCTTCTGGCAGCAGATGGACACCTTCAAGGATAAGATCCAGTTCGACCGCATGGACGGTCGCGGCGACTGCCCGTGGAAGGTGTGGCAGGACAGGGCGGCGGCGTGTTGAACGTCGACCTGGCGCCCGGCAACCGGCCACTGCGCCTGCTGTGCATCGGCGCGCACAGCGACGACCTGGAGATCGGCTGCGGCGGCACCGTGCTCGAGTGGCTCGCCCGCAATGCGCAGGTCGAGGTGACATGGGTGGTGCTGAGCGCACCGCCTGCGCGGGCGGCCGAGGCCCGACGCAGCGCCGCGGCGTTCCTGCGCAGGGCGCAGCGCAGGACGATCGTGCTTCACGCGTTTCGCGACGGGCACTTCCCCGCACACTTCGCGGAACTCAAGGCAGTCTTCGCCGGACTGGCCTCGGCGTCGGCGCCCGACGTCGTGCTCGCCCACACGCTCGACGATCGACACCAGGATCACCGCCTCGTCTCCGAACTGGCGTGGCAGTCGTTCCGCGACCACCTGATCCTCGAGTACGAGATCCCGAAGTACGAGGGCGACCTCGGCCGGCCGAATTTCTTCGTGCCGCTCTCGGCTTCGGCGGCCCGCCGCAAGGTCGACAACCTGATGCGCCACTTCCCGTCGCAGCGGGCGAAGAGCTGGTTCCGGCCCGAGACCTTCCGCGCTGCGATGCACCTGCGCGGCATCGAGTGCCGGTCGCCGAGCGGCAGCGCCGAAGCGTTCGTCGCGCGCAAGATCGTCTGCGGGGGAGCAGGTTGAACGGAGGGCCCGGCGGAGTTGCTCCGGCGCATCAGGCGGCGCCGACAGGCAACCCGAATGGCCGGCGAGGCACGGGCGTGCGCAATTTGCACTGGACGAAGCCGGTGCGAAGAGGCATTTTCAGAAAAATGAACACCAACCCAACCAGGCGGCGAGCGACGACATGCAGGTGATGATCCTTGCGGGCGGCTTCGGGACGCGCATCAGCGAAGAGAGCGCGATTCGCCCGAAGCCGATGGTCGAGATCGGCGGGCGGCCGATCCTGTGGCACATCATGAAGATGTACCTCGCGCACGGTCTGAGCGACTTCGTGATCTGCTGCGGCTACAAGGGCCACATGATCAAGGAGTACTTCCGCGATTACGCGCTGGGGTCGGCCGACGTCACGTTCGACATGCGCGAGCACACGACGACGCTGCACAAGACCTCGACCGAGCCGTGGAAGGTGACACTGGTCGACACCGGACTCGACACGATGACCGGCGGGCGGATCAAGCGCGCGGCTCGGTACCTCGACGACGGGCCGTTCTGCTGCACCTACGGCGACGGCGTCGGCGACGTCGACGTCACGCGGCTCATCGCGTTCCACGAGGCGCAGAAAACGCTGGCGACGGTGACCGCGGTGCAGCCCCCAGGTCGCTTCGGGGCCTTCACGCTTCGCGCCGACCAGGTGAAGGTGCCGACCTTCAAGGAGAAACCGGAAGGCGATGGCGCCTGGGTCAACGGCGGGTTCTTCGTGCTCGAGAAGAAGGTGCTCGAGCTGATCGACGGCGATGACACCGTCTGGGAGCGCGAGCCGATGGAGTCACTGGCGTCCTCCGGTCAGCTCGCCGCGTATCGTCACCACGGGTTCTGGCAGCCGATGGACACGCTGCGCGACAAGCAACTGCTCGAACGGCTCTGGGACAGCGGCAAGGCACCGTGGAAGAAGTGGTGATGGCAGTGACAGGGAGGCCGGCCGGGTGATCTTCACGGAGACAGCGCTCCAGGGCGCGACGATCGTCGACATCGAACGCCGCGAAGATGCGCGCGGTTTCTTCGCTCGCACTTACTGCGAGCGCGAGTTCGGGGCGCGCGGCCTGCCGACGCGAATGGTGCAGACGAACACGTCGTTGACCCGGCACAAGGGCACGCTCCGGGGCATGCACTACCAGGCGCCGCCGCACGGCGAGGACAAGTTGGTGCGCTGCGTGCGCGGCGCGATCTGGGACGCCATCGTCGACATCCGGCCCGGGTCGCCCACCTATTGCAGGTGGATCGGTGTCGAGCTGAGCGAGGCGAACGGCCGGATGCTGCTGGTGCCCAAGGGATTCGCGCACGGCTTCGTCACGCTCACCGACGACGCCGTCGTGATGTACCAGGTATCCGAGTTCTACACGCCGGGCGCCGAGCGCGGTGCCGGGCACGACGACCCGGCGTTCGGCATCGAGTGGCCGGTTCCGATCACCGGCATGTCGGACAAGGACCGGAACTGGCCGGCATTCGTGCGCGAGGACGGCCAGCCGTGATCATCGTCGACACGGCATTGCAGCGCCGCCACCTGGAGAACCGGCCGATCCGCGTTGCGCTGATCGGTGCCGGCTTCATGGGGCGCGGCGTCGCGCTCCAGATCTGCACCGCGGTTCGCGGGATGCAGGTCGTGGCGCTCGCCAACCGCACGCTCGACGGGGCGCAGCGCGCGTATCGCGAGGCCGGTGTCGAGGGCGTCCGGGTCGTCGAGACCGTGGCCCAGCTCGAAGCCGCGATCGAAAGCGGCGTGCCTGCGGTCACCGACGACGCGTTGCTGCCGTGCCGGGCCGGCGGTGTCGACGCGATCGTCGAGGTCACCGGCACCGTCGAGCACGCTGCGTGCGTCGCGCTCGAGGCGATTGCGCACGGCAAGCACGTCGTGCTGATGAATGCCGAGGTCGACGGCACCGTCGGGCCGATCCTGAAGACCTACGCGGACCGTGCCGGCGTCGTGCTCACCAGCGCCGACGGCGACCAGCCCGGTGTGATGATGAACCTCTACCGCTTCGTGCGCGGCATCGGCGTCAGGCCGGTGCTGTGCGGCAACATCAAGGGACTGCACGACCCGCACCGCAACCCGACGACGCAGGAAGGTTTCGCGCGGCAGTGGGGCCAGAACCCGTCGATGGTGACCTCGTTTGCCGACGGCACCAAGATCTCGTTCGAGAATGCGATCGTCGCCAACGGCACGGGCATGCGCGTCGGCCAGCGCGGCATGTTCGGGCCGACGGTGCCGGCCGGCACGCCGATCCAGGAAGTCGCGGACCGCTATCCGCTCGATGCGCTGCTCGACGGCCCGGGCATCGTCGACTACGTGGTCGGCGCGATGCCGGGCCCCGGCGTCTTCGTGCTCGGCACGCACGATCATCCGCAGCAGCGCCA
>Ga0079224_100015859_pt1 | contig 10565 bp, 7 predicted proteins | sample Stecom2015_FD_80414 | JGI IMG/M metagenome (GOLD analysis project Ga0079224, IMG submission 80414) | Agricultural soil microbial communities from Utah to study Nitrogen management - Steer compost 2015 | ecosystem: Environmental > Terrestrial > Soil > Agricultural land | place: USA: Utah...
ACCGGCAACAGGAACAGGTTGGCGATGGCGACGCCGTAAATGGTGGCGACAAATGCCGTGGCAATGCCGGGGCCGAGTTTGGAGGGATCGGCAAGATTGCCCATGACATGAATCAGACCCATGACCGCGCCGATGATGCCGATCGTCGGCGAGTAGCCGCCCATGCTTTCGTAAAATCTGGCGGCATCAATTTCGCGCTGCAAATTCAGATCGGATTCCATTTCCAGCACGCCGCGGATCGAGTCGGGTTCGCTGCCGTCCACCAGCAATTGCAAACCCTTGCGTGCAAACGGGTCGCGTTCGCTGTCGGAGATGGATTCCAGACCCAGCAATCCCTCCTTGCGCGCGGACACCGCCCAGCGCACGACTTTCGCGACACCGGCGCGAAAATCGACTGGCGGCGGCACGAATACAAAACGAATGCGCTGCAGCGCCAGACGCAATACCGGCGCCGGTGTCTGCAAGGTGGCCGCGCCGAAGGTGCCGCCGAAAACAATGACGGCCGCCGGCAAATTCGCCAGCGCGCCGATATGCCCGCCCTCGATCCAGTTGCCGCCGAGAATCGCGATCAGTCCGATCAGAATGCCAACAATGCTCAGCACGTCCATGACAAATCAGGCCTCGGTCATTTCATTTCGGCCAACCGCTGCCCGACCTGCTGCAGCGGCATTATTTCGTCGGCGAGATTGGCTTTCGCGACAGCCATCGGCATGCCGTAAATCACCGATGTCGCCTCGTCCTGCGCCCAGATATCGCAGCCGTTCTGCTTGAGCAGGCGCGCTCCTTCACAGCCATCGGCACCCATGCCGGTCAACACGATACCGAGGGTTTGATTGGGATAGATATTGGCGGCCGATGCGAATGTCACATCGACACAGGGCTTGTAATTCAGACGCTCGTCGCCGGGCAGGATTTTGATGCGCCCGCCCTTGGTAATCATCATCTGCTTGCCGCCGGGCGCCAGCAGCGCCACACCGGGAAACAACATATCGCCATCGACAGCTTCTTTAACGCGAATTTTGCACAGGCCATTCAAACGCTCGGCAAATGCGGCGGTAAATGTCGACGGCATGTGCTGAATCAACACAATCGGCGCCGAAAATGACTGCGGCAATTGCGTCAGCACCGTTTGCAATGCCACCGGACCGCCGGTGGAGGTACCGATGGCGACCAGTCCGTAGTGTTTCATCGGCGTGCGCGGTTTTGCTGCAGCAGTCGGAGCTATGACAGGCGCTGAGGTCGCACGTCCGGCGACCGTCGGAGCCGCGCGCGCAGCGATGGATTGCGGGGACGATTGCGCCGTGGATGGTGCCGGTGCCGCCGGCCCTTTTGCCGTCCACAATGTTTTGCGGCCGGCGCCGGCGATTTCGATCAGACGCTCGGCCAGTTTGCGTTTCAGCTCGGCCGAGTTGCGCGAAATCTCGTCGAAATTTTTCGGCAGATAATCGACCGCGCCGGCATCGAGCGAATCGAGCGTGACGCGCGCGCCTTCATAGGTCAGCGACGAAAACATCAGAATCGGTGTCGGCCGTTTCGCCATGATTTCGCGCACGGCGGTGATGCCATCCATCATCGGCATCTCGTAATCCATCGTGATCACGTCGGGCTTCAGCGCCAGCGCCTTTTCCACGCCTTCGCGGCCATTGGTGGCCGTGCCGACCACTTTCAGGCCGGACACACCGTCGAGCATGTCGGTCAAACGACGCCGAAAAAAACTGGAGTCATCCACAATCAGGACGGTAACCGTCATTACTTACCTCTTGCGTCCATGGCGGATGCTGTCATTGCCGATGATCCAGCCGGGCGATTCAATTTGCGGGTTTTCAGGCGTAGCGTTTGAGCATGCTCGGCACATCGAGAATCAACGCGATGCGGCCGTCGCCGGTAATCGTGGCACCGGCCATGCCGGGCGTGCCCTGCAGCATTTTACCGAGCGGCTTGATCACCACTTCTTCCTGGCCGATCAACTGGTCGACGACGAAGCCGACGCGCTGCGTGCCGACTGACACGATCACCACATGCGCAAATTCCGGACGCTCGCCATAACTGCCGTCCTGCACCAGCCAGTCCTTCAGATAAAACAGCGGGATGGCCTTGTCGCGCACGGTCACCACTTCGCGACCGTCGACGACATTGGTGCGTTTCATATCCATGTGGAAAATTTCATTGACGCTGGCCAGCGGCAGCGCGAAGGTCTGCCGGCCGAGCATCACCATCAGCGTCGGCATGATGGCCAGCGTCAACGGCACCTTGATGGCCAGGCGCGTGCCTTTGCCGATCGTGGAAATGATCTGCACGCTGCCGTTGAGCTGCGAGATTTTGGTTTTGACGACATCCATGCCGACGCCGCGGCCCGACACATCGGAAATTTCGGTTTTGGTCGAAAAACCCGGCAGGAAAATCAGGTTGAAACATTCGGTGTCGTTCAGACGTGCGGCCGTGTCTTCATCCATCAGACCTTTCTCAACGACTTTCTGGCGCAGGATTTCCGGGTCCATGCCGGCGCCATCGTCGGTGATCGACAGCAGGATGTGATCGCCCTCCTGCTGCGCTGCGAGCACGATCTTGCCGGCGCGAGCCTTGCCCGCCGCTTCGCGCTTGGCAGGCATTTCGATACCGTGATCGACGGCGTTGCGCACCAGATGCACCAGCGGATCAGCCAGCGCCTCGACCAGGTTTTTGTCGAGATCGGTTTCCTCGCCCTGCAATTCGAGCAGCACTTCTTTATTTAGGCTGCGGGCGAGATCGCGCACCACGCGCGGGAAACGGCCGAAAACTTTCTTGATCGGCTGCATGCGGGTTTTCATCACCGCCATCTGCAGATCGGCGGTAACGACATCGAGATTGTTGACGGCCTTGGCCATGTCCTCGTTGCCACTCTTGGCCCCGAGGCGAACCAGCCGGTTGCGCACCAGCACCAGCTCGCCAACCATGTTCATGATGTCATCGAGACGCTGCGTATCGACACGAACCGTCGTCTCGCCGGCATCCTTGTTGCTTTCCGCGGCACCTTCGCGCGGTTTGTCGCGCTCGGGCATGGCGGCTTTGGCAGGTGCGGACACCGCTGCTGGAATGGAAACTGGCGCTGCGGCTTTCGGTACTGGTGCGGGTGCTGCAGGTTTGGATGCAGCTGGCACAGGCGCACTGGATGTCGGCGTCTGCCCCACCAGCGTCGGCCCCTTGCCCTTGCCATGCAGCTGATCCAGAAGAGCTTCGAACTCGCTGTCGTCAATCAGCTCGGGGGTATCGGCAGCGGCGACTACCGGTGCAGCACTGGTGTCAGTGTCTTCTGCTTTGGCGACGGACTTGCCCTTGCCGTGCAATTGGTCGAGCAGGGCCTCAAATTCATCCTCGCTGATTTCATCGCTGCTCGAGCTGGCTGCATTCTCTGCAGGCGCTGCGGGTTTGGCCGCCGCGACTTCAGCTTTCTCTGCGGCTTTCGTCGCGCCAGCTTCAACATTCGCTGCAACGTTGCCGGGTTTGCCGTGCAGCTGATCAAGCAGTGCTTCAAATTCTTCTTCGCTGATTTCATCAGCTGTGGCGGTGGGTTCCGCAGGCGCCACTGCGTTCAAAAACAGTTCGAACTCGGCGTCGGTGATATCACCGCTGGCAGCGACTGCCGCCGGCGCGGTTTCTGCGCAGGTTTCGTCGATCGCTGCGACAGCGGCGTCAGCAGAATTTTCGCCAGCAGGGCTCTCGCCGCGCACCAGAGCTTCCAGGCGCGCCAGCAACTCGGGCGGCGCGGGATGCGGTTCGATACCGGACTTGACCTGATCAAACATGACATTGACGGCATCGAGTGCAAGCAAAACGACATCCATCAGCGTCGAGTTCACGCTGAGACGCCCATTGCGCAGCATGTCGAACAGGTTTTCAGTGATGTGGCAGCATTCCACCAGCGGGGTCAGCTGCAAAAAGCCAGCGCCGCCCTTGACGGTGTGAAAGCCGCGAAAAATGGCATTCAGCAGATCGCGGTCATCGCTGCGCTGCTCAAGATCGACCAGTTGCTCGGACAGACGCTCGAGGATTTCGCCCGCCTCAACGAGAAAATCCTGGAGGATTTCTTCGTCTTCACCAAAACTCATGCCGTGCAACTCCGATTTTTTTTAATTGGATCGTGCGTTCTTTTATCGTCTCGCGCGCATCGTCCGTTGCGGCTGAACAACTCCGTCAGAAGCCCAGGCTCGACAGCAGGTCATCGACCTGATCCTGACCGGAAACCACATCGGTGCGCTGCCCCGCTTTGATCTGCGGACCTTCCGGCACCACATCCGCGGCAGGTTTTTCCACGGCCTCCGGCGCGCGGAAAATGCCGGTCAATTCCTCGACCTGACCTGCCATGCGCATCAGATCGACCAGTCGTTCTTCCACCTCCTTGACCAGCATGATGACCTTCTTGATCACCTGGCCGGATAGATCCTGGAAATCCTGCGCCAGCAGGATCTCGCTGAAAGTCGCGCCGAGGTTGCCGGAGGCGGCATCGGTTTTGCCGAGAAAACTGTCGATCTGCTGATAGAGGCTGCGAAATTCTTCGGCGCTCATTTCGCGCCGGGCCAGACGCTGCCAATCGGCGCGCAGCTGACGGGCGGATTCGCCGAGTTCCGCAGCCACCGGAATCCCCTGCTCGACCATGTCCATGGTCTTATCGGCCGATTTCTGCGTGAGATTAATTACGTAGTCGAGGCGCTCCTGCGCATTGGCCATCTGCGACATCTTTTCGGTTTCGATGCCGCGGCCGGTATCGATCTGGAAATTGACGATGGCTTCGTGCAGGCCGCGCGTGAGTTTGCCCACTTCGTGATAGATGCTGCGGTCGCGGGCCTCGTTGAGCCGGCGAATCATTTCAGTCGCGCCGGGGTAATCGCTGTTTTCGAGGCGATCCACCAGAGCCAGAGCGCGCTCTTTCAACTCCGCGAGCACATCCACGCCTGCTCCGCTTGAATTCGACACCAACATAATTTTTATTTCCTGCAACAGTGATGGCCTTACTGCAGCCGATGAAACGGCCCGTTATCACACAGCCATCAGCCCGCGTTGACCCGCTCGAAGATCTTGTCGATTTTTTCCTTCAGCACTGCCGCCGTGAAAGGCTTGACGACATAGCCGTTCACGCCGGCCTGGGCGGCTTCGATGATCTGATCGCGTTTTGCCTCTGCCGTGACCATCAGCACCGGCAGGGTTTTAAGCTTTTCGTCTGCGCGCACCGCTTTCAACAGATCAATGCCGGTCATGCCGGGCATATTCCAGTCGGTGACGAGAAAATCGAAATTGCCGTTCTGCAGCATGGGCAACGCGCTGTTGCCATCGTCGGCTTCCGATGTATTGGTGAAACCGAGATCGCGCAGAAGATTTTTGATGATGCGTCTCATCGTCGAGAAATCGTCAACGATGAGAATCTTCATATTCTTATCCAAGGTTACCTCCTAACAGTGTGACTATTCGGCGATCTGGCGTAGCTCCCCCACAGTCTAGACGCTGTTTGCGAGCCGGCCAGTCGCCGTAAAAAGTTTTGAAATCCGTGATTTGCATAAGGCCGCCAAGATCCTGTCGTGGCGCACCGGGAAGTCCTGTCAACCGACGTTAGTCGCCCGGCGGTCAAGCGCGATCGCCGCTCCAGTCCGTGAGTTTGGCGCGCAGCCGCAGCGCCGCCTGGCTGTGAATCTGGCTGACCCGCGATTCGCTGACGCCGAGGATCAGGCCGATCTCCTTGAGGTTGAGCTCTTCGTCGTAGTACAGCGCCATGACCAGCCGCTCGCGTTCGGGCAGCTGCGAAATCGCGGTGGCCAGATGGCGGCGCAGGGCATCGCGCTGCACCCGCGATTCCGGCGAGGGTTCACTGCCGGCGATGCGATTGCCGGGGTCGTCGTCCTCGCTGCCGAGATCGTCGAAGCTGAACAGCTTGCTGCACAGCGAGTCCTGGGCAATGTTGTGGTATTCGTCGAGGCTGACGCCCAGCTCCGCAGCGACCTCCTGATCGGAGGGGTCGCGGCTGTGGCGTTTGCCCAGGCGGGTCATCGCCTCCTGCACACGGCGGGCATTGCGATGCACCGAGCGCGGCGCCCAGTCGCCGCGGCGCACCTCGTCGATCATCGCGCCGCGAATACGGATGCCGGCGAAGGTTTCGAAACTGGCGCCCTTGCTGGCGTCGTAACTGCGCGATGCCTCCAGCAGCGCCATCAGCCCGGCCTGGATCAGATCGTCGACCTGCACGCTGGCCGGCAGTCGCGCGATCAAATGCCGCGCGATGCGATTGACGAGGGGGGAATATCGCTCAAGCACCTGCGTCGCAGAATCGCCACTGCGGCTGTCACCGCGGTCATTCTGCAGATGCCCGTACGTCTCGATTCGGTCTGATGCCACAATCATTTCCGCGTGTCTTGGGATTTCCGCGTATGCAGGAATCCCGCGTGTTCAATCCGCAGATTCCGGCTGCACGAGCCGCTCTACGAAAAACTCCAGATGACCGCGCGGCGAACTCGGCAGCGGCCATTTATCGACTTTTTCCGCCAGCTGCACGAAGGCCATCGCCGCTTTGCTGCGCGGCGCCATCTCGACGATCGATTTCTGCCGCTGGATGGCCTTGCGCATGTTTTCATCGAACGGAATCGCACCGACGTACTGCAGCGTGACATCCAGAAAACGTTCGGCGGCCTGCGTCAGCTTGTTGAACAGCGCCTGCCCTTCCTGCGGCGTCCTGGTCATGTTGGCAAGCATGCGGAAACGGAACATGCCGTAATCGCGATTCAGCAATTTGATCAATGCGTAGGCGTCGGTCATCGACGAGGGTTCATCGCAGACCACGACTAACACTTCCTGCGCGGCGCGCACGAAGCTGACGACAGAATCGGAAATGCCCGCTGCGGTATCGATGATCAGCACATCGATCTGCTCGCCCAGTTCGCTGAAGGCGTTGATCAGGCCGGCGTGCTCCAGCGCGCCCAACTGTGCCATGCGCTGGGTGCCGGATGAAGCCGGGATAATACGGATGCCGCCGGGGCCGGTGAGCAGAATGTCGCGCAGCGAACATTCGCCGCTGAGAACGTTTTCCAGGTTTTTCCTGGCATTGAGGCCGAGCAGCACATCGATATTGGCCAGACCGAGATCGGCATCCATCAGCGCGACGCGGCGCCCCATATTGGCGAGGGCGACGCTGAGGTTGATGGAGACGCTGGTCTTGCCAACGCCCCCTTTTCCGCCGGTGACGGCGATGACTTGCACCGGGTGGACTGAACTCATGCCTGTGTAGGCTCCTGGGGAAATGCGGACTGCAGGTGGTTGCGAAAAACCGGACCGAATAAAACTGGGCTAAGTGTAGCTGCTTTCGATTTTTTGTAAGCCCCGCCCGGGCTTGTTGCTGATTTCGCCAATTCCGATAAAGAGCCGAGTCTGATCAAGCCGTGAGCGACTCGCGAGCGCCTGTGCGCAAGCCGGCAAACGCCTGCGCCAGACGCGCCTCGTCCCCTTCGGCGTGTTTGGCCAGATCGATCGCCTTCGTCACCAGCTGCCGCGCATCCGCAACCACGAGATCGCCCGGAATATTCTGGCCATTGGCGACATAGGCCAGCGGCACCTGTGCCTGAATCAGCTGGCTGAGCGCCTCACCCAGCGTGCCCACTTCGTCGATCTTGGTCAGCACGCAGGCGCTGATATTGCCGGTGCGATAGGCGCGGTTCGCCGCCTTCAGTGCGGAATGATGGCTGTTGGCCGGCAACACCTGCACGCATTGCACGCGATCGCCCAGCGCGTGAATCGCCGCCAGCTGCTGTTTGAGTTCGGGCGCGCTGCTGTTGAGGCCAGCGGTGTCGATCAGCACCAGCTTGCAGTGGCGCAGTTCATACAGGACGTTGGCCAGCGCCTGCGGATTGGCGGCGATTTTGAACGGCACGCCGAGGATGCGGGCCAGCGTGCGCAATTGTTCATGGGCGCCGATGCGAAAACCATCCATCGTCACCAGCGCCACGTCCGCCGGTCCGTGGGCGAGCACATAGCGGGCGGCGAGTTTACCGATCGTGGTGGTCTTGCCGGCGCCGGTCGGGCCGACAAAGGCATAGGCGCCGCCATCGGCGATCAGATCGCGACCGACCACCGGCGTCACTTCGCTGAGTTTTTTCATCAGCATCTGCCACGCGGTTTTGGCGACGCGCAGATCGATGCCTTCGCAGGACTCTATAAGACGCGAGATCAATGCGGCATCCAGCCCCAGCCGCTGCAGACGACGCCACATGGCGGCGCCGCCGGGCTGGGTCGTGCGGTAGTCGTGCCAGGCAAAGTTCGAGAATTGCTGTTCGAGCAGATCGCGCATGCTGTTCAGCTCCTGCTGCATCTGCCACCAGCCGTTCTCGCCATGACTAACGCCTTGATGACCGCCGCGCTGCGTGGCGACTGCGCCGATTTCGGCAAAGCCACCCGCCGCAGTCACCGCTGCAATCGGGTTGGCCTCCGTGGCGGCAACCGCCGCGGCAGGCGCAAGCTGCGGCTCCGGCATGGCCTTCGGTGCGGGCGGCGGCATATCGGCGGCGGCGAGCAATTCGATGCCGCCTTCCACCCGGCGGTTCGACAGAATCACCGCGTCGTCGCCAAACGCCTCTCTGACCAGCTTCAATGCCGTACGCATGTCGGGAGCCACAAAGCTTTTCATGTTGTTCACCGTATTTACCTATTGATACTCCCCTCTCCCTGCGGGCCCTAAAGGGTCTACAGGAGATGGGTCGGGGGTGAGGGCCGGTTCATGCGCAATTTCGCCCTCACCCTAACCCTCTCCCGCAGGGAGAGGGGACTATCCCACCGACGCCTCGATCGTGACCTGCCGGTCTTCCGGAATTTCCGTATACGCCAGCACAGAAATTTCGCTGTTGATGTAGCGCGCGAACTTCGACAGCACCGAACGCAGCGGCGCCGACACCAGCAGCACCGGCGGCTTGCCGGCGAGCTCCTGCTTCTGCGCAGCGTCGCGGATGGCGCCTTGCAGACGCTCCGCCAGCCCCGGCTCCAGCACGATGTCGTCGCCACCGCCGGCCTGTTGCGAACTCGTCTGCAGGGACTTGAGCAACAACTGTTCCATCGCCGGAGCCAGCGCGATAACCGACAGCGTGTCACTGTTTCCAAAGGTTTTTTGCACGATGACGCGGGCCAGCGCCTGACGCGCGGCGGCCGTGAGCGCGGCGGGATCTTGACTCTTGCCACCGCTCGCCGCGAGAGCACCGGCAATCGTGCGCAGATCGCGGATCGGCACTTTTTCCTGCAGCAGGTTGCGCAGCACGATCAGCAGTGTGTTCATCGACACGGCGCCCGGCACCAGCTCCTCGGCCAGCTTCGGCGCGTGTTTGGCCAGACCCTGCAGCAGGCTTTGCACTTCGTCGAAGCCGAGCAGTTCGTGAACGTGTTTGAGCAGGATCTGGTTGAGATGGGTCGCCACCACGGTACTGGCGTCCACCACCGTGTAACCCAGCGATTGCGCGTAGTCGCGCTGCGCCGGATCGATCCAGACCGCATCCAGCCCGAACGCCGGATCGCGCGTCGGCATGCCGTCGAGCTGACCGAACACCTGCCCCGGGTTGATCGCCATCTCGCGATCGGGATGAATCTCGCCCTCGCCGGCGGTGACACCGAGCACGGCAATCCGATAGGCGTTGGGGCGCAGGTCGAGGTTGTCGCGGATATGCACGGAGGGCACCAGAAAGCCGATGTCCTGCGACAGGCGTTTGCGAATGCCCTTGATGCGCCCGAGCAATTCACCGCTCTGGGTTTTGTCGACCAGCGGAATCAGCCGATAGCCGACCTCCAGGCCGATGGCATCCACCGGCTGCACATCATCCCAGCCCAGTTCCGGCAGCTCCGGCGTCGCCGCCTTCTGCTGCGCCATCACTTCCTGCGCACGCGCCTCGACCTGCACCTGCTCCAGCTGCTGGTCCTTGCGCTGCTGGATGACATAAGCGGCGTAGCCCGTCGCCCCTGCCAGGCCGAGAAAGGCGATATGCGGCATACCGGGAATCAGGCCCATGACGGCGAGAATGCCGGCGGTAACGGCCAGCGCCTTCGGCGATTCGAACATCTGCGCGCGGATCGCATCACCCATATCACGCGACGTGGTCGAGCGCGTGACCATGATCGCAGCAGCCACCGACAGCAGCAGCGACGGCACCTGCGCCACCAGACCGTCGCCGATCGTCAGCAGCGAGTAGATCTGCATCGCCTGCTGGAAATCGAGATCGTGTTGCAGCATGCCGATGGCGAGACCGCCAATCATGTTGATGAACAGCACCAGGATGCCGGCGACGGCATCGCCGCGCACGAACTTGCTGGCGCCGTCCATCGAACCGTAAAAATCGGCCTCGGCGCCGACTTCCTCGCGGCGTTTGCGCGCCTCGTCCTGCGTGATCAGACCGGCGTTGAGATCGGCGTCGATCGCCATTTGTTTGCCGGGCATTGCGTCCAGCGTGAAGCGCGCCGACACCTCGGACACCCGCCCTGCGCCCTTGGTGACTACGACGAAGTTGATGATGACCAGAATCAGGAAAACGACGATGCCGACCGCGTAGTTGCCGCCAATCACGACCTCGCCAAAG
>Ga0079224_100015860_pt1 | contig 10564 bp, 8 predicted proteins | sample Stecom2015_FD_80414 | JGI IMG/M metagenome (GOLD analysis project Ga0079224, IMG submission 80414) | Agricultural soil microbial communities from Utah to study Nitrogen management - Steer compost 2015 | ecosystem: Environmental > Terrestrial > Soil > Agricultural land | place: USA: Utah...
GATGCTGCCGTATCCGTCCGGTGCGCTGCACATGGGCCACGTGCGCAACTACACCATCGGCGACGTCATCAGCCGCTACAAGCGCATGACCGGGCACAACGTGCTGCAGCCGATGGGCTGGGATGCCTTCGGCCTGCCGGCCGAAAATGCCGCGATCAAGAACCGGACCGCGCCGGCGAAGTGGACCTACGCCAACATCGACCACATGCGCAGCCAGCTCAAGTTGCTGGGCTACGCCATCGACTGGTCGCGTGAGTTCGCCACCTGTTCGCCCGACTACTACGTGCACGAGCAGCGCATGTTCGTGCGCCTGATGCGCAAGGGCCTGGCCTACCGCAAGAACTCGGTGGTGAACTGGGATCCTGTCGACCAGACCGTGCTGGCCAACGAGCAGGTGATCGACGGCCGCGGCTGGCGCTCCGGCGCGCTGGTCGAGAAGCGCGAGATCCCGCAGTGGTTCCTGCGCATCACCGACTATGCCCAGGAACTGCTGGACGGCCTGGACGAATTGCCCGGCTGGCCTGATTCGGTCAAGACCATGCAGCGCAACTGGATCGGCCGCTCGGAAGGGCTGGAAATCCAGTTCGAGGTGCTGGACGCGACCGGCGCGGCACTGGAGCCGATCCGGGTGTTCACCACTCGTCCGGACACGCTGATGGGCGTGACCTTCGTATCCATCGCCGGCGAACATCCGCTGGCGGCGCGCGCCGCCGCGGGCAACCCGGCGCTGGCTGCATTCCTGGACGAGCTCAAGCACGGCAGCGTGTCCGAGGTCGACCTGGAAACCCAGGAAAAGCGCGGCATGGACACCGGCCTGCGGGCCGTGCACCCGGTCACCGGCGAACAGGTGCCGGTGTGGGTGGCCAACTTCGTGTTGATGGGCTACGGCACCGGTGCGGTGATGGCCGTGCCCGGCCACGACCAGCGCGACTTCGAGTTCGCCAACAAGTACGCCCTGCCGCTGGTGCAGGTGATCGGGCTCAAGGACGCCAAGAGCGAGGACGAAAGGACCTGGGACAGCACCACCTGGCGCGACTGGTATGGCGACAAGAGCCGCGACCTGGAACTGGTGAACTCCGGCGAGTTCGACGGCCTGGACCACCGCGGCGCCTTCGAGGCACTGGCCGAGCGCTTCGAGCGCCAGGGCCGCGGCCAGCGCCGGGTGAACTACCGCCTGCGCGACTGGGGCGTGAGCCGCCAGCGCTACTGGGGCTGCCCGATCCCGGTGATCTACTGCCAGGCCTGCGGCGCGGTGCCGGTGCCGGAGGACCAGTTGCCGGTGGTGCTGCCGGAGAACGTGGCCTTCAGCGGCACCGGTTCGCCACTGAAAAACGACCCGGAATGGCGCAAGACCACCTGCCCGGACTGCGGTGGCGCGGCCGATCGCGAGACCGACACCTTCGACACGTTCATGGAGTCGAGCTGGTATTACGCACGCTACACCTCGCCGGGCGCGCGCGAGATGGTGGACAAGCGCGGCAACTACTGGCTGCCCGTTGACCAGTACATCGGCGGCATCGAGCACGCGATCCTGCACCTGATGTATTTCCGCTTCTACCACAAGCTCCTGCGCGACGCGCGGCTGGTGGACAGCGACGAGCCGGCGACCAACCTGCTCACCCAGGGCATGGTCATCGCCGAAACCTACTACCGCGCCAATGCCGACGGCTCGAAGGACTGGATCAACCCGGCCGACGTGGACGTGGTGCGCGACGACAAGGGCCGCATCACCGGCGCCACCCTGCGCGCGGATGGCCAGCCGGTGAACATCGGCCCGGTCGAGAAGATGTCCAAGTCCAAGAACAATGGCGTGGACCCGCAGGCGATGGTCGACAAGTACGGCGCCGACACCGTGCGCCTGTTCTCGATGTTCGCCGCCCCGCCCGAGCAGTCGCTGGAGTGGAACGAGGCCGGCGTGGACGGCATGGCCCGCTTCCTGCGCCGGCTGTGGGCCCAGGTGCAGAAGCATGCCGCCGATGGCGCGGTGCCGGCCCCGGCGCTGGACGTGGCGGCGCTGGATGCCGGGCAGAAGGCGCTGCGCCGCAAGATCCACGAGACCATCGGCAAGGTCGGTGACGACTACGACCGCCGCCACGCCTTCAACACCGCCATCGCCGCGGTGATGGAACTGATGAACGCGGTGTCGAAGTTCGACGACGCCAGCGCGCAGGGCCGCGCGGTGCGCCAGGAGGCGCTGGAAGCGGCGGTGCTGCTGCTCAATCCGATCACCCCGCATTCGAGCCATGCGCTGTGGCAGGTGCTCGGCCACGCCCAGGCCCTGGTCGACGACCTGCCGTTCCCGCGGGTCGACCAGGCCGCGCTGGTCCGCGATGCCCTGACCCTGGCGGTGCAGGTCAACGGCAAGCTGCGCGGCACCATCGAGGTCGCCGCCGATACGCCGCGCGACCAGGTCGAGGCGCTGGCCCGGGCCGAGCCCAACGCGGCCAAGTACCTGGAAGGCCTGGCCGTGCGCAAGGTGATCGTGGTGCCGGGCAAGATCGTGAATATCGTGGCGGGTTGATCCACCGCAGGCGGACCAGCCCGCAATGTTCCGCTTGCCGGATCGCTTCTCAAACCGTGTTCACGCCACATCCTGCAGGCTGCAAGCCTGTTGCCGCTCCCGGCTGCCTCGTCCAGACTCCCACCCATGATCCGAACCGCGTCGATGTCCCGGCTCCTGCTCGTCCTGACCGCCGCGCTGGTGTTGTCCGGCTGCGGCTTCCACCTGCGCGAGCGCCTGGCGCTGCCGGACGAGACGCCGCCGGTGCGGGTGGTGTCCAACACGCCCTACAGCGAACTGGTCACCATCCTCGAGCGCAACCTGCGCAACGCCGGCGCCACGGTGGCCGGGCCCGAAGCCGACCGCGGCCAGATGGCGCGGCTGGAGATCGTGTCCGAACGCTGGGGCGACCTGCCCATCGCCATCGACGAGCGTGGCCGGGCCCAGGATTTCAGCCTGCGCTACGCCACCATCTTCTCCTTCCACCTGGCCGATGGCACGGTGCTGGTGCCGCAGCAGTCGGTGGAGCTGGCGCGCGACTATGTCTCGCCGCCCGAGGATGTCACCGGGACCAGCACCGAGCGCGAGATCCTGGCCGACGAGCTGCGCCGCGAGATGGCCGCATCGATCCTGCGCCGGATCGATGGCGTGGTCCGCGCCGGTGCGGAGGAGGCGGCGGCAGCGCCGCCGGCCACGCCATGACCACCACGCGCCACCGCGTGGCTGCCGACCCGCGCTGATGGAACTGCGGCCCGAGCAACTGGTCGCCCAGGCCGGCACCCAGCCGTTGCGCGCGGCCTACCTGATTGCCGGCCCGGAGACGCTGCACGTGCTGGAAGCAGCCGACGCGGTGCGCGCGCGTGCGCGCGCCGACGGCGCCGAGCGCGAGGTGTTCGAGGCCGAGGGCCGTGACCTGGACTGGGATGCGCTGTCGGCCAGCTTCGCCGCGCCCGGGTTGTTCGCGTCGCGGCGCCTGCTCGAGGTGCGCCTGCCGTCGGGCAAGCCGGGCAAGGCCGGGGCCGAGGTGATTGCCGGGTTCTGCACGGATCCGCCGCCGGATACCCATCTGCTGGTGGTGGCCGGCGAATGGAGCAAGGCCCATCACGGCAAATGGGTGGATGCGTTGTCGCGTTGCGGCGTAGTGTCGATCGCCTGGGCATTGAAGCCGCACGAGCTGCCCGGCTGGATCGACCGTCGCCTGCGCGAGCGCGGCCTGCGTGCCGAGCCGCAGGCGGTGCAGGGGTTGTGCGAACGGGTGGAAGGCAACCTGCTGGCCGCCGCGCAGGAGATCGACAAGCTCGCCCTGCTGGCACCCGAGGGCGTGCTGGACCTGGAAACGATGCAATCGCTGGTGGCCGACGCGGCGCGCTACGACGTTTTCCGCCTGCTCGAATCGAGCCTGTCCGGCCACGCCGTGCAGGTGCGGCGCATGCTTGCCGGCTTGCGTGCCGAGGGCGAGCAGGTGGCCGGGCTGATGCCGATGGTGGTGCGCGAATTGCTGCGCGCGGCCGCCCTGGCGCGGGCCCAGGCGCGCGGCGCCAACCTGGCCGCCGAGATGAAATCGCAAGGCCTGTGGGAGGCGCGCCAGGCCCCGTTCAAGCGCGCGCTGCAGCGGCATGCCGCGCCGATCCGCTGGAACCGCTTCGCCGCCTACGCCTCGCGCGTGGATCGCGCGGCCAAGGGCCGCGGCCCCGGCGATCCGTGGCAACTGCTCGAGCGCCTGCTGCTGGCGATCGCCGAGCCGCCGGCCACCCGGCTGCTGGCCAGCGCCGGCCGCTGACCGGCACCCGCGCGCGCATGCTGGAGATCTGGTACGGCGGCACCTTCGACCCGGTCCACAACGGGCACCTGGCCATCGCCCGCGCAGCCGCCGAGCTGTTCGAGGTCCCGGTCACCCTGGCGCCAGCCGCAGACCCGCCGCATCGTCCGCGGCCGGGCGCCGACGCGCAGCAGCGCGCACGCATGCTCGATCTGGCCGTGGCGGGCGACCCGCGCCTGCGGGTGGACCGGCGCGAGCTGCATCGCGCCGGGCCTTCCTGGACGGTGGACACTTTGCGCGAGCTGCGTGCCGAGCGTGGCGCCGAGGCACCATTGGCGCTGCTGCTGGGCGCCGACAGCTTCCGCTCGTTGCCGACCTGGCGGCACTGGCGGCAATTGCCGACGCTGGCTCATTTCATCGTCGCCGGGCGCATCGACCAGGGGGACGTCGCGCAGCTGCCGGAGCCGCCGGAACTGACCGCCGCATTCGCCGGCCGCTGGCAACAGGCGCCGGTGCAGTTGGCCGCGATGCCGGCCGGGCTTGCCTACCATCTGCGCCAGCCGTTGCGCGCGGAGTCGGCCACCGCCGTGCGCCAGGCGATCGCCTGCGGCGCCCCGGCCTGGCGCGGCTGGTTGCCCGCCGCCGTGGCCGCGCAGATCCAGGCCGAAGGGCTGTACGGGGCAGGTGCCGGTACCGATGCGGCGTCCGCAGGCGAGCCTCGCCCGTGAATACGGCCCGCACGATTGGGCCCGTATAATCGCCTCATCTTTCCCGCACCTGCGACCGAGCCTGCCCTTGAGCAACCAAGCCCACGTCATCAAGCCCCGTCTTCCCGATCCCCCGCCGCCGGTGGATGCGCTGCTGGCCGCAGTGCGCAGTGCGGTCGAGGAGATCAAGGCCAAGGATGTCGTCGAGATCGACGTGCGCGGCAAGACCAGCGTGGCCGACCATCTGGTGATCGCCTCGGGCACCTCCACCCGCCACGTCAAGTCGATTGCCGACGAGGTGGTGAGGTTTGCCAAGAAGCTGGGTGCGATGCCGCTGGGCGTGGAAGGCGAGCGCGAAGCGGAGTGGGTGCTGGTCGACCTGGGCGACGTGATCGTGCACGTGATGTTGCCGCGGGTGCGCGAGTTCTACGCCCTCGAGCGGCTGTGGACCGTGGGCGACGACCAGCCAGAGACGACCGCCGACGCCTGATCCGGGCCGCCGGGCCGGCCATGCCCGGCCCGCGTGGCCGCCGGCCTGCGCCGGCGGGCCTTATTCCCCGATCAGCAGTGCGAACGGGCCCAGTTGCGAATTCATCAGCAGGGCCAGGCTGCGCTCGCGGTCGGCGACCAGGCGTGCGGCCGGCACCGAATTGTCCGGCGGGAACGCGCGGTAGACCATGTCCTCGGGCAGCACGCTGCGCACCGCATAGCCCATCAGCACGTTGACCACTTCGCCCAGTCCATCCTGGGCCAGTTCGTCGTCGCATTGCTCCGGCTCGATCTTGAGCAGGGCGCAGGCCAGCGCGTGCATCGTGTCGCGCCCGCAGGCCAGGCCGATGAACAGCGGACGCTCGCCTTCCACCCGTACCTGGGCCACGTGCGGATAGGCACCCAGCTCGGCCGGAGCGAGCAGGCCAGCCGCATGGCACTGGCTGTCGAGCATGCGCGGGAACAGGCGCGCGCACAGGGCGATGGCGGTGTTGGCCAGCCCGGCCTTGGCATGGTCGGCCACGCCGGTGGACAGCGCCTGCTGGGCCGCGTCCTGCTCGGCACGGTGTGCGGCCAGCTCGGCGTCCAGGCGCTGGGGGTCGATCACCCCCTGGTCCAGCAGCACCTGCCCGAACAGCTTGCGCCCGGCCTTCTGCGCGACCAGCAATGCGTCCACCTGGCCGGCATCGAGCAGGCCCATCTCCTGGGCGATGTCGCCGAAGCGGCGGTCTTCGACCCGCTGGCGCTGGTTGATGCGGCGCGCCTGGGCTTCGTCAAGCAGGCCCTGCTGCACGGCCAGCTCGCCCAGCAGCGGATTGGAGGCGCGCTGTGCCTCGATCGCGGCCAGCAGTTGCGACGGGGTGATGACGCCACGCTCCATCAGGAACTGGCCCAGGAATTTCACTGACATCTCGTGCCCTCTGCGGATAGGTCGGAGGTGGTCGCCGCTCAGACGAGCACCTGGTGCAGCACGCGTTCCATCGCTTCGGGGTCGATGGGCTTCTGCAGGTAGGAGCGTGCGCCAAGACGCAGGCATTCTTCGATGTCGCTCTGTGCGCCCAGCGAACTGAGGATCACCACCCGCGCGTTCGGGTCGGCCTCCAGGATCCGGGCCAGCGCCTGGCGGCCGTCGCACTCGGGCATCACCAGGTCGAGCAGCACCAGGTCCGGCTTCAGTGCCTGGTACTGGCCCACCGCCTCCAGGCCGTTGCCGGCCTCGCCCACCACCTGGAACCCGGCTTCCTCCAGCTGGCCGGCCGCGAGCATGCGTAATGCGCGCGAGTCGTCGCACAGCAGCACGGTCGGTCGTGCGGTCATCAATGTTCTCCCGGTCGAGATGTGCGGGCCGCAGGAGGCCCAGTCCAGAATAGCGGCTACCCGGCAACAGGCTTGAGAAGATTCGATGCTGCGCCGCCGCATGGTGCAGTCACCGGGTCCGGAAGCGTCGCGCCCAGGCGCCGCTATAGCAGCACGATCACCGCGTGCAGCGCCAGCCCGATCAACCCACCCACCACGGTGCCGTTGTAGCGGATGTATTGCAGGTCGCGGCCCACGCTCAATTCCAGCTCGCGCACCAGGTGGCGTTCGTCCCAGCCCTTCACCGTCTGCGCGATGTAGTCGGTGACCCCGCCGCGCAGGCGTTGGGCCAGTTTCTCCGCGCCGCCCAGCAGGTGCTGGTTGATCGCATCGCGAAGCGCACGGTCGCGGCCCAGTGCCCGGCCCAGGCCGGCGAGCGAGCGCTGCAGGTGGGCGGCCAGCACGCCGTCCTCGCGCTCCAGGTCCTCGCGCAGGGCGGCATGGACCTGGTCCCAGAGCCCGCGCACGTAGTCCTGCACGCCGGGATGGTCGATCAGGCTCTGCTTGATGGTTTCGGCGCGCGCGGCAACTGCCGGGTCGTGGCGCAGCCGGCCGATGTAGTCCTGCAGCCAGTGTTCGTAGTCACGCCGCAGTGGGTGGTCGGGCTGGCGCAGGATCTCGTTGAGTTCTTCCAGCAGCGCATGGGCGATGCGTTCGGCCAGGCTGTCGGCGATGCCTTCCACCGGCTTGACCCAATCCACCGTGCCCACCAGGCGCGGCCACTCGCGGCGCGCGTGCTTGACCAGCAGGTCCGAGGCGCGCTGCTTGATCGCCGGGTCGTCCAGGTGCTGGCCAAGGCGGCGCAGGGCCTCGTCCAGCAACGCCTGGTGGCGGCCGTCGGCGGTGAGCAGGCCGAGGATGTCGCCGGCGCTGGCCGCCGCATCCCACGCCTGCAGGCGTGCCAGCAGGAATTCCTGGATGCCCTTGCGCACCGCCTGCTCGTCCAGCAGGTCCAGCGCCTGCACCGCCCAGCCGCGCGCCATCCGTGCAAGCCGCCGCGACTGCTCGGGTCGCGACAGCCAGTGCCCCAGCTTCGACGCCGGATCGAACACCTCCAGTCGCGCCAGCAGGGTGTGTGGTTCGAGGAAATGGTCGCGCACGAACGCGGCCAGGCTGTCGCCGATGCGCTCCTTGCTGCGGGGGATCACCGCCGTGTGCGGGATCGGCAGGCCCAGCGGGCGGCGGAACAGCGCCACCACCGCGAACCAGTCGGCCAGCGCGCCAACCGTGGCGGCCTCGCAGAACGCCGACACCCAGGCCCACGCGCCGCTGCCGCCCATCACGTGCGCCAGCACGAAGCCGGCGACCATCGCCAGCAGCATCGCCACGGCGATGGCCTTCATGCGGCGCAGCTGCGCCGGTCGCGGATCCTGGATGCTGCTCATGCGTTCCTGGACGGGGCGGTGCATGGCGCCAGCGGCCGCGTTGCAGCCGGCCGCAGGCGTGACACCGGGCAGTGTAGACGCGGCCGCGTGCAGGCCGCATCGCGCGCGCCAGGTGCGGCGCTACTGCGCCAGTGCCTCGCTCGCTGGCGTGTAGGGCAGGCCCAGGGCATCGGCCACGGCGCGATGGGTGAGCCGGCCGGCATGCACGTTCAGGCCGTTGCGCAGGTGGGCATCGTCGGCCAGCGCCTGCACGGCGCCCTTGTCGGCCAGCGCCAGCGCGTGCGGCAGGGTGGCATTGGCCAGGGCGAAGGTCGAGGTGCGGGCGACCCCGCCGGGCATGTTCGACACGCAGTAGTGGATGATGCCGTCGACCTCGTAGGTCGGCGCCTGGGGTGAGGTCGGACGGCTGGTCTCGAAGCATCCGCCCTGGTCGATTGCCACGTCCACCAGCACCGAGCCGGCGCGCATCAGGCCCAACTGCCTGCGCGAGACCAGCTTGGGTGCGGCAGCGCCGGGCACCAGCACCGCGCCGACCACCAGGTCGGTGTGCGGCAGGTGCTCCTCGATCGCGTCGCGGGTCGAGTACACCGTGCTGATCCGGCCAGCGTACAACGCGTCGGCGTAGCGCAGCCGTTCCAGCGAACGGTCCAGCAAGGTCACGTGCGCGCCGGCGCCAAGCGCGGCACGCGCGGCGTTCACCCCGACCGTGCCACCGCCGATGATCAGGACCCGCGCAGGCTCCACTCCGGGCACGCCGCCCAGCAGGATGCCGGCGCCGCCCTGGGTCTTTTCCAGCGCATGCGCGCCGGCCTGGATGGCCATGCGCCCGGCGACCTCGCTCATCGGTGCCAGCAGCGGCAATCCGCCGTGTTCGTCGGTGACGGTTTCATAGGCGATGGCGGTCACACCGGCGGCCAGCAATGCTTTGGCCTGGTCCGGGTCCGGCGCCAGGTGCAGGTAGGCGTACAGCACCTGTCCGGGCCGCAGCATCGCGTATTCCACCGGCTGGGGCTCCTTGACCTTGATCAGGATCGTGGCCCGGGCGTACACCTCCGCTGCGCTGTCCAGCACCTGTGCGCCGGCCATTTCGTAGGCCTCGTCGGCGATGCCGACGCCGGCACCGGCGCCGCGCTCCACCAGCACCTGGTGGCCACGCGAGGACAGCTCGCGGGCCCCGGCGGGGGTGAGGCCGACGCGGTATTCGTGGTCCTTGATTTCCCTGGGTACGCCGACCTGCATGTGAATCTCCGTAAGGGGTGCGCATCGGGCCGGCCCAACCGCAAGGCCGCCGCCGATGTGCGTCAATCGTATCGCCTCGCTCCCGCGGCGGGGCGGAAGATGCACGGCATCGGTGCCGGCATCGGCATCGGCATCGGGTCTGGGGCAAGATCGGTCCATGCCCCTGGCTGGATCGCTCCGGAGGTTCCCGATGCATGCATCACGCACCCGCGCCGAGTGGCAGGCCATGGCCGAAGGCCTGACCCTGCGCACCCGTGCCTTCATCGATGGCCGTCCGGTGGATGCGGCCGATGGCGCCCGCTTCGACTGCATCAGCCCGATCGACGGCCGGGTGCTGGGACAGGTGGCCGCCTGTGGCGCGGTGGACGTGGATCGCGCGGTGCGTGCGGCGCGGCGCAGTTTCGAAGCCGGAACCTGGTCGCAGGCGCGACCGGCGTGGCGCAAGAAGATCCTGCTGGCGCTGGCCACGTTGATCGAGCGTCATGCCGATGAGCTGGCGTTGCTGGAAACCCTGGACATGGGCAAGCCGATCGACGAAGCGCGCAGTGTCGATGTTGCCGCCACCAAGCGCTGCCTGGCCTGGACCGCCGAGGCGGTGGACAAGGTATATGGCGAGGTCGCGCCCACCGGCCCGGCCGAACTGGGTCTGGTCACCCGTGAACCGCTGGGCGTGGTCGGCGCCATCGTGCCGTGGAATTTTCCGCTGCTGATGGCGGCCTGGAAGCTGGCGCCGGCGCTGGCCACCGGCAACTCGGTGGTGCTCAAGCCCTCGGAGAAATCACCGCTGAGCGCGCTGCGCCTGGCCGAACTGGCGGCCGAGGCCGGCCTTCCCGACGGGGTGCTGAACGTGGTCCCGGGCACCGGTGCCGACGCCGGCGAGCCGCTGGCCCTGCACATGGATGTGGACGGGCTGGTATTCACCGGTTCGACGGCGGTGGGCAAGCGCCTGCTGCGCTGCGCCGGCGCATCGAACATGAAGCGCGTGTACCTGGAATGCGGCGGCAAGAGCCCGAACATCGTGTTCGCCGATGCGCCGGACCTGGACGCGGCCGCGCAGGCCGCGGCCACCGCGATCTTCTACAACCAGGGGCAGGTGTGCACCGCCGGCTCGCGCCTGCTGGTGGAGCGC
>Ga0079224_100015861_pt1 | contig 10563 bp, 7 predicted proteins | sample Stecom2015_FD_80414 | JGI IMG/M metagenome (GOLD analysis project Ga0079224, IMG submission 80414) | Agricultural soil microbial communities from Utah to study Nitrogen management - Steer compost 2015 | ecosystem: Environmental > Terrestrial > Soil > Agricultural land | place: USA: Utah...
CTCGTGTGAAAGTCCACGCAGTTGTTCGCAGACTCCGTCAAGATGCGTCACCACACCATCAATGCGCTCACTGACGTAATCCGGTACATTTCTCGAAATCTCAGCCAACTCCAGGTAGACAACTGCCAGCATTTGGGCAGCTTCGTCATGCAGCCTCTGGGCAATACGGTTTGACTCCGCTTCAACCAGATCATACAGCTCACGACGGCTGTTCTCGGAATCACTGGCGTTAAGGCGGGAAACCTCGAAGGCTGAAAGCACTTCGTTCAGAAATCTGTTGGCAGCGTTGAAGCGACGCAACAACAGCTGGTTCTCGGGCCGGTCCTTCAGGACTTCTGCAAACGCGGCTTGATGAACGCCCGTCTGTTCCAGAAGACCCATTCCGTTGACCAGATTGTTTCGCCCGATCTCATAGGCGAGATGGAGAGGGGCTTCGCCCTCGTCCAGAAGATAATTACGGAGCGTATCCTGATACTGATACTTGGTAGCGCTGAATTCTGTTGGCTGAGACAACATTGGGAACTTCCTTGAGGGGTGCCGTGTCTACCATACTGACGCATTAATTCTTATGTATTACTTCCAAGGGACTACATATACACCACGAGGCAAGTGCGTAGGAACTATTCCGCCCTAACAATGAGACCTGGGTCTCATACATATTTATTATCATTCGACCAGGAACCATCACCCGAACATCAGAACGGTGACGGTAGTACCGTGCCCCACCGCACTCTCTATATGAAATTCATCGGCGAGTTGCCTGACGCCCGGCAACCCCAGACCCAATCCTCCCGACGACGAATAGCCGCTAATAAGCGCCCTGGCGATATCCTCTATACCGGGCCCGTTGTCACTTGCCACGATCTGTAGTCCGCCACGGCCGGCTTCAGACTTGCCTCTCGTGAGAGTGATAAAGCCGTTCCCCGCATATAGAATGATGTTTCGGGCCAATTCCGAGATCACTGTTGCCACCAGGGTTGACTGGGTGGGCGAAAAATTGAGTTCCTGTGCAAGAAACCGTCCCTTCTGACGCGCCTGCACGATATCCTCAATATCCTGAACAGGAATACTGGCGCCCCCGTTAAGCTCATCCATATGCACCCCCGTAAATCTCCTTTCGCTCGACGAGCCTCCGCTCACACTGACATTTTCAGACATGATTGATACTCCGCCAGTACGACCTTCTTTTTGGTGATCAGCGTATTCATTCAAATAATTACCCTAAAGTTAGCGGGATTAATAGAGGATTAACATCGGGTAAACACTGTAACCACACCTGTTTATCCCCCTCTTATCCGCTCTTATCGCCCCAGGAAACGGGACCCACTTCTCACAGCCAGGCGCTTGTTACCCAATCGTTACATCCATGAAACGTTACCGTTGACCAGGTGGAGTCTAATCCTGCAGCCCGTCAGGCAAAGCTCCTTCAGGCTTCATCGAGGTCGCTCTCGATGGTTTCGTTCAACTTCAGGAAAGGTAAAGTATGTTTAATAGTCCCTGTTTATCCCTTGTAACCCGTAGACCCTTGATACTCGCTGCCATGACTTTCGCTGTTGGCTCCACTACCACCGCAGCCGCTGACTTCCCGGGAGGTTTTCTCGAGAACGTCAACAGCACCGTCGTGCGCTCCATGCCAACTCAGACTCAGATCCGTAACATGCTTCCGGATCGCGGCCAGTTCCAGTTCCCGGCCCCCTACAATACTCAGGGAGTCCGCATCACCAACGCCTCGGATTGCGGCGGATCGGACTGCGTTAACGACGTGGGTTATTCCTATTGGCGCAATACCAACAACCACGTCGGCCAGGATTCAATGTTTATCTTCGTGGGCCTGAGCAGAAGCAAAGGCGGCACCGGCCCAACCCTGTTCCAGTACAACAAGAGCACCGACCGCGTCACCAAGGTCGGCCCCCTGTTTAATGAGAACGTCAGCTATGCATGGCACAGCGGTGAAGGCATGTACTTCAGTGCCACCATGCCTAACGCGCTATACGTTAGCGACCAGACCCGCATTCAGCGCTACGACGTCAAGACCAAAACCTTTGATACCGTTTACGACATTTCCAAGAGCCTGAATAGCAACTACCACCTGTGGCAGGTGCACTCCAGCGATGACGACAAAGTGCATTCCGCAACGGTTCGCGACGCCCGCAGTGGCGCGTCGTTGGGCTGCGTTGCCTACCGCGAGGACATCGACCGCTCCTATTACTATCCCAGAAAAGGGGCCTATGATGAATGCCAGATAGACAGAAGTGGCAAATGGCTCGTTATCAAGGAGAACGTCGACGGTCGCAATGGCGAAGACAATCGCATCATCACTCTGGCGACCGGCGTCGAGCGTGTCCTGCTGGATGAAAAAGGCGCTGGCGGACACTCCGATCTTGGCCACGGCTATATGGTTGCAGCTGACAACTGGGCAGCCCGTGCCAATACCGTCAAAGTATGGCGTTTCGACACTGCATCCCTGGAAGGAAAGGAAGTGTTCCACAACAGTGACTGGGGAACTCAGGCACCTGATCACATCAGTCATACCAACTCCCTGCGTGGTGTAAACCCCTCGCAGCAGTTTGCCTGTGGAAGCAGCGCGAACCGGAAGAACGTGGCGTTCGCCAATGAAATCGTTTGCTTCACTCTCGATGGCTCCCTGAAATCGATGGTGGTGGCGCCCGTCATGACCAACCTCAGTACCCCGCTCAGCCGCGACGACTACACCAACTCGCCCAAAGGCAATATGGATGTGACGGGCAAGTACTTTATCTGGACCAGCAACCTGGGTGGCAGCCGTATGGATGCCATGATCGTGAAAGTGCCGGACCATCTTCTCACCGGTGGCAAGGTTATCCAGCCGACGCCCACTCCGCCCCCTACCACGCCGGATACCAAGCCGACCAATCCGTCCGGCCCTACCGACACGCCTGACGGGACCGACAAGGACCAACCCGCTATCCTCAGCACAGTGTCGGTGAAGGTGACCTCCTCGTCTGCGCTGATCACCTGGACCACCAACAAGCCAACCGAAGACCAGGTGTATTTCGGCACTACCACGTCCTATGGTAAGTCGAGCACACTGAATAAACAGCGCACGTCCAATCACAGTGTGACTCTCAGCGGTCTGGCTGCCAATACCCTGTATCATTATCGGGTACACGTTCGTGATGCCTCCGGGAATATCACGTCCTCCGTTGACAAAACCTTCCGTACCAGCGCTTCCACTTCCACACCTGCTCCGGCGCCCACTACCGGAAGCCTCGGCTGGAAGTCCATAAAGAACGCCAGTGTCTCCGGCAAGGTGCTGAAGAAAGCCGGCGGCTGCAACGGCTGTCCGGACGCAGGCGCCATTTCCCAGCAATCCATCAGCACGACGGGATATCTGGAGTTCAAGCCTGCACTCAACCAGGGGCTTCGCTATATCGGGCTCAGCAATGCCAGCGGCTACAGCGCCAATGCCATTGATTTCGGCTTCGGTCTGTATGGCAACCTAGCCGAGATCCGGGAGAACGGCGTATACCGTGGGGACGTCTACATCAAATCCGGTGATGTACTGCGCGTTGCTGTTAATAACGGCAAGGTGACCTACGCACTGAATGGAAAGGTGTTCTACACCAGCAGCAAGAAAGCTCCTTCCACTCTCCGTGCCACGGCAGCGCTCTATGCGACGGGCACTACCGTCAACGACGCCGTGATAAGAAAGTGACGCGCCAAACCTGCCAGAGGTGCTGGCAGCCACAATAAGTGGCACGCCTTGCGGAAGTCAGCAGTTGCTGCTGACTTCCGTCCCTTCAGTTCGATTACCAGATCCCCATGGGAACCAGCCCTATCCTTGACTGGCCGCCCCACTCCGGATACCAAAGGCATGGTGCCGGGTGTCCGATCCAATATCTGGCTGCCAGAGTGTACGGGACGGGACCATAGAGTCACGGAACCAGTCCACAGTTTTTCTTAATCCTTCTTCAAAATCTACCGTTGCAGAAAATCCAATCACTTGTTCCGCCTGTTCTATACTCGCCTGGGAGTGCGCAATGTCTCCCACCCTGCGGTTTTCAAAGACAGGTGACGCTTTAACTCCTAGTATCGCCTCCAACCTGTTCAACAATTCAAGCAGACTATAACGCCCACCACAGGCAATATTCATGATCCGGCCTGCGGCGGCCGGGCTCTCCGCAGCGGCCACATTAGCGCGAACGATATTTCTGACATAAGTGAAGTCACGACTCTGCGAGCCATCACCATAGATATGGGGTCGCTTGCCATTCATGATGGCATGAACGAATTTTGGAATCACTGCCGAGTATTCCGAATCCGGATCCTGACGTGGACCAAATACATTGAAATAACGCAATGCAACGGTTTCCAGTCCGAACGACTTCCAGTACATCTGGCAATAGTGCTCACCCATGAGTTTCGATACAGCATAAGGTGAAAGGGGTGCTGGAGACATGCGCTCGTGCTTTGGCGATTCCTCGGCATCACCATAGATAGAAGATGATGATGCCAGCAGCACCCGCTTTACCGCGGAACGCCTGGCCGCCTCCAATACATTCAGCGTGCCGGTAGCATTGACCTCGTGGGTGGAAACAGGGTCCTGCATCGAGCGGGCAACCGAACACAGCGCGGCGTGGTGAAAAATCACCTCTGCCCCCCTTGCGGCCCCCATCAGCGCGTCCAGATCCGTGATGTCACCTTCTATGACTCTTGCGTTGATTCCCTGAATTTTCTCCCATTTGCCGGAAGAAAAATTATCGAAAATCGTCACCTCATCACCTCTCGACGCCAGATAGGCTGCAAGATGTGAACCGATAAAACCTGCTCCGCCTGTAACCAGTGCTTTCATTTCAGTATCTCCCCTTATGTCGAACTGACTTCTAACCCTGAGCTTTTTGCCAGGTAACTTTCTGCTGTCCGCGTGCGTATCTCACCAGCCCCATGACAGTTGCCCAATTAAGCAGGCAGAAGGCGTAAGGGACTCCTAGCGCTCGCGAGCGGGCAAACCTCTTGGAAAAGCCAACGAGAAGAGCCGCTGTGTAGAAGAGGATCTGTACCGCCAGCATCATCTGGTAGAAAGGCAGAGACAGAAGCATCAGGTTTGTAGCCAGTACCAGGAACAGGCACAGGGGGCACAGTAAGCGACAGAACTTGTGCGACAGCGTCTGGAACCAGAGACGGTTGCGAAAAGGATGCAGCAGCCACGGCTGCCTGAACAGCAACTGATAGTTGCCGGCAATGGTTCTCACCTTACGGGTGAACTCCGCACTCGCCGTAGCCGCAATATGATCGTGTGCCCTGGCGCGCGGCTCGAACACGATGCGATAGCCCTGGCGCACGATCTGCATGGGGATCAGGACGTCATCCAGCAGGGTATCGGTGGGAATACACCGGAACAGGCTTCTGCGAATGGCGTATATTGCACCCGTCGCTCCAACGCTGGAATCGATCAATGCTTCGCGCTGCCGGATGAACTTCTCGTAGCGCCAGTAGAATCCCACCCCGCCAACTTCCGAGCCCTGTGGCTGTTCATCCAGCAACAGCTCTCCACTGACGACCCCTGTGCGAGGATTGCGGAAATTTTCCACCAGCGCCAACAGTGAGCCGCGCTCAATACGTTGACGGACGTCCATTAGGGCCACGATCTCGCCCTGCAATCGGGGAATCAGCTCGTTGAGCACAGCCGGCTTGCCCTGGTGATCGCGGTACTCCACCACCCTCACCCCGCGGTCTGTATAGCCGCAGGCGCGGGCAACGGTCTGATCTGTAGAAGCATCAGAGGCGATGACGATGTCGAGTCGGTCCGAGGGATAATCCAGATCGAGCAGATTCTCTACTCGCGCCGCGATGCGAGACTCCTCGTTGTGAGCAACAACAACGATGGTCACAAAAGGAAGCGGGTCGCCCACTTGTATGGAACCTTCGTCCTGCGCCCGCAGCCGGGCCCAGATCCAGACCAGCAACGGGTAGCCGGCATAGGTGTAGCCCAGCAGCAAGGCAGCAGCCCAGAAAATAGTTTGTTCTAGCCACATGATGGACGCGTTCGTATTGTTATGGGAGGGTAAAACGGTACTCAGGGCACGCAGAGCAGTTCGCGCTCATTGGTCGACAGGGCTGCACACAGCAGGTCCAGGTCTACACCTGTGGCTTCGGCATCTTCGTCTCGATAGCGACTGGTGTCCTGCAGGCGGAAATTGCCGCTGTCTGGATCGATAAAGCCAACCTGCGAAAGATCAAGCGGAAATCGGTTGCTGTCGGGGTAGAGTTGCATCCTTCCCCCGATGATCAGGTTGTTCTGTATCGAGGAGGAGGGCAGATAACGTGTTCGGGTTTCCGAGCCAGAAGCGGTGCCCGATCCGGAGATGCCGTATTCACCGTGGAGGGCGATGTTGTCGAGAAACTCGAAACCTTCGATGGGCGCTCCTTCCACGAATACCAGCCGGCCTTCGTTGAGAACCGTGTTGTTTGTGACCCTCACCTGTTGCACGCCATCGAGCAGCTGCAGAAAACTGCCCGCGCCCCACGAACCGCCAAGATCCACAAACAGGTTGTTGTTTATATGTATTCTGGCTGTAGGTTGGCTTGGTCGACCGTTATCGTCCCTGCCCAGCAGATTCAAGCCGCTGCCCACCTTGCGCACGACGTTATGCCGGAAGATGACATCCTCAACCGCGGCCCAAGGCATGGTGCCACCCTCGTTGCGCACGGTGAACAGGATGGCGAATCCATTCTGGCTGTCAGGCCAGTTGTGCTCCAGAAGATTGCCTTCGACAAGCACTCTGCGGGCATTCTTGAGCTCGAAGATGTTCTTCACCGACCACGGCATGCCAGCGTAAGCACTCTCGTCTTCTTTCCATTGCAGTGGCTTGTAGAGATGATTTCCCCTCACCTCGATGTCGGCTGGCACCAACTGGGGAATACTGGCTTGTGCGCCGCCAAACATCACATTTTCACCAGCTCCCTCCAGATAGTTGTTGATAATCGCAAAGGGGCCAGGACCGTTCCAGCCAGCGATGGCCTGCGAATCCGCGCCAATTTCCTTGAAGTCGGAAAGGTGCGAATTGATTACGGCAGAATGTCTGGAATTCAGAGCCACTCCCCGGCGAGCTCCCAGCATCGGATCCCCGTGGATGTAACACCTGTCGAATATGAGATGATGAGGAAGCTCCTCGACACTCGATTCTCCGTCGCCAAGCAGTACCAGATTGGTGAGGAAAGTCCCCTGGCCGGACACTCGGGTATTGCCACGCAGGATGTCGGGCACCGAGCGCAGAATGTCCATGGCGCTGCGGTCACCGCTGCTGTCCGGAAGGATCTCTACGCCCATGAAACGATAATGATGTGCGCCACGCTCCGTCGTAATGACCGAACCCGAGGAAGCCACAAGCTTGGGCATCAGGGCTGCATCTTCAGGTGTCACTCTTTCCATTTCCCCCGGCAAGCGGCTCATCTCGCTGCTGCGGATGATGATCCACGGCGACCCGGAAACCACAGGGGGCTTGTTCGGCAGGGTAAAGGGGCCAGTAAACACGGCCCCGGCCTCCAGTTCGATGACATCGCCCGGCTGCGCCAGATTCAATGCACGCTGCAGATCATCTCCTGCAGCCAGCCGCAGCACCTGGCCATCCGGCTCGACTTGGCGCGTATCGACATATTCACGTGGCAGTTCCGCCAGCGTGGAATCTGCCGCCTGTGATGCTCCCAATACAGACCACAGCACCGCTGCGCCCATCAGGATGACAACCGCCAGCGGCAGAATACGCATCAGGCAACCTCCCGTGCCTCGTCTCGCACCGGCAGCATGCTGCGAGTCAGGTCGACCACAATCTGATCCGCACGCAGTCGGGACAGAACTTCCCGCGATTCGGTGCTCTGGGTGCCAATGACGACAACTTCTGCATGATCAAGCAGAGCGGCTGGAGTATCCGACATCAGCATCGATATATGCGGAATTTCCTCGATGATGTACTGCCGGTTGGCGCCGGTAAGCTTCGCGATCGACACATTGGTGTCCAGTATGCGGACATTACAGCCCTTGCCGATCAAGGATTCCACAAGTGTCACCATCGGGCTGCCACGCAGATCATCGGTATCGGCCTTGAATGAAAGCCCAACAATGCCGATTTTCTTCTTACGCAGATTGAAGATCTGGTCGATCGCCCGTCGGATCTGCCCCTCGTTCGAAGGGATGACGGCATTGAGCAATGGCAGTGACAGATCCAGATGGTGCGCAGCATACTGTAGTGCCAGCACATCCTTCGGCAGGCAAGAGCCGCCAAAGGCGAAGCCCGGTCGCAGATAGGCTTCGGAAATATTCAGCTTCCTATCCGTGCGAAATATACGCATGACCTCCTGCTGGTCAGCTCCCAGCCGGGAAATGACGTCGCCCATTTCGTTGGCGAAGCAGACCTTTACGGCATGCCATGCGTTGGAAACGTACTTGACCCCTTCCGCCGTGTTGACCCCCGTGTGGACGAAAGGAGCATCCAGCTCGGCATAGATGCCGCGTAGCAATCCCGCTGTTGCGTTGTCGTCTGCCCCTACCAGGGTCATGGGCGGGTGTGCATAATCCTTGAGTGCCGTCCCCTCTCGCAGGAACTCCGGATTGACCGCCACCTTCAGATACTGTCGACCTTCCTCACCCGCTCCCCGGATCAGCGCAGGCCAGATTACATTCTCTGTCGTGCCAGGAAGCACCGTGCTGCGGATAATGACCGTGAACTGGCGCTGGCTGCCTCTCAGCGCCTGACCAATTTCTTCGCACACCCTTTGCATCGCATCCAGCTGCAACTGACCGTACTCATTGCCTGGCGTGCCCACGCACAGGAATGCGATGTCCGAATTGCTGATCGCCTCCTCGCAGGAGGTGGTGGCCTGCAGACGTCCGCTTTTCACGACCCTGCCGAGCAATGCGTCAAGGCCCGGCTCGACGATCGGTGACTTGCCACTGTTCACCATGCGTACCTTGTCCTGGTTGAGGTCGACGCCCCACACCTGATGTCCGGCGTCACCAAGACAGGCTGCACTGACGCAACCCACATATCCAAGGCCGAAGATGGCTATACGTTTCATGATTATTTTCCTGTGGTTGATGAAAGGTACAGGGCTTGCGCAGCCCAGTCGGGTTCGTGGCCTTCCTCGACTGTCCGCCGGCAATAGGTTTCGAAGTCGGCAGCAACGCTGGACCAGGAGAAATGCGTCTCCATCAGCATGCGCCCGGCACGGCCCAGTCGATTGCATTCCTGCGCGTCCCGCAGCAGTTTGATTGTCTGCGCCGCGAACGACTCCGGGTCATCAGCGCGCAGGATCTCCTCCCCTTCTCGCAGAGGCAGACCCTCGGCCCCAATGGTCGTGGACACCACCGCCTTGCCCATCGCCAACGCCTCATAGATCTTCAGGCGGGTCCCTCCACCAATTCTCAGCGGGACGATGTAGACCGCAGCTTCGGCAACCCAGGAGCGGATATCGGCTACCGTGCCGGTCACAGTTACGCCAGCGGCATCAGCCGCGTTACGCAGTCGCACGCTGGGGTTCCGACCCACGATCGCCAGAGTAGCGGTCGGAATAACCCGACGGATTCGCGGCAGAATTTCGTCAATGAAGTACAGCATGGCGTCCTCATTGGGATGCCAGTCCATGGATCCGGTGAACACCAGGGTATCGGGTTGCACGGGGACGTCGGGGCGAGGCTGGAAGTAGTGGATATCGACGCCCGTGGCAACAGCGTGAATGCGCTGTACCATTTCCTCATCATGGCTGTCTGCGACAAGCCGACGCCGGTCATCCTCGGAAACCGCCAGTGTCATTCGGGCGCTGCGACATGCCTCGATCTCGCAGCGTCTCATCTTGCGCCACTCCAGTGCCAACAGCAGCTTCCTTACGGGATTGGAGTCGTTGCGACAAAGACGTCGCCAAATCATGTACTCGACGTTATGGGAGAAGAAGATGACGGGCGTAGCCGTGTTCATGGGCACATTCGGCACGGTGGTCAGAAAGTCGGCGATACACAGGTCAAACTCGCCGCTGTCCAGTGCAGTCCTGACCTGCTCGCGCAGCATCGTGTAGCGATACTTGTGCAGATCCACCGGCAGCGGGGAAAGCCAAGAGCGCAGTACCGCCCACGGGAACCTACAGCTGCGGCGCTTGATCGCGTTGAACTGCAGGGAACGCACATCGCAACCTGGCAGATTCGCGGCGAGCTCGTTTCCGCGCTCATGGGCTCCATGTGTGGTCATCACAGTGATACGATGCCGGCGTGACAGCTCCGCAATGGTGTGGAAACTACGGAGCCTGCCGCCAGTGTCCACCGGCCACAGACCGCCGACTTTCACCCACAGGATCCGCAGGGCGCGATTGTTGCCGACCATCTGTTCGCGGGTCATTCTTCCGCTTGATGCGCTCATCCCTAGTCTCCTCGCTCAGCCTGCCGCTGATGCCGCGGCAGTTCTGTGCTCGCCCTTCAAGCTGCTGCAGACCTGCAGGCTGTCAGTGGTGTATATGTCTTCGGGGCTTTCGCCCTCCAGGAAGATGCGCTGCCACATCTCCAGATTGATAAGCAGCCACAGGCGCTCAGCATGATCC
>Ga0079224_100015862_pt1 | contig 10563 bp, 7 predicted proteins | sample Stecom2015_FD_80414 | JGI IMG/M metagenome (GOLD analysis project Ga0079224, IMG submission 80414) | Agricultural soil microbial communities from Utah to study Nitrogen management - Steer compost 2015 | ecosystem: Environmental > Terrestrial > Soil > Agricultural land | place: USA: Utah...
CGCAGCGTGATGGGGATCACGCCGAGCGAGTTCCGGAATCGGTTCCCGTTCGCGATGGTGATGGAAAGGTTTCTTGAAACGATGGTGCGGCCGCACGCGGCGACCTGGAAGGGATTCAGGCCGTTGGCGCCGGGGCGGAAGTGAGACGGGAGACGGGAGACGGGAAAGGGGAGACGGGAAAGGGGAGACGGGAGAAGGTCATCCCGACCGAGCGTCATCGGCGCGAGTGGAGGGACCTCGCGGCCCTGCGGGCCGCTCCGCTCGGGATGACCCTCTCTCGTCTTACGTCAATCCCAGCTCACTCGCCGTCACCAGTGCCACCACCGGCACTCCACTCGCCTCGATCTTCTCCTTACCGCCCGACTGGCGATCAAGCACCGCGAGCACGCCGACCACGTTGCCGCCCTCGGCCCGGACCGCCTCGATCGCACTCAGTGCCGAGCCACCGGTGGTGATCACGTCTTCAATGATCACGACCGGCATTCCTGCCTCGAAGTTGCCCTCGATCCTGCGACCGGTGCCGTGGTCCTTGGCGGTCTTGCGGACACTGAACGCGTCGATCGGCCGGTCGAGCTCCGCGCTCGCCGATGCGATCGCGTAGGCAACCGGATCGGCGCCCATCGTGAGGCCGCCAACGGTCTGCGGCTGCCAGCCGGCTGCACCAATCGCGGCCAGGCCGAGCCTGCCGATCACGCGCTGACCGCTGGCCGACATCGTGGTGGGGCGACAATCGATGTAATACGAGCTGCGCTGGCCGCTGGCGAGCACGAAGTCGCCATGCCGCACCGAGCGCTCGTGGAGAAGCGCGATCAGGGTTTCGGGGTCGTTGGGAGACACTTCAGCGTTTGAACAGCGACGAGAAGAAACCCTTCTTCTCGGGTTCGGCGAGGGCCGCCTCACAGAATGCCACCGTGAAGTCGGGCACAGTCTTCCAGCGCTTGGCCAGGTCGCGCTGCAAGCCCTTCATCACCACCTCGTCGAGCCGGGGCGAGAATCGCAGCCCGCGCACCGCTGAATTGAGCGGAGTGGGCTCCTCGGTCAGGAGCTGCTGGAAAAGCTCGCGAGGATTCTTGCCCGGGAACGGGGTCACCCCGGTGAGTAGCTGGTAGGCGATCACCGCCAGCGAGTAGACGTCCGCTTGCTCACCCACCAGTTCACCCGACAATGTCTCAGGGGCGACGTACTGCAGCGTCCCCACAAAGAAGCCCGCCCGTGTGAGCCGCTCCTCCGGGCCGATCTCGGCGTCGCGAGCGATGCCGAAGTCGAGCAGCCGGGCCTTCTGCTCGGCCGGGTCGTACATGATGTTTGCGGGCTTGAGGTCGCGGTGGATGATGCCGTTCCGGTGCGCCTCGACCAGGGCGGCGCCGATCTGCTCGATGATCCGGGCCACCACAGGTGGCTCCAGCTTGCCTGAGCGGGTCAGGAAGAGTTCGAGTGGTTCACCGCTGGCCCACTCGAGAGCGAGGAAATAGACGCCGTCCGCCTCGCCGTAGTCGAAGGTCCGCACCACGTTGGGGTGGACCACCCGGGAACCGAACTCGGCCTCGCGCAGGAAGCGCTTGACCGCCACCGGATCCTGGGCAAGCCTCGGGCGCAGCACCTTGAGGGCAACCACGCCGCGCTCCGGGTGCTCGGCTTGATATACCTGTGCGGTGCCGCCCTCGCCGACGGCCTTGTTGATGCTATAGCCGACGATTGTGCGACCTACGAGAGGATCTTGTGCCATGGAAGCTCGCAAAGGTATCGCCCGTCCGGGCATAACGGCAAGCCGGAGCGCGTTGCCTCGCTCCGACGTATTATCGGGGATGACCAGAAAATCCTGCCGCTCCATCATCCTGGCCGGCCTGCTGGCCTTCACCACTGCCGCCTGCACCACCTGGCAGCGGGTGGGTGAACCCGGTGCCCCCAGCCCGGAGGAGTCGCTCCTCCAACTGTTCAACCCGAATCGGCTCTACCAGCAGCTCGACCGGATGGTCTCTGCCAGCGGGGTGCCGTTCGTGGCGGTGTCGGCCCAGCTCCCGGGTGCTGCCGGCAACACCCGCGTGCTGGTCGGCGTGTCGGTGGCCAACCGATCGCTGGCGTTCGAGCGCAACGGCGACGTATACCAGGCCCGCTACCGGGTCGAGTATACCCTGACCCGCTCCGGCGCGGCGCCGATCACAGCGGCCAACGAGGCCATGGTCCGGGTCGCCACGCTGCAGGAGGCCACCCGCAGCGACGAATCATTGCTGCTGCAACAGGAGCTGATCACCCCACCGGGAGACTACGTGCTCTCGGTTCGACTCTCCGATCGCACCAGCAACCTCAGTGGTGTCGCAAGTGACTCGGTGACGGTTGAGGGCTTCGGTCCCGGCACAGTCACCGCCCCGATCCTCGTCTACGAGGTGCGCGGACGCGGGGCTCGCTCCGACTCGGTGGGAATCGTGCTCAACCCGCGCGGCTCGATCGCCTACGGCGGCGACACCCTGCTCATCTATCTCGAGGGTGTCGGATTCCGCGGCCCCAGCCAGGTGCCGGTACAGGTGCGTGACGGCGCCGATTCGGTGGTGCTCAACACCATGGTGCCGTTCACCGGCGAGCGCGAGATCGAGTCCCAGGTGATTCGCGTCGCCCCCGATTCCGCGCCGCTGGGTCAGCTCGAGGTGGTCGTCGGCAGTGGTGCCGATGCCAGGCGCGTCTCGGGAGTGGTGTCATTCAGCGGCAACTGGCTGGTGACCAACTTCGAGGACCTGCTCACGCTGCTGCGCTACTTCGGCGAGGACAATCGCGTCGGCCAGATGCGCAACGCCAGTCCCGGTGAGCGCGCGGGAATGTGGCGCCAGTTCTTCGTGGACACCGACCCGAATCGGCAGACTCCCGAGAATGAGCGGCTCGACAGTTACTTCGCGCGGCTGGCCATGGCCAACGACATGTTCCGCGACGAGGGTATCCCTGGCTGGCGCACCGATCGAGCCGAGGTGTTCGTGACGCTGGGTCCGCCGGACGAGGTGTTCGACGCGTCGCCGTCCAACCAGGGCCGCTTCCTGCGCTGGGCATACTACGACCACAGACTGGTGCTGATCTTCCAGGACAACTCCGGCTTCGGCCGCTACCGTCTCGGCCCCGATTCGCGCAATGCGTTCGAACGGGTGCGAGTACGGCTGCAACAGAACTGACAAGTGCAGCGATTCTTCCTGCTCGACGGATACGCCCTGATCTACAGGGCGTTCTTCGCGTTGATCACCCGCCCGCTGCGCACCGGTCGCGGCGAGAACACCAGCGCGGCATGGGGTGTCACCAACTTCCTGCTGCGGCTGCGCGAGAAGTACCGCCCCGACTACATCGCCTGGGTCAACGATGCCGGCGATTCGTTCCGCACCGAGGCCTACGCGGAATACAAGTCGACTCGCGAGAAGCTCGACGACGAGCTGCAGGCCGACTTCGATACCGCAGTCGAGCGGGTGAGCGAGCTGCTGGCAGGTTTCCGGATTCCACTGGTTGCCGTCGATGGTTACGAAGCCGACGACGTGATCGGCACCCTGGCGCTCAAGGGCGCCGCCGCAGGGCTGCAGAGCGTGATCGTCTCGGGCGACAAGGATTTCTACCAGCTCATCCGCCCCGGCGTTGCGCTACTCAATCCGGGCCGCGGTGGACCCGCCGGCGTCGACGAGATCTGGGTCGACGAATCCAACGCCCATGAGCGACTCGGCGTTGGCCCCACGCAGGTGACCGACTGGCTCGCCCTGGTGGGCGACTCGTCCGACAACGTGCCAGGGGTGCGCGGTATCGGCGAGAAGGGCGCCGTGCAGTTGCTGCAGCAGTACCCCGATGTCGAGACGCTGATCGCCAACGCCGCATCGATCCCGCAGAGGCGCGCCCGCGAGGCACTGCTGGCCCACGCCGACGACGCGCTGCTCTCCAAGAAGCTGGTGACGATCCTCACCGACGTGTCGGTGCAGTTCGAGCCGGAGAAGTTCGCGGTACAGCCACCCGACGCGCAGCGGCTGGCCAAGGTGTTCGGCGAACTCGAGTTCCACTCGCTGCTGTCGCGGATCGGTGCCGGCGACGATGGTTCGCCGGAGGCGGTGGCGACCACCAATGCTCCGTCCGACTGCGACGTGACCGTGGTGGACGACGTCGCCGAGATCACCAAACTCGCGAAGAAATTGCGCGAGGCGGAGATCATCGCGTTCGACACCGAGACGTCTTCGTTGGAGCCCCACGACGCCGAGCTCATCGGCCTGTCGCTGGCGATCTCACCAGAGGACGCCTGGTACCTGCCATTCGGTCATGCTGCCGCGTCTGCCGACCTGCTCCACGGCGACAATCCGCCGGAGCAGCCGCGCAACCTGCCACCGATCACTTCGGCGGAACTGGCGCCGATCCGCGAACTGCTGGAGGATCCGCAGGTCGCACTAGCCGCGCACCACGCCAAGTACGACATCCAGGTGCTGCGGCGCGCCGGCGTCGAGGTGCGCGGACTCGGCTACGACTCGATGCTGGCGTCGTACGTGATCGACCCCTCGCGACGCTCGCACGCCATCGACGCACTCTCGCTCGAGCTGCTTGGCAGGCAGATGTCGCAGTACGCCGACCTGGTCGGCAAGGGCAAGGCGCAGATCCCGTTCGCGCAGGTGCCGGTGCCCAGGGCCGCAGCGTACTGCGGCGCCGATTCCGCCACGGTGCTGGCGCTCCGCGAGAAGTTCGCCGCCGAACTCAGGGCCGGCTCGCTGGAGAAGCTGCTCACCGAGCTCGAGCTGCCGCTGGTGTCGGTGCTGGTCGACATGGAGTGGACCGGCATCGCGATCGATGCCGCGCACTTCGCGCGACTCGAGAAGGAACTGGGCCGCGACCTCGCCGCGCTGGAGCAGCAGATCCACGGCGTTGCGGGCGTCGAGGGACTCAACATCAACTCGCCACGTCAGCTCGCGGAAGTGCTGTTCGAGAAGCTGCAGTTGCCGGTGATCCGCCGCACCAAGACCGGGCCGAGCACCGACGCTGCGGTGCTTGAGGCGCTGGCGGAGCAGGGCCACGAACTGCCGCAACTGATCCTGCAGTATCGCGAGCTGCAGAAGCTCAAGAGCACCTACGTCGACGTGCTGCCCACCAGGGTCAATCGCGGCACGGGCAGGATCCACACCTCGTTCAACCAGGTGGGCGCACAGACGGGACGGCTGGCGTCGAGCGACCCCAACCTGCAGAACATTCCGATCCGCACCCGTCGCGGCGAGGAGATCCGCCGTGGCTTCGTGCCGCAGTCGGGCTGGAAGTTCGTGGTTGCGGACTACTCGCAGATCGAGCTGCGACTGTTGGCGCACTTCTCCGGGGATCCCGCGTTCGTCACCGCATTCAACAGTGGCGGCGACATCCATCGTCAGACTGCGGCGATCATCTTCGGGGTCGGCATCGACGACGTGACCAGCGAGATGCGCGCCCGCGCCAAGACGATCAACTTCGGCACCATCTACGGTCAGGGGCCGTTCGCGCTTTCCAACCAGCTAGGCATCACCCAGGACGAGGCCAAGGCGTTCATCGGCGACTACTTCGGTCGCTTCGCCGGCGTGCGCACGTGGCTGGATCGCCAGGTCGAGATCGCGCGCGAGCAGGGCTATGTCGAGACGCTGTTCGGCCGGCGCCGGTTCATACCCGAGATCCGCGACAAGAACTTCAACCTGCGCTCGTTCGCGGAACGCACCGCGCAGAACACGCCACTGCAGGGCTCCGCTGCCGACCTGATCAAGCGGGCGATGATCGCGGTGCACCGCGCACTGCCGGCCGCCGGACTGGAGTCACGCCTGCTGCTGCAGGTGCACGACGAACTGGTGGTGGAATCACCGGTCGATCAGGTCGACGCAACGGTGGCGCTGGTCAGGCAGCACATGGAATCGGCCGCCGAGCTGCGGGTGCCGCTGGTCGTCGACGTGGGGGTGGGGGACAACTGGAAGGACGCGAAATCCTCCTAGGGACGGGTCCCCGACCCGCCCGTGGTGGCAATCTCGGGATCACGATGCGGGCGGATCCTCCCGGACAGCTTTGGGGGTGGATTCAATTCGGAGGTCCCGCCGCTCCAGTTTCGCGGGAGGGTGGGACCGAGGGCCACCAGTTCCAGCGTCCTGCGATCTGCATCAGCGACGGTACCAGCACCATCCGCACGATCGTCGCATCGAGCAGCACCGCCACCGCCAGTCCGAATCCGATGAACTGCATCATCAGGATCCGCGCGAACGCGAACGCACCGAACACCGCGATCATGATCAGCGCTGCAGAGGTGATCACCGACGCGGTGGCGGAGAGCCCCTCTCGGGTGGCCAGCGTGTTCTGCCCGGTGCGGTCGTAGGCTTCCTTGATTCGCGTGAGCAGGAAGACCTCGTAGTCCATCGACAATCCGAACACCACGGCAAACACCAGCACCGGCACCAGCACGTAGATCGCCGATGTTGCACCGTCCAGTCCCAGCAGGCCCGCGCCGTAGCCCTCCTGGAACACCAGCACGATCAAGCCGAAGGTCGCTGCGACCGACAGGGAGTTCATCACCACTGCCTTGATCGGGACCAGGATCGAGCGGAACACCAATCCCAGCATCACCGCGGTGACGCCGAGGATCAGCAGCACGATCAGGGGGAAGCGCTTGAGCAGCAGCTCCTGGAAGTCGAGTGCGGCAGCGACATAGCCACCTACCATCACGGTACTGCCGCGCAGTTGTCGATTGCTGCTGTCCGCGACCATCAGTCGCACGTCGCGCACCACGTCCATCGCCGTGGTGAGCGACGTGCTGTCGGCCAGGATCACGTCAACCAGGGTGGTGTGACCATCCCGTGCGAGGTAGGCGTCGAGGAAGTCGGGATACTGCGCGCGCACCGAGTCGGGCTCGCTGTAGAACATCGAGTACTCGATGATGCTGCGGCCCGGGGTGATGTCCACCAGCGATTGCACTTCGGAGATCCGCGGGTCGGCGCGCAACGAGTCGGACAATCGCATCAGGCCGCGCAGCGCGGTGGCACCCGTGGCTGGCCGATCATCGGGAAACTCGATCAGGATCCGCACCGGCTGCAGGTATCCTGCGCGCCCCATCCCCTGCAGCGTGCTCACTCCGGCGCCGGCTTCGGTCTGCTCAGGCCACCAGTGCCGGCTCGGCAGGCCGATCCGCAGGTGCAGTGCTGGATACGTGAGCATCGCTATCGTCAGCACGCCGAGTGCGGCAAAGCGGTAGGGATGACGGGAGATGTTACGCGCCCAGCGTTCCCAGATCTGGGGCCGGTGATACCAGGCCAGGCGCTGCGCCAGCCAGCGGGGCCGGTCGATGTTGCGGCCCAGCACCGCCAGCAGTGCCGGAAGCAAGGTGGTCGAGAGCAGCACCGCGACTGCCACCACGACCAGTCCGGCGATTCCCACGCTCCGCGTCTCGGACAGCGGCGTCAGCAGCAGTGCGCCGAATCCGACCACCACCGTGGCACCCGACGTCATCACCGCGTGACCTGCGGTGCGGAAGGTGCGCACCGCCGCGTCGGTGCTGCGGAGTCCGGCGTTCATCTCCTCGCGGAACCGGGTCACCACCAGCAGCGAGTAGTCGATCCCCACGCCGAGACCGATCATCGTGATCATATTCAGGACGAAGATCGACATCGGCATCCAGAGGGTCAGCACCCCCACGGCAGTGAGCGCGATCGATATCGCCAGCATCCCGACGATGACCGGCAGCACCGCTGCCACCAGCGCGCCGAATGCGAGGATCAGGATCGCCAGCGTGATCGGGATCAGGCGCTTTTCGTTGCGGGTGGCATCCTCGGCGGAGACGCTGCGGATGTCCAGGTCCAGCGGGGCTCGTCCGGTGACGCGGATGGTGTAGGCATCGCGGTCTGGGAAGCGTCGCTGCACCGAGTCGAGCGCGTGACGCAGTGGTTGGACTGCATCGGTGGGCTCGGTTACCGATGGATCGAGGGCGGCCAGGAAGAAGGTGGTCCGGCCGTCGCGGGCCACGAACGTGGAGTCAGCGGTGGATCGCCACGAGATGGTGCCGGCCACGCTCGACTGTGCGGCGGTCACCTCGAGCAGGTGGTCGAGCAGGCGCCCGCCCTCTCCCTCGGTCATCGAGGCCGGCCCCTGGACGGTGATGGCGAAGAACTCGCTCAGCGGGCGCTCGAACCGGGCGATCAGGAGTGAGTCGGCCAACCTGGCCTCGGTCATCCGGTCGGCACCGCCACTCAGCTCGAGGCGTTCGACCGTGGCACCGGCACGGAGGCCTGCCAGGACGCCGATCAGGGCCCAGACAACTATGACCTGCCACCGCCAGCGGACGATGGCGTTTCCAAGGGAGACAAGCACGGCACAATGGTAGGACTCCACGACTCCCCACGCCAGCGCCGGGGCACAGCGCCGGGCCTTTCCAGCCGATATTCTTGGTAATGATGACCCGCATCCTGCTGGCCGTGGCCGCCGCCCTGGTAGTCCTGATCATCCTCTCGCCGGGCAAGCACCCGGTGTCGGAGCCGATCCAGCCCGTCGCCGATTCGACCCTGTTCGAGGACAGCAACACTCCCGAGCAGGCGTCGACCAGGCGCGCACCGCGCGTGGCACCGCTGCCCGGCGCGCTGGAGCAGGCGCCGTCGGGCACTCCATTCCTCGACATGCAGGCGCGGCTCGCGATCCGCCGCCGGATCGAGCGCGAGGGTGCGGCGGTGTATCTCGACTCGATGCTGGCCACCACCGACAGCACGCTGGTGCGCTGGCCCGATCGGGGCGGTGCGCCACTGCGTGTCGCCTTCGTCGGTGACACCACGCTTGCTGACTGGAAGGACGGGTTGCTGGACATCGCACGCAGCGGAATGCGAGCCTGGGCGTCGAATCAGGCCAACATCTCGCTGGTGGAAGTCGACACCAGTGAAACCGCAGACATCGAGGTCACGTTCGTGACATTCGTGTCGGGCGAGAACGAGTTGGGCGTCACCAATCTCGAATGGAATTCCGCCGGTGAGGCGCGACGCGCAGTAATCCAGGTCGGCCTGCGCGCGGACTCTGCATCGGGGTTGCTGCCGGATGGCGAACTCCGTCGGGTGGCGGTGCACGAGTTCGGTCACGCACTCGGATTGCCGCACTCGACCATCCGCGATGACATTATGCATCCGTCATCGCGCGCGAGTGCACCGTCGCGCCGCGACCACGCCACGCTGCGACTGCTCTACGCCGTGCCACCCGGCTCACTCAGGGTGGACTGACAGAAGGGAGATGCTGACGAAGTGATGCGAACCTGGAGAATGCTGAGCGCGATCTGTCTCCAGGCGCTGGCCGCGTCGCTCGTCACCCCGGCTCTCGCGGCGCAGTCCGTGACAGCAGTCGATGCCGCAGTCGAGGCCGGCATCAAGCAGCGCACCTACCCCGGCGCCGTGGTCGTGATCGGTCGCAGCGACACCATCCTCTACTCGAAGGGATACGGCAGCTACACCTGGCGGGGCGACACTCGTCGCCCCGATCCGGAGTGGTCGCTGTGGGATGTGGCGTCGCTCTCCAAGGTTGTTGCGACTGCCAGCGCCGTTGCGGTGCTGGTTGATCGCAACCAGCTTGACATCGATCGCCCGGTTCGCGAGCTGGTGCCGCGGTTTGCCGGTGAGGTGAAGGATCACGTCACCGTGCGGATGCTGCTCGACCACACCAGCGGACTGCCGGCCTGGGCGGCCCTCGGCGGCAATGAGAACAGCCCTGCATCGGCGTGGACACGAGTGTTCGACATCGCGCCGCGTCGCCAGCCGGGTGAAGTGCCACTCTACAGCGACATCAACGCGATCATCGCCGGCTACCTCGTCGAGCGCGCAACCGGCACCTCGCTGGAACAGTTCACCCGCGACTCGGTGTTCGCACCGTCGGGGATGTTGAGCGCGACGTGGAAGCCGACCGCTTCGGATCGACTGCGGACGGTGCCGAGCGAGCTGAGAGCGGATGGATCGACACTGGCCGGGCGGGTGCACGATCCCAACGCGCAGGCGCTGGGTGGCGTCGCGGGTCACGCGGGAGTGTTCGCCACCGGTATCGACCTGGCGCACTTCGCGCAGAAGTGGTTGCGCGGACTGCGCGGCACCGATTCGACCTGGCTCAGTCCGGCGACGTACTCGCTGTTCGCGCAACGCGGCCAGTCAACGGGAACGCGGGCGCTCGGCTGGGACACACCGACACTGTCACCACCCGATGGCAAGCCACCACTCTATGGCGCGTGTGCCACTGAGTCGACGCTGGGGCACACCGGATTCACCGGCACGATGCTGTGGCTGGACCCGGAACAGGACCTGTTCGTGGTGTTCCTGACGAATCGCAGTTACCAGCCGACGCGGTATTCGTCGAATGAGATGAGGGTGCATCGTGCGGCCGTGAGTGATGCGGCGCGGCGGATGGTGGGGAGGTGCTGAGGAGATGTTGGTCGTTAGTCGTTGGCCTGCCCCGCCTCAGTGCGAGGCACTGACGGCGGGGTCGATGGTCGATGGTCGCTAGTCGTGAGTCGTTAGTGGTCGATGGTCGATTGGCGATGGTCGATGGGTTGCGGACGCGCGAGGCACGGCGCGCCGCGCCTGCGCGTGGGCCTCCCAGCCCGTCCCTCGA
>Ga0079224_100015863_pt1 | contig 10563 bp, 9 predicted proteins | sample Stecom2015_FD_80414 | JGI IMG/M metagenome (GOLD analysis project Ga0079224, IMG submission 80414) | Agricultural soil microbial communities from Utah to study Nitrogen management - Steer compost 2015 | ecosystem: Environmental > Terrestrial > Soil > Agricultural land | place: USA: Utah...
CTTCGACGGCTTCTCGATCGGCTCCAACGACCTCACCCAGCTCACCCTGGGCCTGGACCGCGATTCCGGACTGATCGCGCACCTGTTCGACGAGCGCAACGAGGCGGTGAAGGTCATGCTGGAGATGGCCATCCAGGCCTGCCGCCGTGCCGGCAAGTACGTCGGCATCTGCGGCCAGGGTCCGTCGGACCACCCGGATCTGGCCCGCTGGCTGATGGACCAGGGCATCGAGAGCGTGTCCCTGAACCCGGACACCGTGGTCGAGACCTGGCTGTATCTGGCCGGCAAGGAAGCCTGAGGCGCTTCCCTTCCCTCTCCGCCCCGCTCCCCTTGCGGGAGGGGGAGCGGCGAGGGCGCCGCTCCTGCCAGCGGCCTTGGCTGGTTCCAGGAACTAGGGATTCGGATATAAAAAAAGCGCCCTGCATTGCAGGGCGCTTTTTTTATTCCTACCACTTCAATTCAGCGGGGAATTTAGCGGAGCGGACGGGGCTCGAACCCGCGACCCCCGGCGTGACAGGCCGGTATTCTAACCAACTGAACTACCGCTCCAGTCGTGAGGCCGCGATTATAGCAGCGGGACCACCTGGGTCAACAGCTGCATGATTCGGCCCATGCCGGCCTTCAAGGTTTCTTCGATTTCTGTCATCGAAACCGTCTCCCCATGCACGCCGGCCGCCCAGTTCGACACCACGGCACAGTGGGCATAGGCGATGCCGAGCTCGCGGGCGAGCGCCGCCTCCGGCATGCCGGTCATGCCCACCAGCTCGCAGCCGTCCTGGCGCATGCGGCGAATCTCGGCAGCGGTCTCCAGCCTCGGCCCCTGCGTCGCGCCGTAGGTGCCGCCGTCGACGAAATCGATCTTGGCGCGCTTTGCCCCTTCGATCAGCGCCGCCCGCAGTTCGGCATCATAGGGATAGGAAAAGTCCACATGGGTGACGTGGGTGAGGTTGTCCTCGAAGAAGGTGTGATGGCGCGACCAGGTGTAGTCGATGATCTGATCGGGGAACGCAATCACGCCGGGCGCCATCCGCTCGGTGATGCCGCCCACCGCCGCCACGGCGATGATCCGCTTCACGCCGAGCCGGTTGAGCGCCCACAGGTTGGCGCGATAGTTGACCCGATGCGGCGGAATGGTGTGGCCGTAGCCGTGGCGGGCCAGGAACATCACATCCTTGCCGCTGTAGCGGCCGTGGGTGATCGGCCCGGACGGCTCGCCATAGGGCGTGTGGACCACCTCCCGGCGAGTAATCTCCAGACCGGGCAGCGACGTCAGTCCGGTCCCCCCGATGATTGCGATGCTCATGCCCGTCAGTCCCTCACGCTTGACCTGCAGATAACGGCCGCCGTGCGGCCGCGAACGGAATGCCGGGGAAGCCGCCTCCTCGGCAACGACGCCTGGACGGCCGCTCAGCTCTCCGGCGCGGCATAGATGCCGGGCAGGTTGCGCAGCCAGCCCTTGTAGTCCATGCCGGCGCCGAACACATAGTGATCGTCCACATCGAGGCCGACGAAATCGGCCTTCAGGCCGTTCAGGCGGCGGTCGTGGCGCTTGTTGACCAGCGCCGCCGTATACACGCTGCGCGCCCCCTGGGCCCGGCAGTCTTCGATGATCTGCGCCAGCGTGTGCCCCTCGTCGAGGATGTCGTCGATGATCAGCACGTCGCGGCCGTTGAGGTCGGCCTGCGGACGGGCCAGCCAGACCAGGTCGCCGCCGCTGGTGGCGCCGCGATAGCGGGTTGCATGGCAGTAATCGATTTCCAGCGGGAACTGCAGCCGGGGCAGCAGCAGGCCCGCCGGTATCAGGCCGCCGATCATGACGCAGAGCACGACCGGTCGGCGCTCCACCAGCTCTGCGGTGATTTCCGCCGCCATCCGCGTCACCGCCGCGTCGACGGCGGCGCCATCGTGGAGGAGTACCGACTCGCGCAGCACCTGCTGCGCCTGCTCCGCCGTAATCTTCATGCTCGGCCTGATGCCTCTCTCAATAAGTAAATGTAACCGTACCGTCGTCCATCGCCTCGCTGACGATGTAGGCGCTGCCGACGGTCTCTTCGATTTCCGGGATCAAGTCGCTGCCCCACAGCTCGACCGCCGAGGTGCAGATCTTGAATCGTACGCCGGCTGCATGGGCGTCGCGGATCAGGTCGTACGCGGATTTCTGACCGTCAGGCTTGATGAAAACCCGCTCGGCCACGCCACGGACGGCGAGCCTGCCGGACAGCCCCGTGAACACCATTTCGACGTCGTACTCCATGGTCGCCGCGATCGTTGCCTGGAGGAACGGTGCGGCAAGGACTGCTGGCTTATCGGGGTCCGCATTGGCCATCACGATGAGCAGCTTGTCAGCCATGGACGTCTCCGGACCCGATCCCGCAAAGGCGGCAATTATAGAAACGTGCCGTCAGCGAGGCCAGTTCGGCCGGCCTCGCTGACGGCTCCGCCGGGGTCATGCCGGCTCGCAGGCCTGCACCAGCTCGGCGGCCGACCGCCACTCGGAGGATACCCGCAGCGACGACCAATCCGGGGCGCCGGGGCGGCCCTGCAATCGCGACAGCCGCTGCGCCGCCAGCGGATCGGGAGGTGGAAGTGCGTCCAGCACGGCGCCGGTCTGGTCGAGGTCGTTGCACAGCAGGACCATGTCGCAACCTGCCGCCAGCGCCGCCTTGGCGCGGGCCGGGAAGTCGCCGATGCAGCAGGCCGCCTGCATGCCCAGGTCGTCGCTGAATACCGCGCCATCGAAGCCGAGCCGGCCGCGCAGGACCTCCTCGATCCACACCCTGGAAAAGCTGGCAGGCTGCACGTCGACGGCCGGGTAGATCACGTGGGCGGTCATCATGGCGCCGATTCCGGCGCGGACCAGCCGCTCGAACGGCACCATGTCCTCGCCTTCCAGTTCGTCGCGCGACCGCTCGTCGCGCGGCAGCTCCAGGTGCGAGTCGGGCGCGGTGGAGCCATGCCCCGGGAAGTGCTTGCCGGTCGCCGCCATGCCGGCACGGCGCATGCCCTGCACATAGGCGCTGGCGAGCTCGGCGACTGCCTCGGGCTCGGCATGGAAGGCCCGGTCGCCGATCACCTGGCTGATGCCGCGCCCCAGGTCGAGCACCGGCGCAAAGCTGAGATCGATCCCGACGGCACGCTGTTCGGCCGCCATCAGCCAGCCCATGGTCTCCGCCAGCAGGCGGGCCTGCTGGCGATCGCGGTCGTAGAGCGGCGCCAGGACCCCCACCGGCGGCAGCCGCGTGAACTCGCCCTTGAAGCGCTGCACCCGGCCGCCTTCCTGGTCCACTGCCACCAGCAGCGGCGGCTGGCGCAGCGCATGGATTTCCTGCACCAGCGCCTGCAGCTGCGGCAGGTCGTGGAAATTGCGGGTGAACAGGATCACGCCGCCCACCTGCGGATGGCGAAGGATCTCGCGCTCTTCCGCGCTCAGTGCATAGCCGCCGATGCCCAGCATGATCTGCCCGAGAGGCATGGACTCGTTCTCCTTCATTCGCGAATCAGGACCGGGGTATACACCGGTACGCGCTCGAACAGCTCGATGAGTTCGGCATTGCGCATGCGGATGCAGCCGGCCGAGCCGGGCACGCCCATGCGCTCGGTATCCGGACAGCCGTGGATGTAGATGTAGCGCCGCATGGTGTCGCAGGCGCCGAGCCGGTTGACTCCCGGCTCCAGGCCGCTCAGCCAGAGGATGCGCGTCAGGATCCAGTCGCGCTCGGGAAAGGCCCGCCCCAGGGCCGCGTCGTAGACTTCGCCGGTCGGCCGGCGGCCGACGAACACCGCTCCAGCCGGGGCGCCGGCACCAATCTTGGCGCGGATCTTGTGCCAGCCTCTGGGCGTACAGTTGCTGCCATTGCGCTCGCCGGGACCATTGCGGGCGGTCGAGACCAGATACTCCGCCTCTGCCTGATCGCCGCGGCGCAGCCACAGACGCTGCTGGCCGAGATCGATCTCCAGCCAGGGCTCTCCGGCTGCCACCACCTGGGCGCGATAAGCCTGCCGATCGCGGACGACGCTCACTTTCCCCACTCGCTGTACGGATGCCGGCTCAGCTGGGCATTGAAGTAACGCGGATCGTCGCTCACCTCCTCGCCAAGCCACGGCGGCCGGGCGAACGGCTGGTCCGGGTGCTCCAGCTCGATCTCCGCCAGCACCAGCCCGGCGTTGGCGCCGGCGAACACGTCGATCTCCCAAACATGCCCCTCGAACGGCACCCGGTATCGCCGCTTCTCGATCAGCGGCGGCCGGCACAGCTCGGCCAGCATGACATCGGCGTCGGCGACCGGGATCGGATATTCGAACTCGAGACGGCTCACGCCCCCGCCGCCGCCCTTGATGGTCAGCCAGGCGGCATCGCCGGCGGCGCGCACTCGCACGGCGATGCTGGCGTCCCCATGCAAATAACCTTGGCGGTAATCGACGCCGGCATCGGCCTGCTGCCGCCAGCTTTGGTCACGAAGCAAAAATTTGCGCTCGATCTCGATGCCCATACGCACTCCTGTGGAGCGGCCGATGGTAACCTAGAGCGGGGTCGGCACATAGTGACCGAACAGCCGGTGCGGGACTGCGCCCTATCGTTCCAAAGGCAATCACATCCAATAACGACTGCAAAAGGAATCGCATGCGTGCAAAGTACCTGACCCTGAGCGCCGCCCTCCTGGCGCTGGGCCTGGCGGCCTGCAGCAGCCAGGCATTACCGCTCGACGAAATCGTGCTGCCCAACGGCTTCCGGATCGACGTCTATGCGGCCAACGTCCCGGACGCGAGATCGCTCGCGCTCGGCGACCGGGGCACGGTGTTCGTCAGCACCCGCAAGCGCGGGGAGCTGTACGCCTTGCGCGACAGCAACGGCGATCAACGCGCCGACCAGCGCTTCCTGCTGGCGCAGGACCTGAACACCCCGAACGGCATCGCCTTCCACAAGGGCGACCTGTACGTCGCTACCCGCGAACAGATCCTGCGCTTTCCCGGCATCGAGAACCGGCTCGACAATCCGCCCGCGCCCATTGTGGTGGCGGACGGCTTTCCGAGCGAGTCGGCCCACGGCTGGCGCTATCTCGGCATCGGCCCCGACGAGAAGCTCTACGTCGCCATCGGCGCGCCCTGCAACATCTGCGACCGCAAGGGCTTCGCCAACATCGTCCGGCTGGACCTGGACGGCGGCAATCGGGAGATCTACGCACATGGTGTGCGCAACAGCGTCGGCCTGACCTGGCATCCGCAAACCGGCGAGCTCTGGTTTACCGACAACGGCCGCGACATGCTGGGCGACGACCTGCCGCCGGACGAACTCAACCGAGCGCCCAAGCCTGGGCTGCATTTCGGCTATCCCTACTGCCACGGCAACGACATCAGGGATCCGGAATTCGGCCGCGGCCAGGACTGCAGCAGCTACGTACGGCCGGTTCAGCTGCTTGGTCCGCACGTCGCGGCGCTGGGGCTGACCTTCTACACCGGCAAGATGTTCCCGCAGCAGTATCGTGGCGATCTCTTCATCGCCGAGCATGGCTCCTGGAATCGCAGCGAGAAGATCGGCTACCGCGTCACCCGCGTCCGCCTCAACGAGCGCGACCAGCCGATCGCCTATGAGCCGTTTGCGACCGGCTGGCTGCGCGGCCAGGAGGTCTGGGGCCGGCCGGTGGATGTGCTGGTGATGCCGGACGGCGCCCTGCTGGTGTCGGACGATTACGCCGGCGTGGTCTACCGCATCAGCTATCAGGAAGAGTGAGATGACACCGGCAGAACTCACGGCAACGCTGCATGCGCTGATCCCGATGACCCGCGCCATGGGCGTTGAAGTCACAGTACTGACCGCCGACAGCCTGGAGCTGGCCGCTCCCCTGGCGCTCAACCGCAATCATGCCGGCAGCGCCTTTGCCGGCAGCCTGTCGTCGCTTGCCAGCGTCGCCGGCTGGGCCTTCCTGCACCAGCTGCTGGCCGGCAAGCGGATCCGCGCTGAACTGCTGCTGGCGGATGGCCATATCCGCTACCGGCGCCCGGTCCGGAACGACCTGCGCGCCACCCTGACCCTGCCGCTGCCGGAACAGCAGCAGCTCCTGGCTTCCCTGGCGGAGGCCGGCCGGGCCCGGCTGCAGCTGTCGGTCGACCTGGCCGGCGAGGACGGCAGACCCGCTGCCGCCTTCAAGGGCCAGTACGTGGCCATCGCCCTGCCGGAGCAAGCCCCCGGCTGCTAGACTACGCCACCAAACCCACGTCAACCCGCTTGCTTGAGGACTGCCCCGAATGAAACGCCTCGTACTCGTGCGCCATGGTCAGAGCACCTGGAACCTGGAAAACCGCTTCACCGGCTGGGTCGATGTCGACCTGAGCGAGAAAGGGCGGCAGGAGGCACAGGCGGCCGGGCAGCTTCTCAAGACCCACGGTTTTCGCTTCGACCACGCCTTTACCTCGGTGCTGAAGCGCGCCATCCGCACCTGCTGGATGATGCTCGACGAGCTGGACCAGATGTGGGTGCCGGTCACCAAGGACTGGCGGCTCAACGAGCGCCACTACGGCGCGCTCACCGGCCTCAACAAGGCCGAAACCGCCCAGAAGTACGGCGACGAGCAGGTACACATCTGGCGCCGCAGCTACGCCACGCCGCCGCCGGCGCTGGAGCTGGACGATCCGCGCCACCCCCGCTTCGACCCGCGCTACCAGGGCCTCGCCGCCGGCGACCTGCCGGCCACCGAGTCGCTGGCCACCACGCTGGAGCGGGTGCTGCCGTACTGGGAGCGGGCGATCGCGCCCAAGCTCAGGGAAGTCGATACCGTGCTGATCGCCGCGCATGGCAACAGCCTGCGTGCCCTGATCAAGCACCTGGACGGCCTCAGCGATGAGGAAATCGTCAAGGTCGAAATCGCCACCGGCGACCCGCTCGTCTATGAGTTTGACGCCGATCTCAAGGTGACCGGCCGGCACTACCTGCGCGAGGTGCCGGTACCGGCCTGACCGGCCATTCGGCACCGCCTTCAGGCTCGCGGGTGCCGGCTGCTCAGCGCCGGCACCCGTTAACGACCCGGTACGACTGCAGGGCTCGCGCCGGCTGCCTTTCCAGAGCCACTCCTGATTACTCGGCGCTTGTCGGCTCTGCCTGCCGGCGCAGCAGGTCAGCGAACTGCTCGGCCTCGACCGGCCGGCTGAAATGGAAGCCCTGCCATGCATCGCAGGCGATATCGCGCAGGAACGCCTCCTGCTCGGCCGTCTCCACCCCTTCGGCCACCACCATCAGGCTCAGCGTCTTTGCCATGGCGATAATGGCCTCGGTGATGGCGCGGTCTTCCATGCTCCCCGGCAGATTGCGGATGAAGGTGCGATCGACCTTGATGGTATCGACAGGAAAGCCCTTGAGCTGCGCCAGCGACGAATAACCGACGCCGAAATCGTCCATGGCGACCCGCACGCCCCTGCGCTTGAGAGCCCTCAGCAGGCCGACCGCCCGCTCCGGATTCTGCATCACCGTGCTCTCGGTGAGCTCCAGCTCCAGAAGCTCGGGCGGCATCCCTGATGCCTGCAGCGCCTGATCGATGTCCTCCAGCAGCTGCTCGTCGGCAAACTGCCGTGGCGACAGGTTCACGGCCACCACCACCTTCGGCAGCCCCTGCTGCTGCCAGGCCATGTTCTGCTGGCAGGCGGTATTGAGCACCCAGCGGCCGATGGGCACGATCAGGCCCGTTTCCTCCGCCAGCGGGATGAACTCGCTGGGGGGCAGCAGCCCATGCTCCGGATGCTGCCAGCGCAGCAGCGCCTCGACGCCGGTGATGCGGGTGGTCTTGAGGTCGACCTTGGCCTGGTAGTGCAGGACCAGTTCCTGGCGCTCCAGCGCCGTGCGCAGGTCCGACTCCAGGGCCAGCCGGCCGGCCGCCTGCATCCGGTCGTCCGGCGAGTAGAACTGGTAGCGGTTCTTGCCGGCCTCCTTGGCCTTATACATGGCGATGTCGGCATTCTTCATCAGCGTCGACTCGTCCGCTGCCTGCTTCGGATACAGGCAGATCCCGATACTCGCGCTCACCCGGCATTCCTGGCCGAGGATCATCACCGGCTCGGCAATGGCAGCAAGGATCTTGCTGGCCACGGCGACCGCCGGGCATTCGGTGTCGGCATCCTGCACCAGCACGACGAATTCATCCCCGCCAAGCCGGGCAACGATATCGCTGCCCCGCACCGCCTGCTTCAGCCGGGCGGCGACCACCCTCAGCAGGCCGTCGCCGGCGCTATGCCCCAGCGAATCGTTGACCAGCTTGAAGCGGTCGAGATCGATGAACATGACGGCGAAACCATGGCCATGACGACGCGCCGCCGAAATGGCCAGGTTCAGCATCTGACTGAACAGCATCCGGTTCGGCAGGCCCGTCAGGCTGTCGTGGGTCGCCAGATAGCGAATGCGCTCTTCGGCGTGCTTGCTCTCGGTGACATCCCGGCCGATGCCGCGATAGCCGATGAATTTGCCTTCGGCATCGAACACCGGCTCGCCGCTGACGCTGATATAGCGCTGGGTCCCGTCCTTCAGCGTGCGCTGCAGCACCAGGTCGCGAAACGGCCGCTGTGCCGCCAGCAGCGCCCGGTGTGCATCCCAGCCGCCTTCGCTTTCGATTTCGAGACCGGTTTCCCAGCGCCGCCGGCCCAGGCAGTCTTCGCCTTCCAGGCTCTCGCCGTTGACCTTGTGCCGTCCCTCGAGGCGGGTGAACCGGAACTCGGCATCCTGTTCCCAGTACCAGTCCGAGGACAGCTCGGTGAGGCTGCGGAAGCGAGCCTCGCTCTCCCGCAGCCCCTGCTCGGCCTGCTTGCGCTGCAGGAACTGGCCTACCTGGTCGCCGATTACCGCGATGGTCTTCAGCAGCCGCTGATCCGGCTCCCGGATCGCCCGGCTGGCGAAGCCGAACACGCCGATCACCTTGCCGTCGGTCCGCACCGGAAAGGCGAACACGGCATGCTCGCCGGTAGGGGTCAGCCGCTGCCGCCACACCGCCCGCGGATCTCGCGTGGCATCGGCTATCCAAAGCGGCTTGCCCGACTGCAAGACTTCGGTCAGCAAGCCGCCGGCAGGAATCACGGTGCCGATCATGCCCTCATAGTAACGGGTCGTCGCCGCGTCGTTGCGGGAACTGCTCCAGCCGATGGCAAGCCGCATGTTGCCGTCAGCGTCTTCGGGCACGAAATAGCCGGCCGACTCCCACTGCTCGGACTCGCAGACAATCCGCATGACCGCCTGCAGGATCTTCCGGGTATTGTCGGCCTCCGCCAGGCTGCGGGTGACCGCATGCTCCAGCGCCAGCAGCTGTTCCTCGCGCTTGCGCTCGGTGATATCGCGCAGGATCCCGCGAAACCCGACCAGCCGGCCATCGGTATCGGCGACCAGGCTGATCGACCCCTCGCCCGACATCAGCCGTCCGTCCTTGCGCACCATCTCCCAGGCGAAACTGCGCACCGGCTCGCCGGTCCGGAAGACTTCCTTGAAAATCTGATGGACCGTTCGGGCCGCTGCTGGCGGCATGAACCCGCGGAACCGCATGCCCAGCAGCTCGCTCCTGTCGTAGCCGAGCATGCGACTGAAGGCGTCATTGAAGAATACCAGCCGCCCCCACAGGTCCACCTCGTAATAACCGTCCTCGATATTGGCAAGGATGGTGCGGTACTTCTCTTCGCTGGCACGCAGCGCCTCTTCGGCCCGTGCGCGCGCCGCCTGGTTCTCGAGATTGGTGAGCGCGATCGAGATATTGCCTGCCATGCGCTGCAGCAGGCTGAGGATTTCGTCGTCGAAGGCGCGCCGCTCGCCGGCATACAGCAGCATCACGCCGAAAGCCCGGGAGCCTTTCAGCAAGGGCACCGCCACGCCGGCCCGCATTCCGCGCTCCACGGCGATGCCATGCCAGAACCGAGTACGCTCGTCGTTCAGGAAATCATCGCTGACGCACGGCTTGCCGGTCCGATAGGCAGTTCCGGCCAGGCCACGTCCTTCGACATGGGCGGCATCGACCGAAATCCGCCAGGCCCGCCACTGCTCGAGATCGCGGTTAGGGGCGGCCGCTGCCACCCGCAGCCAGGGCGAATCGGTGTCTGCCAGCAGGATCGCGGTGGAGATGAATTCACCGGCCTGCACCGCGGCATCGCAGGCATCCTGGAACAGCTGGTCGGGCGACTCGGCCCTCAGCATCGCCTCGTTGATGGCGCTGAGCGCCGACAGCATGCGTCTGGCCCGCAGCCCGGCCTCTTCCACCAGCTTGAAGCTCGTGACCTCGCGCGAGGTGCCGACGATAAGCGTGCGCTCGCCGAACCGGACCGCGCGCAGATGCGCTTCCCACCAGCCGCGGCGGCTGCCGTCCTTGGACGAAAGCAGCTGCGGTTCCAGCATCAGACCGGCCTCGCCCCGCTCAACGGCCTGCCGGTACACGTCCTTCAGTTCGCCCTGCACCATCCCGGCCAGTAAGGTGCTGCCGAGCCGGAGCATCTCCTCTCTGGAATAGCCGGTCACCCGACAGGCGGCGTCGTTGACGTAAAGCAGTTGCAGGGTATCGGCGTCGGAAACGAGCATCGGATCTGGAGCCGCTTCGACAGCCAGCTTGA
>Ga0079224_100015864_pt1 | contig 10563 bp, 8 predicted proteins | sample Stecom2015_FD_80414 | JGI IMG/M metagenome (GOLD analysis project Ga0079224, IMG submission 80414) | Agricultural soil microbial communities from Utah to study Nitrogen management - Steer compost 2015 | ecosystem: Environmental > Terrestrial > Soil > Agricultural land | place: USA: Utah...
ACGCAACGCTTCGGCAGTCACCGCGTGTTCCGCACGACCACCGCAACGATGGGCGCGGCGATGATGGTGATGGCCGTTGCTCGAGACGCGAACTCGATCATGCTCGCGCAGATGATCGCGGGAGTAGCGTCCGCCGCGCTGATTCCGACGTCGGTCGTGATGATCTCGGACACTTACCGCGGCCGCCAACAGTCTCAGGCCCTCGGCTGGCTCGGGGGCATGCAGGCGATCGGGATCGTGCCGGCATTTCTCGTCGCGGGCTTCCTCGCCGGTTCGGTCCAATGGCGCGCGACATTCGTGCTGCTCGCCGTTTTCGCCGTGGGGCTCTGCCTCTCGAGCGTGACGCTACGCGGCGCCGACGCGCGCGGAAGGATCCACATCGATGCCGTAGGATTCGTCCTGGCCGCGTCCGCGATGCTCTCGATCGGCATCGGCGTGGACAGGCTCGCCTACTGGGGCGTGTGGCGAGCGCGGTCCGCCGCGCCGCTCGATCTCCTCGACGTGTCGCCGGCACCGATCGCGATCCTCGTAGGGATCCTGCTCCTGCATGCGTTCGTCGTGTGGACACGCCGGTGCCGCGCGAGCGGGCGCACGCCGCTCTGCGCGCCCGAAGTCCTCGGCAGCGGACGGGAACGGTCGGCGCTGTTGTCGATGTTCGCGATCGGCGCGATCGGCGCCGGCTTGACGTTCCTCCTCCCCCTCTACATCGAGGTCGTGCAGGGGCGCACGAGCCTCTACACGGCCATCGCTCTCGCGCCTTTCACGTTCGCGAGCTTCGTGACGGCGATCCTCATCGTGCGTTTCGACGCACGTTTCGGCGCGCGGCGCATTGCGCAGATTGCATTTCTCGTCGTCGCATGCGGGCTCACGCTGCTCGGCGCGACCGTGCACAACGACTGGAGCGATGCGCTGGTCGTGCTCGGGCTGATCGTCACCGGCCTAGGTGAAGGTGCGCTCGCGACGGTGCTGTTCAAGCTGCTCGCGTCGACCGTCCCGAAGGACGTCGCCGGAGACGTCGGCTCCGTGTGCGGCAGCACGAGCTTCCTGGGCTCGGGCGTCGGCACGGCTATCGCTGCAGGGCTTCTCGTCGGTGTGCTCGGCTCGAACGTGCAGCGTCACGTGTCCGAGAACCCGCTGATCTCGGCGGACTTGCGGGCGCAATTCGACCTCGACAGCCCATCGTTCGTCAGCAACGACCAGTTGCTCCGCGCGCTCGAGCGGGCTAATGCGACTCCGGAGGAGGTGAGCGAGGCGGTGCGGATCAATACCGAGGCGCGGCTCGCGGCGCTCAAGGTCTCGTTCTTCGTGCTCGCGGGGCTCGCGCTCCTCGCGTTCATTCCCGCGGCCGTCGTGCCCGATTCCCGGCGACCACCTTACAGAGCTCGGCACCGAAGAACAGCATCTGGAAAACGACATTCATCCACAGCATGAGAACGAGCAGCCCGCCGAACGCGCCGGAGGCGCTCGGCGCGCTCCCGAGATAGAGCCCGTAGAGCGCGAGGATCTCGGCCGCCACGACCCAGGCGATCGTCGAGACGAGCACGGCGAGCCAGATATCGTTCCAGCCGAGCCGCACGGGCGGCAGCACCTTGTACAGGATCGCGAACGTGATCGCCGCGAGCAGCACGGACCCTGCCGGCGGAAGCACCTGCTCGACGGCCGAGCCGAGCAACGGAAGGCCTCCGACGGCACGGACGATCCACTGAGAGACCGCGATCAGCGTCAGCGCGGCGAGGAGCAGCGCGCCGCCGCCGAGCACCATCACGAACGACAGCGCACGCTCGAGAATCGTCTCCCGCACGACGCTTCCGACGCGCCCTGCGATCAGCGGCGGATCGCGCTTCCAGATCGCGCGAAAGCTCATTCTGAGATGTCGAAACAGGACCGACGCCGTGAGCAGAAGACCTGCCACGGCGAGCACCGTCGCGCCGAGCGACTCCTTTTGTAGCGTATCGAGCAGACTCTCGATCGTCCCGTGAATCTCGCTCCCGAACCTGAGCGCGATCTGCTCGAGCAGCCGGCGCTCGACTTCCGCGGCGCCTTCCGAGAAACGAAGGAGCAGCCCGATCACCGACAGGAGCAACAGAAGGAGCGGCACGAGCGATACGAACGCGTAGTAGGCCATCGCCGCCGCGAGGTAGCGCCCGCGGTCGCGCTCGTATTCGACCCAGGCGGCTCGCAGCACGCGGACGAAACCGGAACGGCCGTGGATGCCGGTCGAGCCCCTACGTTCTCCGACGGGAGGCGATCCTTGCGCGGGCGCAGCCGACACCGATGGCCCGTCGCGCTCGCTCAGAACGAGCGTCCGATCGCGAACGAGAGCCCGAGATCGCTGTTCTCGAGTCCTTCCGGCGGATCGCTGTCGTAGCTCTCGTAGACGCTCACGCTCCAGTGCACGTTGCCGATGATCGAGCGCTCGAGCCGTGCATCGAGCTCGACGCGCCGTCTCGAGCGGTCGAAGCTGAAATACGTCGTCGCGTTCGTCGACACCTGCGTATCGCCGCCGAGCTCGAACCAGTCCCATTCGACCGTCACGAACGCCTCTGCGCTGTCCTCCCTCCCCGGGACGCCGCGGTAACGTTCCCGGTCCGCCGCGAGGCCGCCGTAGAGGGCCACGACCGCGCGGTTCGACTGGAGCACCGTCCGGCCTCCTCCGAAGCCGAGCAGCGTCCTGGCGTCGAGGTCGAGCTCGCGATCCTCTTCGATATGCAAACGGCCGATCGCGAACCAGCGCTCCCGAAGGAGGCGCCGCGATCGGATCTGAAAGTAATTGCGCCGCTGCGCCGTCTCGTCATCGACTTCGCTGACGATCGAATCGATCGAGAGCGTCGTCACGTAGTTGCGCATCACGTTCTCGGCTTCGGCGTCGACCTTGAGGTCGAGCTCGTCGTTCGCGGTCAGAAAGTCGAGGCCGAAATCGACATAGCCGGACGTCCGCTCCGCGGGCGTGGCCGCGATCGGCGTGATGCGAACCACGGCCTCGGTCTCGAAGGCCGCAGGAGCGGTGCCGGCCGTGACGGCGAGTTGCCCGGGAGACGGCGAGAAGATCGACCCCGACAGACGCTCTCCCGTCTCGAGCTCCACATCGAAGTGACGCGGACTCGCAACGTCTCGACGTTGCTCCAGTCGATCTCGACCCGCCCGGCTCCTTCGATCGAGAAGGCGAGCTCGCCGCGCGCAAGCCCCAGGATCTCGCCTTCGAGCCGGTTGTCGGTCGTCAGGACGACGGTGTCTCTCTGATCCTCTTGCGCGTGCACGCAGCATGCCGCCGCGAGGAGCGTCCCGCTGGCCGCGCTCGACAAGGACTTCCGCATACCGCCGGCCTCCGCTCGCCATCGCCGCTCGGCAATTCGCCCGATGCTAGTAGGTGCACGCGCGTTCGTAACGTGGACTTTCGTCTAATGGCCCGCCTGGACGCGCCGCAGTGAAATGCATGGCCGGCATGAGCGCGCGAACCGCACACGGGCCAGCCTCCGATCAGGCATACGTCTCCACGGGCGCGCTGCCTCCTTCCCCGGCCGTCCAGGAGGCCGTGTCCGACGCGTACGAGCGCTACAGGATGAATACGGACGGACGGCTTTCGGAGGTCTACCCGAGCCTGGCCGCGGCCCGGCCGGACCGCTTCGGGATCTGCGTGGCGGACGTCGTCGGCAACCTCTATGCGGCCGGCGACGCGGAAGCCGAGTTCGCGATCATGAGCGTCGCCAAGCCCTTCGTCTTCGCGCTCGTCTGCGCGTCGGCAGGGCCGGCCCTGGCCCGCGATTGCATCGGCGTCAACGCCACGGGCCTTCCATTCAACTCCGTCGCGGCGATCGAGCGAAGCCCTGACGGCCGCACGAATCCGATGGTGAACGCCGGCGCAATCGCGGCGACGAGCCTCGTGCCGGGGACGACCGCGGACGCAAAGTGGCGGGCCATTCGAGAGGGTCTGTCCGGATTCGCCGGCCGCGAGCTCGAGCTCGACGAAGAGATCTACGCCTGCGCGTCGGCTTCCAACCATTGGAACCGCGCGATCGCCGAGCTCCTTGCGAGCTCGGCTTGCCTCTACTTCGATCCGGTCGAGTCGCTCGACCTCTACACGCGGCAGTCCGCGCTCGAGGTCACCGCCCGGGATCTTGCGATCATGGGCGCGACGCTCGCCGACGGTGGCGTCAATCCGCTCACAGGCGAGCGGGTCGTCGACGCCGCGGTCTGCCGCTACGTCCTCGCGGTGATGACGACCGCGGGTCTCTACGAGACCTCGGGAGACTGGCTGTACGACGTCGGGCTTCCGGGGAAGAGCGGGATCGGCGGCGGCATCGTCAGCGTGTCGCCCGGCAAGTGCGGGCTCGGCACGTTCGCGCCGCTGCTCGACGCCGCGGGGAACAGCGTGAAAGGGTGTCTCACCGCGGCATTGCTGTCGAAAAAGCTCGGCCTCGATCTCTTCGCGTCCGAGCCTTCCCGCACGATGGCGTCGGGCAATGCCGCCTAAGCGTTCGCGGACGTGCCGCAAGCGGGCAACGCAACATGAAAAGCCGCTCCGCCTTCGCCGCGGTTCTCCGCCCAGATGCTCCCGTTATGCGCGTCGACGATGGACTTCGCGATCGCGAGCCCGAGACCGATACCGTCCTGCTTCGTCGTGAAGAACGCGTCGAATACGTTCGGAAGCGCGTCGGGGGCGATCCCCTGTCCGGAGTCCGCCACGACGACCTCGACGCCGTCGTCGATACGGCGCGTATACAGCAGGAGCCGACGTTCCTGCACGTCGCGACGGTCCATCGCGTCCATCGCGTTCAGGAAAAGACCGAGCAGCACCTGCTGAAGGCAAATGCGATCGGCTCGGACCGGCGGCAGCGCGTTCTCGAGCTCCGCCTCGACCAGGATGCACCGACGCTTTGCCTCACCGCTGAGGAAGCGCAGCGCGTCGTTCGCGACGTCGTTCACGTTGAGCGCATGGAACAAAAGCGGGCGCTTGCGCACGAGCCCGCCGATCCGCTCGACGATGTCGGTGGCCCGGCGTCCCGCGCTGACGATGTCGCTCAGTATCTCGCCGAGCACCCCGCTCATGGCGCCGCCGTCGCCGCGCTCGAGCATACCGAGTCCGGCGCTGGTATCGCCGATGATGGTCGTCAACGGCTGTGCGATCTCGTGCCCGATCGACGCGGTGAGCCTCCCGACGAGCACGAGGCGGGACGCGTGCGTCAGCTCCTCGCGCGCGGCTCTGAGCTCCGCCTCCGCGTGCCTCAGCTCCGTGACGTCATGGCAGCAATAGAGCCGCGTGCCGCCGTCGATCGATACGGCCTTCACGCTGATGGACACCACCCGCCGCTCACCGTGCTTGATCGCCACCTCGTGCTCGATGTTGCGGATCTCGCCGCGACGCCCGAGCTCGCTCGTGGCGAACAAGCGCCCGCCGAGGAGCGAGTCGATGGAGCCGAGGGCGTAAACCTCCGCCGGGCTGTAGCCGAAAACGACGTGGACGTTAGGGCAGACGTACGTGAACCGGCCGTCGTCGTCCGTGAGCAGAACGGCGTCCGAGATGCTCGCGAACGCTGCGCGGTGAAGCTCCTCGAAATCGCGGAAGCCCACGTTCGCGCAAGTCCGACGGCCGTGGCTGCGATGCGTCATGCGGTCACCGAGTCGGAAAGAAGGCGCGAGCAACGGCCTTGCGGGCAATGATAGTCGACTACGAACGGTCTATCCCATGTGACGACGACCGAGTTGCCGCACTCGGTGGCAGGAGCTATTCTCGGTGAGCGTGAGTTATCCGCATGCGCGATGACGATCCAGGTCGCGACGATCACGACGTCGATCACGATCGCCGCGATCCAGACGTAAAGCTTCAGATAGCGGAGGCACCTTCGCGACGGACGAAAGCTTTGATTCTTTCTGCCCCGGACGGATCCCCGTGCTCTCCGCTCGTGGGCATCACCCCTCCGCGCCGGCCATGCGCATGCGGAGCTCCCGGAGCTCGTCGCGAATGTTTTCGATCAGCGCGAGCGCCTCGTCGGCGAGTGCTCCGCCCGACGTCGATGCCGCGGCCTCCTCTCTCGCACCGCGCATCCGCTCGTAGAGGAAATCGCGAAGCGGCTCCGGATCGCGGATGCCCTCGATCCTCATCGTCGGACCCGACGACTCGTGCGGGCGAGTGATCGTGCGCGGGTCCATCGCACGTTCTTACCAGGAAAGCATAGGCTCGACGAGGAACGCGAGTGTCAGAGAGACGGTTCCGCTGCCGGCACCTCGAGCTTCGAGCGCGACGGCACCTCGCCGAACATGACGCCGCGTGCCTCGAGCGCCGTTCGCAGGGGCGGGTATACGTCGTCCGGCCCGATGCCTTGCACCGCGAGCTCGCGTTCCAGATTCAGAACCCCGCCAAAGGCGGCGATGTAGCGCCTTGCGGCATCGCTCATCAGGCCATCGAGCTGAGCCGGCGGCAGGAGGCCCGGCTCCTCGAAGAGCCGGTCAGGCACACCGAGCGCCTCGACGCGGGAGCGCGTCACGCTCAGCACCTCACCGAAATCCGGCTCGAGGATCGGGTTTCCGCCGTCGGACTCGACGGGTAACAGGCTCGACACGATGTAGAACGTGACCTCGGAGCGAGGCGGCCGATAGGCCGCATAGATCCAGCGCACGCGCCGGTCGGGCAAGAGGCGCGTCACTTTCGCCGGCAGCTCCCCGAAACGAGCTTTCCCAACCTCGTATTCGAGCCCGAGGAGCGGATCGGTCATCCGCACCTGGGGCGTCGCCGTCAGCGGCAGTCCGCACAGAAGGGCGAGCGCGAGGAGGAGGCGTGCCGTTCGCTTCACGGCACGCTCATCAGGCCGCGAAACTTCGGCCGCAGAGGGCGGTTATAACGGAAGATTTCGTAGGCGACCTTTTCCTTTCGGTAGGATGCACCGGGATAGATATCGGTGCCCTGCTCGAAGTCCGACACCCAGCGAGTCCCGTTCCAGATCTGAATGTGCCCTGCGGTTCGGCCGCTCGGCGGCTGGAGCACGACGACGTCGCCCGGCTGCGGAACGTAGCCCTCTGGATCGACCTTCTGGAAACCGAGCCCTTCGAGGGTGGGACCGTAGTCCTTCGCGTACAGGGGTCGGGACGCGATCGGAATCTTCGCGCCACCCGCCTCGAGCGCCTGGCGCACGTAGCGCGCGCAGCGGCCCTGGCTGGTCTTGTGCGCATTCGCATCGAGATGCTCTATGACCTTGTCGAGGTCGATCTCGTCGACCGTCTCGGGCGCGGCAGCCTCGGGCACTTCCCCGCTACCGACCGGCCCTGGCTGGGGCATAGCGGTGCGAGCGAGCGTGCCGTCGTCGGAGCTCGCGGAGGGAACGACCGTCAAGCCAAGCACCCCTGGAATGCGAAAACCTGCCATCGCCTCCTCCGCGTCTTCGACTCCCTTCCACTGTGCCCCTCGGTCGGCGGAAGCATAAACCGCACGAGAGCGCCCAGCCAGGCAGCGCCTAGCCCCTCACGTGCCGAGCCGGGACCCGCTATGCAAGCTGATCCCAGAACCGCTCGATCTCCCGCCGCAGGGCTTCATCCGGCAACACGCCGCGGCCAGCGAGCGTGTTGTCTTCCGCGTGGCTCGGGTCATCGGTTCCGGGAATCGCACACGTCACGGCCGGATGCGAGACGGCGTACTTGAGGAAGACCTGCGCCCAAGAATCGGCGCCGATCTCCCGAGCCCAGTCGGGCAACGGGCGCCCTGCCACCCTGCTGAACAGCGACCCGCCCTGGGCCCGGAAGGGCACGGCCAGCATCACGGCGATTCCGCGCTCCATGGCGAGCGGGAAGACATCGCTTTCGGCTGCGCGATTGCCGAGCGAGTAGTCGATCTGGATCCAGTCGAGCGGGTACTCGCGCATGTACTGCATCATCTGCGCGTGCTGCTGGCGGCTCACGGTGGTGATGCCGATGTAACGAGCGCGGCCGGATTCCTTCAGATCGAGCAGCGTTGGCATCAACGGCTCGACGCTGTTGATGCTATGAATGAACATCAAATCTATGGTCTCCACGCCGAGCCGCTCGAGCGATCGTTCGAAGCTCGGAAGCCCGCCGAGACCACGCCCGCCTTCGGCGTTGAATTTCGTCGCGATGAACATCTCTTTGCGCAGGTTGAGCTCGCCGAGCGCCCGGCCGATGACCGTTTCGCTCTCGCCATATGCCGCGGCGGTGTCGATCACACGTCCGCCGAGCGCGTGCATGCGCTCGAGCACGGCTTTCACGGCCTCGTAGTCCGCACGTCCGAACTGATTGGTGCCGATGCCGATGACCGGGACTCGTTCGCCGCTCGAAGGAATCGGGCGCGTGATGACGTCGCCGGACGTTTGTCCCAAGGCGCGAGAAGGCAGCGCCACCATGCCGGCGGCAAGGCCGACCTGCATGAGCTCGCGACGAGACATGAGTTTCGAGTTTTCGGTCATGACATGACTCCGCGCATGATGGAGAGAAACTTGTCGAGCCTTACGTTCGTGGCTGGTGCGGCCGAGTGCTGACGCAACGGGCTCGCCGTGTTCATACCAGTGAGAGGGGGATCTCGGCAAGCTGGGTTTACGAAGCATGCGAATTCCTCCGGACGTGATCGATCCCTGGAACCGCCTCGACACCGGTTTCGTGTTCTCGTGTGTGAGAGCGTTTCGGGGCCAGCGGTCGGATCGTTGATTGGATCGCTGCAAGTCCTGTGAGCCGGCGATCGACGGCATGACTGCGGCTCGGGCTTCCTTCGGGCCATTTCAGAATATATATTCTTTTTCGGGACCTACTCCTTCATGGACTGATCGCAGCGGTCATGCAATGGCGCCACCGCCGCGCGTCCTTGCATCGTCACCCCAGGAAACAAGGATCATTGCCATGGCTCACGCCGTGCTCGTCCGTCTCCCGATGGTGTGTGTCACCGCGATCCTCACCGCCGGTGCGCACGCGGCGTCCAAGATCGAGGGGCAAGTCGTCGACGTGAACGGCCGACCGGTTGCCGGCGCACAGGTCGTCTTCGATCGGGACGACGGGGCGCCCGGCGCGAGCGTCGTGACCGTGTTCACGGGCGAGGACGGCCGATTCGCCTTTCCCGGCCGATATCCAGAGGTAGAAGGTTCCGCGTCGCTCGTCGTGCGGGCGCTCGACTACGAGCAGGTCGATGTGCAATGGACCGTCGAAAGCAACGACGGGAACGAGGCGGCGCTGCGAGCGCTCCTCATCGTCCGTCCGCGTGCGAACCAGGCGGCCATCGCCCCTGCGTCCGCGTGGCTGGCACGCATCGGCGATCGCGCCCGGCAATCGAAGTTCATCATGGACTGCATCGACTGCCACCAGGTGCCGTCATCCGAGGTGCGGAACTACGCCGGGCTGATTGCGGACCAGCATGCGACGAACCCGCAGCTTGCGCGGGAGCAAAGCTGGAACACGATCGTCAAGTACATGAACTACCTTTCGGCGTGGGAGTTCTCGCGCGGCCGGCGCGATCCGGAGCAGAAGGTCGATACCGACGCCGTCTACTCGGTCGACAACGGTGCCGAGACGGCGGCGCTGCTCGCGGAGATCTTCGACGACCGACTCGACGAAATCTCGGGCTACTCGTGGGGCGCGCCGCTGATCGCGACGCCGGAAACCGCGATCTGGGAATACGAGCTTCCTCATCCCAACGCCGTACGCGAGGCGCTGATGCTCGGCGCCCCGCCGAGGCTATGGGTCGCGGACGTGTCGGCGAACCGTATGTTTGCCGTCGACGTCGCCACCGGGGAGATCGAAGCACACGAGGTGCCGTCGGACGTTCTGATGAGCCCGCACTCGCTTCACCGCGGCCAGGACGGCTCGCTGTGGATCACGCCTCTGTTCAACGGCGTCGTCGCGCATCTCGATGTCGAGCGGCTGGAGTGGCGCACGTGGCGCCTCGTCACGGCCGACGGCCGGACCCCCGGCATCCACGACCTGAGCTTCGGCTACGAGCACGAGCTTCTGACCGACCGCGAGGATCGGATCTGGTTCTCCGACATCGGCAACAACGCCGTGGGTTACTTCGATCCCCGCGACGGCAAGTCCGAGATCTGGGGCGCGCCGCCGTCGCCAGGTCGCCCGGGGCGCGCGGCGCTCTACGGCCTGATCATGACGCGAGACCGCGGCGAAGTCTGGTACAGCCAGCTCGGCAACGGCACGGTCGGCGGCTTCGACATCGAGAAGAGATCCTACATCGGGCCGTTCCAGCTGCCGGACCCGAACGCCGGACCGCGGCGCATCACGATCAGCGACGACGACGTCATCTACTTCGCGCTCTACGGCAGCGGCCAGCTCGCCGAGCTCGACGCAAAGAAGCGCGAGCTGGTCGGCCTTTACGATCTTCCGGATACCGCAAGCGCTCCGTACGCGACGACGTGGGATCCGGTCCGACGAGTCGTCTGGATTACGACCGCGAACGGCGACGTGATCTACCGATTCGATCCGCGGACGAAGTCGTTCGGCGTGCTGCCGCTGCCGAGGGAGCAAGCCTTCCTGAGAATGATCGACGTCGATCCGAGGACCGGCGTGCTGATCACGTCGTACGCGAACATCGTCGACATCGTGCAGGGGCCGAGAATGGCGCTGATC